>Ga0222427_101078_pt1 | contig 16316 bp, 12 predicted proteins | sample 2B20Ametagenome_FD_182890 | JGI IMG/M metagenome (GOLD analysis project Ga0222427, IMG submission 182890) | Enriched microbial communities from leaf-cutter ant dump, University of Wisconsin, Madison, United States - 2B20A (version 2) | ecosystem: Environmental > Terrestrial > Nest > Insects nest...
TTCCCCAATGAAGAAACAACACCGCCCGTGACGAATATGTAGCGCGTCATGAAAAACCCTAGAAGTCTGCGTTAAAGCGGTCTGCGCCGCCGGGGAAAGCGAAGGAAGGCCGAAGCCCCCGATCACCTGCGTCAATCACAGTGCATCCGAAAATACTGCCGCGTTCGTACAGACCGGAAGTTGTAGTTCCGGTAAGGAGTTCGCTACACATTTTGAGAATCGCCCAGCAAAAAACTGCTTGGTAATCGGCAACTGCCGTGGCTCGAATCGAGCTCACAGAAGCTGTATCAAGAAGGGAGCGTAGTCTACCCGAAGATGCCCATCACCTCAAACCTTGCTCACTCGTCGGTACATTCCACACAAGTTGCAAATCGCCATCAACGAGGTCCGGCAGGTTGCCGACGGCAATCAGGCGCTCGCCTGCAAACAGCAGCGGCAGGCGGCCACGGACGAAGGCCGGGACCTGGCGTTCGTTGAGCAGGCGCTTGAGATCGCGGCGGCCGCGGCCAGAAATGGTCATGCTTTCGCCACCTTGGCGAAAGGCAATTCGCAGAGGCTCCGACGGGACCGTACCGCGCAAGGTGACGCTGCCATTGCCTGGCAACAGCAACGTCCGTTGCGGATCGCCCCAGGACAATTCCGTACCCACAGCACCCAACCAGGCGCCGGAAAGCCAATAGAGGCGCTCACCCGCCCGATGCAACTCGCCGTCGGTGAGTTTCCAGACCGGCGACGCATCGACGCGGGCATCGCGCAGGTCGTTCCACCCGGCCCAGTGATCGGTGTCCGGCAAGCGGGTGAATCGTGATAACCAGAACTGCAAGGCATTGCGCTGGCGGGCCGGGGAAAGCCGGGCAAGCGCCGGCAGGTGCAAGGACGGCAACCCGAGCCACGGAAAAACCTCGACGCCCTGCGCCTGCGACAGGTCCTCCTGCGCAAGTTCGTCCAGCAACTCGCCGGCCTCGGTCAGGTGACCGGCGGCACGGGCCAGACTGCGGCTAGCCCGGGGCCAGCGCGAGGTCAGCCTCGGCAGCACCTGGTGGCGCAAGTAATTGCGGTTGAAACGGGTATCGTCGTTCGACGGATCCTCGACCCAGCTCAAGCCCTGCGCTTGCGCGTATTCGAGCAATTCGTCACGAGGAATCTCCAGCAACGGTCGGACCAACAGCCCGGCTCCCACGGGCCTCTGCATCGGCATCGCGGCCAATCCTCGAAGTCCGGCGCCGCGCAACAGACGCAACAGCAGGGTTTCGGCCTGGTCCTCACGGTGCTGCCCTGTCACAAGCAGCTCACCGGGCTGCAGCACGTCAGCGAACACTGCATAGCGAGCATTGCGCGCCGCCTGTTCGAGACTGGCGCCCTGCTCCACCGCCACCTGCCGCACCAGCAACTCGACACCCAATGAATCACACAGACGCCGACAGTGTTCCGGCCAGGTGTCCGCGACCTGTTGCAGACCATGATGCACATGCACAGCGCGCAATGCTGGCCGCCCCTCCAAGGCAGCCAGAAGATGCAACAAGACCGTGGAGTCCAGTCCGCCCGACAGTGCCACGCACCAGCCTGGCGCAGCGTACCAGGGAGCCAGCTTGTCATGTACCCGAGAGGCGAGATCAGTCATGTTCAGCATCCCTGGCATAGAAACAACTGGGGCCGCTTTGCGGCCCTTCGCGAGCAAGCCCGCTCCCACAAAGTATTGGCATAACCCTTGTGGGAGCGAGCTTGCTCGCGAAGGGCTGCAAAGCAGCCCCAATTCAATGATCGATCAGCTTCAGTTCAGAGACCGTAGCTCATCAACCGGTCATAACGGCGCTTGAGCAGCGCGTCATTGTCGAATTTCTTCAGCATGTCCAGTTGCTGGATCAGTTCGCCGCGAACCGATGCCGACATCGCCGCCGGATCACGGTGCGCGCCGCCCAGCGGCTCGGAGATGACCTTGTCGACGATGCCCAGGCCTTTCAGGCGCTCGGCGGTGATACCCATGGCTTCGGCGGCGTCGGCAGCCTTCTCGGCGGTCTTCCACAGGATCGAAGCACAACCTTCCGGCGAGATCACCGAGTAGGTGGAGTATTGCAGCATGTTCAACTGGTCGCAGACGCCGATGGCCAGCGCACCGCCGGAACCACCTTCACCAATAACGGTGGCGATGATCGGGGTCTTCAGGCGGGCCATGACCCGCAGGTTCCAGGCGATGGCTTCGCTCTGGTTGCGCTCTTCAGCGTCGATGCCCGGGTAGGCACCCGGGGTGTCGATGAAGGTCAGGATCGGCATCTTGAAGCGCTCGGCCATTTCCATCAGGCGGCAAGCCTTGCGGTAGCCTTCAGGACGCGGCATGCCGAAGTTGCGGCGGACCTTCTCGCGTACTTCACGGCCTTTCTGGTGACCGATAACCATCACCGGACGATCTTCCAGGCGGGCAATGCCGCCGACGATCGCGGCGTCATCAGCGAAGTGACGATCGCCGTGCAGTTCGTCGAACTCGGTGAAGATGTGCTCGATGTAGTCCAGGGTGTATGGCCGGCGCGGGTGGCGCGCCAGGCGGGCGATCTGCCAGCTGGTCAGATTGCCGAAGATGCTCTTGGTCAGCTCGCTGCTTTTGTCCTGCAGCCGGCCGATTTCATCGCCGATGTTCAACGAGTTGTCATTGCCGACCAGGCGCAGCTCTTCGATCTTGGCTTGCAGGTCAGCAATCGGCTGTTCGAAATCCAGAAAATTCGGGTTCATAGGCATCCGTCTTGGGTCGACGGCCAGGCGGCCGGCCGGTTGATCCGTTTGGCGCCCTACCTTAAGGGATCAGGCGCATTCAGGTCGAGATTAAAAATTCATCGATAGTGCAAAAAGACGTTCTCTCGGCCGAACTGGTCACGCAGGGCCTGAATCAAGCCGTCGGCCGGGTCGATCCGCCAGTCTTCGCCAAACTGCAACTGGGCCTTGGCGTCGCTGCCGGTGTATTCCATGCTGACCGGGCATGCACCACGATGGCGCTTGAGCAGCTCGCCAAGCCAGGCCAGGCGGTCGCCCTTGAGCGCATCGACGTGGATTTTCAGGCGCAGGCTGTCGGCCAGGTTGGTCCTTGCATCTTCCATGCTCATCACCCGCTTGACCCGCAGGCGCAGGCCACCGGAGAAGTCGTCGTTGCTGACTTCACCTTCGACCACCACCATCGCGTCGTTCTGCAACAGCGACTGCGAGGCCATGAAGGCATCGGCGAACAGCGAAGCCTCGATGCGGCCGGAGCGGTCATCGAGAGTGACGAAGCCCATCTTGTCGCCCTTTTTGTTCTTCATCACCCGCAGGGCGATGATCATCCCGGCCACGGTCTGGGTATCGCGCGCCGGCTTCAGGTCGATGATGCGCTGCCGGGCAAAGCGGCGGATCTCGCCTTCGTACTCGTCGATCGGGTGGCCGGTGAGGTACAGGCCAAGGGTGTCCTTCTCGCCACGCAACCGTTCCTTCAGGGTCAGCTCGCGCGCCTTGCGGTGATTGGCGTAGACATCGGCATCCGGCTCGTCGAACAGGCCGCCGAACAGGTCCGAGTGACCGCTGTCATGGGTGCGGGCAGTCTGTTCCGCCGATTTGATCGCCTCTTCCATGGCCGACAGCAATACCGCGCGGTTCTGGTCGACGTTGGCCTGGTAGGCCTTGATTTCGTCATGGAAGAACGGCCCTAGGCGATCCAGCGCACCACTGCGCACCAGGGCATCGAGGGTCCGTTTGTTGATGCGCTTGAGGTCGACCCGGGCGCAGAAATCGAACAGGTCCTTGAACGGGCCACCTTCTGCCCGCGCCTCCATGATCGCTTCCACCGGCCCCTCACCCACGCCCTTGATCGCGCCGAGGCCATAGACGATGCGCCCGTCGTTGTTCACGGTGAACTTGAAGTCGGAGAAGTTCACGTCCGGCGCATCGAGGCGCAGCTTCATGCTGCGCACTTCCTCGATCAGGATCACCACCTTGTCGGTGTTGTGCATATCCGCCGAGAGCACCGCAGCCATGAAGGCTGCCGGGTGGTGGGTCTTCAGCCACGCAGTCTGGTACGACACCAGGCCGTAGGCTGCGGAGTGGGATTTGTTGAAGCCGTAGCCAGCGAATTTTTCCACCAGGTCGAAGATGTTGCCCGCGAGGTCGCCATCGATGCCGTTGTTGGCGCAACCCTCGATGAAGCCGCCGCGCTGCTTGGCCATTTCCTCGGGCTTCTTCTTACCCATGGCGCGACGCAGCATGTCCGCGCCACCGAGGGTATAGCCGGCCATGACCTGAGCAATCTGCATCACCTGTTCCTGGTACAGGATGATGCCGTAGGTCGGGGCCAGAACCGGCTGTAGTCCTTCGTACTGGTAATCCGGGTGCGGGTAGGCCAGTTCGGCGCGACCGTGCTTACGGTTGATGAAGTCATCCACCATGCCCGATTGCAGCGGGCCAGGACGGAACAACGCCACCAGTGCGATCAGGTCTTCCAGGCAGTCGGGCTTGAGCTTCTTGATCAGCTCTTTCATGCCGCGGGATTCAAGCTGGAACACCGCAGTGGTCTCGGCTCGTTGCAGCAGTTCGTAGGTCTTGCGGTCGTCCAGCGGGATGAAGTCGATGTTCACATCCGGCAGGTTCTGCTTGGCCTGCTCGCGGTTGATGATCTCCATCGCCCACTTGATGATGGTCAGGGTCCGCAGGCCGAGGAAGTCGAACTTCACCAGGCCCGCCGCCTCGACGTCATCCTTGTCGAACTGGGTCACCAGGCCGCCGCCCTCTTCGTCACAGGCGATTGGCGAGAAGTCGGTGAGTTTGGTCGGCGCGATCACCACGCCGCCGGCGTGCTTGCCGGTACCCCGGGTGACACCCTCCAGCTTGAGGGCCATGTCCCAGATTTCCTTGGCATCCTCGTCGGTCTTGAGGAAGTCGCGGAGCATCTCTTCCTGCTCGTAGGCCTTTTCCAGGGTCATGCCGACTTCAAACGGAATCATCTTCGACAGACGATCCGCCAGGCCGTAGGACTTGCCCTGCACCCGGGCCACGTCACGCACCACCGCCTTGGCCGCCATGGTGCCGAAGGTAATGATCTGGCTTACCGCGTTACGACCATAGGCCTCGGCCACGTAGTCGATTACCCGGTCGCGGCCATCCATGCAGAAGTCGACGTCGAAGTCGGGCATGGAAATACGTTCGGGGTTGAGGAAGCGCTCGAACAGCAGGTCATAGGCCAGCGGGTCGAGGTCGGTGATCTTCAGTACGTAGGCCACCAGCGACCCGGCACCCGAGCCCCGCCCTGGACCGACCGGCACATCGTTGTTCTTGGCCCACTTGATGAAGTCCATAACGATGAGGAAGTAACCGGGGAAGCCCATCTGGATGATGATATCCAGCTCGAACTTGAGCCGGTCCAGATAGACCTGGCGTTTCTCTTCGTAGTTCGGCGTGGTTTCCTTCGGCCAGAGCACCTTCAAGCGCTCTTCCAGGCCTTCATGGGAAACATGCCGCAGGTAATCGTCGATGCCCATGCCGTTGGGCGTGGGGAAGTCCGGCAGGAAGTACTTGCCGAGCTGCACGGTGATATTGCAGCGCTTGGCGATCTCGACGGTGTTTTCCAGCGCCTCGGGCAGGTCGCTGAACAGCTCGGCCATTTCCTCCGGGCTCTTCAGGTACTGCTGGTCACTGTAGTTGCGCGAGCGGCGCGGGTCGTCGAGGGCCCGGCCCTCACCGATGCACACCCGGGTTTCATGGGCATCGAAGTCCGACTGCTTGATGAAACGCACATCGTTGGTCGCCACCAGCGGCGCCCCCATGCGATCGGCCAGGGCCACCGCGGCGTGCAGGTACTCCTCGTCGCCAGCCCGGTTGGTGCGCTGGACCTCGACGTAGAAACGATCCGGGAACATCGACATCCAGTCCCGCAACAGTTCCTCGGCCTGCGCCTCGTTGCCGCTCATCAGGGCCATGCCGATATCACCTTCCTTGGCCGCGGACAGGGCGATCAGGCCCTCGGCGGCTTCGGCGATCCACTCGCGCTCGATGATCACGAGGCCATTGCGCTGGCCGTCGGTCCAGCCGCGGGAGATCAGTTCGGTGAGATTGCGGTAGCCCTGGGCATCCATTGCCAGGAAGCAGATACGCGACAGCGGGCCTTCCGGATCATCGCCCGCCAGCCACAAGTCGGCACCACAGATCGGCTTGACCCCGGCGCCCATGGCGGTCTTGTAGAACTTGACCAGCGAGCACATGTTGCTCTGATCGGTCACCGCCACCGCCGGCATGTTCATCCCGGCCAAGGCCTTGGCGAGCGGCTTGATCCGCACCAGGCCGTCGACCAGCGAGAATTCGGTATGCAGGCGAAGATGAACGAAGGAAGCCGACATGATGATCCTATAGCAGCGCAAAACGACAAGGCCCGGATTGTACCGGGCCCCGATCAAAACATCAGCCAGCGCAAAACGATCCTGACTGAAGGTGAAAGCCTGGGGTCAGACCAGGCTCGGTTGACCGCTCCCGAGCAATTGCGCTTCGTACGCTGCGCGCACCGGAGCGAAAGAGCGCCGGTGGATCGGCGTCGGTCCCAGGCGGGCCAGGGCCTCAAGATGGGTCGGCGTCGGGTAGCCTTTGTGACCACCAATCCCATAACCCGGATAGATCAGCTCGAAGGCGGCCATTTCACGGTCACGGGTAACCTTGGCCAGAATCGAGGCGGCGGCGATGGCCGGTACCTGGCTATCACCCTTGACCACCGGAGAGGCCGGAACCTGGAGCTTCGGACAACGGTTGCCATCGATCAGCGCCAGTTTCGGGGTGATGTGCAGACCTTCGACGGCACGCTGCATGGCCAGCATGGTGGCATGCAGGATGTTCAGTTCGTCGATTTCCTCGACTTCGGCGCGAGCGATACAGAAGCTCAGGGCCTTTTCGCAGATCTCGTCGAAAAGCTTCTCGCGGCGAGCTTCGGTGAGTTTCTTCGAATCGTTCAGGCCAAGAATCGGCCGGGCCGGATCGAGAATCACCGCGGCCGTCACCACCGCACCACACAGCGGGCCACGACCGACCTCGTCGACACCGGCGACAAGGTCTTCGACCAGGTTGAAGTCCAGTCCCATTTGCATTTATCGATCTTCCAGCAGAGCGAGCACAGCTTCGGCGGCCTGGTTCGAGGCGTCGCGGCGCAGCGTGCGGTGAATCTGGTCGAAGCCTTCGGTCTGTTGCGCACCATCGCGGACCAGCGGAGCCAGGGTCTGGGCCAGGGCCTCCCGGGTAGCAGCCTCCTGCAGCAGTTCCGGCACCAGCAGGCGCTGGGCCAGCAGGTTGGGCAACGAGACGTAGGGACTTTTCACCAGGCGTTTGAGAATCCAGTAGCTCAGCGGCGCCAGACGGTAGGCCACGACCATCGGGCGCTTGAACAACAAGGCTTCGAGGGTTGCGGTACCCGATGCGATCAGCACCGCATCACAGGCCGCCAGGGCCTGATGGGACTGGCCGTCGAGCAGGGTCAGCGGCAGATCGCGCCCCTGGAGCATCTGCTCCAGCTGCTCCCGACGGGCGGCATTGGCGCAGGGCGAAACGAAGCGCACACCAGGAACCAGTTCGCGCAAGCGCTGTGCGGTATCCAGGAACAAGGCGCCCAGGCGACCGACTTCGCCACCTCGACTGCCCGGCATCAGCGCCACCAGCGGGCCATCAGGCAAACCCAGCGCCTGGCGCGCGGCCCGACGATCGGCTTCGAGGGGAATGGTGTCGGCCAACGGATGCCCGACAAAGCGTACCGGCACACCCTGTTCTTCGTAGAACTTCGCCTCGAAGGGGAACAGGGTCAGCATCAGGTCACAGCCTTCGCGGATCTTCAGCACGCGCTTCTGCCGCCAGGCCCAGACCGACGGACTGACATAGTGCACGGTCTTGATCCCGGCCTGACGCAGCTTCAATTCGATATTGAGGGTGAAGTCCGGGGCGTCGATGCCGATGAAAACATCCGGTTTCTCATCGATCAGGGTCTGGATCAGCAGCTTGCGGCGCTTGAGCAGTTCCGGCAGGCGACCCAGTACTTCGACCAGCCCCATCACCGCGAGGCGCTCCATCGGGAAGTACGAGCTCAGGCCTTCGGCTTCCATGAGCGGACCGCCGACGCCGATGAAACGGACGTCCGGATGACGGGCCTTGAGTGCCCGCATCAGGCCCGAACCGAGAATATCGCCGCTGGCCTCACCGGCCACCAGCGCTACGCAGAGTGCCGACATATCAGCGGGTGATGCCGCGGGCGGAGTTCTGGATCGACTGGCGGAACAGTTCGACTTCAGGGAACTGCTTGGCCGATGCATCGAGCTCGACGATGGCCTGGTCGACAGTCAGGCCCTGGCGGTAGACCACCTTGTAGGCACGACGCAGCGCATGGATGGCGTCTTCACTGAAACCACGCCGGCGCATGCCTTCGAAGTTCATGCTGCGCGCTTCGGCGGGGTTGCCAAAGACCGTGACGAAGGCCGGAACGTCCTTGCCGATCGCCGTGCCCATGCCGGAAAAACTGTGGGCGCCGATATGGCAGAACTGATGAACCAGGGTGAAACCGGACAGGATGGCCCAGTCATCCACATGCACATGACCGGCCAGGGCAGTGTTGTTGACCAGAATGCAGTGGTTGCCGATCACGCTGTCGTGGCCAATATGGGCATAGGCCATGATCAGGTTGTGATCGCCGATGGTGGTTTCCGAACGGTCCTGGACGGTGCCACGGTGAATGGTCACCCCTTCGCGGATGACGTTGTTGTCACCGATCACCAGGCGCGTAGGCTCGCCCTTGTACTTGAGGTCCGGGGTATCTTCGCCGACCGAGGAGAACTGGTAGATGCGGTTGTTGCGGCCGATGCGGGTCGGCCCCTTGAGCACCACGTGCGGACCGACGACGGTCCCCTCCCCGATCTCGACATCCGGGCCGATGATCGACCAAGGACCGACCTCGACACCATCGGCCAGCCTGGCCGAGGGGTCGATGATTGCCCGAGGGTCAATCAAACTCATAGTTTACGTTCCGCGCAGATGATCTCGGCGGAGCAGACAGGCTTGCCGTCGACCGAAGCCTGGCAGTCGAACTTCCAGATCTGGCGCTTGCAGCTGATGAACTTCGCTTCGAGGATCAACTGATCGCCCGGCAGTACTGGCTGGCGGAAGCGCAGCTTGTCGGAACCGACGAAGTAGTAGAGGGTGCCGTCCGTCGGCTTGGCATCGAGCATCTTGAAGCCGAGGATGCCGGCAGCCTGGGCCATCGCTTCAATGATCAATACGCCCGGCATGATCGGATGCGCCGGGAAATGACCGTTGAAGAAGGGCTCGTTGATGCTGACATTCTTGTAGGCACGAATGCGCTGACCCTCGACATCCAGTTCCACTACCCGGTCCACGAGCAGGAAAGGATAACGGTGGGGCAGGTATTCGCGAATCTCGTTGATGTCCATCATTTCTGGGGGAAGCCTGTAGTAAAGATAGGGAACACGTGCATGGCGCCGTGCACCTTTGGCCATTCGGGACCGCCCTTGGGCAGCCCCGCAGCCTTGATCAGGAAAAAGGTGTCAGCCATCAGATGAAGGCTGGCCGCCCGAGGTCACGGCGTCGACGCGCTTTTCTACCTGTTGAAGTCGTTTGGCCATGTCGTCCAGCTGGCGAATCCGTGCGGCGCTCTTGCGCCAGTCGCCCAGAGTCTGCATCGCCGTGCCGGAAGAATAACCGCCAGGCTCGGTGATCGAGCGGGTGACCATGGTCATGCCGGATACGAATACGTTGTCGCAGACATCGATGTGTCCCACCATGCCGACGCCGCCGGCGATGGTGCAATGCTTGCCGATCTTCGTGCTGCCGGAGATGCCGACACAGGCCGCCATGGCTGTGTGGTCGCCGACCTGGACGTTGTGGGCAATCTGGATCTGGTTGTCGAGCTTGACGCCATCACCGATACGGGTATCGGCCAGGGCACCGCGGTCGATCGCGGTATTCACGCCGATTTCCACATCGTCGCCGATGCTGACTCCACCGATCTGGGCAATCTTCTGCCAGACGCCCTTCTCGTTGGCAAAGCCGAATCCTTCACCGCCCAGCACTGCGCCGGACTGGATGACTACACGCTTGCCGATGCGCACATCGTGGTACAGGGTCACCCGCGGGGCCAGCCAGCCGCCTTCGCCGACCACACTGCGGGCACCAATGAAGCAATGGGCTCCCAGCGTGACATTGGCACCGATGACCGCGCCGCTTTCGATGACCACGAACGCACCGACACTGGCGCTGGCATCGACCTGCGCGTCCACCGCCACCACGGCGCTGGGATGAATTCCCGCCACAGCCTTGGGTTTGGGGTCGAACAGATGGGAGATACGAGCGTAAGCCAGGTAAGGATCAGGCACGATCAAGGCATTGCCGGAGAAACCGTCTGCATCGGCAGCACGCAGCAATACCGCAGCAGCCTGGGTATCAACCAGGTATTTACGGTATTGGGGATTGGCCAGGAAGCTCAATTGGCCGGGGCCAGCTTCCTGCAAGGTCGCCAGGCCAGTGATTTCGAGTTCCGCGGGACCTTGCAAGGTCGCTCCGAGGAACTCGGCCAACTGGCCGAGTTTCATGGTCGCCGTCATATCAACGGGACTGGTTCATGCGCTCGATGACCTGGCGGGTGATGTCGTACTGAGGTTTGACATCGATGACCGCGCCACGCTCGAGAACCAGGTCGAAACCGCCTTTCTTGATGACTTCCTCGACGGCGCCATCCAGTTTCGGCTTGAGCTGCTTGAGCATGTCACGATCTGCCACGGCCTTGGCTTCGTTCAGCTCCTTGGACTGGAACTGGAAGTCACGGGCTTTCTGCTTGAATTCAAGCTCCAGACGCTCGCGCTCGCCCTGAGGCATCTTGTCACCGCCCTTGACCAGACGATCCTGGATGCCCTTGGCGCTGCTTTCCAGGTTCTTCAGCTTGGTCAGTTGCGGACCGAACTTCTTCTCGGCATCGACCGCGTACTGCTTGGCAGCGTCGGACTCCAGCAGAGCCATCTGATAGTTCAGAACAGCGACTTTCATTTCGGCGAACGCCGGGGTCGCGACCAGGGCCGCGGCCAGTACTGCCAGTTGAGTCAACTTACGCACGATGCACTCCTACAGAATCCGTTGTCATTTACGTGGACCAGACCCTTAGAAGGTCTGACCCAGAGAGAATTGGAACACCTGGGTATCGGCATCGTCCGGTTTCTTCACCGGCATCGCCAGGCTGAAGCTCAACGGACCCAGTGCGGTAATCCAGGTAACGCCCAGGCCGACGGAGCTGGCCAGGCCAGAGAGGCCGAGCTTCTCGCAATCAGGCTTGGAGCCGCAATTGGTGTCGAAAACGTTACCCACATCCCAGAATACCGAGGTACGCAGGGAGCGCTGGTCCTTGACGAACGGCAGCGGGAACAGCAACTCCACACCGCCCTGCACGAGGACGTTGCCACCGAACGGCAGCGGATCCTGATCCGGGTCGGTTGCAGTACCACGATCGGCGTTGGCCTGACTAGGAGTACTGCGTGGGCCGAGGCTGCTGTCCTTGAAACCGCGAACCGAGTTGAAGCCACCAGCATAGTAGTTTTCATAGAACGGCAGGCCCGAAGTGGAACCATAACCGTCGCCATAACCCAGCTCGGTGTGCAGACGCAGGGTGTAGTCGTTGGTGATCGGCTTGAACAGCTGGCCACGGTAGTCGAGCTTGAAGAACGACAGGTCGCTGCCCGGGGTCGTTGCTTCGAGGGTCAGGCTTTGCGAGTGACCGCGGGTTGCCAGCACCCCCTTGTTCAGGGTCGACTCGGACCAGCCGGCCGAGGCCTTGAAGTTCAGGAAGCTGCTATCGCCCTCTTTTTCCAGGAAGTCAAAGATCTCGTCGACGGTATAGGTACCGGTCTTGATCTTGTCCTGCTGGACGCTCAGACCGAAGGTCAGGCGCGAGGTCTCGCTGATCGGGTAGCCGACGTTGACACCGGCACCCAGGCTGTCCACCGCATAGCTCGCCACGTCGACGTCGAGATCGTCGTAGTTGGTGGTGCGGTAGAACGCGTTGTAGCCCAGGCTGACGCCGTCGGCAGTCCAGTAGGGGTCAACGAAGCCGAAGTTGTATCGGCTCTGGTATTCGGAACGGGTCAGACCGATGGAGACCTTGTTACCGGTACCCAGGAAGTTGTTCTGGCTGATCGAACCACCGAGGATCAGACCCGCGCTCTGGGCGAAACCGACGCTGGCGGTGATCGAACCGGAGGCCTGCTCTTCCACGGTGTAGTTCACGTCCACCTGGTCATCGGTACCCGGAACGGCCGGGGTCTCGACGTTGGCTTCCTTGAAGAAGCCCAGGCGCTCCAGACGGGTCTTGGACTGGTCGATCAGATAGGTCGAAGCCCAGCCGCCTTCCATCTGGCGCATTTCGCGGCGCAGCACTTCGTCCTCGGACTTGGTGTTGCCACGGAAGTTGATGCGGTTGACGTAGGCACGCTTGCCCGGATCGACGACGAAGGTGATGTCGACGGTGTGGTCTTCGTCGTGAGGCTGCGGAACACCGTTGACGTTGGCGAAGGTGTAGCCTTCGTTACCCAGGCGACGGGTGATCAGTTCGGAGGTGGTGGTCATCACCTTGCGCGAGAACACCTGGCCCGGCTGCGCCAGCAGAAGTGCCTTGACCTGGTCTTCCGGCACCTTCAGGTCACCGGACAGTTTCACATCACGAACGGTGTATTTCTCGCCTTCGTTGATGTTGACGGTGATGTAGACGTGCTTCTTGTCCGGGGTGATGGACACCTGGGTGGAAGCGATGTCCATGTTGATGTAGCCGCGGTCCAGGTAGTAGGAGCGCAGGCGCTCGAGGTCACCGGAGAGTTTTTCGCGGGCGTACTTGTCGTCGTTCTTGAAGAACGACAGCCAGTTGGTGGTCTTGAGCTCGAACAGGCCCTGCAGGTCTTCGTCGGAGAACACGGTGTTGCCCACGACGTTGATGTGCTGGATGGCAGCGACAGTACCTTCGTTGATCTTGATCTTCAGACCAACGCGGTTGCGCGGCTGCGGTACCACCTCGGCGTCCACCTCGGCCGAATAGCGGCCCTGGGCGACATACTGGCGTTGCAGCTCGTTGCGCACGCCTTCGAGGGTCGCGCGCTGGAAGATCTCGCCTTCGGCCAGGCCGGACTGTTTCAGGCCCTTCATCAGGTCTTCGGTGCTGATCGCCTTGTTGCCTTCGATCTCGATACTGGAGACCGACGGACGCTCGACAACGTTGATGATCAGGACGTTGCCATCGCGGCTGAGCTGGATGTCCTGGAAGAACCCGGTCTTGAACAGGGAACGGGTCGATTCCACCAGGCGACCGTCGTCGGCCTGGTCACCGACGTTCAATGGCAGGGCACCGAAAACGCTGCCCGCGGATACCCGCTGCAGACCGTTGACACGAATATCGGAGATGGTGAAGGACTCGGCGTGAACTTCAGCGATCATCAGTGCGGCGAGAGCCGCAGTTAGCAGCAGACGTTTCATGAAGTCCTTTCTTATTCCAACTGGCAATAAACGACCCACCGCAAGGACGCGGCAGGTTCGCAATTGAGCGAAGCGTTACAGTCGACCCAAATCGTTGATCAGGGCGAGCAACATCACCCCGACTACCAAACTGATACCGATCTGGATACCCCAACCTTGCACCCGGTCCGACAATGGACGACCACGCACCCACTCGACCAGGTAAAACAGCAAATGCCCCCCATCCAGAACGGGAATGGGCAGCAAGTTAAGAACCCCCAGGCTAATGCTCAGATAGGCAAGGAAATTCAGGAAATCCCCGAGGCCGGACTGGGCTGAAGCGCCCGCCACTTTAGCAATGGTTATCGGTCCGCTCAAGTTTTTTACCGAGAGCTCGCCGAAGAGCATTTTCTTCAGCGAATCGAGGGTCAGGACACTCATGTTCCAGGTCCGGGAAAGCCCCTCGCCCACCGCTGCGAGCGGTCCGTAACTGACCTCGCGAAGCATCTGGGGCGGCCATTCCACCGACGCCACACCAGCGCCGAGATAGCCGGCGGCGGCCTTGCCCTCACCACGACTGGCCAGGGTCACCGGCAGCTCGATACGGGCGCCATCGCGCTCGACACCAAGGACCACCCGGCTACCGGCGCGACTGCGCACGTTATCGACAACCTGCTGCCAGTCATTCAGCGCCTGGCCATCCAGAGTCAGCAGACGGTCGCCGAGCTTGAGACCCGCGGCCTGGGCCGGGCCTTTCGGATCCAGCTCCGCCAGCACCGGCGCCAGCAGCGGACGCCAGGGGCGAATGCCCAGGGAGTTGATCGGATCCGGCTCCTCGGCGCCCTGCAGCCATTTGTCGAGATTCAGGGTGTACGTGCTATCGACGCTGGCACCTTCGCTGCGCACATCGACCCGCAGCGGACCGGTCTCGCCAAGGCGGCGCACCAGTTGCAGATTGACTGCAGCCCAACCGCTGGTCGGCTTGCCATCGATCGAAACGATTTCCTGACCCGCGCTCAACCCCGCGACCGCAGCCAGACTACCCGGCTCGACATTGCCGATGACCGGGCGCACCTGCTGGCTGCCGAGCATGGCCAGGATCCAGAAGAACAGAATGGCAAGTAGGAAGTTGGCAATCGGCCCCGCGGCGGTGATTGCAATACGCTGACCAACGGTCTTGCGCATGAAGGACTGCTCCAGCAACGCTGGAGGCACATTGCCCTCGCGCTCGTCGAGCATCTTCACGTAGCCGCCCAGGGGGATCCAGGCGATCACGAACTCGGTGCCATGGCGATCGTGCCAGCGTACCAGCGGCGCACCAAAGCCCACGGAGAAGCGCAGGACCTTGACGCCGCAACGACGAGCCACCCAGAAGTGCCCGAATTCGTGAAAGGTAACCAGTACACCCAAGGCAACCAGGGTGCCGATGATCATGTAGAACGCGCTCATGTCTTTCTCCGAATAACGTTCAGCCGGGCCGGCCTCGACACCTCAACGCCCGTGACGGGACAACCATTCCCCCGCCAGTTCCCGGGCACGCTGGTCAGCGGCGAATACCGCATCGAGCGAGTCCACGGCAACCACCGGCTCCCGCTCGAGTACCTGCTCGATCATACTCGCGATCTCCGGGAAGCGGATGCGCCGCCGAAGAAAGGCTTCCACGGCGATTTCATTGGCCGCGTTGAGCACCGCCGGGGCACTGTTACCAGCCTCGGCCGCTTCACGGGCCAGGCGCAGGCAGGGGAAGCGCTGCTCATCCGGCGCTTCGAAGTCGAGACGGGCGATGGCGAACAGGTCAAGGGCCGGTACACCAGAATCGATCCGCTCGGGCCAGGCCAGGGCATTGGCGATCGGCGTACGCATGTCCGGGTTGCCCAACTGGGCCAGGACAGATCCGTCCACGTAATCGACGAGGGAGTGAATCACACTTTGCGGATGCACCACCACCTCGACCCGGGACGGTGGTGCGTCGAACAGCCAGCAGGCCTCGATCAGTTCGAGCCCTTTGTTCATCATGCTCGCGGAGTCGACCGAGATCTTCCGACCCATGGACCAGTTTGGATGGGCGCAAGCCTGCTCGGGGGTCACCCGCTCCAGCTCGACGGATGGAGTCTGGCGGAACGGTCCGCCGGAAGCGGTCAGCAGGATACGGCGAACGCCAACCTGGTCCAGACCACGGGCATAGTCGACCGGCAGGCACTGGAAGATGGCATTGTGCTCGCTGTCGATGGGCAGCAGTACCGCGTTGTTGCGCCGCACGGCATCCATGAACAACGCACCGGACATCACCAGCGCTTCCTTGTTGGCCAGAAGGACCTTCTTGCCCGCCTCCACGGCCGCCAGGGTCGGACGCAGGCCCGCCGCACCGACGATCGCCGCCATCACCGCATCGACCTGCGGGTCGGCAGCCACGGCGCACAGCCCCCGCTCACCCACCAGCACCTCGGTACGAGAACCGGCGGCATTGAGCCCGGCGCGCAAGGTCGCGGCGGACGCCTCGTCCGGCACCACGGCGAACACCGGCGCATGCTTCAGGCACAGCGCGAGCAGCTCGTCCAGGCGCGAATAGCCACTCAGGGCGAAGGTTTCGTAGCGATCAGGATGACGAGCAATGACATCCAGGGTGCTCAGGCCGATGGAGCCGGTGGCACCGAGCACGGTAATACGTTGAACGCGGCTCACATCACGCCCCAATCGGCAGCCCAGAGCAACACGGCAAACAGGGGAATGGCCGCAGTCAGGCTGTCGATACGATCAAGAATGCCACCATGCCCCGGCAGCAGGTTGCTGCTGTCCTTGATCCCGGAGCGCCGCTTGAACATGCTCTCGGTCAGGTCGCC
>Ga0222427_101080_pt1 | contig 16284 bp, 12 predicted proteins | sample 2B20Ametagenome_FD_182890 | JGI IMG/M metagenome (GOLD analysis project Ga0222427, IMG submission 182890) | Enriched microbial communities from leaf-cutter ant dump, University of Wisconsin, Madison, United States - 2B20A (version 2) | ecosystem: Environmental > Terrestrial > Nest > Insects nest...
ACATCCATTACTACAATCATGACCGCATCAAGCTCAAACTCAACGGACTGAGTCCCGTGCAATACAGGACTCAGGTCTTGGCCACATAACGGTCAAAACTGTCCAACTTTCTGGGGTCAGTTCACTGTCGGGAGTCAGACACCTCCAACTTTAGAGATCGATCCAGAGTTCGGCGCGCGGGAAGTACAGGGCGGCGCGGGCGGGGCGGTTGTCCAGCGCGGTGACCTGGGCGCAGTAGCGGGCCAACTGGTCGGCGTGGCGTTCGCGCATGCGGGCGGCGAAATGGGCGGACGGCTCGCCGGGGTGCGGGCGCGCGGTCTTGTAGTCGACGATCAGCCAGCCGTCTTCGGTGCTAAGCGCCAAGTCGATGACCGACACGCGGCCGGCGGCGTCGATCAGCGGCCATTCGCGCCGGGCGGCCGACTGCGACAACAGCCAGCGGCCGCGTTCGTGCGCCAGGGTGGCCAGCAGCGTATCGAGCACCGCCTGCGCGGCTTCCGGGGCCTGCGCGGCCGGCAGGCCGGCACGGGTCAGCTGCTTTTGCATCACGGGCAGATAACCGCGCAGCGTGTCGGCCGGCCAGGCAGGCAGGCCGTCCTGGCCGATGCGCGCCAGCCAGGCGTGCGCCAGCGTGCCGATGGCGGCGTCGTGCGCGGTGTCCAGCTGCCAGGCGGGATGTTCGGCGCCCTGCCCCATGGCCGCCCCCACGGCAAAGCCGGGGCTGCCGATGGCGGTGCGCCGGGCATGCAGTGCTTCGATGGCCTGGTCGGACAGGCGCCGCAGCGGTTCGCCGCGCAGCTGGCCCGCCGTTTCATCGTCGGCGGGGGTGTCGTCCTGCCAATCGGGCGGCGGGGCTTTCTGCTCGGCCGGCAGCCATTCCCACAGGCGTCCCAGCAGGCTGGCCGCGGGCGGCGCCTTGGGCTGGCCGGTGGCGCGATCGACGGCGACGTTGCCCACCAGGTGCAGGCGATGGCGCGCGCGCGTGGCGGCCACGTACAGCAGGCGGTCGGTTTCGTAGGCGGCGCGCCGCTTTTCGCGCAGGCCCAGGTAGCGCGACACCGGGTCGGCCTCTTTGTCGGCGCGCGGCTTCACCGGCCCGAACAGCACGCGCTCGCCGCTTTGCTCGAAGCTGACCAGCGGCGCGCGCTCGGCGCGCGGCGACTTGTGCAGGCCGTACAGAATGACGGTGTCGAACTGCAGGCCCTTGGACTTGTGCATGGTCATGATCTCGACCACGCCGCCGTCGCCGGCGCCGCCTTCGGGCGCGGCATACAGGCGCGCCAAGGCGGCATCGAGCCGCGCCGGGTCGAGGCCGCCGTGCGGCGCCAGGCGCTCGACCAGCACGAACAGGCTTTCGGCGTCTTCGGCGGCGCTGGGGCTGGCGTACAGGCCCGCCCCACCCAGCCTGCGCCACAGCGATTCCAGCCAGGCCGCCAGCGGCATGGCGCCGCTGGCATTGGCCACATCCAGCAAGATCGGGCCCACATGGGCCAGGCGCGCGTACTCGGCCGCCGGCAGCAGGCCTTGCGCGCGGCAGGGCTGCGCGGCGGGCGCATCCCACAGCGGCAGGCTCTGCCCGGGCGCGGCCGCATCGGGCGCCGGGCGCGGCGCGCGCAGCGCCTCGGCCAGCAGCACCGGCACCGGGGTCGCCAGGTCGTGGCCGAACAGCGCGTGCAGGGAGTTCAGCGTCAGCCCGCACCAGGGCGCGCGCAGCACCGACAGCCAGGCCATGCGGTCGGCCGGATGCGACAGCGCGCGCAACAGCTGCACCAGATCGGACACGACGTGGCGCTGCGCCAGCGGCACCAGGTCGACCGCGCGGCAGCGGATACCCGCCTGGGCCAGCCGGCGCACCAGCTGGCCCAGGTGGCCGCGCGCGCGCACCAGGATGGCCACCGGATGGCGGCTGGCGGGGTCGCGTTCGTCCAGCGCCTGGCGCACCAATTGCACCGTCAACGCCTCGGCCGCGGCATCGGCCGCACCGGCGCCGTCGGCGCTGAAAGCGGCGTGGAAGCGCACGGCCTGGCCCGGCATGGCCGGGTTGAACGCTGCTGAATCGGTATAGGCGATAGCGCCGGCGGCCGCGTCGTTGCGCGCCGGCAGCAGGCCGCGGAAGGTGGCGTTCACCCAGTCCACCACGCCGGCCTGCGAACGGAAATTGTCGGTAAGCTGCAGGAAGGTGGGCGAGATTTCGCCCACGCCGTGTTCGGCGGCCTGCAGGAACAGCCCCACCTCGGCCTTGCGGAACCGGTAGATGGATTGCATGGGATCGCCCACCAGGAACAGCGTGCGGCCGTCGCCCGGCTGCCAGCCGGCGGTCAGCGTGGCCAGCAGGTGGATCTGGGTAAGGCTGGTGTCCTGGAATTCGTCGATCAGCAAATGGCGGATCGAGGCGTCGAGCTTGAGCAGCAGCTCGCCGGGATCGTCGGCGCTGCCCAGGGCGTGCGCGGCGCGCTGCGCGATCTCGATGAAATCCACTTCGCGCGTTTCGGCGAAGCGCAGGTGCAGCTGGGCCACCGCCAGCTTCAGCGTCATCAGCTGCGCGCCCAGCACGCGCCATTGCGCGTCGCTGAACTCGGCCGGCGGCACCTTGTCGACAGCCTCCAGCATCCAGATCCAGGCCGCTTTGGGGTCGGCCGCGTCCAGCCACTGGGTAAAGGATTCTTTGTGATCGCACTTGGGCGGGAAGCCCAGCTTCTTGGTGACCCCGCGCGCGCTGCGCAGCCCGCCCGCCGCCGTCAGCAACAGATGGCGCACGGCCTTCCACTGGTCGAGCCAGGCCGCGTCGGGCTCGAGCGGCTCATGCCAGTCGCGCAGCGCGGCCAGCGCATGAGCCGGGCCGTCTTCATCGAGCGCGGCCGCCGCCATGCGCGCCGGCCAGCGCAGGGCTTCGTCCCAGCCCAAGGGCATGGCGCGCGCCAGCGCCTGCAGGTCTTCGCCGATGGCCTCGGCCAGGGCGTCCTGCAGGGCCTCGCGGTCGCTGCCGCGCGCCAGCAGCGGCAGCCACTGGTCGCGCTGCCCCAGCATGGCGGCGATGGCTTCGGCGGCCGCCTGGGTATCGACATCCAGGTGCGCCAGCAGGATGCGCACCGCCTCGAAATCGTCGGCCAGGGCCAGCGTAGCGCGCGCCGCCGCATCGTAATGGGCTTGCGCGTCGTCGGCGATGTCGGGCATGCCGCCCAGCTCGGACAGCCAGGGCATGCCACGCACCAGGCCGGCGCAGAACGAGTCGATGGTGCGGATCGACAGGCGCGCGGGATGCTGCAGCAGCTTCCAGCCCAGCGCCTCGTTGCGTTCCAGGGCGGCGCGCGCCAGGCGCCAACTGCGCTGGCCGTGCTCGGTATCGGGCATGGGGCCGCCGCCGTCGCGCAACTTGCCCAGCACGCGCGCATGCATTTCGGACGCGGCCTTGCGGGTGAAAGTAATGGCCACGATTTCTTCGGGCCGGTTCACCGTGGCCAGCAGCGCCAGGATGCGGTCGGTCAGCAGTTCGGTCTTGCCCGAACCGGCCGGCGCCTGCACCAGGAACGATGCGGCCGGGTCCAGCGCACGGGCGCGTGCCAGGTGGTCTGAGGGCTGGCGGGCGGATCCGGTCATGCCGCGTCGTCCTCGTCTTCAAGGTGCAGCCGCAGGAACGGCATGGCATCGCAGTATTTCAGGTCGTCGCGGCGATACGCCAGATTGGCGGCGTAGCCCGATGCGTACTCGTCGGCCAGGCCTTCGACCGCGGCGCGCCAGCGCAACAGGATGTCGCGCCATGCCAGGCCTTCGAAGCCCTTGCCTGCGTCGGCGGCAGTGACGCCCGCCAGGCCCAGTTCGGTGTCGGTGAGCCCGGCCGCGGCAACCTGGCGCGCATGGACCTGCGCCAGCACCAGCGCGGCCACATCGGCATCGGGCGTGCCGCCGGACAGCACCGCCGCGTAGAACGGCAGCTGCAGGTTCACGGGCCGCGCACGCGCCCAGTCGGATTCGGGGCTGCCCGGCGTCATGCCGGTCTTGTAGTCCAGGATCACGGCCCGGCCGTCGGGCAGGCGGTCCAGGCGGTCGAGCCGCACCGTCAGCGCCAGCGGCCCACGCGACCATTGATGGGTTTCTTCGACCTGCGCCACCTGGAACGGCAGGCGCTGCGCTTCCAGGTCGAACCAGTCGGCCAGCACGGCGCAGGCGCGCTGGCATTCCAGTTCGCGCAGCGCGCGCGGATAAGCCCGCAGTTCTTCCTCCGCAGCCTGTTCCACCGCCTGCAGGATCAGGACCGGCAGGCGGGCCTGCGCCATGGCTTCGTGCAGTTGTTCCTGGTCGGGCAGCATGCGCCATACCAGTTCCAGCGCGCGGTGCAGGAATTGCCCGCGCACATTCTGGTTGGCGGCATCGGCATAGTCGGCCAGCGCCCTGCCCCCCAGGCGGTGGCGCACGAAAGCCCACAGGGGATTGCGCGCCTGGGTGTCCAGCACGTCCAGGCCGCCGGTGGCGCCGGCCCGCGGGCCGTCGGGCGCGGGCGCCGGCAGCGGCGGGCCGCGCTCGTCGTCGAGCACTTGCTGCGGCAAGGCCTCGACGGCGGCCGCCGCGGGCGGCTGCCATGCCATCGGCGCGACGCCGGCAATCAACGGCGACGGCCGCAGTTCGCGCTCGCCATCGAGATGGGCATGGCTGACCACCACTTCGGGCGCGCAGCGGCACAGCGCGGCGTACAGCGCCTCGGCCCATTGCCGCTCGCGTTCGGGCGTGGCGCGCGGGGCCCCGGCCTGGCGCAGCACCGTCAGCGGCAGCAGCGGGTTGGGTTGCGGGGTAGCGGGCAGCACGTCGTCGGTCAGGCCCAGTATCCATATGCCGTCCCAGTGCCCGCCTTCGGCTTCGAGCAGGCCCAGCACGTCCAGGCGCGCCAGCGGATCGCGCTGCGGCTGGAATGACGCCGCGGCGGCCGCGCTGGCCAGCAGGCGCACGGCGCCGCGCCCGTCCAGCGGCCCGGCGGCGGGCGCCAGCGCCGCATAGCGGCCCAGCAGCTCGCCGAACGCGCCCATGACCTGGTAGCCGACGCTGTCCAGCGCCCGCTCGCCGGGAAAGCCCAGCGCCACCAGCGCGGCGCGGATCACCGGCATCCACCGGTCGGTGCCGAGCCGCTCGCCGGCCTGTTGCCAGATGTCGAGCGCGGCCGGCCAGGCGGCCGACATGGCGGTACCGTCGGCCAGGTCGCGCTGCCAGCGCGCGGCGTCGATGCGCGCGCGCGCCTGACGGCGCCAGCGCGCGTCGATGGCCGCCAAGCGGGCCAGGTCGCGGCGGTCGCCCGCGCAGTGCCCGGCCAGCAGGGCCGCGCCCAGCACCGGCGCGTCGGCCGCGCCGGCCTGCGCCATCTCGGCCAGGGCGTGCAGCCAGGCCAGCGCCGCGCGCACGGCCGGCCATTCGGTCAGCGGCCGCCCCACCGCCACGTTGAAGGCGTGGCCGCCTTCGGCCAAGGCCTGCCCGACCACGCGCCGCGCGAACGGCGATTCGGCCTGCAGCTGCGCCGACACGATGGCGAAGCGCCCGCCCGGCTGCCCGGCCAGCCGCTGCGCCGCCCAGGCGGCCGCGGCGCGCCATTCGGCGCCGCGGCCGTCGGCGCCATGGCGCTGCGGCGCGGCGGCTTCGCCCAGCGTGCCGCCCAGCCAGGCGAGCGCCGCGCCGCCCTGCCGGAAGGCGTCGAGCAAGGCGGCGAAGCGCGGCGAGATATCGGTGAACCCGGCCAGCACCAAGTGCCCAGGCGCCGGCACCTGGCCCTGCTGCAGGGCGCGCAGCACGCGCGCATAGCCCTGGTTGGCATCTTCGGCGTCGATGGCGGCCAGGCGCGCGCGGTAGCGGCGGCGCCAGCGCGAGAAGCCGCGGTATTCGTCGGTATCGGCGCCGTCCGGCACGCGCAGGCGCCATTCGTCCATCAAGGTGTCGGCGTCCATGGCCAGGGCCGCGGCCTGCGCGGTGTCGAGCAGCACGCGGCCGGCCTCTTCTTCGCCGATGGCGTCGGCCCACACCATTTGCGTGGCGAAGCTGTCGAGCCGGTGCGCGGGCAGTTCAGCCCCCGGCGCGAAAGCCAGTTCGCCCGCCGCCTCGGCCAGCCAGGCCGCCAGCGGCAGCACGCGCGGCAGTTCGCTGACCTGCCGCTCGCGGCGCAATTGCGCCGCCAGGTCCAGCGTCAGGCGGCGCGCCAGCCGGTTGTTGACTGTCAGCACCAGAGTCTGGGCGGCCGGCAGCTGGCCGGCCTGTTCCAGCGTGATGAACGAGTGCGGATCCGGGGCCTGGGGCATGCAGCTGCGCCTTAGAACCCGCACAAGGCGGCCAGGGTTTCCCAGTTGATGCGCAGCGCGGGCTGGGTATAGCCCAGGAACCCGAGCGCCAGCACGGCCGCCAGGGCGGTGCCGCCCAGGATGCGCCAGAGGGTGCGGCGCCCCATGGTTCAGGCTCCTTGCGGCAGGCGCTGCTCGAGCGGCTGTTCGCGCACCGGCAGGCACAGCAGCGCGGCGGCCACGGCCAGCGCCACGCCGATCCACCACATCAGATCGTAATTGCCGGTGCTGGCGTACACATAGCCGCCCAGCCAGACCCCGATGAAACTGCCCACCTGGTGGCCCAGGAAGGCGATACCCGACAGCGTGGCGGCATAGCGCAGGCCGTAGATCTGCCCGATCAGGCCCTGCGTGAGCGGCACGGTGCCCAGCCAGAACAGGCCCATCCAGGCGGCAAAGGCATACAGCACCCAGGGCGACAGCGGCAGCGCCAGCAGCAACAGCATGCCGAAGGCGCGCAAGCCGTATACGCCCGCCAGCAGCAGCTTCTTGCTGTGGCGGCCGCCCAGCTTGCCGGCGTAGAACGAACCCAGCACGTTGCACAGCCCGATCAGGGCAATGGCCGTGGCGCCGTGGCTGGCGTTCAGCCCGCCATCGACCACGAAGGCCGGCAGGTGCAGCGTGATGAATGCCGTGTGGAACCCGCAGACGAAATAGCTGCCATACAGGAAATGGAACGAAGGGTGCCGCATGGCCTGGCGCACCGCGGCCGACAGCGACTGGCCGCCGGCATGGGCGTCCGGCTTGCCGCGCAGGAAATATGCCAGCGGCATGCCCGCCGCCACCAGCAGCGACAGCGCCCACAGCGCGCCGGTCCAGTCGAACCCGGTGATCAGCAATTGCCCGGCCGGCACCACCAGGAACTGCCCCAGCGAGCCGCCGGCGCTGGCGATGCCCATGGCTGTGCTGCGGTAGGCCGGCGGCACCGAGCGCGCCACCACGGGCAGGATCACCGGGAAGGTGGTACCCGCCTGGCCCAGCCCCACCAGCAGGCCGGCCGTCAGGTACAGGCTGAATTCATCGGTGGCGAAACGCGTGCCGATCATGCCGGCCACGTAAAGCAGCGCGCCCAGCGCCACGGTGCGGCCCGAACCGTAGCGGTCGGCCAGCATGCCCATCAGGATGCTGGCCGCGCCCCACACCAGGTTCTGCAGGGCGAAGGCCATGGAAAACACATCGCGCCCCCAGCCCTGGGCCAGGCCCATGGGCTGCATGAACAGCCCGAACGTGGCGCGCACGCCCATGGCAAGCAGCACGACCAGCGTGCCCAGCAGCACGGTACGCAGCGAAATGGAGGGCGAATCGGACATCGGGCCTGCCTGCGAGGAGATGGCGCCCCGTGGCGCAGCGCGCGCGGGGGACGGAACAGCAGCCATCATATACAAGTCTGCGCCCCGCCGCGCGGACGCGCGCGCCTGCCGATGCTAGAATTCCGCTCTTGCAAAGCCCCCGCGCCGCCGCTGTCGTGGCACACAATGTACCTTGTCATCAGTGTGTTACAGCGCCCGAAATGAAAACGGGTGCAGCTCGACCGGGGACGCCGCGGAGCCGGCTTTGCCGGTCCGCCAGCGTCGCCCCCTTGAGGGGGATGAGCCCGGACATAGTACAGTCCTTGAGGACTGTACTATGCCTGGCGAATCCGAGCGGCCTGCCCGCCGCGAGGTGGACAGCGCGTAGCGCTTCGGGGGTGGGCCTACCTCCTCTCGCCGTAGTTAAATGGATATAACCGACCCCTCCTAAGGGTCAATTGGTGGTTCGATTCCACCCGGCGAGGCCATCGCGCCTGTCCTTCCCTCCCCTGTTGCAATCGCGTGCTTGCCCAACAGTTGAAAAAGCTGTTTAAATTCTGCACGTAAGTCTATAATTCATCTCGTTTTTCCCGGCTCCGCTCAAGCCGTTCCTGGCCATCCCCGGTCGCGCGCCTCTTTTTACCCTGCTCGTCATATGGTTTTTTTCTGGAAACGCGCCCTTGCGACCGCCCTGGTGCCCCTGGCACTGGCGCTGGGCACCCTGCTGCCCGGTGCCGCGCAGGCGGCCAAGGCTACCGATCCGTGCAAGGCCAGCGCCAAGTCGGCGGCCTGCAAGGCCGCCAAGAAAACGGCCTCGAAGAAAACAGGCTCGAAGAAAACCGCCACGAAAAAAACGGCGTCCAAGAAAAAAACCGCATCCCGGAAAACCCGCACGGCATCCAGAAGCAAATCGCGCCGCGCCAGCGCCGCGGCCCTGCCGCCGCCGGCCGCGTCGGTGCGCGCCGAGATCGACGCGCTGCGTTCCAGCACGGCCTATGTGCAAGACCTGGAAACATCCACGGTGCTGTTCGCCAAGAACGACAACGTGGTGCGGCCTATCGCGTCGATTTCCAAGCTGATGACGGCGCTGGTGGTGGTGGATGCCAACCAGCCGATGGACCAGATGCTGGAAATCACCGATGACGACGTCGACACGCTGAAGCACGCCTCGTCGCGCTTGGTGGTGGGCACGCGCCTGAGCCGCGGCGACATGCTGCACCTGGCCCTGATGTCATCGGAGAACCGCGCCGCGCATGCGCTGGGGCGCAATTACCCGGGCGGCCTGCCCGCCTTCGTCGACGCCATGAACCGCAAGGCGCGCGCGCTGGGCATGTCCAGCACGCATTTCATCGAGCCCACCGGCCTGTCCAGCGAGAACGTGTCTTCGCCGCGCGATCTGGCGCGCCTGCTGCGCGCGGCTGCCCAGCGCCCGCTGATCCACCGCTATTCCACCGACGATCAGTACGAAGTGGATGTCGCCAACCGCACGCAGGTGTTCCGCAATACCAATCTGCTGGTGCGCAAGCCCGACTGGGACATCAAGGTATCCAAAACCGGCTACATCAACGAAGCCGGCGAATGCCTGGTGATGCTGGCGCGCATCAATGGCCGCGACGTGGCCATGGTGCTGCTGGACTCGCAGGGCAAGCTGTCGCGCATCGGCGATGCGGTGCGCCTGCGGCGCATCCTGCAAAGCGACGTGGCAATGGCCATGCTGTAAGGCGCGCGCCGCTCAGGCGGCCGCGCGGCGCGGCAGCGCGCCGTCGTGCAGTTCGTTCGATAGCCCCGCCAGCACCGCACGGGCATCTAGCGACCGTATCGGCACGGCCGCATCGGTGGGGATGCGGCCATCGGCCTGCAGCAGTTCATAGCGCAGGCAGCACACCCGCAAGAACGAAGTGAAATTCGCGGCCTCGCCGCGGTATTCGACCAGTTCGTCGTACAGGCGCTCGATCAGTTGATTGACGGGCATGCCGTCGCGCGCGGCGATTTCTTCCAGCACCGACCAGAACAGGCGTTCGAGCCGGACGCTGGTGGCGACCCCGTGCAGGCGCAGCGAACGGGTGTCGGATGAATAAGAATCGGGATGGGCGCGGATGAAGATTTCGCACATGACGGCGGCTCCGGATAGGCGAGCTTCATACTGTACGGCCAACACAAAACGGGCGGCAAGAGCCTCGTGGCCAGGTATCTGACTCCGCAGGCGCTAGACACCGAAGTGCGCACAGCTTGTCTCAATAGCACGGTGTCAGGCACCCTGGCGGGAGCCTGACACCTGGCAGCGCAAGCCGCCTTCAATGCGTGATGGTCGTTCCCAGCACTTTCAGGAACTGCGACAGCCAGGCAGGGTGGGCCGGCCAGGCGGGAGCGGTGACCAGGTTGCCGTCGGTGTGGGCCTGGTCGATGGCAATCTCGGCATAGGTGCCGCCTGCAAGCCGCACCTCGGGCGCGCAGGCCGGATAGGCCGAGCAGGTGCGGCCTTTCAGGATGCCGGCGGCGGCCAGCAGCTGCGCGCCGTGGCAGACCGCGGCAATGGGTTTGCCGGCGCTGTCGAACTGGCGCACGATGTCCAGTACCCGCTCGTTCAGGCGCAGGTATTCGGGCGCGCGCCCGCCCGGAATGACCAAGCCGTCGTAGGCGTCGGCATCCACCTGCTCGAAGTCGTGGTTCAGCGCGAAATTGTGGCCGCGCTTTTCGCTGTAGGTTTGCGCGCCTTCGAAATCGTGGATGGCAGTGGCAACGCTGTCGCCGGCCTTCTTGCCGGGGCACACCGCGTGCACCGTATGCCCCACCGCCAGCAGCGTCTGGAACGGCACCATGGTTTCGTAGTCTTCGGCGTAATCGCCCACCAGCATCAGCAGTTTCTTGGCCATGTCGGTCTCCTTGTGGTCGTGGCGCGGCTGCCGGGCCGGGCGGCCCGGCGCAGGCACCCTGCAAGCCGCATGCCCGGGTGGAGCGCGGCCGCTATGCCAGGATTGTGCGGCAGGCAAATGCGCCGCGGGTAGTAGCGGAATACCGCAAGCGGCGCCGCGGCGCCCGGCTTATTCCAGCGCCACTGAGACCGGCCGCGCGTCCAGCAGGCTGACCAGCGCCCGGGGGTCGATGCCGACCAGGTAGCCGCGCCGTCCGCCATTGATATACACCACGGGGTATGCCAGCACCTGGGCCTCGACCCACACGGGCATGCGCTTGCGCGTGCCGAACGGCGATGTGCCGCCGACCTGGTAGCCGGAATGCCGCTGCGCGACCTCGGGATGGCAGGGCGCCACCTTTTTCAGGCCGGCCTGGCGCGCCAGGTTCTTGGTGGACACCTCGCGGTCGCCGTGCATGACCACCACCAGCGGCCGGGCGGCCTCGTCTTCCATGATCAGCGTCTTGACCACTGCGTGCGGGTCCAGCCCCAGCTGGCGCGCAGCCTCGCCAGCGCCGCCGTGCTCGACGTAATCGTAGGTATGTTCGGTGTACGCCACCTTGTGCCGCTTCAGCATCTGGGTGGCCGGCGTTTCGGATACGTGGCGGGCTTTGCTCATGGCGCCGGGCGGGCCGCATTGCGGCGAACGGAAAAGCCGGTAGTGTAGGCAGCGGCCGCCGGCCGCGCAACGCGGGTCAGGCGCGCGGGTGGTGCGCGGCGTGCAGCGCCTTCAGGCGCTCGCGCGCCACGTGCGTATAGATTTGCGTGGTGGAAATATCGGCATGGCCCAGCAGCATCTGCACCACGCGCAGGTCGGCGCCGTGGTTGAGCAGGTGCGTGGCGAAGGCATGCCGCAGCACGTGCGGCGACAGCGGCGCGCGCACGCCGGAAACAACGGCGTATTTCTTGATCAGCTGCCAGAAGGCCTGGCGCGTCATGGGCTGCGCGCGGGCGGTAAGAAACAGCGCATCGCTGACGCGCGCGCCGGCCAGTTCGGGCCGCGCCGCCTGCAGGTAGCGGTCGATCCAGTGCGCCGCCTCGGCGCCCAGCGGCACCAGCCGGTCTTTGCCGCCCTTGCCCATGACCACGCGCACCACGCCTTCGTTCAGGCTGACTTCCAGCACTTTGATGTTCACCAGTTCGGATACGCGCAGACCGGTGGCGTACAGGGTTTCCAGCATGGCGCGGTCGCGCAGGCCGCGCGCGGTGTTCAGGTCGGGCGCGCGCAGCAGCGCGTCGACCTGCGCTTCGGACAGCGTCTTGGGCATGCGCGGCGGCTGCTTGGCCGCGCTGAGCGTCAGGCAGGGGTCGCGCTGGGCGCGGTGTTCGCGCAGCGCCCAGGCATAAAAGCGCCGCAGCGCCGCCAGCCGGCGGTTGGCGGTGGTGGCGCGGCTGTCGGCGTGGCGCGCGGCGAACCAGGCTTCGATGTCGCCGGTGCCCGCGTCGCGCAGCAGGCCCGCCGCGGCCGCGCCGCCGTGCTCGGCCGGGGTTTCCAGCCAATGCGCAAAGGCGGTGAGGTCGCGCCGGTAGGCCGCCAGCGTGTTGGCGGCCAGGCCGTCTTCGAGCCAGACGGCGTCGATGAAGGCATCGATATCGGCCTGCGAGGCCAGAGGTGCGGCGCTAGGCATGCGGGGCGGAAGGCAAGGGAATCGGCACGAGCGCTGATTCTACGGGCTATACGGCCGACTTCAACCAGGCCTCGAAGGTGCGCAGGGCGTCGGAACGCTCGTCGCGCTGCGGGTAGCCGAAGTAATAGCCCTGCCCCACGGCCAGCGCCTGCGGCACCGGCTGCACCAGCTCGCCGGCCTGCAGCGCGGGCTGGGCCAGGAAGTGCGGCACCAGCCCCACGCCCAGGCCGGCCTGGACGGCCGCCAGCATCATCGTGAACAGTTCGTAGCGCGGCCCGCCCGCGGCCTGCGGGCCGTAAGTCTGGCGGTTGGCCCCGTACCACTGGCGCCAGGCGTCGGGGCGCGAACTCAGGTGCAGGTGGGTAAGCCCCGCCAGGCCGTCTTCGGCGCGGCGCGGCAAGTGTGGCGCGCAGACCGGCACCAGCTCTTTTTCGGGAAACAGCAGCACGCCCTGCGTGCCGGGCCAGATGCCGCTGGCGTGGTACAGCGCGCCGTCGAAGGGCTGGTCTTTGAACTGGAACGGCAGCGTGCGCACCGACAGGCTGACAGTGATGTCGGGGTGCTGCCGCTGGAAGCCGGCCAGGCGCGGGATCAGCCAGGTGGTGGCCAGCGTGGGCAGCACCGCAATATGGATGCTGCGGCCCATGCCGGTGCGGCTGACCAGGCCGAAGGTGTCTTTCTCGATCTGGTCCAGGTGGTGGCGGATGCGCCCGGCGTACTCGGCGCCGTGCTCGGTCAGCACGATGCGGCGGCGCACCCGCGTGAACAGCTGCACGCCCAGGCGCGCCTCGAGGCTGGCCACCTGGCGGTACACGGCGCTGTGCGTCAGCGCCAGCTCTTCGGCGGCGCGCGAAAAGCTGCCCAGGCGGGCCGACGCCTCGAAGGCCTGCAGGGCGCTGAGATTGGGAATGCCGTTTCTCATGGGAAGATAGCGTTTATCTGCGGGGCGACGTGCCGGCAGGTCACTACATTGTGCAATTTTATCAATTGCATTGTGCAACACAGGAACATTATTCTCGACGGCTTGAATCCTGGCTGATTATGACGACTTCCACTTCCCCCACTCCCCGCCTGGGCGGGCACATTCTGGTCGGCCAACTGGCCGCCCACGGCGTCAAGCATGTGTTCTGCGTGCCCGGCGAAAGCTACCTGGCCGTGCTGGACGGCCTGCACGACGCGCAGATCGACGTGACCGTGTGCCGCCAGGAAGGCGGCGCGGCCATGATGGCCGACGCGCACGGCAAGCTGACCGGCGAACCCGGCATCTGCATGGTCACGCGCGGCCCGGGCGCGGCCAACGCCATGGCCGGCATCCACATCGCCAAGCAGGACTCCACCCCGCTGATCCTGTTCGTGGGCCAGATCGAGCGCGGCATGCGCGAGCGCGAGGCGTTCCAGGAAATGGACTACCGCGCCGTGTTCGGCACGCAGGCCAAGTGGGTTACCGAGATCGACCAGGTCGAGCGCATTCCCGAACTAGTGTCGCGCGCCTTCCATGTGGCCACCTCGGGCCGCCCCGGCCCCGTGGTGATCGCGCTGCCCGAAGACATGCTGACCGAGACCGCCAGCGTGGCCGACGCGCCGCGCTACGAAGTGATCGACACGGCGCCGGCCGCCGGCCAGCTCGACGAGCTGCAGCAGCTGCTGTCGCAGGCCCGGGCGCCCATGGCCATTCTGGGCGGCTCGCGCTGGAGCGCCGAGGCGGTGGCCCAGTTCGCCGACTTCGCGCAGCGCCTGGCGCTGCCCACGGCGGTGTCGTTCCGCCGCCAGATGCTGTTTCCGGCCGACCATCCCTGCTTCATCGGCGACGTGGGCCTGGGCATCAACCCCGCGCTGGCCAAGCGCGTGGCCGACGCCGACCTGGTGCTGCTGGTGGGCGGCCGCATGTCGGAAAGCCCCAGCCAGGCCTATACGCTGCTGGACATCCCGGTGCCGCGCCAGAAGCTGGTGCACGTGCATCCCGACAGCGCCGAACTGGGCCGCGTTTACCGCGCCACGCTGGCCGTCAACACCTCGCCGGCCGCTTTTGCGCGCGCACTGGCCGGCGTGCAGGGTCCGGCGCAGCCGGCCTGGGCCGACGGCACCGCCGCGCTGCGCCAGTCGTACCTGGAATGGAGCGACCCGTCCCGGGTGCGCACGCCCGGCGCGCTGCAGATGGGCGTAGTCATGGCCTATCTGGAACGCGCTCTGCCGGCCGACGCCATCATGACCAACGGCGCCGGCAATTATGCCACCTGGCTGCACCGCTTTCACCGCTTTACCCGCTACGGCACGCAACTGGCGCCCACCTCGGGCTCCATGGGCTACGGCCTGCCGGCTGCCGTGGGCGCCAAGCGGGTACAGCCCGGCAAGACCGTGGTGTGCTTTGCCGGCGACGGCTGCTTCATGATGCACGGCCAGGAATTCGCCACCGCCGTGCAGTACGGCCTGCCCATTATCGTGGTGCTGGTCGACAATGGCATGTACGGCACCATCCGCATGCACCAGGAAAAACACTACCCCGGCCGCGTATCGGCCACGGCGCTGCAGAACCCCGATTTCGCCGCGTATGCGCAGGCCTTCGGCGGCCACGGCGAACGGGTCGAAAACAGCGAGCAGTTCGGGCCGGCCTTCGAACGCGCACTGGCCAGCGGCAAGCCGGCCATCCTGCACTGCCTGCTCGACCCCGAAACCATCACGCCCTCGACCACGCTGGAAAAAATCCGCGACGCGGCCCTGCAGGCCCGCAAATAAGCGGGCGCGGCGCTCACCGATTCCCCTATTCCGACATACATACCGGAGACTCGCCCCATGTCCTCGAATCCTTCTTTCCACTGGCAAGACCCGCTGCTGCTCGACCAGCAGCTTACCGACGAAGAACGCATGGTGCGCGACGCCGCCGCGGCCTACGCGCAAGACAAGCTGGCCCCGCGCGTGCTCAACGCCTTCCGCAACGAGCAGACCGACCCGAAGATCTTCGCCGAAATGGGCGAGCTGGGCCTGCTGGGCGCCACCATCCCCACCGAATACGGCGGCGCCGGGCTGAACTACGTCAGCTACGGTCTGATCGCCCGCGAGGTCGAGCGCATCGATTCAGGCTACCGCTCGATGATGAGCGTGCAGTCGTCGCTGGTAATGGTGCCCATCAATGAATTCGGCAGCGAAGCGCAAAAGCAGAAGTACCTGCCCAAGCTGGCCAGCGGCGAATGGATCGGCTGCTTCGGCCTGACCGAGCCCAACCATGGCTCCGACCCCAACGGCATGGAAACCCGCGCGGTGCTGACCGGCGGCGGCTACAAGCTGTCGGGCAACAAGATGTGGATCACCAACTCGCCCATCGCCGATGTGTTCGTGGTGTGGGCCAAGTGCGTGGGCGGCGACTACGACGGCAAGATCCGCGGCTTCATCCTGGAAAAAGGCATGAAGGGCCTGTCGGCCCCGGCCATCCACGGCAAGGTGGGCCTGCGCGCCTCGGTTACCGGCGAGATCGTCATGGACGAGGTCGAAGTGCCGGCCGAGCAGATGCTGCCCGAGGTGTCCGGCCTGCGCGGCCCCTTCACTTGCCTGAATTCGGCGCGCTTCGGCATTGCCTGGGGCGCGCTGGGCGCGGCCGAGGCCTGCTGGCACACCGCGCGCCAGTACACGCTGGACCGCAAGCAGTTCGGCCGCCCGCTGGCGGCCAATCAGCTGATCCAGAAAAAGCTGGCCGACATGCAGACCGAGATCACGCTGGGCCTGCAGGGCTGCCTGCGCCTGGGCCGCATGAAAGACGAAGGCACGGCCGCGGTGGAAATCACCTCGATCATGAAGCGCAACTCGTGCGGCAAGGCGCTGGACATCGCGCGCCTGGCGCGCGACATGCTGGGCGGCAACGGCATTTCCGACGAGTTCGGCGTGGCCCGCCACCTGGTGAACCTGGAAGTGGTCAACACCTACGAAGGCACGCACGACGTGCACGCCCTGATCCTGGGCCGCGCCCAGACCGGCATCCAGGCGTTCAGCTAAAGGCCGAGCCAGGTGTCAGGCTCCCGTAGGGTGCCTGACACTGAGGTTTCCCCACGTTTTTCATGGCAAGACCGTCATTTGCTGAAGGACATGTTGGGGCAAGGATCGTAATAGCTGCATCCATCGGAGGATGGGAGAAGTGGGCCATTGGCGCAGGAGCG
>Ga0222427_101082_pt1 | contig 16159 bp, 18 predicted proteins | sample 2B20Ametagenome_FD_182890 | JGI IMG/M metagenome (GOLD analysis project Ga0222427, IMG submission 182890) | Enriched microbial communities from leaf-cutter ant dump, University of Wisconsin, Madison, United States - 2B20A (version 2) | ecosystem: Environmental > Terrestrial > Nest > Insects nest...
TTCACGATCTTGGCGCGGCCGGTGGCGCCGCGCGCCAGGCGGATGGCCGTCATGGTGGCTTCCGTGCCCGAGCTGACCAGGCGCACCTGTTCCAGCGAGGGCAGGCGCGAGATCAGGACCTCGGCCAGTTCGATTTCCGCTTCGGTGGGGGCGCCGAACGACAGGCCGTTGACGGCGGCTTCCTGCACCGCGCGCACCACGTCGGGGTGCGAGTGGCCCAGGATGGCCGGGCCCCACGAGCCCACGTAGTCGATGTACTGCCTGTCTTCCGCGTCCCACACGTACGGGCCTTGCGCGCGCTTGATGAAGCGCGGGGTGCCGCCCACGGAGCGGAAGGCGCGCACGGGCGAATTCACGCCGCCGGGGATGCTGCGGCAGGCGCGTTCGAAAAGCTGGGCGTTACTGGACATGGCGTTCAAGGCTTGCGGTTGGGGTTGGCGGAATAGGGCGCGGAGCAGGCCGCCGCGGCGGCCCGGATGCTGGGCGCTTCGAAGAGTCCGGTGATGACGGCGATGGCGTCGGCGCCGGCCTGCGCCACCAGCGGCGCGTTGTCGGGCGTGATGCCGCCGATGGCGACGACGGCGGGGCGCGGGGCGTCGCGCTGGTCGGCCAGGCGGCGGGCCTCGGCCAGGACCGAGAGCGGCGCGCGCACGGTGTCGGGCTTGACGGTGGAGGCGAACATGGCGCCGAAGGCGATGTAGTCCGCGCCCGCGTCCAGCAGTTCCTGCGCGCGGGCGAGGTCGTCGTAGCTGGAGCCGCCCAGGATCAGGTCGGGACCGGCCTCGGCGCGGATGCGCGCCAGGCTGTCGTCGTCGCGGCCCACGTGGGCGCCGTCGGCGCCGACGTCCAGCGCCAGGCGCCAGTCGTCGTTGACCAGGAACACCACGCCCAGTTCGCGGCACAGCGGCGCCAGCGCGCGCGCCTGCTCGGCGCGCACCGCGTCGGGCACGTTCTTGCGGCGCAACTGCAGCGAGCGCATGCCGCCCTCGGCGGCCTTGCGCACGGCCTGCAGCAGGCGTTCGGTGTCGTCCCATTCGGGGGTGACGCCGTATAGGCCGGCGGGGAAGCGCAGCGCTTTCATTGCGGTTGGATCCGGTTGGGAATGCGCCGGCCCATGCCCGGCAGGAAGCTGGCGGCGATCGCGGCGTCGGCATGCGCCAGGCCCTGGCGCACGGCTTCCGGCATGTCCAGGCCGCGGGCCAGCATGGCGGCGATGGCGGTGGCGGCCACGCCGCCGGCATCGCCGTTGCGGTCCGGGGGCGCCTGCCAGGGCAGGGGACTGGTCTGGCCGTTGGGCCCCAGCAGCATGTTGGCATAGTGGCCGGGACGCTGGGGGGTGCCCAGGACCAGCACCCATTCCGCGCCCGCCGCCACCAGGGCATGCATGGGCGATGGTGCGTCCCCGATATCGATGTCGCCGTCGGCGTGCCACTGGGCCAGCCGGAGGTGTTCGATGACCAGCAGGTCGGTCTGCGGCAGCACCAGTTCCAGGGTGGCGGCCAGCAGGTCGTCGGCCTCGTCCTCGTCGGCGGCATCGGCCGGCGGCTGGGCGCGCTGGCCCAGGTGCAGCACCAGCGGCACCTGGCTGTAGTCGGCGGCGATCTGCGCTGCGACGCTGGCCGTTTCCGCGGTGTATAGTCCGCCCACCTTGATGGCCTGCACCGACATGTCTTCGAGCAGGCAGCGCGCCTGGTCGTCCAGCAGGTCGGGCGAGACGGGATGGATTTCTTCGATGCCGGCGGTATCGCGCACGGTCAGCGCGGTGACGGCCGCCAGGCCGTGGCAGCCCAGGCGGGCGCAGGTGACGGCGTCTGCCGGCAAGCCATCGGAGCCCGAGGGATCGAGCGGACCGAAGACCAAAACGAGAGGGGGAGTAACGGGGGCCACTTGGACAGCGCTTGAGTAAGGGTACCCGGACTCATTTGCTGAGAATCAGGGGAACCCCTATTGGGTTTCGGTAAGATTGTCCCCATTCTAATGGAAGCCCCTCACCTTTGCCCTGCCGCCGGGGCGAGGGCCGGGATTTGATGTAAGAGAGAACTATGCGTACTTGGATGTGTTTGATTTGCGGCTGGGTCTACGACGAAGAGGCCGGCCTGCCCGACGAAGGCATTGCGCCCGGCACCCGCTGGGAAGACGTGCCGCCGAACTGGGTCTGTCCCGAATGCGGCGCACGCAAAGAGGACTTCGAACTGATGGAAATCTGAAGCGGCGACGCCGACATCTTCCGCCAAGGCTCGTAAGATGGGATCAAGCCCCATCCCTCGCAACCACAGGACGGCTTGCCGCAAGGCATGAAGGACCGCGCGCGCGGGCCGTCCCACGGTTCTTTCAGACTACCCACGAAGGGGTTGCCATGACGGAAACACACCACGACGACTCTACGACGCAGGCGGCCAATTTCGCCAACCAGTTCCTGATCGCCATGCCGGGCATGGTGGAAGGCAGCCTGGCGGGCTCGGTCATCTACATCTGCGAACACACCGAGCGTGGCGCGCTGGGCCTGGTCATCAACCGGCCCACCGACCTGACGCTGGGCACCCTGTTCGAGCGCATCGACCTGACGCTCGAGATCGGCCCCGTGAAGGACACCCTGGTTTTCTTCGGCGGCCCGGTGCAGACCGACCGCGGCTTCGTGCTGCACGCGCCTCCCGGCGACTACAGCTCCAGCATCAAGCTGGGCGGCATGGCGCTGACCACGTCGCGCGACGTGCTGCAGGCCGTCGCCGACGGCAATGGGCCGGCCCGCATGCTGGTCACGCTGGGCTACGCGGGCTGGGGCGCGGGCCAGCTCGAAAGCGAGATGGCCCAGAACGCCTGGCTCAGCGTGGGCGCCGACGACAGCATCATCTTCGACGTCCCGCCCGAGGACCGCTACCCCGCCGCGCTGAAGCTGCTGGGCATCGATCCGGTCATGCTGGCGGGCGACGCGGGCCATGCCTGAAGAGACTCTGCTTGCCTTCGATTTCGGCGAGAAAAAGATCGGCATCGCCATTGGCAATACGCTGACGCGCCAGGCGCGCCCGCTGGAGATCATCTTCAGCGAGGTGCGCGAGGCGCGCTTCGGCCGCATCGCGGCGCTGCTGCAGGAATGGCAGCCCCGCCGCGTCGTCGTGGGCCTGGCACTGGACGCCGACGGCGGCGAACAGCCGGCCACTGCGCGCTGCCGCCGCTTCGCCAATCAGTTGCACGGCCGCTTCGGCGTCGCCGTCGAACTGGTGGACGAACGCGGCTCCAGCATGGAAGCGCAGCGCCTGCTGGGCACGAACGCCGCCGATGACGCGATGGCGGCGGCTGTTATCCTGCAACGATATCTGGATACCCTGCCGGCGGCCTGACGCTTGCCGCCCGGCTTGCCTATGCTCAATCCGCAACTCGATCGCCGCGGCGAACTGATACACCTGCTGACCACGGAAGGCTTGCCCCGGCGGCACGTCGAACGGCTGCTGGATGCCGCGCGCGGCTTGGAGGCGGGCGCCGCGCCGGCCGTTCCCGCCTCGGGCCTGCCGGTGTTTCTTTGCCTGCCGGACGAGGCCGCGGCCGACCGGGATGCCTACGCCGCCGCGGCGGCGCGCCTGTCGCTGCGGCCGGTGGCGCTGGAGGCGCGCGCCGGCGACGCGCTGGCGGGCACCGTTGCCGGCCTGGAGCCGGGCCTGCTGGTGCTGCGCCATGTCGCCAGCGGCGCGGCGCATTGCGCGGCCGCCCACGCGGCGCCCGGCCTGCGCATCGTCAACGCCGGCGACGGCGGCCATGCGGATCCCGTGCCGGCGTTGGCGCTGGTGCAGGCCATGCTGGCGTCCAAACAGGACCTGACCAATCTCGCGGTGACGCTGGTGGGCGACGTGCGCCATTCGCGCCTGGCCCGCTCGGCCATCCATGCCCTGACCACGCTCGGCGTTCCGGAAGTGCGCGCGGCCGCGCCGCGCAGCCTGCTGCCCGAGGGCCTGGCGCAATTGGGCGTGCGCGCCTGCGCCTCGCTGCGCGAAGGGCTGCAGGACGCTGACGTGATCATCGTCCTGCCGCTGGGCGTGGAGCGCATCAGCGGCGCGCTGCTGCCCTCGGCCCGCGAGTACGCGCAATCCTGGGGCCTGGCGCCCGCCGTGCTGGCCGCTGCCCGGCCCGACGCGCTGCTGCTGCCCGCGGGCGAACTGGCGCCCGGCGTCGAGGTAGACGGCGATGTGGCGGCCAGCCTGGCGCCGCTGCAGGCGCGCCTGGCCGAGCTCGAACAGCGCGTGCGCGAGGCCGTCCTGGGCGTGCTGGCGGGAGACGCGCCATGAGGCTGCATATCGCCAACGGCCGGCTGATCGATCCCGCCAACGGCGTGGACGGGCTGCTGGATCTCTACGTCGCCGACGGTCGCGTGGCGGCGGTGGGCCGCGAGCCCGACGGCTTCCGGGCCGACCGCCGGCTGGACGCGGCGGGGCTGGCGGTGCTGCCGGGCCTGGTCGACCTGTCCGCGCGGGTGACCCAGCCCGGCGTTGCGGCCTTCGCGCCCGCGGAACTGCGCGCGGCCCTGGCCGGGGGCGTGACCTGCCTGGTGCTGCCGCCGGACGCCGAGGCGCCGCTGGACGAGCCGGGCAAGGTGGACGCGCTGATGCGCCAGGCGGAGCCCGGGCAATGCAGGGTGCGTCCGCTGGGCGCGATGACGGTGGGGCTGGCCGGCGAAACGCTGGCGGAAATGGACCTGCTGGCCGGGGCGGGCTGCCTGGCCTATGCGCAAGGCGATATGGGCATCGCCGACACGCGCGTGCTCTGGGGCGCGATGCGCTATGCCGGCGGCCAGGGACACACGCTGTGGCTGCGGCCGCAAGACCCCTGGCTTGCCCGCGGCGCGGTCGCCGCCGGCGGCGCCTACGCCGAACGCCTGGGCCTGGAGGGGCTGCCGCCGCAGGCGGAGACCCTGGCGCTGCAGACCATCTTCGAACTGCAGCGCGCCACCGGCGCGCGCGTGCACCTGGCGCGGCTGTCCACGGCGACGGGCCTGGAACTGCTGCGCGCGGCGCGGCGCGAAGGCCTGCCGGTGACCGCCGACGTGTCCGCCAACAGCCTGCACCTGACCGACGTCGACATCGGCTTTTTCGATACGAATTTCCACCTGCGTCCGCCGCTGCGCGGCCAGCGCGACCGCGACGCCATCCAGGCGGCGCTGGCCGACGGTCTCGTCGATGCGCTGTGCTCCGATCACACGCCGGTCGAGACGCTTGCGAAGGCCGCGCCGTTCCCGCTGTCCGAGCCCGGCGCCACGGGGCTGGAGCTGCTGCTGTCCCTGGCCTTGAAGTGGGCTCGCGATAGCCGCCGGCCCGTGGCCGAGGCGGTGGCGCGGGTCACCTGCGGCCCCGCCGCGGTGCTGGCCGGCATCGCGCCGCAGGCCGCGCCCGCCGGCCAGTTGGGCGTGGGCGCGCCGGCGGACCTGTGCCTGGCCGACCTGGACGCCGAATGGCTGGTGACGCCCGGCGCGCTGCAGAGCCGCAGCGGCCACACCCCGTTCGCAGGTATGATGCTGCCCGGCCGTGTACGCGCCACCGTCGTGGGTGGCAGCCTGGCCTGGGAGACTCCGGTTTGAAGCTGCTGCGCTTTGTCCTAAGGCTATTCCTCGTCGTGCCCTGGATCCTTCTCGGCCTGTTGTGCGTGGGCCTGGTGTATCCGCTGATCGGCACCCGGTCGCGCGCCTGGCTCAACCGCGGCTGGTCGCGCTGCCTGATGGCGTTCTGTGGACTGCGGGTCGTCCTGAAAGGCGAGCCGCGCCTGGCGGGGCCGGTGCTGATGGTCGCCAACCACGTTTCGTGGATCGACATCTTCGTGCTGAATTCCGCGCGCGCCACGTCCTTCGTCGCCAAGAGCGAAATCCGTAGCTGGCCCGTCATCGGCTGGCTGGTGGCCGGCGCCGGCACGCTGTTCATCGAACGCGGCCAGCGCCACGCCGTGCACGCAATGGGCGAAGCCATGCAGGCCCGCTTCAAGCAGGGCGATGCCGTGGGCCTGTTCCCCGAAGGCACGACCACCGAAGGCTTCGAGCTGCTTCCCTTCCACGCCAGCCTGTTCGAACCGGCCCGCGCCGCCGCCGTCGAGATCCAGCCGGTGGCCCTGCGCTTCCTCCAGCATGGCAAACGCAGCGGCTACGCGGCCTTCGTGGGCGAAGAATCTCTGGTGGCCAACCTCTGGCGCGTGCTGGGCGTGACCGGCCTGGCCGTGGAAGTGGTCTTCCTGCCCCCGCTCCCCGCCCGCCACCCCGACGGCAGCCTGCCCACCCGCCTGGAACTCTCCCACCAGGCCCGCGACGCGATTTTGAGCGTGCTGTAAACCGGGCGGTGTCCGCGCCGGCGATAGTCCAGGATAGTCCAGTGTCTGACACCCGAGGAGATACGGGATCGAGCTAAGGCAGGCCGTCCCGGGTGTCTGACACACCTGTTGGCACATGGTTGGTGTCAGACACCCGGGAAGCGCCGAGGCAAAACGGCGTGCGTCTCGTACGGGTGTCGGACACTTGACCACCATCGCGCCGCAAGACACCGTATGAGCCCTGCCGGCCTCAGTCCGTGTCTGACACCCGAGGAGATACGGGATCGAGTTAAAGCAGGCCTTCCCGGGTGTCTGACACACTTATTGGCACATGGTTGGTGTCAGACACCCGCGAGGCGCCGAGGCGAAACGGCGTGCGTCTCGTACGGGTGTCGGACACTTGACCACCATCGCGCCGCAAGACACCGTATGAGCCCTGCCAGCCTCAGTCCGTGTCTGACACCCGAGGAGATACGGGATCGAGTTAAGGCAGGCCTTCCCGGGTGTCTGACACACCTGTTGGCACATGGTTGGTGTCAGACACCCGGGAAGCGCCGAGGCAAAGCGGCGTGCGTCTCGTACGGGTGTCAGACACTTGCTCATCATCGCGCCGCAAGACACCGTATGAGCCCTGCCGGCCTCAGTCCGTGTCTGACACCCGAGGAGATACGGGATCGAGTTAAAGCAGGCCTTCCCGGGTGTCTGACACACCTGTTGGCACATGGTTGGTGTCAGACACCCGCGAGGCGCCTAGGCGAAACGGCCTGCGTCTCGTACGGGTGTCGGACACTTGCTACCGGCCCCCACCAGAAAACTCGCAACAACTCTCCGCCAACTCCGCAACGCTTTCGCAGAAAGCCACATCCGCATCCCGGCGGAACATCGCGCAATACACCGACTGCGGCGGCGCCAGGGTGGTGCGGGCGATGACCAGTTGCTTTGCGCTCACCATGTCCGAGAAATAGTCGCGCGGCAGGCAGCTTACGCCGAAGCCGGCGGCCGTCAGCCCCGCCATCGCGATCAGGCTGTTGATGGTGAAGATGTTGCTGGCCGGCGTATGCGGCCGCAGCCAGCCGTCGTAAATCATGTTCAGGCCCGACTCCCGGCTCTGCCGCAACAGCGGCAGCGCTGCGATGTCCGCCGGCGTGTAGACGCGGCTGGAGTCGATCATGTCCGGGCTGCCCATCCACGCGAACTCCAGGCGCTGCAGCGGCACCGCCTGCAGATTGGGTTCCGCGAACTCTCCGTGCAGGAACGCCATGTCCAGTTGGCCGGCCTGCAGGCGCTTGAGCAGGTCCGCGCCCAGGTCGATGTGCGGCTCCAGCGTGATGCGCGGATAGTGCGCGCGCAGCAGCCGGATCAGCGCCGGCAGCCAGGTCATCGCGGTGATTTCCGTGATGCCGAAGCGGAAGGTGCCGGTCAATGTGTGCTGGCCCTTCAACCGGACCAGCAGGCGGTCGCGGTGGCCCAGCATTTCCTCGGCCAGGGCGTAGACCTCGTGGCCGCGCGCGGTCAGCTCGGCGCGGTGGCCGGAGCGGTCGAACAGCGCGATGTCGAAGTCGGCCTCCAGTTCCTGGATGCGCTTGGTGATCGCGGATTGCGTGGTGTGCAACTTCTGCGCCGACGCCGAAAAAGTGCCCAGCCTGACGGTCCAGTACAGGGCTTCGATCTGCTTGAAAGTCAGCATGCGGGGAGGCCTCGCGCGGCGATATTCATTCCGAAATTTCCATTAAGGGCTAACCCCTATATTCCATAAAGCGATGGAGTTCGTGGAAATTTAATCCCTTTTACGGAATCGCAAAAGCTCGCACCATGGCGCCTGCCCATTCAATCATCGACTCAGGATTTTGCAGACCGCCATGGCCTCCATTCATACCGGCGCCCGGATATTGCCCGCTTCTCCCGTCGCTCCCGCCGCGGTGCTCGAAACGCTGGCGGGCATCGTGACCCCGCATCTCAGCGACAACCTCGCGCGCCGCGAAGGCATCTCGGGCCTGCGCCGCTACCACGGAAGCGGCAAGTTGGTCGGCACGGCCCTGACCGTCAAGACCCGTCCCGGCGACAACCTGCTCATCTACAAGGCCATGATGCAGGTGCAGCCCGGCCATGTGCTGGTGGTGGACGCGGGCGGCGACCTGTCCAACGCCGTGCTGGGCGAAATCATGAAGCGCTACCTGCAGGTCCATGGCTGCGCCGGCGTGGTGGTGGACGGCGCGATCCGCGACGTGGCCGCCTTCGAGGCGGACAGCTTTCCCTGCTACGCGCGCGGCCACATCCACCGGGGTCCCTACAAGGACGGCCCCGGCGAGGTCAACGTGCCCGTGTCCATCGGCGGCCAGGTCATCAACCCGGGCGACATCGTGGTGGGCGACGAAGACGGCCTGGTCAGCTTCGCGCCGTCCGAGGCCGAGGCCCTGATCGCCGCGGCGCAGGCGCACGCCGCCAAGGAAGAGCGCATCATGGCCGAGATCGCCGGCGGTGCGAAGGCGCAGAGCTGGATGCAGGCCGCCTTCGCTGCCAAGGGGCTGGCATGAGCGCCGCCGCAAGCGAATTCCTGGCCGAACGCGCGCGCGCCATCAAGCCCTCGCCCAGCATGGCGGCCAAGAGCCGCGTCGACCAGTTGCGCGCGCAAGGCCGGGACATCGTCGACTTCACGGTGGGCGAGCCGGACCTGCCCACGCCTGCCCACATCGTGCAGGCCGGCATCGATGCGCTCAACAGCGGCGACATCCGCTACACCGCTGCCGCCGGCTCCCGGCCCCTGCTGGAAGCCGTGCGCGCCAAGTTCCTGCGCGAGAACCGCCTGGACTACGCGCTGGACGAACTCATCGTCGGCGTGGGCGCCAAGCAGCTCATCTTCACCGCGCTGGCCGCCACCGTGCAGGCCGGCGACGAGGTCATCGTCCCCGCGCCGTACTGGGTGTCGTACCCGGACATGGTGCTGGTCAACGACGGCACGCCCGTGGTGGTGGCCTGCCCGGAGTCCGACGGTTTCAAGCTCACGCCCGAGGCGCTCGAGCGCGCCATCACGTCCCGCAGCAAGTGGCTGCTGCTGAACACGCCCGGCAATCCTACCGGCGCGATGTACGACGCCGCCGAGCTGCGGGCGCTGGGCGAGGTGCTGGAGCGGCATCCGCAGGTCTGGCTGATGACCGACGAGATCTACGAACACCTGGCCTACGGCGAGGCGCGGCACCTGTCGCCCGCCGCGGCGGCGCCCGGGCTGGCCGGCCGCTGCCTCACGATCAACGGCGTGTCCAAGGCCTACGCCATGACCGGCTGGCGCTTGGGTTATGCGGGCGGGCCGAAGGCGCTGGTCAAGGCCATGGCCACATTGATCTCGCAAAGCACGAGCTGCGTCAGCGCGATCAGCCAGTCGGCCGCGCGCACCGCGCTCAGCGCCGACCAGCGCTGCGTGCGCGAGGCCGCCGAGGTGTTCCACGCCCGCCGCGACCGCATCGTGGCGCTGTTGAACGCCGTGCCCGGCATCCGCTGTCCGCAGCCGCAGGGCGCGTTCTACGTTTACCCCTCGGTGGAGGGGCTGCTGGGCAAGCGCGCGGCGGACGGACGCGTGCTGCGCACCGACCTGGACGTGGTGATGTTCCTGCTGGATGTCGCGGGCGTCGCGGTGCTGGATGGCGCGGCCTATGGCCTGTCGCCCTATTTGCGATTGAGCTTCGCCACCTCGATGGAGCAAATCGAGGAAGGCTGCCGCCGCATCCGCGAGGCTTGCGGCAATCTGGTTTGACCGGCTGTACCCATACCTACATTCAAGGGGAAATAGCATGAAGACAGTGATCTCTTCCTTCGTCGCCGCCGTCGGCCTGGCCGCCGCGCTGGTTCCTGCCGCCCACGCCGACACGCTGGCCGACATCAAGGCGCGCGGCAAGTTCATCTGCGGCACCATGGGCACGGCCGAGCCCTTCAGCTTCCAGGATCCGAAGACGCGCGGCATCGTCGGCTACGAAGTCGATATGTGCCAGGCCGTGGCCGACAGCCTGGGCGTGCCCCTGGAGCTCAAGCTCATCGCCGTCGAGGCCCGCATCCCCGAACTGATCGCCGGACGGGTGGACGTGGTGGCGGCCAACCTGGGCTGGAGCCCGGAACGCGCGCAGCAGATCGACTATTCGCACCAGCATTTCGTGAGCCTGCAGAAAGTGCTGGCGCGCGATTCGGACAAAGACCTGAAGGCGCCCGCCGACCTGGCCGGCAAGCGCGTCAGCGCGGTGCGCGGTTCGTCGTCGGAGCAGGGCGCTCGCAAGAACATTCCCGACGTGGCGCCCGTGACCTTCAAGGATCCCAGCGGCGCGTTCCTGGCGCTGCAGCAGGGCAAGGTCAGCGGTTTCGTGGCCTCCGAACTGATGCTGGTCAAGCTCAAGCAGCAGGCCGCGGGCAGCGCCGTCCCGGTCAAGATCCTGGAGCCTGCCCTGTTCGTGGAGCCCTGGGGCATGGGCGTGCGCAAGGGCGACAAGGCGATGCTGGACCAGGTGAACAAAGTGCTGGACGGGATGGAAGCGTCCGGCCAGGCCGCCAGGACCTTCGATAAATGGTTCGGCGCCGGCACCCCGTTCGACATGAAGCGCGACTTCCGCATCGAAGCCATCAAGGGTTGACGCGCCGAGCGCGCTGGAGCCTGGTTCGATGCATTACGTTTTCGACTTCGGCGCCATTTTCCAGGGCGAGTATCCGGCCTGGCTGCTCAGGGGGCTCGTCACCACCCTGGCGCTGGCCGCATTCGCCTGGATCCTGGCGTTCTTCGTGGGCAGCCTGCTGGCGGTGATCCGCCTGACGGGCTCGCCCGTGGCCAACGGGTTGATCGCGACCTACGTCGCCTTCCACCGCAACGTGCCCATGCTGGTGCACATCCTCTTCTGGTACTTCGGCGTGCCGGCGCTGCTGCCGCAGGTTGCCACCGACTGGCTCAATAGCCACGGCAGCGAGTTCATCCTGTCCTGCATCGCGATCGGGCTGGTGATGTCCGCCTATGTCTGCGAAGACCTGCGCAGCGCCGTGCGCGGCATTCCGGCCGGGCAGGTCGAGGCCTCGCGCGCGCTGGGCCTGGGCTTCCTGGCCACGATGCGCAAGGTCGTGCTGCCCCAGGCCTTCCGCATCGCGATCCCGCCCTTGCTCAACCAGACGCTGCTGCTGTTGAAGAACACCAGCCTGGCCATGGCCATCGGCGTGACCGAACTCACCGCCGCCGGCCGCGAGATCGAGAACTACACGTTCCGGACCTTCGAGGCCTACGCCGTCGTGACCGTCATTTACCTGGCGCTGTCGTTCCTGGTCATGGGGGGCGGCGCCCTCCTGCAACGGCGCTACCGTCCTCTGGGAGCGCGCTGATCATGTGGGACATACTCAAGGACAACTGGCTGCTGCTGCTCATCGGGCAGTATCCGCAAGGCCCGATAGGCGGCCTGGCGGCCACGCTGGGGCTGGCGGCGGTCAGCCTGGCGCTGGCGCTGCCCTGCGGCGTGCTGCTGGCGCTGGGCCGGATCAGTCCGTACCGGGTCTTCTACTGGCCGGCGTCGGCCGTGGTCTACCTGGTGCGCGGCCTGCCGCTGCTGATGTTCATCTTCTGGGCCTATTTCTTCGTGCCGCTCATCATCGGCCGGCCGGTGGCCGGCACCACCACCATGGTGGTGGCGCTGGTCTGCTACGAAAGCGCCTACCTGGCCGAGATCATCCGCGCCGGCATCCAGGCGCTGCCGCCCGGACAGCAGGAAGCCAGCCGCGCGCTGGGCCTGTCGTACCTGCAGACGATGCGGCGCGTGATCCTGCCGCAGGCGCTCTACAACATGCTGCCCAGCATGCTGAGCCAGTTCGTTTCCACGGTGAAGGAGACGTCGCTGGCCTACGTCATCAGCGTCCAGGAACTGACCTACGCGGCCAACCAGATCAACAGCGTGCTGCTGACCAAGCCGTTCGAGGTTTTCGGGTTGCTGGCGCTGACCTATTTCATCCTGAATTTCGGGCTGAGCTCACTGGTGCACCTGACCGAACGCCGTATCGGCAGGCGCCGCGCCGGGCTCATGCCTGCTCCTCGCGCGGTGGCGACATGATCCGATTTTCCGAAGTGCAGAAGTGGTACGGGCAATACCAGGCGCTGTCCGACGTGACGGCGCGGGTGAGCCCAGGCGAAGTGGTGGTGGTGTGCGGCCCCTCGGGGTCGGGGAAGTCCACGCTGATCCGCACCGTCAACCGGCTGGAACCGATCCAGAAGGGCGTGATCGAGGTGGACGGCCAGGACATCTACGGCCCCAAGGTGCACCTGGATACGCTGCGCAGCCATATCGGTTTCGTGTTCCAGCAGTTCAATCTGTTCCCGCATTTGTCGGCGTTGGAAAACCTGATGCTGGCCCCGCTGCAACTCAAGCGCGCCCGCCGCCCCGAGGTGCGCGAACGCGCCCTGCAATTGCTGGATCGCGTCGGCCTGGCCCACAAGGCCGATGCCTATCCCGCCCAACTGTCCGGCGGCCAGCAGCAACGGGTCGCCATCGCGCGGGCGCTGGCGATGAATCCCCCGGTGATGCTGTTCGACGAGCCCACCAGCGCGCTGGACCCGGAGATGGTGGGCGAGGTGCTGCAGGTGATGAAAGGCCTGGCCAGGGACGGCATGACCATGGTTTGCGTGACGCATGAAATGGGCTTCGCGCGGGAGGTGGCGGACAGGGTCTGGTTTATGGACGCGGGGCGGATTGTGGAGACGGGGACGCCGGAGGAGTTCTTCACCCGGCCAGGGACGGCGCGGGCGCAGAAGTTTCTGGCGGAGATTCGGCATTGATTTTTTGGGGCTGTTGTTTGAGTTCTTAAGGCGCCCGTCGCGCCGTGCTTTTTCAGTTGCAATCTGGCGGTCGCTGGGGCGGTGGGTGTGCTTAGGGTTCTAGCCGTGGGCGGAGTGGTGGTGGTGGATCTTGCGATGCCCGCTGTTGTTGATCTGGTCAGGTGTCTGACACCCGTATGCGATGACGGCACGGCTTGATGAGCGGCTTCCCGGGTGTCAGACACCCCCGTGGGAAGACGCTCTTCCCCCGATTGGTGTCAGACACCCCGATGCGCTGCTTCAAGCCTGCAACGCCTTGCCGTACGGGTGTCAGACACCTGCAGCGTCTTGGGGCGCGCATAAGCGCAAAGGTCGGCTCTGCAATCTGCATACGGTGCGTCAGTGTCTGACACCCGTACGAAATGACGGTACGGCTTGCAGAGGTCTTGCCGGGGTGTCAGACACCCCCGTGGGACGAGCCTCTTCCCCCGATTGGTGTCAGACACCTGCAGCGTCTTGGGGCGCGCATAAGCGCAAGGGCCGGTTCCGCAATCTGCATACGGTGTATCAGTGTCTGACACCCGTACGAAATGACGGTACGGCTTGCAGAGGTGTTGCCGGGTGTCAGACACCCCCGTGGGAAGACGCTATTGCCCCGATTGGTGTCAGACACCCCGATGCGTTGCTTCAAGCCTGCAACGCCTTGCCGTACGGGTGTCAGACACCTGCAGCGTCTTGGGGCGCGCATAGGCGCAAGGGCCGGCTCCGCAATCTGCATACGGTGCGTCAGTGTCTGACACCCGTACGAAATGACGGCACGGCTTGCAAAGGTCTTGCCGGGTGTCTGACACCCCCCGAAGCCCAGAACTAACGCCCCCACAAATCCCCAACCTGAAGCAGCTCCAGAAACCGATCCCCCGGCCTCACATCCAACACCGCCCTACCAACCACCGCAACCCTCACTCCGACAACGGATCCTGAAACTGCGAACACTTCACCTGCACCAGCTTCCGATCCTGCAACCGCAGCGCCGTCAGCGACCCGCCCCATACGCACCCGGTATCCAGGCAGATGACGTCCGGCCGCTGCAGCAGCCCCAGCGTCGACCAATGGCCGAACACCGTCGTGATATCCCGGGTTGCGCGGTTGGGCACGTCGAACCAGGGCACCAGCCCGGACGGCCAGGCGCCCGGCGTCACCTTGGTGGCGAATTCCATGTGCCCGTTGGGCGTGCACAGCCGGATGCGCGTCAGCGCATTGATGATCACCCGCATCCGCTTGCCGCCCTTGTGGTCTTCCTTCCAGGCGGCCGGCTCGTTGCCGTACATCTTTTGCAGCGCCTTCTGCCAGTTCGGGCCGCGCAGGGCGTCCTGGACCTCGCCGGCCAGGGCCAGCGTCTTGGCGACGTCCCATTTGGCCAGGGTGCCGGCGTGCACCAGCAGATGGTTCTGCTCGAAGTGCGCCAGCGGCCGGAACCGCAGCCAGTTGATCAGGTCGGCCGCGTCCGGCGCTCGCAGGATTTCATCGAGCGTGTCGGACTTGGACGGCTTGCGCACGCCGGCGGCCGCGGCCAGCAGGTGCAGGTCGTGGTTGCCCAGCACCGACGTGGCGCGGTCGCCCAGGTCGATGATGCGGCGCAGGGTTTCCAGCGACTGGGGGCCGCGGTTGACCAGATCGCCGGCGAACCAGAAGCGCGACTGCGGGTCGCCGACCAGGTCGGGGTGGGACAGCAAGCGATCCAGCGGCGAGCAGCAACCCTGCACGTCGCCGATCATCCAGATACTGCCGTTCATGCGGGACTCTTGCTCCAAGGCCAACGTTGTTGGACGATGCGGGTAATGGTGTGGCGGTATTCCATATAGCTCATGGCGCCCAGGGCCAGGATAACCGCGCCGAGGTTCGGGCCCAGCGCGGTCAGCCAGGGCGGCCACTTGCCCAGCATGCCTACGTTCAGGGCAAGCTGGTTGAGCATGAAGAAGGCCACGCCGAGCAGGATGCCCAGGAAGACCTTGGCTCCCACGCCGCCGCGGCGCGTCTGCATCAGGCCGATGGGCGCTGCGATGGTGATCATGACCAGCAGGGTGAACGGATACGCCAGTTTGCGCCACAAGGCGACGACCTGTCGACCGTATTGAAGCTGGTTGTTGCGCAAATAATCCACATAGTCGAGCAGCGTGACGATGGACATGCGCTCGGGCGTCAGGACGCGGGCCAGCAGGCGTTCGGCGCTGAGCGTGGTGTCCACCGTGCGCTCGGGCACCTTCACGACCGTGGCGGGCGGGTTCTTGGGCGGGCGCGCATCGGCCAGGGCTTCGGCCGCGTTGTCGTCCAGCCGCGTTTCGGACACGTCTTTCAGCACCAGGTCGCCGCGCGTGAACAGCCCGGTGGGCGCCGTCGACAGCACCGACAGCGTCAGGTCCTTCTTGAATTCGTAGAGCGTCACGGCGTTGACCTGGCCGTCGCCCTTGAGTTCGCCGATATTGATGATGCGGGTGCCGCCGTTGGCCATGGGTTCCTTGAACCAGTAGCCGCTTTTCAGGCGGTCGCCGCCGGCCTTGCCGCGGAACATCAGGTTGGCTTCGCCGGACTTGATCTCGGCCCAGGGGGTAACGTATTCGGACAGCAGCCCCGCGCCTATCATCAGCGGGATCGTGACGATCCAGAGCATCCGCAGCAGCTTCATGCCGCTGACGCCCGACACTCGCAGGATGACCAGTTCGTTGCGCTGGGCAAGCCCGGCCAGCGCCAGGATGGCGCCGATCAGCAGGCCGATGGGCAGGAGGTCGTACAGGCGGGTCGGGATCGCCAGGGCCTGCATGTAGAGCAGGGCCATCATGGAGAACTTGTCGCCCACGTTGTCCAGGTCGTCCACCAGCGCGAAGAACGTGAAAAGGCCCAGCAGGGCCATGAGGACCACTGCGCAAGAGCGATAGATCTCGCGGGCCAGGTAGCGACGTGCGGTACGCATGTAGGAAAGAGGGTGCGCGTAAACGTGAAAGCTTAACAAATCCTGCCGCTTGCGGCCGGGCCGGCCGGGCGGATCCGTCCAGCTTCCGTATCAGGGGATGTCGACCATCTGCATCCGGCGCGTCAGGACGCCGACCCGGGAGTTCAGGT
>Ga0222427_101090_pt1 | contig 15914 bp, 14 predicted proteins | sample 2B20Ametagenome_FD_182890 | JGI IMG/M metagenome (GOLD analysis project Ga0222427, IMG submission 182890) | Enriched microbial communities from leaf-cutter ant dump, University of Wisconsin, Madison, United States - 2B20A (version 2) | ecosystem: Environmental > Terrestrial > Nest > Insects nest...
ATCTTCTCAACCACAAAACCACCCATAACGCGGGGTGGAGCAGCCCGGTAGCTCGTCAGGCTCATAACCTGAAGGCCGCAGGTTCAAATCCTGCCCCCGCAACCAGTGTTATATAAGAAGCCCCGTTGGAACTCCGACGGGGCTTTTTGTCGTCTGCCTCCCCAAGCAGCATGATCGCGCCAAGTTCACCCACGAGTTCGATATGGAGATCGCCCTCACTATCGGGCGTCAACCGGATCGAGCTGACCAGGCCGCGCAGAACCTCGACCGCCTCGTTGCGGGCAATCTCATCCTTGTTCAATGCTTCCGTCAATGCCGCGACCTTGCGGCGGTAGATGTCGCTCAGACCCGGGTGAAGCCGGAGCGGTTCCTCTTCACCGAGCTCGCCCAGTTCGTCGCGGATTGCAATCTTGCGCGCCTCCAGGGCCGTCATCTTCTCCTTCATAGACGGGTGGTACATCCCGTCGGCAATCGCATCGATGATCTGGGCAATGGCTTGCTCAACCTTCGCCAGCTCTGTCTCGCGTGCCGCGCGGGTAGCGAGATCGGCCTGCATGGCCTTGTTGTATTCCCGCTGATATTCCTCGACGAAGGCGGCGATAAGGTCGGGATGGAGGAGCTTGTCGCGCAGGCCGCCGAGAACCCGGTCTTCCAGACGCTCGCGATGGATCATGCGGCGGTTGTCGCAGGTGCCCTTGTTGCGGGCGCTGGCGCAGCCGTAATGCTGTCCACCAACGAGCGTGTATGCGCCGCCACAGCAGCCGCATGCGAGAAGGCCGGAGAGAAGATAACGGGTGCGGCGTGCGCGCTCGGGGCGAAACGCCCGGTCTTCCGTTTCCATGACGCGCCGTGTGATGCCCTGGCGTTCCTTGACGGCGTCCCAAAGCTCTTGTTCAAGAAGGCGAAGCTCCGGCACCTCCTGGATCACCCATTCCGTCTCGGGATTGGGGCGGGCCTGACGCTTGCCGGTCTCCGGATCCTTCAGGAAGTGCTGCCGGTTCCAGATCATCCGGCCAATGTAGAGTTCGTTGTTGAGGATGCCGGTTCCGCGACGCCAGTTGCCGTAAATGGTGGAGGCGCCCCAGGATGCGCGGGCAGGGCCGGGAACACGGTCTTTGTTCAGGCGGGCGGCGATGGCGCGTGGGCTGATGCCGCTTGCATAGTCCCGGAAAATGCGGCGGATGACAGCGGCCTCGTGATCGTCGATGGCGCGCTCGCCGGTTGTGAAGGTGCCGTCCGCCAAAGGTTGCCGAACGATCTTGTAACCATAGGAGATGCCGCCGGCGGCCTTGCCCTCGCGGATACGGCCTTCGAGACCGCGATGGGTCTTCTGGGCGAGGTCCTTGAGGAAGAGGGCGGACATCGTGCCCTTCAGGCCGATGTGCAGCTCGGAAATCTCGCCCTCGGCCACGGTGACGGTCGGAATGCCGAGATAGCGCAATTGCTTGTGGAGGGCGGCGATGTGCTCCTGGTCGCGGGAAAGGCGGTCGATGCCTTCGGCGACGAGGACATCGAACCTGCCGCTGCGGGCATCCATCATCATCGCCTGGTAGCCGGGCCGCAGATGCGAGCTGCCGCTAAGGCCCTGGTCGGCATAGAGCTTTGCTTCGCTCCAGCCGCGCTCGTCGATGAGGCGGCGGCAGATGCGATGCTGGTCTTCGATGGAAGCCTCGCGCTGCAGTTCGGAGGAATAGCGGGCGTAGATCGCGGCGCGCATGATGTCCTTTCCTATTCCGTTCTGTCGGCTTGCCGATTGCGGCGTTCTGCCTTTGCCCTCTTGCGTCCGTCGCTGCGCAGGTTGCGCAACACCTCTTGAAACTTGCGGCTGGCCTCGACCGCAGTCGCTCTGTTGTAATGCTTCTCGGCCATCCGGAGCGTTGCATGACCCAGGATGTCGCGGATGATGCCGACATGCTCCGGAGCGTAGGTGGCAATTGAGGTCGCCGCGATGTGACGGAATTTATGTGGCCTCAGCGTGAGTCCGAAGACGCGGTTTGTCAACTGGGCCAGTCCGCCGGTGAAGCTGTCGATGGACATCGGGTGACCACGCTGGCTGATCCACAGGGCATCGGACTCATTGCCTTGCAACAGGGTAGGGCGGTAGACGTCGAGATAAAGGCGCATGAAGGGGAGAAGGGGCTCGGGAAAGGGAAAGCGGCGTGCTTTCCGGTCCTTCATGTCCTCGGCCGAAAACGCCAGGACCATGCCGTGATCCGAAACCTCGATATGCTGGCTGATGGTCATGGCCATGAAGGCGCGCACCCTGACCGGGCGAGCAATCAACAGGCCGACCATCAATGCCTGGCGAAACCGCATGGCGGTCACGAGCGGGCCATGCGGAGCGAGGTCCGTGAGCCGGTTGAGGAGGGCAAGACTCCATTCGAACAGCTCGGCGGCGGTGATCGGAATAGGCGGCTTCAGCTGGTAGGGGTTAGTTTGCTCGTAGAGCGACCGTGCAGCATGGAAAAGCCAGGACCAATCGCCGTCCTTATCGAAACCGCTTGCGATAACCGCAAGTGACAGCACCTGGTTGGAGATCGAGCGGAGCTTGAGACGCTGCTTGCCTTCATCGATGAAGGCCCTCACGGTGTCCTTTGTGATGCGCTTAGTCGGAATGAGGTCGAGACGGTCAGGCTGGCTGCGATGCAGAAATGACAGCCAGCTTCCGTAGTTCTGGGCGTGCAGGCGGCGAGTGCCGGCAGACCAGCCGGCAAAGACGCCGTCGATGTCGAACAAACCTCCGGAAGCGAACGAGCGCTCCCAGAGCTTGCGGTCGATCTCAGGCCAGTCAGCGACCTTGAGGATCAGCGGAATGATGGGGGTGATCATTTGCGCGGCTCATCGTTGCGGCCGGCTTTGTTCTTGCTTCCTTTCTTGCCGTTCAGGATCTCGGAATAGCGCTGGAATGCGGCCCGGCTGGCCAGCGGAGCATAAACGGTTGTCACCATCTTCTGGCTGGCATGACCGAGAAGCTTCCTGGGGGTCTCGTAGTCACCGGGATTGGCCTCCAGCAGTGTTCTCGCGGCGAAGTGCCGGATGAGATGCGGATGCACGACGAGGCCGGTTTCCCTGAAAATCTTGTCCTTGATCAGGCTGCCGAAATGATCCGGAATACGGGGGCCACCGGACACGGCGGGGAACAGCCAGTCACCAGGCGTCTGGGAGAGGAATTTGCGATGGTGCTTGATATACCGGGTTAAGACGGTTGCCTGCGGGCCTGCGATGATGGCAGCGATTTCCTGGCGGTTCTTCACCTTTTCCGCCGCGATGTGGACGAGGTATTCCCGTGTGCGGCACTCTTCGATGATGGTCATGTCCTCGATGAGGTTCAGTGCGGAGAGCGTTGCCATGCGCAGGGGGCAGGCAAGCAGCACGGCGATGGCTGCAGCGATCATAGCATCCATGGCAGACTGCCTGCCGCCGGGCCGCTTGTTAGCCCTTGCCATCAACTTGTGCGGCAGATCGATCAGGAGGTCGCGGTTGCGTGCGATATCAAATTGCTCCAGGCGGCGCTCATTCTTGGCTGACAGGCGAGCTTCGCGCGTGTCGCCCCGTTTACCGAGTTTTTTGGTTGCGGTTTCGAGGCCCTCGATCGTCTCTGCGGGCGCCTTCACATAGTGGCGGGCGATCGCCAGCAGCGTGGCGAGGATGTTGCCGAGGCCGGACGGAGTCTTGCCATCGCGCCGTTCAACCATGTGGTTGATCGCGGCCTTGATCACGCCGATCTCGACAAGATCGGCCAGCCCCTTGAAGTGCTCGGGCGAATAGCCGGTGGCAACTGCAGCATCGAGAGTCTGGCGAATATGGGCCTCGATGTTGCGCAGGGACGTCGGGCGCAACGGCCTGCGTGGCCCTTCCCCGGAAAACAAGTCGGGTTCACGCAGGCGCTTCAGGTAGCGCTCGATGTCTTCCCCAAGGGATGCGGGGTAGGTGTCGAGGCGGCGGGCAAGGTGACGCTCAGACAGCGCTGTGGTCAGCAGCGAGATGTCGAGGCCAGCGCGTTTGATGATGGCGTTGAATGCGGTCGCTGTGTCCTTGACGATCTTCTTCGGATCGTTGGTCAGGACGCGGACATCGAGCCAGGTGCGAAACTCCCGCACGACGGCATCATCAACATTCGCCGGCTCGATCTGACGCTGGCTACAGAAGCGAGCGAACCGCGACAGGAGCCATGCATGATGCTTTGCGGTGGCATGGTCGAGAAACTCCGTCCATGCCGGAAGAGGGGTGGTGTCGCGGCTGTCGGCGGGGATGATGCCGGCAAGTTCGAGGGCGGCGGCCAGGTCGGCACGGATATTGGCAAGGCGCTTCTTGCTGATGCGGCACTGAACAGGATGCAGTTTGGCGAACAAATCCCGCAAGGCTGCGATATTGGCTGGGATGTCTGACGGAGGCCGGCCGACGAGCCTGGCCGTGCTGTTGCAGGCCGAGATCAGGTCGCGGCGGCGTTTAGCCACCAGCGTTTTGTTGCTGCCCAGGAAAGCAATGAGGTCATCGAGTGTGCCGATGGGCTTGCGCTTCCTGCCGCCCTTGGGAATGACGAGTGCCATGAAAAATACTCCTTCTGATAGGGTCACAAGTGGACAAGAGGGGAAGGGAGAGGCCCTGACAGGACAGGTGTGGTCAGGAGCGGAAAATCGGGAAAATACGGCTGCGAATTTCAATCCAAAGTTGGCGTCGGTATCGTCCCGATAATCGGAATTGAGGTGACTTATCAGGCCATTAGTGGACTGGGATGATCAGCTCTTCTTGTGCTGCTCGATGAAGGCCAGAAGGTCCCTCTCGGCGATACGCCAGAGACGGCCGAATTTGTGGGCCGCGAGTTCGCCGGACTTGATCTTGCGGCGAAGCGTGCGGGCGCTGACCGCCAGAAAGTTGGCAGCCTGCTCCAGGGTCATCATGCGATTGGGATCAAGCGGCGCCATCGGGTTCGTTCTCCTGTTTATCGTCGTGAGGAGAGGCGCTTCGTGCGGCGATGGCTTCGCGGGCGGCTTGGCGGGCGAGGATGTGAGAAAGTGCAATTAATTGCACAAACGCATCAGGTGACGGCGTCGCCCTTGTCTCTTTCCCGGTCCTGTCGTTCCGCCTTACGGAAGACATTGCCTGTGCCTCTCGGTTCACACACCGTCACCATGAGGGCGTGTCTGGCAATCAGGATAGGTGGAGTTGGAAAGAGGAAAAGTGCCGATTTATCAAGTGGTTCAGCCGGTGGTCCGGGTGAATTTGGCTAGCGCACCGCTACCGGAGCGGATGTCCTTGATTTGCGGAGGGAAACCGCTAGACCTCCCGAAAACCGTTATGCCCGAAACAGTCTCTGGTTCCGGGCATAGGCAGGATGTGGAGACCGTCCTCAGGTATTGGCCAGCCCCGAAATAAGCCCCATGAGGGCGTTCTCCTTACCGGTGAGGCCGCCGTTTGCCTTCGGCTTGGCGCCGTGCTTGACCAACAGTGCCTGGAAGCGATCATGTACGGCTTCGGGAAGATAGAGCAGTACAACCCTGGCGCCAGCGACGGGCACCTCGCCCCTGAGAACAGCGTCAAGGCTGTAGGCGGTCGTTTCCTCGGCGAGAGACAGAAGCTGTTCGGCGTTGTCCTCGTTGAGATGGCCGCTCAGGCGGTTCAATTTGGCCCAGCCGATCCGGTTCAAGCGCTCATCGGGGACATCGAGATCGTCAAAAATGCGGGCCACTCTTGCCAATGCGTAGGCCCGGCGCTTACCAATGCCGACCTGTTCGGCCACCTCCGCAAAAATGTCTGAGCGCTGTTCCTGCACCTGACGTAGCTCGCGTGCCAGCCGCATGAAATCGCGGCCGACGAAATCGGCGATGGTGGCGATCTTGTCGTTGAGATAGGGGTCTTCTTTGGTCATACGCAAAACTCCTGGTTTTTGTTTGCGTGACCTATTCTTCTGTTTAATCGAGTAAAAACAAATGTTTACAAGACAGGTACTGGTGAGGTGCATCGACGTATGTGCCCCTACCTACCATACAGACGTTAAGCCTCGATTCAAAAATGGGTTTTGCTCAATCTGCTGGTGTCAGGCTAAGGCTCTCAAGGCCGGCATCGGTTCGCCGAAAATAAAATGCCCCGCCCTCCACCGGCGCAAAGCGCGCCAAGACTTTCCGGGCGGCGTCAGTAACGACGAGTTGTCCCTCGCTATCAAGGAACCAAGCATACGGGTCGCCTCCAAGCTTGAGGGCAGAGAAACAGTTCTCATCCCCCTCTAAAACAAAGCCGCCGATTGTCTGCTCGTCATCCAGCTTGATATTACAGACCTTGCCACCTTCGAAGTCCTCCCAAAGGTCGTAGGCGCCTTTCAGGTTGCTTTCACCAGCCGCCAATGCGCCGGCAGAGCTGGTCAGCAAAAACAACAGTGCCAATCGCAACAGCATGGCATTCCCCTCTTGGTGTTCCTGCGCAAGAAATATCCGCCATTCCTGTACTTCGACAAGCCTTGCTTGCTTTCCTTTTAGCTGGTCTTCCACACTCTCCTATTTTGCAAGCGCGTGGAGTATGTCTGCAATCGCCTGAACGAATGCAGCCTGATGTGCCGGCAGGAACTGCTCGATCCGCGGAGCGGATTTGCCGTCGATGCTGACATAGTTCGTGGAGCCGGTGGCAATGGTGCCGCCAATCAATCCGGCCAGTCTCTCCATGAAGGGGCGCCATACGCATTCCGGCGTTTCCCAGGCCGCCGGGTTCGTCCAGAGCTGGCCATTCTTCGTGATATAGCCAAGATTGATCGGCTTCGGCCTGTCAGGAAGATCGGCCTTCAGGTTCAGGCTGGCCTTGAGATCGGGATAGACACCGAGAGGCTCAAGCGCCGCCAGGAAATCATGGAGGACGCCCGGCAAACGTGGATCGCGCCGGCCGATCGCCTCCCAGAAATCGGATGAACTGAGCGACTGTGGTCCGAGCTGCTCTTCCTGTGGAACGGGATGCACCGACACCGCTCCATGCTCTAGACGCACGATGCCACGTTCAATCACGACGGTTCTGGCCAGCGTGCTCGGCACGACCAGGAGATCACCGGTCGTATTCCGCCAGACAGACAGCTCGACCAACGCGAAGGTGAAATGCGCGCCGGCATGACTTTGCAGGAGCTGGGCAAGCGCCTCCGTTTCGGTCCTGATGCCATCACCCAATGCGATGGCAAGCATTCTGCCCCGGCGCAGATTGTTCGCCACGGCATCGATGAAGGCGGCTTCGCTCAATGCCTCCGGATGATCGCGGACCAGATCGAACAGCCGCTCAGGTGCGCCGTTCCCCCGCCGGATGGCGGCTTCGAAACCTTCGTAGCCCATCCTGCTGAGGGCGGCGACGTAGTCGAGCACCTGCGCAACGACCTCCCGCCGCATCTGGCTGTTGCGCCAAAGCTTGGCTTCCACCAGCACGATGTCACCGGCAGGTGTGAGGTAGAGGTTGTCGATGAAGCCGTGCCTACAGGGGACTTCCCGCGCGGCAGGCAGGAGATCACCGAAACCCGGTTCGATATCCGCGATGGGCAGGATGGCGGGATGATCGTGGATCAACGCCTGAAGCCATGCCTCATCATGAGTACCGGCGCCCAGATGAATCCGCTCCAACTCACAGCGTGTGTTCGTCCTGCTGACGAGAACGGGGCGAGCATATATCCTGGTCATGTCGAGGTCCTGATGATCGTGTTCACGGCAGCAGGCTCGACGCTGTCCAGACCGGACCATTGCGCTCCTCATCCTTCAGGCTGTTCGAGCCGAAGGAGAATCGAAGACCCGCGAATATCGTGCTGACATTGGCGTGCCCCAGGGATGCCCCGCTCATGGAAGGCTCGATCTGGTCGAAGCGATAGCCGGAGAAGACGGTGATCGGAACGCTCTCCGGCCTGTAGTTGACCGAGAAGGTCGCAGACCTGGTATCCAGCTTGAGGTCGGCATGGCTGAGGCGATTGATTGCGCCTTCCACATCGAAGCGGAAATTATCGGTTGCATAAAGACGGGCGCCGATCGCGCCCATGGCATGATCCGCTGAGTAGCCTTCCCACTTTGCCCGGCCGTAGCCGGCTCGCCCGTAGACCGTTGCCTGGTCCATGAACCAGGCGCCCTCAACGCCCCCCAGATAGTCCTTGATCGTGTCGTTCAGACCATAACCGAGGAAATCGGCATCGATCGAACTTGCCTGTGCGAAGCCGCCGGCGGCGAACTCACGGTCTCGATAATAGGCGTGGCCGGCGCCGACGAGCTGGTTGACGCCGACGTTCTCGACGGTTGTTTGTGCAAAGCCCCCGTCGAACTGGACGTTCAGTCCGCTTGGGCCTTCGATATTGATGGCGCCTCGCAGGGCCCAGGCATGGCCGTCGACATCATAAGGAGCGTCGAAAGCCTTGCTGAAGCTGCCTTCGATGTAACCCGAAAATCCGGAACCTGACGGCTCCAGCATGTCCGCCGTGTCGGCGGCATTGTCATAGGACGAGAACGAACTGCCCGCGATGATCGGCTTGTCGATATCGGCGGCGATTGCGGGACACGCCGCGACGATCATGAGAAGGCTTGAAAGGTATGTTGCTCTGATCACGACAGGAACTCCGTCTTGCCGCGCTCCTTAGTCGCGGCTGGTTTTGGTTGAAGGGGATTTCCCCGGTACAAACCCGTCGACGGTGACGACGCGGAACAGACAGGAGTCGAGATCAGGATTCGCAGCAAAACCGTATAGTTGTACGTGTTTACAAATCGTTTCCAACTTCGCTCCGTTCTCGAATCCCTGACCCGGATTGAAATACGGGTATGGACACGAAAACGCGCTTTGGATTGCGCCTGAAGGCGATCCGCAGGGAAAAGAAGCTGACGCAGGAGGAACTGGCCACCCGGATCGGGCGCTCGGTCGATGCGCTGTCGAATATCGAGCGCGGCAAGAGCCTCCCGAACTTTGTCACTGTCGAGCAGCTGTCGCAGGCGCTCAATGTCCCGCTCAAGACCTTGTTCGACTTCGACGAAGCACCGATCTCCAGGCGCAGGGCTCAGCTGATCGAGGAATTGCAGTCTATCACACGAGGGTTATCGGACGACACACTCGAACTCGCCGTCGAGCAGATCAGGGTGTTGGCGAGGAAAAGGACATCGCCTGGGTTAGAGAAATGACGGTAAAGGGGCCGTAACCGGACTGTCCGGACTTGGAACTGGAGGAAAAATAGCTGCCATCGATAACGGGCGCCCTCCATGATCGCTTCTGACCCCATAACGAACATTCTTCGGCCAACGGCAAGTCACTGAAAGCCGCGGCTTATTGGTCCATCCGAATTGATGTTTTCGGGTCCGTGAATGAACTGGCGGTTAGCGGTTAGCGGTTAGCGGTGATCGAGGATCGAGTAGATGGCCAGCTATCCGGTTTTCGGCTGCCGCCAGCCATGTCGGCCCGTCAAGAGCTGGATGTCGGCAAACGCTATCTCTGTCCAGAAATCCCTCGTCCCGAATGTGAGGTGCTTTAGCGGGCGAAATGCGGCCGAAACGGATGGCGCGCGATCTAGTGCATAAAGAAGCTGGCCAAGATCCAGCCAATAAACATCGATGAAGTACGGGAACAGATCGAGCTCTACTTGGTCATTGGTTGGCGCGACTTTGGCGAGCCGTTTGAGAAGTTCGGTAGTTGCCGCGTTGAAGTCTTCGATCGCCTTCACATCATCCGCCACGGCGCTGAGCGACTCGAATTTTCGGCCCAGGATTGCCGGCATTGCTGTGGCGGTGAGCAGCCGGTCCATGATCGGACCGTAGCTCAGCGGTGAGACCGCCACTTTGAATACAGTAATGTCGCCCGTCTTGTCATCACCAGAAGTCAGCGGCGGCATGCCCGTGCTACGCAGATAATAGTCGTGGCGCACCAGTTGGTTCAACATCGCGAGGAAACTGTCGGCGTAGTCGATAAATCCCGAATAGACGCTTCCCGAGCGTGCTTTGGCGGTGAGCGACTTGGCCTTTGTCTCGAAAAGCACCAGAGCGCCTTCATCCCGCGTGCCCACGTCCAGTTGAAAGGTCTGATTGTCGCGTTCGTAGGAAACATCCGGCGCGACAATCGGTGGGGACTTCTCGCGGCACGCGGCTGCGATTGCCAATTCCAACACCTGCCCGGTAACTTCGGCGGCCCGCGCTTTCGGCAGGCGTTGCCAGATCAGCCGAAACAGCATCTCGCAGGCGGCGTTCCCCGCAAGCGGGCGCGGTAGCAAGGCGACGTTGTTGTCCGGTGCCTCGAAGATCAGAAACCTGTCCTGGTTCCGCAAGTGACTGTCAGCCGGTTCCTTATAGCCGGGATTGACCTTGCCTCTTTTGCCGAGGGCTTCAGCCCAAAGGATTGGGTGCGACGCGCGCACTGGGCCAGATGTAAACAATCGGAGTTCGGTATCGTGACTTTGAACCAGCAGGAGCCGCAGTTCATTCAGGAGATCGATCAATTTGAACCCGAGCTTTTCCTCGTCTTCCGGCGTCAGAGTGGCGGTCAGAGCATCGCCGATCTTCATCACAACGAGCTGAGGCGCCTGTGGAAGCGAGAACAGTTCGCGCCATGTGATGCTTTCCCTCAGAACCCGCTCGAACTCTTCCGGCGGAATGTGTGTCATCTGTTCGAACTGGCTGTATCGCTGGCAGTCATGAATGGCGGCGAAATCCCTCGCCACTTCTACCAGGGTTTTCCACGCAACCTGTGGCTTGCCTGCCCTGGCAGGAGAGGTGAGGTTCGCCATAGCAAGCGTCAGGAGCCAGCCCCATGGATAGGCAGGCGCATGCTCTCCCGGCGTTGAAGAGACCCTGTTGCCGAAGATGAAAAACCCATCGTGGACGGCCTTGCTTTGGACGAGAATCCGAAAAATATTCTGGGCACAGCAAACGCCTCCTACAAGCCTCACAAGCGAGATGATCTGGTCGCAGATTGCCGTGACGGTTTCCGCCGATGCATAAGGCCCGAATGCCGAAATTTCGATCTTATATCCGCGCTCAATCAGGCGGCTACAGGCCTTGCCGACATGCACGACCCGTTCTGTCCGTGACGGCGGATTGAGAAACTCGGGCTTCGCTTTCGCCCAGCAGATCGCTTCTGTCCACGCATCCCGGTCATCAAAACCTGCATATCGATCCCCGGACACATCCTTGCTCACCATGCCCAACGTGGTGGCAACCGGTTCAGACATCATACCTGCTGAGGCGGCGACCTGAATTGAACGCGACAAGCGCCAGAGATCTGCTGCATTCAGGCCACCCTCTGCAGCCGTCAGAAGTTCGCTGGGCGGGCGTGGGTCGGAGAAGCTGCGTTTCTCGGCTTCCAGAAAATACTCCTCGAAAAGCTTGTGATCATCTTTGTGCAGCATATGCCGACCCTATTCGATCCCCTCAGACTTTCAGAATACTTCCGCAATCAGCAATTGGATTGACCGCTTTCAAACCCAATCGTGGCCTAGTCAAACGAACGCTGTGAAGGCGCTTAGTCCGCTCTTCGGCAACAATCGCAAAAGCGGTTTCATATTTCTCATTCTGCGGACGTTTAGTCTATGCTGGCGCAGCCAGTCCAGCTCGGATAAGCTTTCGCCAAAATTTTGAGAGGTTTGGGATGCCCGGTCAGCGCGATCTTTTCGGTCCAGATGAGTTTGTTGAGGTCTCTGACCAGGCCGAAACGGTAGAGGACATTGAGGGTGTCGATCAGCGAACAGTTTCGCAGGCCGTGGTCAGTGCAACCGATTGGACCACTGAAACAGTTATCAGTCAGATCAATAAGGGGAACATACAGTTAAACCCTCGCTTTCAACGAAGAGATGCTTGGGAACCGGACCGTAAGAGCAGGTTCATCGAGTCCCTCATCCTCGGGTTGCCGATCCCTCAGCTTGTACTCGCCGAGGTAAAGAACAAGCGGGGCTCCTATATCGTCATTGACGGAAAGCAGCGTCTCCTCAGTATCCGTCAGTTTGCCGCCACAGCAAATGACCCGGCATTCAACCGACTGCGGCTATCAGGCTTGAGCATCAGGCAGGACCTACGGAGGTTGAGCCTAATAGATCTCCGAGAGGATCCAGGTCGGTCGGATGATTTGGCTGCGTTCGAAAATCAACCAATTCGAACGGTCGTTATCAAGAATTGGGGAAACGAAGACTTCCTCTATCAGGTTTTTTTGAGACTGAATACTGGAAGTGTTCCGCTGTCGCCGCAGGAACTGAGGCAAGCGCTGCATCCGGGACCGTTCGTCGAATTCGTAGACCTTGCATCGGGCGAAAGCCCGACCCTTCGCGAGTTGCTGAAGTTGAGGCGCCCCGATTTCCGTATGCGTGATGCCGAGTTGCTAATTCGATGGTATGCTTTTCAGCACTTCTTCGCCCGCTATAGCGGTGATTTGAAGGGCTTCCTTGACTTGACCTGCGAAAGCCTTAACGACGAATGGGACGTCGTTGAAGAGCGCGTTCGAGCGGAGCTCGGCCAGTTCGAGGCCGCTTATGCCACCGCGAAAGCCATCTTCGGTCAGAACGTGTGCCGGAAGTGGACACCAGAAGGTTATGAAAAGCCCTTCAATCGAGCCATCTATGACGTCTTGATGTTCTATTTCGCTCAGGAAGCTGTGAGACAGGCGGCGGCAGACCGAAGGGAGGATATCGAACAAGCTTTCAAGGACCTCTGCGAGCAGAATCCCGAGTTCCTCGGTTCTATAGAGCGTACCACTAAGAGTATCGGAGCGACGTCCACGAGGTTCTCCATTTGGGCGCGCGAATTGAATCGCGTCCTGGGCCTAGAACTCGCGTCTCCGTTCCCGGCAGCGTAAGGCGGTCATGGCAAAGTCGCTACGGTTCATGGAGCTACGCAGGCGCCTTGCCGATCTCCGGAGGCATATGCTTCCGGCGAATTTCTCGCCTACAGGAGACTATAGTGACAGGCAGCTTGATAGGGTCCGCGGTTACCGTCTGCTTGCGCATGCGGAGATAGAGGCGTTCATCGAGGATATCACCTTAGGGACCGCCAAGGCGGCGGTTTCCGATTGGAGCAATAGCAAAAAGCCAAGCGATGTGATCCTTTGCCTTCTGGCTCACTACCATGACGGCTACAATACAGGGTCTGGCGAAGTGTTTCCGGTCACGTCGAGACCGAAGACTAAAGAGGCGATCAAAGAGATCGTGCAGGTGGCGCTTAAGCAGTATGTGGCGCTTCACGACCAGAACCACGGCATTAGGGAGGACAACTTCAACAAACTAGTGCTACCGATAGGCATCCGGCGCGATGAACTGGACCCAACTTGGCTGACAGACTTGGACCAGTTCGGAAAGCGTCGTGGAGACGTGGCCCATAAGGCGGTGAAAGCGCAGCAGCAGATTGATCCGAGGGCCGAACTTCAGGACGTAAATAAGCTTCTGATTGGATTGGAATTGCTGGACTCGCTCATTCAGAAGGTTCGGAACTAAAACGTCTGTGCCTCTTAACTGTCACAAACGGCGGCTTTCAGAGCAGGAAACAGAGCGCGAGAACGGCCGATACGACGGCGCGAAGCGGTCACGCAAGCTTCCCTAGATGTAGCACTTTATTTGGCTTCGATAATGACGGTTGTGAGCCCCCGCAACCAACATTCACAACAAGCCCCGCAGCCAAAAAGCCGCGGGGCTTGTTGCGTTTGGCCTCCGTGCCCAACGCGTCCGTGCGTGATTGTTGGTCGCACAGAGGCGACGGCAATGTTCGCGACCAGCCCGCTTTCCACGTCTGTAGCTGCTCCGCGCTCCGCAGCCGAATGGCGGCATAGTCGTTTGCATATATAAACCATTCAGTCTACATTATGCGCATGCAAAAACCATCAAGCCCTTCTCCTACCATCGGCAGGCCCCGCGAATTCGATATCGGGGAGGTAACGCGAAAGGCGATGAACGTTTTTTGGGACCGGGGTTATCACGATGCCTCGCTGCCCGATCTGCTCGGTGGCATGGAGCTGTCGCGGGGAAGCTTCTACAAGGCTTTCGGCGACAAGGAAGCCGTGTTTCTTCGTGCCCTGGATATCTATATCGAAGATGCCGTTCGAGATATGCGCGAGATCCTGAAAGCCGACGTCTCGCCGGCGATCGCCATACGGAACGCCTTGCTGCGATACGCGGATCTGTCGTCAGGCGATGAAGGGCGGCGTGGGTGTTTCGCGGTGGGGACCGCAACGGAAATGCTACCGGCCAATCCCGAGGCCGCCCGGCGCATCGCTTCCTTGTTTCGCCGGCTGCAGGACCTCTTCGCCGACGCGATCGTGCGGGGCCAGAAGGCCGGCGAGTTCGGCGAGCACCTGGACGCTCAGGCAATCGCGTATTTCATCGTCTCCCAGGCCAACGGGATGAGGGTGCTCGGCAAGGCGGGATCATCCCGCAAGCAGATGCGCGCGAATGTCGATCTCGTCATGAAACTGCTTTCCTGAGATTTGGCAGGCGCTGACCGGCGGCTCCCCGTGAAGGGGATGGAAAGATTTTACTTGAAATAGGAACTGAGTGGTTCCAAATAGGGTGTGGATGGGGAACGCGTTGCCTGCTTCATCCGATTGGGTACTGAATGGTTCCGAACTGGCCGTCGAGGCCGAAGACTGATCATTGGCTTACGGCCGGTTCGGAAACGCGAATCCGCTCACCTCGAAAGGGATTAAAAATAGTGTCAAGGAAGTTCGAAAATCACGTATCCGTGGTGACCGGAGGATCCACCGGCATCGGTTTCTCCATCGCCCAGGGGCTCATCGCCGAAGGGGCCAGGCGGGTCTATATCACCGGCCGGTCGGCCGGCACGCTGAACGAGGCTGCCGCCTTGCTCGGGGGCGCGGCCGTCCCGGTGGCATCCGACGTCTCAAGCCTTTCCGACCTGGAAAAGCTGAAGGGCGAGATCGAAGAACGCGGCGATATGCTGGATTCGGTCTTTGCGAATGCCGGAATCTGCGAAAAGAACGAATTCGGCAACACGGCCGAAGCGGATTTCGACAGGACGTTCGATATAAATGTCAAAGGCGTTTTCTTCACCGTCCAGACATTGGTTCCCCTCGTCAAGGACGGGGCTTCGCTTGTCCTGACGGCATCGATCTGCGCCAACAACGGCATGGAGGGGCTGAGCCTCTATAACGCTTCGAAATCCGCTGTCAGGTCGTTCGCGCGTACCTGGGCCAACGAACTTCGCGGCCGGAAAATCCGCGTCAACGCGCTGAGCCCGGGCTTTACGCTCACGCCTCTCATGAAGAACGGCCTCAATATGGGAGAGGCCGAGATCCAGGCCCTCAGAGACTTCACCGCTCGCGAGGTTCCGCTGGGCTATATGGCCAAGCCGGCCGAGATCGCCGCCGCCGGCCTTTTCCTCGCATCGCAGGACGCCAGCTATATCAACGGTATCGAACTGACCGTCGATGGCGGGCTGGAGCAGATCTGAAGCCTGGAGACCGGGCCGTCCGCAACGGACGGCCCGGCACCTATCCCGAATATAGGAGATGTTTGATGAAAGTCTGGCTGATTACAGGATGCTCCGGCGGCTTTGGAAAAATCCTGGCGCATCGTGCGCTTGCGCGCGGCGACCGTGTCGTCGTCACGGCGCGCAATCTGGACTCGCTCGGCGAGTTCACCGCTCAATATCCGCAAACCGTAAGGGCTGTCGAACTGGACGTGACCCGTGCGGGAGATGCGGAAAGGGCCGTGAGCCTCGCGGAGAAAGAGTTCGGCCGTCTCGATGTGCTCGTGAACAATGCCGGCCACGGCATGATCGGCGCTATCGAAGAAGGCACGCCCGCCGAATATCGTCCGCTGTTTGAAACGAATGTCTTCGGGCTGATCGAGATGACAAGGGCGGCGCTTCCCCTGCTTCGTCGTCAAAGAGGCGGCCGGATCGTCAACCTGTCGTCAGGCGCCGGCCTGAGGGGAACCGCCGGGCATGGATATTATAATGCGACGAAGTTCGCCGTGGAGGGACTTTCCGACGCCCTTT
>Ga0222427_101094_pt1 | contig 15771 bp, 14 predicted proteins | sample 2B20Ametagenome_FD_182890 | JGI IMG/M metagenome (GOLD analysis project Ga0222427, IMG submission 182890) | Enriched microbial communities from leaf-cutter ant dump, University of Wisconsin, Madison, United States - 2B20A (version 2) | ecosystem: Environmental > Terrestrial > Nest > Insects nest...
TTTCGCCCTCCTACGGAGCGCGAGCTACTTTCTCTTTGCGTGGCCAAAGAGAAAGTAGCCAAAGAGAAAGGCCACCCCGCTTCCGCGCTTTCCGGGCATCCTGCCCGGAAAGTTCGCGTGCGGGCTACGGGGTTTGTCGACAGCACATCCTGTGCTGACGACAAACTGGCCGGCATCCATGCCGGCCACCCTGCGGGCTTTTCCTCCGCCCGCCCGCCGCTGCAGAGGGGCCCCGGAACGGCGCGCGCCATCGTGGCGCGCACTCGGTACGCAGTGGCTGCGCCACTGCGAAAAGCTCGCGGCGTGGAAGCTCTTGGCCCCCTCTCCCCCGCTTCGCGGGGGAGAGGGTTGGGGAGAGGGGGCGCTTTTCACTCCCCTGTGCGGCGGTGAGTCGGGGACGATCAGGCCGCGAAGCGGGCATCGACATGGATGTCGATGCCTTTTCGTCCGGACAGGAGTCCGGTCGAAAAGCCCGGCCCCGGCTCACGGACTTGCCGGGCATCGCCCGGCAAGCGCCAAGCGGGGTGGCCTTCTCTTTGGCCACTTTCTCTTGGCCACCCAAGAGAAAGTGGCTCGCGCTCTGCAAGGAGTGCGAAAGCTTTTGCTCCGCACCCACCATCAAGAGCAAGAGCATCGCGCACAGGGTGCGCTCCTACAGAAAAGCAACAGCAAAGGCATCGCGACTGAAGTCGCTCCCACAAGCGAGGGTGGGAGGTGTGCGGGAGCAACTGGCTTGTGCTCTTGGCTCCCTCTCCCCCGCTTTGCGGGGGAGAGGGTTGGGGAGAGGGGGCGCTTTTCACTCCCCTGTGCGGCGGTGAGTCGGGGACGACAAGGCCGCGCAGCGGGCATCGACATGGATGTCGATGCCTTTTCGCTCGGGCAGGATGCCCGATCGAAAAGCCCGGCCCCGGCTCACGGACTTGCCGGGCGCAAGCCCGGCAAGCGCCAAGCGGGGTGGCCTTCTCTTTGGCTACTTTCTCTTACTCCGGGCATCCTGCCCTACGCCCTTCGGGCCAGCTTCGCTGTTCGCACGCGCTCCAGGCGCGTGCGTGGCCACCCAAGAGAAAGTAGCTCGCGCTCCGCAGGAGTGCGAAAGCTTTTGCTCCGCACCCACCATCAAGAGCAAGAGCATCGCGCACAGGGTGCGCTCCTACAAAAAAGCAAAAGCATCGCGACTGAAGTCGCTCCTACATAAAGAAAGGCAACGGCAAGAGCATCGCGCACGACCGAAGGAAGTCCCTTGTGGACAGGGTACGCTCCTACAAAAAAGCAAGAGCGTCGCGGCTGAAGCCGCTCCCACGGGGAGCGGCGGCGTGTGGTTATGCCTGGGCGTAGGCCTTGACGGCTTTGGCGCCCTGGTTGCCGCGTTGCCATTGGGCGGCGGCTTGGTCGCGGGCCTGGCTGACGAGGGTGCGCAGTTCCTGGTCGCAGGTGAGGATGTCGCGCAAGGCGTCCACGCTGTCGGCGGTGTGTTCGCGGTGCAGCAAGGGGTCGCGCTGGGCTTCCAGGGTGGCGAGCAGATCCCAGTCTTGCGCCTTGGCGGCGGCGAGCATGTCGTGGGTCAGGCGCAGGGCCTGGGCGACGGGGCTTTCGCCGGGGGCGTTCATGCGGTGGCGGCGCGCGGAGCGGTGGCGGCGGGTGCGGGGGCGATTTTTACCCAGCTGTCGCGCACCTGTTGCAGCAGGCGGCTCACCTCGTCGATGGGGCGCACGTCGTCGCGCAGGTTGGCCTGCAGCAGGCGGCGGCTCATGTACTCGTAGAGCGAGTCGAGGCGCTCGGTCATGTCCGGCGCCACGGTGTGGTTGAGGCTGTCGCGCAGGCCGCCGATGATCTCGATGCAGCGGCCGATGGTTTCACCCTTGGCGGCCACTTCGCCGCGCATCATGTGCGCGCGGGCCTTGACCAGGCGCTCCAGCGCGCCATCCATTAGCAAGGTGATGAGGCCGTGCGGGTCGGCCGACTCCACACCACCGTGCGAACGAATCTGTTGGTAGGCGCCTGCGCCGTAACCGAATCCCATGACCCCGATCTCCCGTGGTTATTTCTTGTTGCTGTTGTTGAGCGCGTCGAACTGCTGCTGCAGGTAGGTGCTGGTGCTGTTGAGCTTGGACATCAGCGTGTCGAGCGCGGAGAACTGCGCCTGGTAGCGCGCGGTGAGCGCGTCCATGCGGTCGTCCAGGTCTTTCTGGCGCGTGCCCAGGTCTTTCAGCTGCTGGTTGATGCTGTTGGTGCGCCCGTCCAGCACGCCACCGGTGCCGACCCAGCTGTCCAGCTGGGTCTTGAGCTGCGACGAGAAGCCGTTGTCGCCGTTGAAGATGTCATTGACCATCTTGCCGCCGTCGCTGAGGGCGGTTTTCAGCTTGTCGTTGTCGATGGCGAGCTTGCCGTCCACCTGCAGCGAGATGCCGATGCTGGACAAGTTGCCGGTGTTGGCGTTGCCGCCAAAGATGCGCGACAGCGTGCTGCTGATGCCGTTGAGGGTGGCGTCGCCCAGCATGGCGCCGGCCGTGCCCGTCACGGTGTCGTACTTGGTGAGGTTCTGGTAGATCCCCACGAAACTGTTGTAGGTGTTGACCAGGTTGGTCAGCGCGCCGGTGGCCTTGGAGGTGTCGTTGGCGACCGTGACCGTGCTGGTACCGGTGGTGGTGAAATTGAGGGTGAGGCCGTCGATGGCCGTGCTGGTGCTGTTGCCGGCGCTGTTGGCGGGCATGCCGTCGATGGTGAACAGCGCGTCGGCCGCCGGGGTGATCACGCTCAGCCCGTTGCCGCTGCTGGCAGCCGGGTCGTAGTTCAGCGCCGAGAGGCTGCCGGTACCGGTGATCTTGAAGCCGTTTTCCGCGCCGGTGCGCGTACCGCTGAACACCAGGTGCGCGCCGTCGCTGCCGTTGACGATGGTGGCGCTGACGCCGGGGTTGTCGCTGGCCTTGTTGACCGCGTCGCGAATCGCCTCCAGCGAGCTGTGCTTCTGGTCGATGGCCAGGTGCATGGTCTGGCCGCCCACCGAAATGTCGAGCGTGCCGGTGCCGACCGTGCTGGTGCTTTTGGCGTACGCACCGGACGACGCCTTGAGCGCGCTCGCCATCTGCGTGACTTCGATCTTGTAGCTGCCGCCCACGGCTGAACCGGTGACGTTGGCGCCAAGGATGTCGGTGTCGCTGCTGGTTACCGTGTGCGCGTTGAACGCGCTGCCGTCGCTGAGCGACGCCATGGCCGACTGCAACGCGGAAAGCGCCGCGCCGACCTGGCCCAGGCCGGAAAGCTCGGTGTTGGCCTGGGTGGCCTGTGCGGTGATCTGGTTTTGCTGGGGCGCCTTCTGGTTGGCGACCAGTTTGTCCACCAGGTCACCTACGGGGAGGCCCGAGCCCACGCCCATCGACGTCAACAGTCCGGTGGTTGGCGCAGTGGAATTGACGGTAACGGCCATGGTCGGGCTTCCTGGAAATCAAGAAGGGGCGGCCGCGCCTGTCGCGGCCGCCCCGGGTCAAGCAGTTACTGCAGGAGCTTGAGCACGCTCTGCGTGGTGGCGTTGGCCTGGGCCAGCACCGACACGCCGGCCTGCTGCAGGATGTTGGCGCTGGACATGTTGGCCGTCTCGGCCGCGAAGTCCGCATCCTGGATCTGGCTGCGCGAGGCAGACAGGTTCTGCGAGATGGTCTGCAGGTTGGCGATGGTGGAGGTGAAGCGGTTCTGCACCGCACCCAGGTCGCTGCGCATGGAGCTGATGGTGGCCAGCGCCGAGTCGATGCGGCTGATGGTGTCGTTGGCGTCCGCCACCGTCTTGACGTTGCTCTCGGCCAGGTTGCTGCCCACCTCGATCGCAGTGCCGACGTTGGCAAAGCCCATCTCCGCCGCCTTGGTGCCGTCCACGGTCAGCGCGGCCTGCGAATTCAGGTGCACCGACTTGGTGTCCGCGTCGTAGTAGGCCGACACGCCGGAGATGCCCGCGCCGTTGATCGCGGCGACCAGGCTCTGCGCATCCTTGAAGCTGCCCGCGATGCCCTGGCCGTTGATGGTCAGGTCGCCAGCAGCCAGCTCCAGCGGGGTGGCGTCACCGTCGGCCGCTGCCTGCGGAGCGAAGAACGTGGCATCGGCACCGCCCACTTCCACGGCCACGTCGGCGCCGTCGGCGGCGGTGATGCTCAGCTTGCCGCTGTCGTCGATGGACACCGCGTAATCAGCACCCAGCTGACCCTGCACGTCATCGATGAGCGCCTGCATGGTCGCGTCGTCGTCACCCGTAACGGTGTAGTCAGATGCGAGCGCCACATCGTGGCCGTCGATCGTGAAGGCCTTGGCATTGCCGGTCGCGGCAACCGCATCGGTACCGTCAGCCACGGTGTTGGAGCCGAACAGATTATCAGCGCTGTCGTCAACCACCAGATCGGTGTCGGTGCCGGCGCCCGTCGCGACCGTGGAAATGGTGATCGTGTCGTCATCATTGCCGACGACGACGTAATTGGCACCCAGCTGGCTCTGCACGTCGTCCGCCAGAGCACCGATGTCGGCGTAAGTCTGATCCAAGTTCACCGTCGTGCTACCCACATCGAAGGCGGCGGCGGTGGTGCCGAAATCGAGGCTTGGGAAGGCGTCGCTGGTGATGCTCGCCCCGGTAGCCGCTTGAGCCGGCGTACCGCTGAAGTCGAAGTCCGTGATCGCCGCCGCCGACGTGGCCGCGCCAGCCGCCGCGCCGCCGAACAGGCTGCTCAGGTCGCCGCTGGCCGAGGTGGCGATCTGGCCGACCTGCGAGGAGCCGGCACCCTGGCTCAGGTTGACGGTGATGGTCTCGCCCACGTTGGCGCCGACCTGGAACGCGGCGCTGCCGAAGCTGCCGTCCAGCACGTGGCGGCCGTTGAACGTGGTCTGCTGCGAGATGCGGGTGATTTCCGCCAGGCGCTGCTGCACTTCGGCGTCGAGCGCCTTGCGGTCGTCGTCGGAGTTGGTGGCGTTGGCCGCCTGCACCGCCAGCGTGCGGATGCGCTGCATGTTGTTGGTCACCTCGTTCAGCGCCGACTCGGTGGTCTGCGCCAGGGAGATGCCGTCGCTGGCATTGCTGGCGGCCTGGTTCAGGCCGTTGATCTGGGTGGTGAAGCGGGTGGAAATGGCGAGGCCGGCGGCATCGTCTTTGGCGCTGTTGATCTTCATGCCCGAGGACAGGCGCTCGATCGCGGTGGACAGCTTGCTCTGCGAGGCAGCCAGGTTTTTCTGGGCATTCAGCGAGCTGATGTTGGTGTTGACGCTCATGACCATGGGAGTATCTCCGTATCGGGGTTGGGTGCCGACAATGGCCGGCCCAGAGGTTCGGACGGGGGTTCAAACGTGAATGCCGCCGCCTTGTGCAATATTTCGACTCGGCAAAGGGAAACTTGAGCCTTTGTCAACGCAAATAATCAAACAGCTTTGACCCCTGCACCTTGCTGAAGGTCAGCTGTGCCGCCTGCAGCGCGGTGGTTTGCGCCCCAAGCTGGCTGATCGCGTCGTAGTAGTTGAGATCTTGCGCGTCTGACAGCGCGCTCTTGTACTGAAGCGTGAGGTCGTCGTTGAGCGACGCCTGTTGATCGAGCGCGTTCATGCGCGCGCCCACCATGCCGCGGGTGCGGGTGATGTTGTCGATGGCCTGGTCCAGGTTGGCGAACTGGGTGTTGATGGCGTTTTGCATGTCGCTGCCGCCGCCGTTGGGCATGCGCAGCGTGCTGATGATGCTGTCCAGCGTGGTGAACACGCTTTGCGTGCTGGAGGCGCCCAGCGAAAAACTGTCGCCCACGTCGGGCGTGCCGCTGAACGCCACCTGCGCACCGCGAAAGGTGATGGAGCCGCCCTTGTCCGGGTCGTAGCTGCCGTTGTCGAGCACGTTGCCGTCGACGTCCTGCACCTCGTAGGCGTCGGCGGCGGTGAACACGATGTGGTAGTCGCCACCGTCCCACGCGGAGGGGTTGGCGCCGGGGTCGCTGACGCTGGTGCTGCCGGCCACGGCCATGCCGGTGTTGGTGCCGGCGGCGCTGACGGCAAAGGTGCCGTTGCCGGTGGGAATGTTGCCGAACACCGCGCTGCCGGGGTCGCCGGTAGGCACCTGGAAACCCGGGCCGGCGGCCACCATGCGCTGGCCGTCGTCACCGAGGTAGGTGACGCTGCCCTGGGCGGCAAACGGCTGGCTGCCGGTGCGGTTGCCGGCAAAGATGTACTCGTTCTGGCCATCCTTGCTGTTGGCCTGGCCCAGCAGCTGCTCGCGCAGTTGCACGATCTCGGCGGCGATGTCGCCGCGCGTCTCGTCGGTCTGGGTGCCGTTGGCCGCCTGCAGCAGCAACGTGCGCACGCGACCGAGCACGTTGGTGACGTTGGACAGGCTTTGGTCCTCCAGCCCCAGCCGCGCGTTGGCGGTGCTGATGTTGCGCTGGTATTGCGCGGTATCGGCGGTGAGGTGGTTGAGATCGAGCGAACGGGCCGCGCCGACCGGATCGTCGGAGGGCTGGTTGATGCGCTTGCCCGTGCTCAACTGGGTGTTGATGCGGGACAGGTCGCTTTGCCGATCCATCATGGTGCCGATGGACTGCTGCTGCATCCAGCTGGTGGAAACTCGCATGGCTTACCCCTGCACGGCGCCCAGCAGCGCGGTGAACATGCTGTTGGAGGCGGTGATGATCTGCGCCGACGCCTGGTAGGCCTGCTGGTAGCGCAGGAGGCTGGCGGCTTCTTCGTCCAGGTTTACGCCGGACACGCTTTGCTGCGCGCCGAAGGCCTGGTCATAGGTGGCTTTTTGCGTGATCTGCTCGTCGTCGGCCACGGCGCCGGCGCTGCCCACCTGGCTCACCAGCTGGCTGTAGGCGCGGCCCACGCTGGTGACGCCGCCGTCGAGCACGCCCTGGTTGGCCACCTTGCCCAGCAGCAGCGCGTTGCTGTTGTCGCCCTGCGCATTGCTGTTGGCGGTGATGGTGAAGCTGTCGCCGTTTTGGGGCGTGCCGGTGAGCGTCATGCTCCAGCCGTTGCCGGCCAGCGGCTGGCCGGGCGTATAGGGCTGGTCGGCGCCGCCATCCACGCTGTACGTGGTGGCCGAGGTGAACACGATGCTGGCGCCGCTGTAGGCGCCGCCGTCGAGCTGGATGCTGCCGGTGGCGCTGCCGGTGTTGGCGCTGGACGCGGTGACGGCCAGCGGCGCGGCGGCGGCGATGCGGTCGGGGTTGGTGATGGACACCTGGAAACTGGCCGCCGCGTCGCGGCTGGGCTGGATGCGGAAACTGTCACCGGGCACCGCGCCGGCAGGCACGGTGAGGCTGAGGCCGTCGGCCACGAACGGATCGGCGGCAGCGCCGGTGCCGGTCATCGCCACGTTGGCGCCGTTGCTGTCGCGCAGCGACCAGCCGGCGGCGGTGTAGCTGAGCGTGTAGTCGGCACCGGTGAGCTTGCCGATGTCGCTGATGCTGGCGTCCACGTTGCCGGGGCCACCATTGGTGCTGGCCGCCTGCACGCTGGGGCCGGCCACGCTGAAAAACTCCCCGCCCACGTCGCCGTTGAGATCCACGCCCTGGGCGTGCTGGGCGTTGAACGCGCTGGCCAGCGCCTGCGCGGCGCGACCGAGTTGGGTCTTGGCCGGGTCGAGCACGCTACTGCGGAAATCCAGCAAGGCACCCAGCGAACCACCACCGATGCGCCCGCTGAGCACGCTGCCGGAGGCCGCGCCCACCACCTCTTGCCGGGTGGCGTCGTACACGTTCGGCGCGGTGGCCAGGTCATACGACTGCGTGCCGGTCACCAGCGACTGGCCGTTGCCCACGAACACGTTGATGGTGTTGTCGTTTTGCGGCACCACCGTCACGCCGACCTGGGCGGAAAGGTTTTTGACCATGGCGTCGCGCTGGTCGAGCAGGTCCGACGGCGGCGTGCCGTCGGTGGCGGCCGACGCGCGGATCATGCCGTTCAACTTGGCGATGGCGCTGCTGTAGCTGTTGATGGCGTTGACGCTGTCGCCGATCTCCTGCTGCACGCGCGAGGACAGCTCGTCGAACTGGCTGGACAAGGCGTGAAAGGTGTTGGCCAGGCCGCCCGCGCGCGCCAGCAGCACCTGCCGCGAGGCGGTGTCCGACGGCGCGTTGGCGGTGTCGTTGACGGCGCCGAAAAAGCTGTCCAGCGAGGTTTGCAGGTTGCTGCTGCCGGAGAGCTGGTTGTTGATCTGCCCGGTGAGCGTGGCCATGGTGTTGGCGCGGCTGGAGCTGGACGTGGCCGCCCACAGCGAGGTGTTGAGAAACTGGCTGTACGCGCGCTGCACCGCCACCGTGTTGACGCCGGCGCCGATGAAGTAATTGCCCACGCCCTGCGGCCGCGCAGTGCCGAACGACACCTGCTGGCGGCTGTAGCCGTCGGTGTTGACGTTGGCCACGTTGTGGCCAACCGTGCTCAGCCCGACCTGCGCGGCAAGCAGGCCGGATACGCCTGTGGTCAGCAGGTCAGCCATGGATAGTCCTCGGTGTGCCAAATACGTGGAAACGCACGCCACCCATAGCGGCGAACGAAGCGATTGCTGTAGGAGCGCACCCCGTGCGCGATGCTTTTGCGCCGCGTGGCGAAGAGCTGTCGCGCACAAGGTGCGCTCCTACAAAAGCAGGGCGCAGACCCACATCTGCGGCGACAGCCGTAGGAGCGCACCCTGTGCGCGATGCTTTTGCACCGCGTGGCGAAGAGCTGTCGCGCACAAGGTGCGCTCCTACAAAAGCGCGGCGCAGGCTCACATCTGCGACGACAGCCGTAGGAGCGCACCCTGTGCGCGATGCTTTTGCGCCGCGTGGCGAAGAACTGTCGCGCACAAGGTGCGCTCCTACAAAAGCGGGGCGCAGGCTCATATCTGCGGCGACAGCCGTAGGAGCGCACCCTGTGCGCGATGCTTTTGCACCGCGTGGCGAAGAGCTGTCGCGCACAAGGTGCGCTCCTACAAAGGCAAGGTGCCGGCTCATCGCACCACCTCGTCCAGATGCAATGCGGCCATCGCCTCGCGCATTTGCGGGCTGTTGGCGATGGCGGTGATTTTTTGCGCGTACGACGGGTCGGTGGCGTAGCCGCCGCGCACCAGGGCGTGGGCGAAGCCGGCGATGTTGTCGCCCTGGCCCAGGGCGCGGGCGTAGCGGGGGCTGTCGCCGATCAGGCGCGCGTAGTCGGCAAACGAGTCGGATGGCGAATCGTAGGCGCGGAACTGGTCGCGCTTGCGCACGGCCACGCCGTTTTCGTACTCCACGGTGGGCACGCTGACCTTGGCGCCGTCCCAGCTGCTGCCGGCCTTGATGCCGAACAGGTTGAAGCTGCTGCTGCCGTCGCCGTGGCTGGGGAGGTGCTTGCCCCAGCCGGTTTCCAGCGCGGCCTGGGCCAGCAGCGCGCGGGCCGACACGCCCAGCTTGCGGGCGGCGGCGGCGGCATGCGGCGCCAGCGTGCGCACAAAGCTGACTGGATCGCCGCCGGGCAGCAGCGTGCTGGCGGTGGCGGCGCCTTCGGCCAGGCGATCGAGCGTGGCGCGCCAACCGCTGTCGGTATCGGTGACGGAGGGCATGGCGTCGTCGGCGTGGGCGGCGTCGCCGCCCAGCTGCAGCACGGCGCGCACGTTGGCGTTCATCACCTCGGCCACGTTGCGCGGCGGCGCGCCGGCGGGGCTGAGCGCGCGCGCGGCGGCGAGGTCGCCGGCACCAAGCGCGGCGGGCGCGGCCTCGGGTTTGCCGCCGAGCTGGCGGATCAGCATTTTGGCGATGCCCAGCCCGTTGCGGCCGTTGGCCAGGGTCAGCGACAGCTGCTGGTCGAACAGGTCGCGGTAGGCGTTGCCCTGCTCGCTGTCGCCCATGCCCTCGCCGATGGACGCGTTCGCCTCGCGCATGGACTTGAGCATCATCTGGGTAAAGATGGACTCGAACTGCTTGGCCACCGCCGGCAGCGCCGCCTTGCCGCCATCGCTGCGCGCCTGCGCGCGCAGCTGCTGGAACCCGGACATTTCGGTCCAGGTGTCGAGAGCGGGATTGGCGGCGTTGATGGCTGTCATGTTCTTGGCGCTTGCGGTCAGATCACCACGAGCTCTGCATGAAGCGCGCCAGCCTGCTTCAACGCCTGCAAAATCGAGATCAGGTCGCTGGGCGCGGCACCTACCTGGTTCACGGCGCGCACGATGGTGTCCAGGCTGACGCCCGGGCCGAACTTGAACATGTGGCCGGCATCCTCGCTGACCTGCACGTTGCTGCTGGGCACGATGGCGGTCTGGCCCTGGCTGAACGGCGCCGGCTGGCTGACCAGCGGCTGCTCGCCGATGGTGACCTGGATGGCGCCGTGCGACACCGCCGCCGCGCTGACGCGCACGTCGGAGCCGATCACCACGGTGCCGGTGCGCGAGTTGACCACCACCCGCGCCGGCGCGTCGCCGGGCTGCACGTCCAGATCCTGGATGGCGCCCAGCCAGGCCACTTTCTGCGCCGGGTCCTGCGGCCCGCGCACGCTGACCGAGCCGCCATCGACGGCCTCGGCCGTGCCGGCGCCGTAGGCCTGGTTGATCGCCCGGGCGATGCGCGCGGACGTGGTGAAATCGGCGGTATTGAGGTTGAGCGTCAAATTGCCGGCGTCACCGAACGCGGACGGCACGGTGCGCTCCACCGAGGCGCCATTGGGGATGCGACCGCTGGCGGAGATGTTGACCTGCACGCTGGAGCCGCTCTTGCCCTGCGCGCTGATGCCGCCCACCACCACACTGCCCTGGCCGATGGCGTAGACGTTGCCGTCGGCGCCGCGCAGCGGCGTCATCAGCAGCTGGCCGCCACGGATGCTCTTGGCGTTGCCGATGGAGGCCACGGTGACGTCGATGAGCTGGCCGGGCTTGGCGAATGCCGGCAGGTCGGCCGTGACCATCACCGCCGCCGCGTTTTTCAGCTGCGGCCGCGCATTGGCCGGCACGGTGATGCCGAACTGCTGCAGCATGTTTTCCAGGCTTTGCGTGGTGAACGGCGCCTGCGTGGTCTGGTCGCCACTGCCGTCCAGGCCCACCACCAGGCCATAGCCGATCAACTGGTTGCTGCGCACGCCGGCCACCTGGGCCAGGTCGCGGATCTTGTCGGCATGGACGGGGGCGATGAAGGCCAGCAGCAGCGCGAGGGCAAAAGCACCCCTCCCCAGCCCTCCCCTGCGAGCAGGGGAGGGAGCGGGAGCGGAACCGGGGGTGAGGGAGATGGGGGCGCCCTCTCCCCAACCCTCTCCCTGCAGGGGAGAGGGGGCGAACGTGCCGGGCGGGTTCGTGCCTTCGTGCTTCGACGCACCCGTGAAGCTCATGAACGCATGAACTTTCATTAGAAGGGCATCCACTTGGAGTTGAAGAAGCGCGACAGCCAGCCGCGCGTGTTGGCGTCGGCCAGGGTGCCGCGGCCGGTGTAGCTGATGCGGGCGTCGGCGACGCGGGTGGAGGGCACCACGTTGTCCTGGCCGATGTCCTGCGGGCGCACGATGCCGGCGATGCGCACCAGCTCCTGGCCCTGGTTGATGGTCAGCCACTTTTCGCCGCGCACGAGCAGGTTGCCGTTGGCCAGGCGCTCGGCCACGGTGACGGTGATCTGGCCGGTGAGCTGGTTGCTCTGGGTGCTGGAGCCGGCGCCGTCGAAGCTGCGCGCGCCGTCCAGCCCGATGTCGGCCGACTTGCCGCCGATGGCCAGCGCATGGCCCAGCACGGTGGGCGAGGCGATGCTGGCCTTGTCGGTCTTGCTGGTGGTGGTGGTGGCTTTTTTGCTGGCCTGGGTGCTTTCCACCAAGGCCACGGTGAGGATGTCGCCCACGCGGTGCGCGCGCGGGTCGGTGAACAGCTCCATGTTCTGCTGGTCGTGGTAGATCGAGCCGTCGGCCTGCGCGGCAACCGGCTGCGCGGGCGGCGGCGTGGGTGCCCATTGCGCGTCGTCGCGGGTGGACGGGCCGCTGGCGCAGCCGGCCAGCACGGCAAGCGCGCACAGCACGGGCAGGTATCGACGCAGGAGAGAGATCATGACGGTGCTCACGTCTTGTTGGTGAGGAACTGCAGCATGGAGTCGGCGGCGGACACCGCCTTGGAGTTCATCTCGTAGGTGCGCTGGGTCTGGATCATGTCCACCATCTGCTCCACCACGTTGACGTTGGAGCTTTCCAGCGCGCCGGCTTCCAGCGTGCCCAGGCCGTTGAGGCCGGGCTGGCCGATCTGCGGCGTGCCGCTGGAGGCGGTTTCCAGATAAAGGTTGTCGCCGTTGGGCTGCAGGCCGGCCGGGTTGATGAAGTCGGCCAGCTGCACGGTGCCGATCTGCTGGTTGCCGGCCTGCCCGTCCACCACCACGCTGACGGTGCCGTCGCTGCCGATGGTGATGGTTTGCGCGTTGGCCGGGATGCTGATGGGCGGGTCCAGCGGGTAGCCGTTGGCGGTGACGATCTGGCCGTTCTCGTCCTGGTGCAGCGAGCCGTCGCGGGTGTAGGCGATGGTGCCGTCGGGCATGGTCACCTGCAGGAAGCCACGACCCTGGATGGCCATGTCCAGCGCGTTGCCGGTCTGCTCGATGTTGCCCTGGGTGAACAGTTTTTCGTTGCCCACCACGCGCACGCCGGTGCCCAGCATCAGGCCGGTGGGCAGCTGGGTCTGCTCGGTGGTCTGCCCGCCGGGCTGGCGCAGGTTCTGGTAGACCAGATCCTGGAACGAGGCGCGCGCGCTCTTGTAGCCGGTGGTGTTGGCGTTGGCCAGGTTGTTGGAGATGACATCCATGCGCGTCTGCTGCGCATCGAGGCCGGTCTTGGCTACCCACAGGGATGAAAACATGTCGTTGGACTCCGTCTGGACGTCTGAATGGCTATCGGGTTGGCGGTCAGGTCATCTGCAGCAGCCGCGAGGCGGACTGCGCGTTCTCGTCGGCGCTCTTGATGGAGCGCACCTGCAACTCGTACTGGCGCGACAGCTGGATCATCTGCACCAGCGTCTGTGACGGGTTGACGTTGCTGGACTCCAGCGCGCCGGCAGTCACGGTGACCTGCGGATCGGCCTCGGCGACGCCGCCATCGACCATGTGCATCAGGCCGTCGGTGCCCTGCATCAGCTGGCCCTGCGCCGGGTTGACCAGCTTGAGGCGGCCCACGGCGGCGATGGTTTCGGGGCCCTGCCCCATCGGCACCACCGACAGCGTGCCGTCGGCGCCGATGGATACCTGCGCGGCCTGCGGCACGGTGAGCGGGCCGCCGTCGCCCATCACCGGGTTGTCGCGCTCGTCGGTGAGCAGGCCATCGGCGGTGAGCTTGAGGTTGCCGGCGCGGGTGTAGGCCTCGGTGCCGTCCGGCGCCTGCACCGCGATCCAGCCCTCGCCCTGCACCGCCACGTCCAGCGGACGGCCGGTGTCGATCTGGCTGCCCTGGCGCATGTCCACGCCCTGCCCGAAAGCCACGCCGTTGACGCGCGTGGCCATGCCCTGGCCTTGCACGGCCAGCGGCTGGAAGGCGGACATCTGCGCCTTGAAGCCCACCGTGTCGGCGTTGGCCAGGTTGTGCGCCACTTCCGCCTGCGCCCGCATCATCTGGGTGGCGCCGGTCATGGCTACGTAGAGGGAGCGATCCATGGGAAGGGTCCTGGAGGCGAGGTATCAGAAGGGCGCGGCGCGCCCTTCACCGGTTGCGTCAGTTGGTGAGGTTGATGATGGTCTGGGTGAGCTTGTTGTCGGCCTGGATCACCTGCGCATTGGCCTGGTAGTTGCGCTGCGCCTTGATCATGTTGACCAGCTGCGCGGTGAGGTCGGCCGTGTTGGACGACTCCAGCGCGCCGGACTGCACCACGCCGTAGGTGCCGTTGCCGGCCGCGCCCATCACCGCCGTGCCGGAGTCGTACGACGCGGCCCAGTTGGTGTTGTTGAGCTGGCGCAGGCCCTGCTGGTTGGAGAACTGCGCCAGCGCCAACTGGCCCAGGGCGGAGGTCTGGCCGTTGGAGTACTTGGCCTGCACCACGCCCTCGGCCGACACGTCGATGCTGGACAAAATGCCGGTGGGGTAGCCGTCGGGGTTGATCGCGCTGGCGGCATACGCGTTGCCGAACTGGGTGGCGTGCGACATGTCCAGGCTCAGCTGCATCGGCTCGGAGCCGGGGCTGGTCTGCACCGCGCCAAAGTTCAGCCGGCCGGCGGCCGGGGCCACCAGCGCGCCGGAGCTGTTGAAGGTGAGCTGCTGCGCCGGGCCGGCGGACTGCCCGTCGATGTACAGGTGGGCATTCCACACGTTGGAGGCCGCGTCCTTGACGAAGTACACGGTGCCGCTGTGGGTGGCGCCCAGCGAGTCGTAGGCGGTGAACGGGGTGGCCTGGTTGAAGCTGTCGGCATCGTTGATGTCAAACGGCAGCACCGGCGCGGTGGCGTCCGACGGCAGGTTGAGCGACATCTGCACGTTGCCGGTGGCCTTGGCCGCGTTCTGCGAGGTCAGCAGCTGCAGGTCGGTCAGCGTGCTGGTGTCGAACATGCCGTTGGCGGTGGTGGGAAACACCTGCAGGCGCTGGCCGCTGGCATTGATGACAAAGCCGTCGGGGTCTTTGTGGAACGCGCCGGCGCGGGTGTAGGAGTAGCCCTTGCCGTCATGCAGCGTGAAAAAGCCGTCGCCGCTGATGGCGAAATCCAGGCTGTTGTCGGTGGTTTCGATGTTGCCGCCGGTGAACTGCTGGGCCACCGTGGTCAGCCGCACGCCGCTGCCCACCTGGGTGGCGCTGAGGTTGGGGCCGGACGAGTTGAACAGCTCGGCAAACTCGCCACGCGAGCCCTTGAAGCCGGTGGTGGCGGTGTTGGCGATGTTGTTGGCGGTGACCTCCAGGTCGGCGGATGCCGCATTGAGGCCGCTCAGTGCAATGTTGAAAGCCATGGGAATGATTCCTCAAGTGTTGTGGCCACGCGGGCCATCAGTTGATCTGCGCGACCTGACTCAGCAGGACCCCACCAAAACCGTCCACATCCAGATAGGCACCGTCCGCGCCGGTCATGCCCACGCCGGCGACCTTGCCGTTGACGTAGGTGGCCACCGCGGTATTGCCCGCCTGCGCCTTCAGCCCGTAGTTGCCGTTGGGCAGCGCCGTGCCGTCGTCGCCCTTGCCGTCCCAGTGGAACGACGCCAGGCCGGCCATCGGCGTGCCCAGGTTGATCGTGCGCACCACGTTGCCGTCCTTGTCGGTCACCTGCACCAGCACCGTGCCCTCGCCATCGGGCACGTTGACCGCGCCGTCCAGACCGCCGTCGCGCAACTGGCCCACCTCCGACGGCACCGACACGTTGCGGCCGACCATGCTGCTGGCCTGCAGCAGCTGGTTGCCCTGCATCGACACGCTCAGCGCATCGAACGAGGACTGCAGCGACTGCGTGGCCGACACCTGGCCGATCTGCGCCAGCTGGCTGACCATCTGCGACGAATCCATCGGCTGGGTCGGGTCCTGGTTGCGCATCTGCTGCACCAGCAGATTCAGGAAGTCGGACTGGCTGAGCGCCTTGTCCTTGCTTTTGGAGGCCGCCTGCGATGCCGCCGAACCGCCCGCCCCGTTGATGCTCATGTCGCTCATGTCATATGCCTCCAAAGGCGTGGCTTACTTGCCCAGGTCCAGCGTTTTCTGCATGAGCTGGCGGGTGGAATTCATCACCTCGACGTTGTTCTGGTACGAACGCGAGGCGGAGATCATGTTGACCAGCTCGTCCACCGGGTTGACGTTGCTGGCGTAGACGTAGCCGTCGGCATCGGCCAGCGGGTTGCCCGGCTCGTAGCGGCTGGGAATGGCCGCCTGGCTCTCGGTGACGCCCAGCACCTGCA
>Ga0222427_101096_pt1 | contig 15732 bp, 14 predicted proteins | sample 2B20Ametagenome_FD_182890 | JGI IMG/M metagenome (GOLD analysis project Ga0222427, IMG submission 182890) | Enriched microbial communities from leaf-cutter ant dump, University of Wisconsin, Madison, United States - 2B20A (version 2) | ecosystem: Environmental > Terrestrial > Nest > Insects nest...
CCGGGCGGCGGCGCCCGCCACTCCGGCCCAGGCATTCCACCTGCACCGCCAGGCCCAGGGCCAGCGCGCGCGCGTGCTGGCCATGCTGCTGATTGCGCTGGAAGGCGACTACGCCATCGCGCTGCGCCGCGCGCCCGACTGGCGCACCGCCTGCGCCGAAGCCTGGGGCCCCGCGCCCGGCGCGCCGCTGGTGGCGCCGTTGCGCCAGTTGCTGGGCATTGTGGGCGCGCACGAGTGGCGCAAGAAGGGCGTGGAGATTCCCGCCCTGGGCGCGCCGCCGGGCAACCGCATCCATCCGCACTACGGCGTGTTCTCGCCCGTGCGTGGCGAATACGTCGATCTGGTGGCCCAGGCGCCGATGCCGCCGGTGCCGGGTGGCTGCGCGCTGGCGTTCGACATCGGCGTCGGCACGGGGGTGCTCTCGGCCGTGCTGGCGCGCCGGGGCGTGGCGCGCGTGGTGGCCACCGACCAGGACCCGCGCGCCCTGGCCTGCGCGCAGGACAACCTGCAGCGCCTGGGCCTGCTGCCGCGGGTGGAACTGCTGCAGGCCGACCTGTTCCCGCCCGGGCAGGCCGCCCTGGTGGTGTGCAACCCGCCCTGGCTGCCCGCGCGCGCCAGCAGCCCGCTGGAGCGCGCCGTGTACGACGAAGGCAGCCGCATGCTGCGCGGCTACCTCGACGGCCTGCGCGCGCACCTGGCGCCGGGGGGCGAGGGCTGGCTCATCCTGTCCGACCTCGCCGAGCACCTGGGCCTGCGCACGCGCGCGGAACTGCTGGGCTGGATCGAGGCCGCGGGCCTGCGCGTGCTGGCACGCCACGACACCCGCCCGCGCCACGGCAAGGCGCAGGATGCCGACGACCCGCTGCACGCCGCCCGCGCAGCCGAGGTCACGTCGCTGTGGCGGCTTGGTGCACTATGAATTCAATAGCTGCTGGCGCTTGATGGGTAAGCGCTGGAGGCCATTTTGACCATGAAACTCTTGCTCGCCCCGATGGAGGGCCTGCTGGACTGCGTGCTGCGCGACCTGCTCACGCGCGTGGGCGGCGTGGACCGCTGCGTGTCGGAGTTCATCCGCGTTACCGGCACCTTGCTGCCCGAGCGCGTGTTCCTGCGCACCATGCCCGAGCTGCGCCATGGCAGCCGTACCCTGGCGGGCGTGCCGGTGCGCGCGCAGCTGCTCGGCTCCGACCCGGTGAGCATGGCCGAGAACGCCGCGCGCCTGGCCGCGCTGGGCGCCGAGGGGGTGGACCTGAACTTTGGCTGCCCGGCCAAGGTCGTGAACCGCCACGGCGGCGGCGCGGCACTGCTGCGCGACCCCGCGCAGATCGAGGCCGTGGTGGCCGCCGTGCGCCGCGCCGTGCCGGCGCGGGTGCCCGTGTCGGCCAAGATGCGGCTGGGCTACGACGACGACGCGCTGGCACGCGAATGCGCCCAGGCCATGGCCTCCGGCGGCGCGGGCGAGCTGGTGGTGCACGCGCGCACCAAGGCGGACGGCTACCGCCCGCCGGCGTACTGGGAGCGCATCCCGGCCATTCGCGCGGCGGTGCCCATTCCGGTGGTGGCCAACGGCGAGATCTGGACGGTGCAGGACGCGCAGCGCTGCCGCGCGCTCTCGGGCTGCGACGCGCTCATGCTGGGGCGCGGCGCGGTGGCCGACCCGGGCCTGGCGCTGGCCATCCGCGCGGCGGATGGCGCTGCGGCGCAGGCCGAGGGGCTGCCCTGGCCGGCGCTCGTGCCGCATCTGGTGCAGTTCTGGCAGATGGTGGGTCAGCGCGTCACGCCGCGCCACCGCGCCGGGCGGCTCAAGCAATGGCTGAACCTGCTGCGCCGGCGCTACCCCGAGGCGCAGCAGGCCTTCGACCAGTTGCGCACCCTCAACGACTGCCGGGCCGTTACGGACTGGGTGGCCCGTCTTCAGGATCGGGCAGCGCCGCAATCGCCCGCGCCAGGGCGGCAATAGCCGCGTCCGACAAATCCGGCGCCAGCACGCTCTGGCGCTGCGCCCAGCGGTAGAGGTTGCGGCTTTGCGAACGCTCGTACAGCGGGTCGTAGTGCAGCGCCATGAGCTGGGCGAACAGCGGCGCCAGGTCGCGCGCCTGCGCCCAGGCCTGCCAGTGCGCGATCACCTGGCGGCCGTGTAGCTCCTTGAGCGTGCCCAGTTGCTGCGCCAGGTGCGCCGGGTCGTCGGCCAGATTGGCGTAGTCGCGCAGCAGGTACGCCAGCCGGGTATCGGCGCTGGCGTGGATTTCGATGCACGGGCTGGCGCGCAGGCGCTGCACCAGCGGCTGCGGCACGTTCAGGCGGCCAATGCGTGCGCTCTCGGCCTCGATGTAGATTGGGCGGTGCGCGTCCAGGCGGTCCAGTGCATCGACGATCTGCGTCTCGAAGCCGGTTTGCGACGGCTGGGCCACGCCCGGCCATGCGCCCAGTACCGAGCCGCGGTGGCGCGCGCAGTCCTCCAGGTCCAGCACCTGCTGCCCCTGCGCGGCCAGGGCCTGCAGCACGCGCGTCTTGGCGCTGCCGGTGGCGCCGCACAGCACGCGCAGCTGCAGTTGCGGCGCATGCGCGTCCAGGCGGGCGATGACGTGGCGGCGCCAGGACTTGTAGCCGCCGGCGAGCTGCTGCGCGTCCCACCCCACCAGGCGCATCCAGTTCACCATGGCGCCGCTGCGCATGCCGCCGCGCCAGCAGTACACCAGCGGCCGCCAGCGCTCCGGCCGGTCGGCGAAAGCCGTGCGCAGGTGCCGCGCCAGGTTGGCCGCCACCATGGCGCCGCCGACGCGCCGCGCCTCGAAGGCGCCTACCTGCTTGTACAGGGTGCCGACGATGGCGCGCTCCTCGTCGTCAAGCACCGGGCAGTTGATGGCGCCGGGAATGTGGTCCAGCGCGTATTCGGCGGGCGAGCGGGCGTCGATGATGCTGTCGAAGCGCAGGCGGTCCTCCACCCGCACCGGGTGCCGGGCACTCACGCGGGTAGCCCCGCCGCCGGGCGGTTGCGGGCCAGGATGCGCAGATCTGGCCCTACCCGCTGCGCCGACTCGAAGGCCAGTGGCAGCGCCTGCGCCAGCGCGTCGAACGGTGGCAGCAGGGCCATGCCGCGCCCGCTGCCGAGCAGTTGCGGGGCCAGGTAGACCAGCCATTCATCCACCTGGCCCGCTTGTGCCAGCGCTCCGTTGAGCCGCTGGCCGGCCTCCACGTGCAGTTCGTTCACGGCCTGCGTGCCCAGGTCCCGGAGCATGGCCCGCAGGTCCACGCGGCCGTCAGGGCCGGGCAGGTGCACCACGCGCGCCCCTTGGGCCTGCAGCGCGCTGCGCCGCGCCTGCATCGCAGTATCCATTTCGGCCCCGCAGTAGATGGAGCAAGCGCGGCCAGCTATGAAAAGCGAAGCATTGACGGGGGTGCGCAACTGGCTGTCCACCACCGCCACCTGGGGCTGGCGTGGCGTGGCGACTTCGCGCACGTCCAGGCGCGGGTCGTCGGCCAGCACGGTGCCGATGCCGGTCAGCACGGCGCAGGCGCGCGCGCGCCAGGCATGGCCGTCGGCACGCGCCTCGGGCGAGGTGATCCACTGGCTGGCGCCGTTGGGCAGCGCGGTGAAGCCGTCGAGCGAGGCCGCCACTTTCATGCGCACCCAGGGCGTGCCGCGCTCCATGCGGCTGAAAAACCCCACGTTCAGGGCGCGCGACGCCTCGGCGCCCGGCCCCACCTCCACCGCCACCCCCGCTGCGCGCAGCCGCGCGAAGCCCTGGCCGGCGACCAGCGGGTTCGGGTCGGCGAGCGACGCCACCACCTTGCCGATGCCTGCAGCAATCAGCGCATCGCAGCACGGGCCGGTGCGGCCCTGGTGCGCGCAGGGCTCCAGCGTCACGTAGGCCGTGGCGCCGCGCACGCCATGCCCCCGAGCCGTGGCATCGCGCAACGCCATGACTTCGGCATGCGGGCCGCCTGCCTGCTGGGTAAAGCCCCGCCCCAGCAGCTGCCCATCGGCCGCCGTGATGACGCAGCCGACGCGCGGGTTGGGGTTGGAAAGAAAAAGCGCCTGGGCGGCAAGCCCAAGCGCTTGGTTGATGAAGGGGGTGGGGTCTGTCATGGCGGCTGGGATGGTAGCGCGCCGGGAGAGCGCATTCCCATTGCGCCATTATTTCCAGCAATTGGCAACGGAATCAGTGCCACTGGAGCCGCGAACCCCGGTATTTGTTAACGTCAATTTTCCGCATCTTGGGTCGGAGTGGCCAGACTTTGGCTCAGCCTCCAGTGTGAATTCTGTATTCGTGTTCCCCGCTGCGAAGCTGATTTGGTAGCGCTTGGCTCCATCGTTGCTCCATGTGAGCGTTGCAGGCAGCGACGTCGGGTACGTCCCCGTGGCTGTGGCTGCACGCTCCAGCCATTGCTGTGCTTGCAGCAGGCCAGCACGAGCGTCTGCTCGGTGGCCGCGGCGTACGTACTCAGTGTAGCTGGGGTAGGCAATCGCACCGAGAATACCGATGATGGCAACCACAACCATTAGCTCGATCAAGGTAAATCCCATCTGCGATTTATTTTTTTTTAGAACCATGAATGCCTCACATTATTTCAATTGACGCCAACTTGGGCGCATGGATTCTTCGGGCATACGGGCGAGGCCTTCTTTACAGCTTTCGGCATCGTTCGGGTCCTGGCAAATACTAGATTTGTCCATCATGGAATCCCTGCCTGTCACCAGAATGATGTGCGGCCCTTTTGCCACTTTCTTGCGTGTTCCTCCCCCATCTTCGGGGCCGAAGACGCCGTTGCCATTGATATCTGTTAATTGCACAGAAGGCTTGGCTCCGTCCATCATATTGATGAATGTGCGGTATTGTAATTCTTCGCCCACTGGGCTGATTTCACAACTTTCGCCTGTGGAGTTTTTGTTGGACCCTCTGGCAGGTACTTGAGAATAAACGTTCAATATATTGCTTCCATCGTAGAGTGAGATAGGCTTGAGAAGGCGCTCGCCTGTTACAGGAAAGTCCATGTACCAGCCATAATTTCCTGTTGTCTTGGTCGGATTGTTCCAATCAATGGCGTCGGAGTCATCAACAGTTGCCCCTGTGGCCGTGGCTGTGCGCTTTACCAAATTTGCACTGCTCGGACCTTCGCTGGAGGGATTGGGGGTCAGGCTGCTAAATGCTTTTGGAGTAGGAGCGCAGTCTGGCTTAGGTACCGGTGTACAGGTTCCCCCCCCGGGGTGCACTGCTAATCGTTTTCCTTTTTCAGTGGAAATTATTTTATAACGTGTGTTATCCAGCACCGAATACAGTGTCTGAACATTGTCATTGGATGCGTCATCGTTGGCGCCGCCGCCCACATTTCGGCCTGTGCCAAAAGTCACCATCATGCCCCCTACCTCGACCTCATGATCTTTGCCGTTTGCATCCTTGATGGTTACTTTGCGATCATTGGGGCGTGCGGTTGGAGGGGCTGAAATGGGTTGGTATAAAACTCGATTATTCGGAGAGCCAGAAGTGCCGCCTTTTGCTGTAAAAAATGGCTTGCCACTGAATGCAATCCCCCAATTATCTTCGTTCTCACTGGTTAGATCGAATTTCCACAAATTTCCCAGGTTATCGCCTGCGTAGGCGATGTCGGGTCGGTCATCGCCGTTGATATCTACAAGGCGTGGTGCTGAAAGGCCGTTATCGTTTGCCCGGCCGGTGCCGGTCGCGTCTGAGGTGGTCTGGATCCTTTTAAGAGCCATGTCGCCGTCCAAATATTGGATCAAAAGCACAGGCCGTTGGTTTTGGCTGTTATATCCATTACCGAGCACCGCAGCCCAGCGGTTGTTGTTCAGGCGTGCAATTTGCGTCGTGCGTATGGGGTTGTTATCATCAAGCACGGGCTGGGCCGTGATGTGGCCTATGTCCTTGTCTTCTTCAAGCGCTGCGTTGCAGGCAGCTTTTTCCGTCGTGCTGAGGCTTGTTGCGTTGCAGTTGGGCGCACTGCTAGGTTCAGTGCTGCGTGTGCGATCGATCTTGACGACTTGCTGCACTTTGGTGTTGTTGTCAATGTCTGCAAAGCTGCTTGGAGCAGTGACATCAAGCACAAAGTAACCTTTGCCACCAGCACCCAATGTCCCTACTAGTAAGGTGCGCCAATTCGAGGTTGCGGGGCTGTTTTCCGGGGCATTGGGGTTGCTCCCCATATCTACGTCTCCGGTCATTGGAGAGCCGTCGACAAAGTATTTGTGACCATTGCTGTTATAGTCTTGCGCGGTCAGGCGATAAAGACTTGGTATGACCCCTTTGGGTATATAGGCAAGTTTCTCCTCGCCATCGTCGGCTGAGAAGCCATGCAACATGCCGTCATTACCTCCTACGTAAATCATGGGCGTGCGGGATCTCTGGGCCTTGGCAAAAGCGCTATAACCATTAATGGTGTAGTTGCTCGCAGGTGCAGCAGCGAACCAAACGACCGAGTTGACGATATCCCCCTGGCGGGATTTACGCTCACGATAAGGCTTGGCTTCTGTATATTCGGTGGATTCCGAGCCTTCCTTGCTCCGATCTCCTCGGATGAATTTCAGTCGGTTTTCACCATTGTTGGCGACGCTGCCGCCTGTAGCTCCGGGGTTTAGCCCCAGTGTGGATTTCTGCCAGGTGCTTAGATTGGTTTCGTCACTTGCCCACTTGAAAAGAACACCACCCTGCTCCTTGCCTGTATTGCTGCGCTTGTCGCTCCAACTCAGGATTTTGCGAGAGGTCGGGTCGCCTGTGGCGGGGGTCATTGCGTCTATTTTTTGTGCGGTATTTTGTCCTCCCCACATAGCTTGTTTCGTGGGATCGGTATCGTTTGATCCGTCACGTGTCAGCCGCTCTCCTAGGATAAACCCTTTCCAGTAGTTCTGGGGTTCGTATTTTCCTGTGAATTGGTAGACGTAGTTTTCTCCACCAATCTGCGTGAGGTTTGCACCACTGGTTGCTGTTGAGGTGGTGTTGGGCGCAACGTCAACGCTGATTTGCTTGAAGATATCAAGGAAAGCCTTTTTTAGATCATCGCCATTTTCAACGGCATAATACCTTCCGCGACCATTCAGCGCTGCATGCCACAGATCTAGGGGGTTTTTTGTTTTTTCTGTACTAGTGGTAAGGTTTGGCCATGCAATGTTGCCTGTGATGAAATCCGGGAGGCTACCGTTTTTACCCTTGTCGTAGCTGAACGGCACGATGTCAGTATCTGGTGGGCGCTTGATATTAGGCTCGCCCGACCATGTTGTGGCTGCCTTGCTGAACCCTATGGTATAAGTCACCATGTGCGGCCAAGTGGCGGGGTTATAACGGGGGTTCCAGTACGGAGTCAATATGGCAGGTTTTTCTTTTGTATCGTTGCCGAAATTCTCATCTATGGCCTTGCGATAGAGGCTGTCAGTTCTCGGTGCGCCGGTCAGGTCGGTTCGCAATTTGGTAGACCAACTTTTGAAGGCCCAATCGGCAACCATATCAGTCCGATCATCGGCGTAGGGCTTTACCTTGTTGTACGTTGTGCCATCGGGCAGGGTGAAGTTTTGGCCATCGGCATTGCCTGGTTTTTCGCTGCTGGTGGGGGCGGTTTGCCATCCACCGTCGGACATCAAGATATGGTAATTGCGGCGGCATCCTAGATAGGGGGACCCTGTAGTACCTGGATCCAATGCCCAAGGGCTATCTTTGCTCAGGTTGCCCGTAGTCATATATTTATGAGCTTGGTATGCCATAGCGTGTGTGGGCGTTCCGCTATTCGGTACCATGCAGCTAATAAAATCCAGAAAATTCTGCCGGTGCGAGCTGCTCAGTACCTTCATGTTATGTTTCCCGGTGGAGTTGACATCGTCTGCACCTGGAAATGCGCATTTCCCACTAGATTTGTTGCCGTTGTTGTGCATGGTTTGCCATGCAAGGCGAATTTTTCCGTCCGGGAGAATGTCGGATTCGAAAACCTCCTTGACGGTGGCTTTCAGAACGCTAATCCGTTGGGTATCACCGGGCCAGGATCCATTGACTGGTGCATCGCGAGCCACACCATCTGATGTGTCGTTTGTGGCGTTGACCTTATATTTCATACTCCCAGAATCGTCAAAAGTAACAATGACATTGGGTCTGACGTAAGGTTCAATCGTTCCAGGTGGTGCATCAGCCAGTTCGAGAGACCACGCGGCATATGGCGCCAATGCCGCAGAAGCAGCGAGGGCCAGTAGGGATTTACGGAAGTGGGGGCGGGCAGTGCTTTGGCAAGGCATGGCATGCTCCTGTGGATTGATGAATGAAGTTGGCCTATGGGTGCTTGGTTTTTTCGCTAAAAACTATATATCTAATTGTATGGGTTCAGTCTTTGCGCCTCTTTTGAATATAGGTCTGTTGCTGCACCACCAGGGTTCCAGATTTTCGGCCATAGGCTAGGGCCGTAATACGAAACGCTATATTGGGATCAAGATTCGGCCTGAGAAGATCAGCCTCCGTATTGCTGGTGGCACCGACTGGGGCGCTGACGATGAGTCCTGAACCGCCTTGATCGGTTTTGATGTAATTCATGACCTCAATCCAGTACCAGCCGCCTTTGTTGGAGGCGCTTCTCTCGGCCAGTATAGGGTTGGTTCCTGTGTTGGCTCCTGTGAATTGACCGTAGCGAGCACCTATGTTTTCTTTGGCCATCGCGCTCAGGATGGCTGAATCGTTCCAGAAATCTTGCTTGCCCTCACGTTTGATGCAAAGACCTTTGTAGCATCCTAACGGATGCTGGGTCGAGTCGGCCAAATTACTGAGTAATAGACCGACTTTTTCATTTTCTCTGGAGCCTGGAATTTTGTAATAATTGCTAGTTCCGCCAAAGCCCAAGCGGCATATGTCACCGCCAGCGCTGCAATTTATTCCGTCCTGCGTAGTGTTCTGGCTGTCAGGTTCGGCACTGCGAATATCGAGTTCCGCATCCTGTAGTAGGGCCTGGGTGGCTTCAAAGGCGCGCTGATAGTCGGCATCGTTGCCGACTATAAGTTCATTGAATAGCGAGGTGCGCGATGCCCATAGAGCCAATAGCATGGACAGTAGCACAAAAACGATGACGACAAACAAGGCCACGCCTTGCTGGCTGTGCAGTTTTGGAGTGCGAAAGTGGGTCATGGGGAAGCCTGTGTCAGATCAATCCCTGGCTGCGCAGTTGGAATACGTTGCGGAATACCAAGTGCATCCGGCGTGCGCGGGAGCCGGAAAGGGCGGCCATGTTAACCAAGGAGGGAGTGCCTGCTGCATCTGTTGCGCAATCGATATAGCTGGTGGTATTAGGACTGTCTGTAGGCATATCGATAGGCTCGCTGCCGTAAAGTACTAGACATACCTCGACAGCTTGTATCATGCGGCGGTTTTCAGGGGTGACCTCTGTAACCATTCTGATTCTACTTCCGTCGGTGGAGGAGCTGTTGTCTTGCAGAAAATAGCGGAGTTGAAAATTCGCCACGTTCTGTACGATAGGCTGTGCAGGAAGATCGTTGCCACTGCATGTTAAGGTGTTTGCGCTGGCATTGAAAGCGAAGATACTTTCAAACCGTTGGTCGGATGAGTTTTCTGCAGGCCCGCCCAAACAGTTCCTTAGTAGAGACTGTGGGGCAGAGGCTGTGCTGACGGGTTCTTGATAACGACGATAGCCCACGGTGATGTTTTTGGGGCCGCCGCTGATGGTGTCTTCGGCTGGATCAAAGGCTTTTGCGGTGCCTGTTGCGGGGGCTTTGGTTTCAAAAGCGACTTCAATCATATGAATATCGCTTGCACCGGCAGCAGCAGCGGCGGACGCAGGGTCGAGATTGAGGCGCAGGGAACCTGCCTGACGCAGTTGCGTTCCTATGACACGCATGGCGTAAGCCGCTTGCTGCTGAATGTCGCTTGCATCGCTCACTGTTCCTGATATGCCGCGCGAAACCATTAGAGCACCCATGGCAACAGCAACAACGAGTAGACCAATAGCCATACCTACCATCAGTTCTAGTAGGGTCATGCCTCGTTGTTGAGGTGTTTTTTGAGTTGGGATGATTCCTATTTTTTTTGTTCTTTTTTGCTTGCCATGATTTTTTATGTTTTTCTCAGTCATTATTTGGCTCCCGAACAGTAATATTTCGCAGCACTGCTATCGGGTTTATAAGGTGCGCAACGGGCTGGAACGGGTATATATTGCAGATGACAGGTATAGCCAGAAGGACAGGTTGTTCCACCACCACTGCCAGTGATAGCGTTGATGGGATTTTTATATGTGTCGTCATCGTCGCGCTCGTTCTCGCGCCAGGCAATCATTACGCCGAGTTGCCGGCGTGCTGTATCGTTTGGAATAAACGTCTGGAGTTGACCTGAGGGTAGACTACGGCAGACGCTTTGCCGCCATACGGCGATGTCATATCCGGCCTGCTCGCTCTGTTTACAGCCGCTAGGGGTAGAGGCGCATGTACCCGGCGCTGGAGGAGCGCTAGGGAGGGCAGGGCATGTGTAACTGTTCACCACATAGTTGTCGATCGCCGACAAGGCATTAGGGTTGACTTTCATTCGCTCGCTCAGGTCTTCAATTAGACGTATCGCTTGTGCCCTCCGCACAGTAGTTTGGGTGTCTGCCAGTGTGCGCAGTTGGACGCCGACAATACCCAGGATGCCCAGGGCCGCGATGATTATGGCGATTAGTGACTCAATCAGCGAGATACCACGTTCCCGCTGTGAGTGAGAAGGGGATGTGATTTTCAACCGGTGCATGGAATGTCCTCAGGTGGAACGATACGAATGCGCCCACCAGAACTCATGCACAGGCCGCGGGCGCCTGGGTGGGTGGTGGTTTTGTCAAACGGGACCAAGCTGAATCCGGGCCATTTTCCATCGACCAAACCCCAGCGGTTGAGCTTGATTTTGTCTGCGCCACCAGTACGGGCTATTTGCACCTTGCTTGGAGCATCAACGCGCTGCAAAACAGGTTCGGTGGTGTTGCAGGTGCCGTTGTTATTAGTGTCCTCGCACACTATCCAACCACAGTCCCAATCGCTGCTGCTACGGGCCGTTGTACAGCCGTTGGTGTTATTGGCGATTTTTTGTATGACAACGCGCCCGCTGCGCTTGATAGCTTCCGAACGAGCGTAGTGCAGGGTGGATCGGAGATCCTCTGCAGCTTGGCGAACGCGCCATCTTTCAATTAATGGCGTGAAACTTGGTGCAGCCACTGCTGCGAGTACTCCAGCAATAGCCATGGTCACCAGTAACTCAATTGTGGTAAAGCCGCTTGCAACTTGGTGGCACAGTTGCTGATCGGTGCGTAGCAGGGGATGCATGACGGTCCTTTACAACCAGGGTCAAGAAGGACAGGCGGCTCCTGCTGATTTCTGCAAGATGCGTCCCCCACTGGAAACGCAGAGCCGAATAGCGTTGTGGTCGTTGTCGTTCTTATCTGTGGGATAGAGCAGGAAATTCATGGCTGTGGCAGCGCCCCCATTGATTTCGGACAGCATTCCCCAACGATCCACAAAAATCTTGGGCTTGCTGTTGTTCTGAGTTAGGACGACTTTGCTGGGCGCAGTGAAGAACTGTAGATCTCCGGCTTGGGTGTGGGTGACTTTCCAGCCTTGATCCCATCCTCCAGTAGCGTCAATCGTAATACCTCCGCCTCGTTTGATGGCCTCGGAGCGGGCGAAGTAGAGGGTGGATTGCAGTTCTTCCGTTATCTGGCGTACGCGCCAGCGTTCAATCAATGGATTGAAGCTGGGAGCAGCAATGGCTGCCAGCACTGCGATGACGGCAACTGTGACCATCAGCTCAATGATTGTGAAGCCGCGCAAGCGTCTAGAGGCAGGGGGGCGAGGAGAACACATGGCCTCATGGTAGGAGTCGCCGTGGGGTGCGCCCTTTGCGCGGGACGAGTGGCTTCGCTGGCCCGATCAGCGGTTGGCAAACCCCAGGCAAGCTCCTGCATTCGGCATGCCCTTGCATTCCCGGGTCAGCCGACGCTCGCGTTCGGCCTTGGTTTCCTCCGAACTGCTGCGCTGTGTTTGCGCGCTGCTGCCGCCGCCGCGGTGCTTTTTCTTGGCGAGTGCCGCGTGGGGCGTGGCCAGGCTGCAGGCCAGGAGCAGGCACAGGGCGTAGCGGTAGGTCGAGGTGGGCATGGCGGCAACGATGTCGGGTGGCGGTGCGTCATGCTGCCATGCCTGCCGCTGCGTCAGGGGCCGCGCAATCCCGTAGCTGTCTTGCTTTTTGAAATATTCATATAAAATGAATCTTAAAAATGCAGGTGGATAGCCGCCTGCTTGCCATCTGGTTCCACACCTTTCCCGGGCCGCCCCATGCAGATCCTCGACAAGACGCCATCCCCTTTCGCCCTGCAGGGCTGGCCCGTGTTCCGCCTGGGTTTTCGGCCGTTCTACCTGGGTACGGCGCTGCTGGCGTGCCTGTCGGTGCCGCTGTGGGTCGCCATGTTCCTGGGCCATGTGCGCTTCGCCTTGCCCATGCCGGGCGTGCTGTGGCATGGGCACGAGATGCTGTTTGGCTTCGCTGCTGGCGTGGTGGCGGGCTTTCTGCTCACTGCGGTGAAGGCCTGGACCGGGCTGCCCACGCCCCGTGGCCCGCTGCTCGCCGGCCTGGCACTGCTGTGGCTGGCGGCGCGGGTGGCGCTGTTCGTCGCGCCCTATCCGGTGTTTGCGGTGATCGACGTGCTGCTGCTCCCCGCTGTCGCGGCGGCCTTGCTGCGGGTGCTCGTGCAGGCCGGCAACAAGCGCAACATTCCCCTGATTTCGCTGCTGCTGCTGATGGCTTTGGCGAATGGGGTGTTCCATCTCGCGGTGATGGAGCGGGTGTCCGTGCCGGCGGTGTCGGCGCTGTATGCCGAGCTGGGGCTGATCGTGATGGTGGTGTGCGTGATGGCTGGGCGCGTGGTGCCCATGTTCACCAAGAACGTCACCCCGGGGCTGGTCATCCAGATGCCGCGTTCGTTCGAGCTGTCGGTGCTGGGCGTGACGGCCGTGGCCCTGGCGCTGTGGGTGTTCGCTGCGCCGGCGGCGCTGGTGGCCGTGGCGAGCGCGGCGGCGGCCGTGCTGCATGCCGTGCGCCTGTGGATGTGGCACCCGCAGGTGACGCTGCGCCGCCCCATCCTGTGGGTGCTGCATGCCTCCTATGCCTGGCTGCCGCTGGGTTTCTCGCTGCTGGCGCTGGCGCAGGGGGGCTGGGTGCCGCTGTCCCTGGCGGTGCATGCCTTCGGCGTTGGGGTGATCGGCGGGCTGATCATCGGCATGGTCACGCGCACGGCGCGCGGCCACACCGGACGGCCGCTGCAGGCCGGGCGGGGCGAGGTGGCGGCGTATGCCTTCGTCCTCGCGGCGGCCGTGCTGCGCGTGCTGGTGCCGGCGCTGCAGCCCGGCTGGTACGCCCATGCGCTGGAGGCGGCCGCTTGCCTGTGGGCGCTGGCTTTTGCCATCTATCTCTTCATCTACACCCCCTGGCTGACGCGCACGCGGCTCGACGGCAAGGACGGTTGAGTGTTTTTTCCCTTCCTCCTGGTTGTTTTCCTCTCTTGAAAGGTTGTTTCCATGAACGCTACTCTGGCTGAAATCGACGTGCGCACCATCGCCCCCTACGAGCGCCACGCGCAGATCTTCGCGCGCTTCGACGCACTGAATGCGGGCGAGGCCTTCGTCATCGTCAACGACCACAATCCGGTGCCCCTGCACATGCAACTGGAGGGCCGTGCCCCGGGCCAAGTCAAGTGGAGCTACCTGCAGGCCGGCCCGGACCTGTGGCGTGTGGAAATCGGCAAGCAGGCCGCAGCGGGCAACAAGGCGCACGCCGCAGGCTCGTGCTGCGGCTCCTGCGGCGGCTGAAAGTGTGCTTCAGGCCCCGGCGTGCTGAGGCGCGCCGGGGCTTTTTCACGTTCTGGCCTGTGCGGCTACAGCCCCAGCGCCAGCAGCGCCGCCTCGGACATCCTGGAGCGGTCCCAGGGCGGCGTGAAGACCAGGTTCACGGTGATCTCGCCCACGCGCGGCAGCGCCAGCACCTTGTCGCACACCTCGTTGGCGATGGATTCGCCCATGCCGCAGCCAGGGGCGGTAAGCGTCATGTCGATCACCGCGCGCACCTTGTCCGCGCTGTCGTCCATGGGCTCGAAGGCCACGCGGTACACCAGGCCGAGGTCGACGATGTTGACCGGGATCTCCGGGTCGTAGCAGGTGCGCAGCTGTTCCCACACCAGCGGTTCCAGGGCGTCGATGTGCAGGTCCTCGGGGATGGCCAGGGCCTCGGGTGGCTGCTTGCCGATGGCGTCGGCGTCCTGGCCCTTCAGGCGCACCAACTGGCCTTCCACCGCCAGCGTGAACGAGCCGCCGAGGGCCTGGGTGATCTGCGCGAGCTGGCCCGCCTGGAGCGTGAGGGGTTCGCCACTCGGAATGGCCTCCACCGTCACGCCGCGGCGCACCAGCACATCCTCGCGCGGGCGGCGGTGCGTCATGGCTGCACCTCCGGCGCCGTGCCTTGCGCGGCGGCGATGGCGTGCATCAGCGCATGCCAGCCCAGCAGCGCGCACTTGATGCGACTGGGGTACTGGCGCACGCCCGCCAGGCTCACGAGCTTGCCCAGCGGCGCGGCCTCGGGCGCTTCCTCGCCCGTGAGCACGGCGCGAAAGTGCTGCTGCAGCGCCTGGGCGGCGGCCACCTCTCGGCCCTTCACGGCCTCGGTCATCATCGAGGTGGACGCCATGCAGATGGCGCAGCCCTGGCCGGTGAAGGCGATGTCGCGCACCGTGCCGTGCTCCAGCGCCAGTTCCACGGCGATGCGGTCGCCGCACGACGGGTTGGTGCCCTCGGCCTGGTGCGTGGGCTGCGCCAGGTGGCCGTAATTGCGCGGCGCGCGCTTGTGTTCCAGCACCACTTCCTGGTACAGGTCCTGTTCCGCCTGGCTCATAGCAGTACCTCCATGGCGCGGGCGACGGCCTGCACCAGCCGCCGCACCTCGTCTTCCGTGTTGTAGAGCGCGAACGAGGCGCGCGTGGTCGGCCCCAGGCCCAGGTGCTCCAGCAGCGGCTGGGCGCAATGGTGGCCGGTGCGCACGGCAATGCCGCGCTCGTCCAGCAGGGTGCCGATGTCGTGCGGGTGCACGCCCTGGGCCACGAACGACACCAGCCCCGCTTGCGTGGCGTGCGGCGCCAGCACGGTGATGCCGGGAATGCCCTGGAGGCCCTGCAGCGCCAGCGCGCGCAGCGCGCGGACATGCGCGTCGATGGCGGTGCGCCCGGTGGCGTCGATGAACCGGGCTGCTGCCGCCAGCCCCACGGCGCCCGCTACGTTGGGGGTACCGCCCTCCAGGCGCGCGGGCAGGCCGGCGAAGCGGGCCGTGTGCCAGTGCGTTGATTCCACCATGTCGCCGCCCAGGCGCAGCGGGTGCAGGCGCTCCAGCGCGCTGCGCCGCCCGGCGAGCACGCCGGTGCCCATGGGGCCGTACATCTTGTGGCCCGAGAAGGCCAGGAAGTCGCACTCGAGCCGCGCCAGCACCGGCGTGTCGTGCGCCACGGCCTGCGCGGCGTCGAGCACGGTGAGCGCGCCCGCCTGCGCGGCCTGGGCCAGCAGCGCCTCGTAGGGCGGGCGCTCGCCGCTGGCGTTGGCGCAGGCGGTGAGTGCGAACACGCGCGTGCGCGGCGTGAGCAGGGCGGCCAGGTCGTCGGCGTGCAGGCGGCCCGCGCCGTCGGGCTTGAGGATGGCCAGCTCGGCGCCGCTCAGGCGCGCGGCCTGCTGCCAGGGCAGCA
>Ga0222427_101098_pt1 | contig 15655 bp, 17 predicted proteins | sample 2B20Ametagenome_FD_182890 | JGI IMG/M metagenome (GOLD analysis project Ga0222427, IMG submission 182890) | Enriched microbial communities from leaf-cutter ant dump, University of Wisconsin, Madison, United States - 2B20A (version 2) | ecosystem: Environmental > Terrestrial > Nest > Insects nest...
ATCATGACCGCATCAAGCTCAAACTCAACGGACTGAGTCCCGTGCAATACAGGACTCAGGTCTTGGCCACATAACGGTCAAAACTGTCCAACTTTCTGGGGTCAGTTCACGCAGGTGCCAGACACCGTACTGTTGAGACAGCCTTTGCCCACTTCGGTGTCTGGCACCTGCGGAGCCAGACACCTGCGCAGCCTGCGCGGCGGCCCGTTACGGGCGGCTGCGGTTGACGGGTTCGCCGATCAGTTCCAGCAGCCCGCGCAGCGCATACACCACCGACCCTTGCCGCACCTGGGCGCGGTCGCCGGCGAACACCTGGGTGGATGCGCGCGAGGTAATGCCGTCGGCCCCGCGTATGGCGAAACCGAAGCACACCATACCCACCGGCTTGCCGGGGGTGGCGCCGCCCGGGCCGGCGATGCCGGTGGTGGACGCGGCGATGTGCACGTCGGGGCTGGCCAGCAGCACGCCATTGGCCATTTCCAGCGCGGTTTCTTCGCTGACGGCGCCGAAGCGGTCGAGCGTATCAGCCGATACGCCCAGTTCGGCCACCTTGGCCGCGTTGCTATAAGTGACGAAGCCGCGATCGAACCATACGCTGGAACCCGCCACCGCGGTAATGGCGCCCGCCAGCAGGCCGCCGGTGCAGGACTCGGCCGTACCCGCGACCAGGCCGCGGCGCTGCAGGGCCGCCCCCAGGCGTTCGGCCAGGCCCAGGGCCTGGGCCTGCGATAGCGAAGCCGGCGCCAGCCCCGGCACGGGCTTGTGCTGCGTATTCATGCGAAGGCTCCCAGACGCACCACGACGGCCATGACCAGCAGGGCATAAGCCGCGGCCACGATGTCGTCCCACATCACGCCGAAACCGCCCTTGACCCTAGCGTCGAAATACTTGATGGGCGGCGGCTTGGCGATATCGAACAACCGGAACAGGCCGAACGCGAGCAACTGTGCGGCGAAGGCATCGGGCGTCAGCCACAGCACCAGCCAGAATGCAACCATCTCGTCCCACACGATACCGACATGATCGTCGACCTGCAATTCGCGCGTGACCCGATGGCAGGCCCAGCAGCCGTAGGCAAAGGCCACGGCCAGGAAGATGGCCAGCGCCAGGTCCGAGGCGGCCGGGGCCGCGGCCGCCCAGATCAGCCAGGCCAGCAGCGTGCCCCAGGTGCCCGAGGCCGGGCGCAGCAGCCCGCTGCCGAAGCCGAAGGCAATCAGCCGGCCCGGATCGCGCGCCACCCAGCGCGGCGCCGGGTAGGCCACGCGCATGCGGCTGCGCATCGAGGCGGAGGAAGAATCGGTGGAAGCGGTCATGGGATCAGGAAGCGGGGAAATGGTCGAAGCCGCGCGGCAGGTTGGCCATGGGCTGGCCGTTGGCATCCAGCACCACGATGCCGGGGCGCGGGTCGATGTGGCCGATGGCGGTAACCGGCACGCCGGCGCCGGCCGCGGCGGCCAGCACCCGGCCGCGGTCGCCGGGCGCCGCGGTAAAGCAGAGTTCGTAGGCGTCGCCACCGCCCAGCACGGCCTGCGCCGCCGCCGCCGCCGGCAGCCCCTGCACGGCCGCCGCCGCGGGCATGGCATCGTAGCGCAGTTGCGCGCCCACACCGCTGGCGGCCAGCACATGGCCCAGGTCTTGCAGCAGCCCGTCGGAAATATCAATGGCGGCGTGCGCCAGGCCGCCCAGCGCCAGCCCCAGCGCCACGCGAGGCTCGGGCCATTCGAGCGCCCGGCGCGCCCCCGCCAGCCTGGCGGCGTCGGCGGGCAACTGGCCATCCAGCAGGCGGTAGGCCACATCGGCCGCCCCCAGCGCGCCCGACACCCAGACCTGGTCGCCGGCTCGCGCGGCATCGCGGCGCAGCGCGCGGCCGGGCGCCACCGCGCCGAACACGGTGACGCTGATGGCCAGGTCGTGCGGGCTGCGAGTGGTGTCGCCGCCCATCAGGGGGCAGCCATGGACGCCGGCCAGGCCGTGGAAGCCGCGCGCGAACGCGGCCAGCCAGGTTTCGTCGGCCTGCGGCAGCGCCAGGCCCAGCACGCAGCCGATGGGCCGGGCGCCCATGGCAGCCAGGTCGGACAGGTTGACGGCCAGCGCCTTGTGCCCCAACGCCTGGGGATCGACATCGGGAAAGAAGTGCCGCCCCTGGATGAGCAAGTCGGTGCTGGTGGCGATGTGCATGCCCGGCGGCACCGGGAACAGGGCGCAGTCGTCGCCGACCCCCAGCATGCCGGCCGGCGCGGGCCGCGTGAAATAACGCGCGATCAGGTCGAATTCAGACGCCAAGATGATCTCCAGGCCCGCGCCCGCGGCGGCGCCGGCCCGCCTTAGCGGCGCTGCGAGGCGGCAGCCTGCACTTCGGCCGCGCGCACGTCGGCGGCCAGCTTGTCCAGCACGCCGTTGACGAACTTGAAGCCATCGGTGCCGCCGAACGACTTGGCCAGTTCGACGGCTTCGTTGATGGCAACCTTGTAGGGCACTTCGAGGTGATGCACCAATTCGTAGCTGCCGATCAGCAGAATGCCGTGCTCGACCGGCGACAGCTCGCCCAGCGGGCGGTCGATATAGGGCGTGAAGCGCTCGCGCAGGCCGCCGGCTTCTTGCAGCACGCCGTGCAGCAGCGTCTTGAACCACTGCGCGTCGGCTTCGGAGAAGTCGTCGGCATCGCGCAGGTGGGCGTCGATTTCGCCGGCGTCTTGCGTGCCTTCGCCGCCGCGCAGCAGCCACGCGTAGACGCCCTGCAGGGCGAACTCGCGGGCGCGGCGGCGGGCGCTGCGGGCGCTGGCGCGCGCCTGCGCCGCGCTATCAGCGGCGATCGGTTTCTTCGTCGTCAAAATCTTCGTCCTCGTCTTCGTCGTCTTCTTCGGGTTCCAGCGCCGCTACCAGGTTGGCCATTTCGACCGCCACCTGGGCGCAATCGCTGCCCTTGCCCGCCGCGCGGGCCTGCGCCTGCTCGTCGGTGTCGACGGTAAGCACGCCGTTGGCCACGGGAATGCCGGTTTCCAGCGAAATGCGGGAAATGGCCCGCGCCATTTCGTTGCTGACCACCTCGAAATGGTAGGTTTCGCCGCGGATAACCGCGCCCAGGGCGATCAGGGCGTCGAACTCGAAGGTTTCGGCCATGTGCGACAGCGCCACGCCCATTTCGAGCGCACCGGGCACCGTCACCACCATGATGTCGCGCTCGTCCACGCCCAGCTCACCCAGCTGCTGCAGGCAGGCATCGAGCTCGGCCTGGCCGATTTCTTCGTTGAAGCGGGCGCGCACGATGCCGATGTGCAGCCCTTCGCCGTTCAGGTCGGGGGTGAGGATATAAGGGTTCATGTGTCGGCCTTGAGGGAGGTGGCGGAGGTGGAGGGGTCGCAATCGTAACCCGTAATGGTGAGCGAGAAGCCCGCCATGCTGGGCATTTTGCGCGGACGGGCCAGCAGGCGCATTTGCCCGACGTTCAGGTCGCGCAGGATCTGCGCGCCGATGCCGTAGGTGCGCAGCCCGTAGCGGTCGCCGTCGCGGGCGGGCTGGCGCGGGTCGGCCTCGGCCCAGCCGGCAATCTGCTGGAACAGGTGTTCGGCGGAGGACTGGCAGTTCATCAGCACCACCACCCCGGCCGGCGCCTGGGCGATGGCCTGCAGGGCGCGGCCCACGCCCCAGCTGTGGGCGGTGGAGCCGGCGTCGAGCGCGTCGAGAATGGAAGCAGGCTCGTGCACGCGCACCAGGGTTTCGCGCTGCGGATCGATGGCGCCGTGCACCAGGGCCAGGTGCGCAGCGCCGTTGGCCGTGTCCTGGTAGGCCACGGCGCGGAATTCGCCCCAGGCGGTCTGCATGCTGCGGTCGCCCACGCGCTTGACCACGGACTCGTGTTCGCTGCGGTATTGGATCAGGTCGGCGATGGTGCCGATTTTCAGGTTGTGCTGGCGCGCGAACTCGACCAGGTCGGGCAGGCGCGCCATGGTGCCGTCGGGATTGAGGATTTCGCAGATGACGGCGGCCGGCGTCAGGCCGGCCATCGCGGTGAGGTCGCAGCCGGCTTCGGTATGGCCGGCCCGCACCAGCACGCCGCCGGGCACGGCGCGCACCGGAAAGATATGGCCGGGCTGGACCAGGTCGCCGGGCTTGGCGTCGCGCGCCACCGCCACCTGGATGGTGCGGGCGCGGTCGGCCGCCGAAATACCGGTTTCGACGCCGACGGCGGCTTCGATGGATTGGGTGAAATTGGTGCCGTAGCGGGTGCCGTTGCGGCTGGCCATGAGCGGCAGTTCGAGCTGGCGGCAGCGGTCTTCGGTAAGGGTCAGGCACACCAGGCCGCGGCCGTGGGTGACCATGAAATTGATGGCCTCGGGCGTGACGAACTCGGCGGCCATGACCAGGTCGCCCTCGTTTTCGCGGTCTTCTTCGTCGACCAGGATGACGATGCGGCCGGCGCGCAGCTCGGCGATGATCTCGGCGACCGAGGCGATGCCGAAGGATTCAGGCGCGGCGCCGGACGCGATGGAGGCAAGCGGGGCAGACATGGAAATGGGGGGGACGGGCAGGAAAACCCTGATTTTACCGCCCATTGGGCGGGGCGGGTCGGCCGTCCGCCCTGCCCCCGTGCCGTGGCCGGCCGCCGCCGGGGCCCCGTGGGCGCGCCGCTATGCCCTGAACGTGTTCTCGATGTGCCCGATGCCCTGGATCTCGACCCGCACCACGTCGCCGTCTTTCAGGAAGCACGGCGGGTTCATGCCCATGCCGACGCCGGCCGGCGTGCCCGTGGCGATGACATCGCCCGGATACAGGGTGATGCCGCGCGAGCAGTTCTCGATGATGGTGCCGATGTCGAAGATCAGGTCGCGCGTATTGGCCGACTGCCGGACTTCGCCGTTGACCAGGCAGCGGATGTCGATGCTGCCGGCATCCAGCTCGTCGGCGGTGACGATCCAGGGCCCCATGGGGCAGAACGTGTCGAACGACTTGCCCAGGTGCCATTGGCGGTGCCGCTGCTGCACGTCGCGCGCGGTTACGTCGTTGACGATGGTGTAGCCGTAGATGTAGTTCAGCGCGTCGGCGCGGGCGATGTTCTTGCCCTGCTTGCCGATCACCACGCATAGTTCGGCTTCGTAGTCGATATCCGCCGATATGCCCTGGGGCAGGCGCACGTCGTCGGCCGGGCCCACGACCGATTCGGGCACCTTCGAAAAGATGATGGGCCACGCCTCGCCGTCTTTGCTGTCTTTGAAAATCGAGCCCGACAGCTCGTTGGCGTGTTCATGGTAGTTGCGGCCTACGCAAAAGACATTGCGCGCCGGCCGCGGCACCGGCGCGCGCAGGCGCACGCCGCTCAGCGGCCGGGCCGGGCCGGCCTGGCGGGCCAGATCAGCCAGCGGGACCTGCGCGGTGATCAGGGGCAGGATGCCCGCCCGGGCATCCACCCCGCTCAGCTGCAGGGGCTGAACCGACTGGCCGTCGGCCGACACAATGCCGATGCGGGCGGCGCCCTGCTCTTCGTATGCTGCTAGCCTCACTTTGATTCCTTTATCGTTGAAAATGATCGTCGTATTCGCGCGCGGGGGCGGGTGATGGATACTTTGCCAGCTCTTGCCAGGTGTCTGACTCCCGCAGGGTGTCAGACACCGTGCGGTTGAGGCAGTGGCGGCACACTTCGGTGTCTGGCACCTGCGGAGCCAGGCACCTGGCATCAGACCCGGAATCCGTGCGCGTTCTTGTAGGCGTCCAGGCCGCTGTCGGTCAGCATATCGATCAGCTTGTGCGCCAGGCCGGCCTGGCGCGCGCCGGCGGCCACGGCGGCCGTGTACACCGTATCCAGTTCGCAGCCGCTGGGCAGCAGGCCCACGGCCTGCACGCCCGGGCTGTACAGGATTTCGGTGATCTGGGTGCAGCCTACGGGCCGCCCCGGCGCCGCCGCCATGGCTTTCATGGCGGTGGCGCCGTTGGGAAATTCCCGGATCTTCGCTGCAATGCCGTCCAGCACGCCCAGTTGCTGGAACACTTTTTTCATGTGTATGCCCGCGGTAGAGCGCTGCATGTCGGGCACATAGACCTCGTCAGCATCCTGCAGCGCCTGCCCGAACGCGGCCGGCGTATCCACGGCCACCGCAGGGTCGCCGGCCTTGACGCCGACGCCAGTGCTGACCACGCCCAGGTCGCGCACGCTGCCGGGCTGCACCTGGCCGGCGCCGGCCAGGCCATCCACCAGCTTGCGCGACAGGATCACGATATCGCACTCGGCCCCGGCCAGCAGCTTTTCTTTCATGGCGCCCACGGCGCCGAATTCGCCCTCGATCGGGCAGCCGGCCTCGGACTCGAACCTGGCGCGCACCGCGTCGACCAGGCCCAGGGCGGCGCCCCCGCTCAAGATGGACAGCTTCATTCATGCTCCTTTATGTTGCCTGCGTCATGCGGCGGCCTCGATGGCGCGCGCGATATTGTCGGAATCCAGGGGCAGCACCGATACCCGCACGCCCAGCGCATCGCGCACTGCGTTGCCGATGGCGCCCGCCACCGGCCCCAGCGAAGGCTCGCCGGCGCCCATCGGCGGCTGGCCGGGCCGGGGCAGGATGCGCACCTGCACATCGGGCACGCCGGTAAAGCGGATGATCGGATATTTTTCCCAATCGTCGTCGGTCAGCATCCTGTCGCTGAAGCGCGCCTGCTCCAGCGTGGCCCAGGAACAGGCCTGAATGGCGCCGCCCTCGATCTGCTGCGCCACGCCGTCCGGGTTAATGACTTCGCCCACGTCCACGGCAATGAACAGATCGCGCACCGACACCTTTTCGGCCACCGACACGCGGGCCACCACCGCGCAATACGCGCCCTTGTTCTTGTAGCGCGCAAAGCCCATGCCCCACCCCATGTCGCTGCTGCCGGCCGGCCGGCCGTTCCAGCCGCTCATGCCGCGCACGGCATCGATCACGGCGATGGCGCGCGGGTCGGACAGCATGCCCAGGCGGTAGTCGGCCGGATCGATGCCGTGCGCGCACGCGATGTCGTCGACCATGGCCTCGATGGCAAAGACATTGGCGAAGGCTCCCAGGCAGCGCAGCGAAGACGTGCGCACGGGCATGTCGATGACGCGGTGCGACGACAGCGCGCTGCAGGGAATGTCGTAGCAGGGAATGATATTGCGCTCGGCGCCCCCGCCCGCAGCAATGGGCGCGTTGATGGCGGACAGCCGCGGGCTGGGGGGATCGTGGTGCCAGCTGCCCAGCAGCGTCGGCGTATCGGCCCGGCCGGGCCGCAGGCTGTGGCCCGGGCCCCAGACGTCGGCGCGCCAGTCCAGTATGCGGCCCCGCGCATCCACGTCCACTTGCAGCCGCACCGACATCGGCGGCCCCTGCGGCGCCCAGCACAATTCGTCGGCGCGCGACCACTGCACCCGCACATGGCGCCCCGGCGCATGCCGGGCCAGCCAGGCCGCGTCGAAGGCGGCGTCGTCAGCGCCATTGTGCCCGTAGCAGCCCGCGCCCGGCACGTGTTCCACGATGATCTGTTCCGCCGGCATGCCGAACGCGGCGGCCAGGTCGGCCCGGAAGTTGTAGATGCCCTGCCCGTGCATCCATACCTTCAGGGTGCCATCGCCCCGCAGGCAGGCATGCGCGCACGACGGGCCGATGGAGGCATGCTTGATGAAGGGCTTGAAATAATCGCCGGTGCAGGTGCTGGCGACCGCCGCGCCGGCCGCATCCGCCGGCCCCTGCTGACTGTACACCCGGGTGTCGCACGGCTGGCGGCGCAGCCAGGCCGGCAGCTCGTCTTGCGCGGGCAGGCAGGCCTGCTCGCGCCACTGGGCTGACGCGGCCAGGCGCGCCACGGCCTGGCTGGCCACATGCTCGTACCGGGCCAGCACGCCCACCAGCGAACCGCTCTGCACTACTTGCACAGGGCATTCCAGGCCCTGCGCGGCAGCCGGGTCCAGGCCCACCAGCTGCGCGCCGATGGACGGCGGGCGCAGCATGCGTCCGTGCAGCATGTCCGGCAACGACAGGTCGTGGATAAAGCCGTAGCGGCCGTGCATCTTGTCGGCCAGGCCCAGCGCCGGCTCGCTCCAGCCGGCTTCGGGCGGCGCGGCGTCATTGGCGGATGGCGGCTCGACCGGCACGGCCAGGTCCACATAGCGCGCCAGGCTCCAGTAGGTGCCCAGTTCGCGCCCCCCCGCCAGGAAGGCGCCGTCATGCACGCTGACTTCGGCCGGGCTCACGCCGGCCAGGGCGGCGGCGCACTGGGTGAACAGCCGCCGCGCATGGCCGCACGCCATGCGCAGCGACATGCCCGAGTGCTGGATCGACAGGCTGCCCGAGGTAATGGATTCATCGGGGCTGGCGCCCGTGCGGGCCGGCATCATTTTGATGCGCGCGACGGGCACGGCCAGCGCCCGCGCCGCGATCTGCGCCAGCGCGGTCAGGATGTTCTGCCCCAGCTCGACCTTGCCCGAATGGATGCCCACGCATCCCTCGTTTTCGCTGAAGCTTACCCAGGCCGACAGCAGGGGGTTGCTCTTCAGGCTGACCGGGACGCCGTCGTCGGACGCCAGCGGCGCGAAGGCTTCCTTCATGGCGTGTCCTCGCCGGCCGCGGCCGCCTCGCCGATGGCCCTGATCACGCGCAGGTGGCTGCCGCAGCGGCACAGGTTGCGGTCCATGTGCTCGCGGATGGCCTGGCCGCCGGGCGACGGGCAGCGGATCAGCAGCCCCGTGGCCGCCGCCAGCATGCCGGACGTGCAGTAGCCGCACTGTGCCGCGCCATGCTTGATGAAGGCCTGCTGCAGCCTGGCGCCGGCGGCGTGCCGGGCCAGCCCCTCTACCGTCAGCACCTGCTTGCCGGCCACCGACCACAGCGGCGTGTCGCAGGCCTGGACCGGCACGTCGTCGACCAGCACCGTGCACGCGCCGCAGCTGCCCTCGCCGCAGCCGAAGTGGCTGCCTTTCAGGCCGAGCTCGTTGCGCAGGATGTCCAGCAGGAAGCGCTGTTCCTGCGCATGGACCTCGTGGCGCGTGCCGTTTACGTAGATGACCGTGGGCATGGGTTTGCTTCGCAACGCGGCGGGTTGTTCAGTGCTGCACCATATCGGCGTCCAGGGCGATCTTGCGCAGGCGCGCGATGTCCTGCTGCACATATTCCTTGAAAGCCTGCGGCGTCATCACCATGGGCGCCACGCCGTCCTTGGCCCATTGCTGCTTGACCGCCGGGTTGCCGGCAATGGCGCTGACTGCCTGGTTGAGCTTGGCCACGATGGCCGGCGGCGTGCCCTTGGGCGCCAGCAGGCCCAGCCAGATATTGGCCTCGTAGCCCGGCAGGCCGGCTTCGCTGACGGTGGGCAGGTCGGGGAATACGGGCGAACGCTGCTTGCCGGTGGTGGCCAGCGCCTTGACTCGCCCATCCGCCACGAAGGGCTGCATGGTGGCAATAGCGTCGAACATGTAGTCCACTTCGCCGGCGGCCACGCCGGTGCGTGCCTGGCCGCTGCTTTTGTAGGGCACGTGCTGCGCGTTGGTGCCCGCCATCGACCGGAACAGCTCGCCGGCAATATGGTATGGCGTGCCGATGCCCGAACTTGCGTAGTTGAGCGCGCCGGGCTGTTTCTTTTCCAGCGCGATCAGGTCTTTCACGCTGGAAACGTCCAGGCCCTTCTTCACGACCAGCACCAGGCTGGCCTCGTTGATGGGCGCGACCGGCTCGAAGTCTTTCATCAGGTCGTAGGGCTTGTCTTTGAGCAGGGTCTCGTTGACGGTCTGCGTGTTGGACATCACCAGCAGGGTGTACCCATCGGGCTGGGCGCGCGCCACCGCGGCCGTACCGATGACCGCGCCGGCCCCCGGCTTGTTCTCGACCACGACCGACTGGCCGAACTGCTTTTGCAGTTGCTCGCCCAGATAGCGGGCATAAACATCCGCAGAACCACCAGCACCAAATGGTACAACCATGGTGATGGACCGCTGCGGATAAGCGCCGGCCGCGTCGGCCGCACCCGCCGATGCGGCGCAAAGCGCCATGCTTGCCGCCAAAATGAACGACATTACTGGTTTTTTGTCCACCGTACTCCTCCTTGTTCTTGGCATTTTCTGCTGCTGCGCCCTGCATTGCGGCGGCACCAAAGAGTACCAGTGGAAAACCAAAATGCAAACGTATTTTAAAATTGGTATATAAATTGGTTTATCGCCGGCGGGCGCCCGGCCCGCCGCCGCCGAACGTTAAACTCCGCCCAGGAGAAACCCGCCAGAACAGCACAAGGACCTTCATGCAAGCACTTGCAGCCATGCCTGCTTCCGTTGCCGCGGCGGTGCGCATCGTGCTCACCGATATCGACGACACCCTGACCACCGACGGCCGCCTGCCGGCCGACGCGTATGCAGCGCTGGAAGGGCTGGACGCGGCCGGCATCCAGGTGGTGCCCATCACGGGCCGTCCGGCCGGCTGGTGCGACCACATCGCCCGCATGTGGCCAGTGCGCGCGGTGGTAGGCGAGAACGGCGCCTTTTATTACGCCTACGACCGCAGCGCGCGCCGCATGAAGGCGCACTATTGGGCCGGCGCGCAGGCGCGCGCCGCCAGCCGCGCGCGGCTGGACGCCATCCGCGACCGCGTGCTGCGCGAAGTGCCGGGCGCCGCCGTGGCCGGCGACCAGGATTACCGGGTGGCCGACCTGGCCATCGACTTCTGCGAAGACGTGCCGGCGCTGCCGGACGCGGCGGTCAGCCGCATCGTGGCGATCTTCCAGGACGCGGGCGCCCAGGCCAAGGTCAGCTCCATCCACGTCAACGGCTGGTTCGGCGACTACGACAAGCTCACCATGACCCGCACCCTGTTCGAACGCGAGCTGGGCCTGGACATCGACCAGGCGCTGCCGCGCTGCCTGTTCATCGGCGACTCGCCCAACGACGAGCCGATGTTCGCGTTCTTTCCCGTGTCGGTCGGCGTAGCCAATATCCAGGCCCTGCTGCACCGGCTGGCCCACCGCCCCGCCTACGTGGCCGCGCGCCACGGCGGCGGCGGCTTCGTCGAAATGGCCGAGCGTCTGCTGCAGGCCCGCGCGGGCGGAAAACAGCCATGACCGCCGCCAGCCCGCCCCCTGCCCGCGCCAACGACGGCCGGCGCAGCATTCAGTCGGTAGAAGTCGGCTTCCCGCTGCTGGCCGCCCTGGTCGAGGCCGGCAAGCCGCTGACTCTGCGCGACCTGGCCGGCGCGGCCGGCATGACCTCGGCCAAGGCGCACCCCTACCTGGTCAGCTTCATCCGGGTGGGCCTGGTGCAGCAGGATGCCATCACCGGCCAGTACGAACTGGGACCATTCGCCCTGCAGATGGGCCTGGTCAGCCTGCAGCGGCTGGACCCGGTGCGCGTGGCCATGCCCGAAATCGCCACCCTGCAGTCCAGCATCGGCCACACCTTGGGCATTGCCGTGCTGGGCTCGCACGGCCCCACCATGATTCACATGACCGAGGCCAGCTATCCGGTGCACGTAAACATGCGCAAGGGCACCGTGATGTCCATGCTGCACACCGCCACCGGCCTGGTGTTCGCCGCCTGGCTGCCGCCCAAGGTGGCCGAGCACTACATCGGCCGCGAAGAAGGCGACGCCGCGGTCATCGCCGGCCAGCAGCCGCCGCGCAAGGTGGCCTACGCCGACATCGAGGCGCGCCTGGCCGACATCCGCGTGCACGGCATGGCGCGCGCCATCGGCAACCCGCTGCCGGGCGTGGACGCGCTGTCGGTGCCGGTGTTCGACAGCACGGGCAACATCGTGCTGGCCCTGACCAGCCTGGGCCCGTCGGGCCTGTTCGACGTGGCCTGGGACGGCACCATCGCTAAGCCGCTGCTGGCCTGCGCGCGCGAAATTTCGCGCAAGCTCGGTTATCGCGCATAAGCGCGAGTTTTGCGGCAAAACGAAAACAAATCGAAAAAAACGAAAGAAACACGAAAACAACGCGAAAACAAAGACAGGTGATTTCCCGGCTGTGCGGTTTCGTTTTTTTGTGTTTGAATATTTATGTCCTGTCATATTCGAACACCCCAAGGAGACGCCATCATGCAAGCCCTGCACCTGCTGCAAGCGGCCGCCGCCATCACCCTGGCGTTCGGCTTTCAAGCCGCCCACGCCGCCGACACCTGCTCCAACCGCGGCGACCTGGACCACATGTATTGCGACGCCAACAAAGACATGGTCGCCGATACGCCCACCGATCCCGACAAGCTCAAGACGCCGTCCACGCTGGTGTTCACCTACACCCCGGTCGAAGACCCGGCCGTGTACGCCAACATCTTCAAGCCGTTTACCGAATACCTGAGCGAATGCACCGGCAAGCGCGTGGTGTTCTACCAGGTGCAAAGCAACGCGGCCGAAATCGAAGCCATGCGCTCGGGCCGCCTGCACGTGGGCGGCTTTTCCACCGGCCCCACGGCCTATGCGGTGAACATCGCCGGCGCCGTGCCGTTCGCGGTCAAGGGCTACGCCGACGGCTTCCAGGGCTACAACCTGATCGTCATCGTCAAGAAAGACAGCCCGTACAAAAAACTCAGCGACCTGAAGGGCAAGAAGCTGGCCCATACCTCGCCTTCGTCGAACTCGGGCCACATGGCGCCCGTGGCGCTGTTCCCCAAAGAAGGCCTGGTGCCCGACAAAGACTACAAAATCATCTTCTCGGGCAAGCATGACCAGTCCGTCATGGGCGTGAACTCGGGCGACTACGACGCGGCCGCCGTGGCCTCGGACGTGTTCCACCGCATGGCCGAGCGCGGCCAGATCAACGAAGACGATTTCCGCATCATCTACACCAGCGAGAAATTCCCGACCTCGTCGTTCTCGTACGCGCACGACCTCGAACCCAAATTCCGCGACCAGATGCTGAAGTGCTTCTACGACTTCCGCTTCCCCGCCGAAATGAAAGAAGCCTTCGACGGCGCCGACCGCTTCTACCCGGTTACCTACCAGAAAGACTGGGCAATCGTGCGGCAGGTGGCCGAGTCCGGCGGCGAACGCTTCAACCGCGACGCCTACGACCGCGAAACCGCCAAGAGCAAGAGCAAGGGCAAGCAGTAAGCAATGACCACATCTTTACGCATTGCCGGCCTGGTAAAAGAATACCGGGCCGGCCGGCCGGTGCTCCAGGGCATCGACCTGCACGTCGAAGGCCAGGGCCTCACCGCCATCATCGGCCCGTCGGGCACCGGCAAAAGCACTCTGCTGCGCTGTGTCAACCGGCTGATCGACCCCACCCGCGGCGAGATCCTGCTGCACACGGCTGATGGGGCGGTCGACCTGGCCGCCATCCGCGGCACGGCGCTGCGCCAGGCGCGGCGCCGCATCGGCATGGTGTTCCAGGAATACAACCTGGTCGAACGCCTGACCGTCATGGAAAACCTGCTGACCGGGCGCCTGGGCTACAGCAGCGCCTTCAAGGCCTGGATGCGGCGCTTCGAACCCGATGACATCGAGCGCGCCTACCAGCTGCTCGACATCGTCGGCCTGGGCGGTTTCGGCGACCAGCGCGCCGACGCCCTGTCGGGCGGCCAGCGCCAGCGCGTGGGCATCGCGCGCGCCCTGATGCAGCGCCCGCAACTGCTGCTGGCCGACGAGCCCACCTCGTCGCTCGACCCGAAAACCTCGGTCGAAATCATGGAACTGCTGGCCGCGCAGGGCAGCGCCAGCGGCATCCCGGTGCTGGTCAACATCCACGACGTCGAACTGGCGCGCCGCTACGCCAGCCGCATCATCGGCATGTCGGGCGGGCACATCGTATACGACGGCGACGGCCAGGGGCTGGACACCGCCACCTTGAAGGCCATCTACGGAGGCGAGTCGTGGCTGCAGTAAAGCGCCGCCCGTTCGCGCTGTCGTGGCAGGCGCGGGCCATCGCCGCGCTGGTGTTCGTGTACGCGCTGTACGCCGCGGGGCAGCTCGACTTCAGCCTGGAACGCTTCCATAGCGGCCTGGGCCATGCCGCCAACCTGCTGGGCCGCATGTTCCCGCCGCGCATCCAGCAGCCCGACACGCTGTGGCAAGGCCTGACCGAAAGCCTGGAAATCGCCGTGCTGGCCTCGGTGCTGGGCATCGTGGTGGCGCTGCCGGTCGGCCTGCTGGGCGCGCGCAACCTGATGCCGGCCTGGGCTTCGTGGCCTGCGCGCGCCCTGGTAGCGCTGTGCCGCTCGCTGCACCCGGTCATTGTCGCCATCCTGTTCGTCAAGGCGGTCGGCTTCGGCGCCCTGGCCGGGATCCTGGCGCTGGCGGTGGCGTCGGTGGGCTTCATCGGCAAGCTGTTCACCGAATCCATCGAAGAAATCTCGCTCAAGCAGGTCGAGGCCGTGCGGGCCAGCGGCGCGTCGTTCGCCAACGTGATCCTGTTCGGCGTGCTGCCGCAGGTGTTCGCCCGCTTCATCGGCTTTGCCACCTACCAGTTCGATTCGAACCTGCGCAACTCGACCATGGTGGGCATCGTGGGCGCCGGCGGCATCGGCGGCACGCTGTTCTCGGCCTTCCAGCGCTTCGACTACGACTTCGTGGCCGCCATCCTGATCACCCTGATCGCCATCATCATGCTGGGCGAACTGCTGGCGCGCTTCGTGCGCGCGGTGTTCCTCGACAACCTGGGCTTCGACAACATCCTGCAGCGCCGCTTCGACGCGGCGCGCGGGCTGGGCGGCAAGCCGCTGGCAAAGCCGGAGGCCGACGAATGACCGCGCCCGCCGCTTCCGTCGCCGGCGCGGGCTACCCGCGCACCTGGCAGCGCTACACCATGGGGCAGCGGCTGCTGCGCTTCGCGCTGTACCTGCTGGTGGTGGCCGCCATTGTGCAGGCGCTGCGCAGCGTCGAGATCATCCCCGAGTTCCTGTACGACGCCCCCGAGCAGATGGCCGACCTGCTCAGCCGCATGTGGCCCGTCGACTGGTCGTACTACGCCGAAGGCGTGCACGGCCCGCTGATGGAAACCCTGCACATCGCCACGCTGGGCACCATCCTGTCGGTAGTGCTGGCCGTACCGGTGGGCCTGCTGGCCGCCGCCAACCTCACGCCCAGCCGGCTGGTCAACCAGCTGGCGCGGCTGATCCTGGTGTCGAGCCGGTCGGTGAACTCGCTGGTATGGGCGCTGCTGTTCATCGCCATCTTCGGGCCGGGCCCGCTGGCAGGCACGCTGGCCATCGCGTTCCGCTCGATCGGCTTCGTGGGCAAGCTGGTGGGCGAAGCCATCGAAGAAGCGCAGCGCGGCCCGGTCGAGGCCCTGACGGCCACCGGCGCCAGCAAGGGCTCGGTGCTGTGGTACGGCTACTGGCCGCAGATCCGGCCGGCGTTCTGGTCCATCGTGCTGCTGCGCTGGGACATCAACGTGCGCGAATCCGCCGTGCTGGGCCTGGTGGGCGCGGGCGGCATCGGCATGGCGCTCGACACCGCCATGAACCTGTTCCAATGGGACCGCGTCGCCCTGGTGCTGGCCGCCATCTTCGCCGTGGTGGTCGTGGCGGAAATCGTCATCACCCAGGCGCGCAAGCGCATTCTGTAGGGCACGCCCAGGTGTCTGGGCTCCGGCTGCAGGTGTCTGGCACCCTTGCGGGTGTCAGACACTGAGGTTTCCCCAGGAATAGTTTTTATAAATCAATAAATTAACTGGGGAATGAGCAAGAAGGTGCGCGCATGGTGCATGCTTTTAGGTGACGAAACCAAAAAAGGATGCGGAA
>Ga0222427_101104_pt1 | contig 15441 bp, 13 predicted proteins | sample 2B20Ametagenome_FD_182890 | JGI IMG/M metagenome (GOLD analysis project Ga0222427, IMG submission 182890) | Enriched microbial communities from leaf-cutter ant dump, University of Wisconsin, Madison, United States - 2B20A (version 2) | ecosystem: Environmental > Terrestrial > Nest > Insects nest...
TTTTTTGCTTATTTGTAATTCTGTTACTAAATTACAAATATTTTGACCCATTGGTGTTAGCCTAGCGTTTACATAGCTAAATTCTTATATCTTCCATCTCAATATAAGCTCGTACTGCTCTAATTATTTAAAAAAAATCTTGAAAAAAGCCGTTGAAAAGACTTACCTTTGTACTCCGAAATGAGAGAGTTCCATCAGGCGGTTTTATCATCTTGGAAAAACGGTTTATCCGTTAAAAACTCCCATTCCTTTTTATCATTTTTCATCCCCAATTTTTATTGTAATTTAAATGACTAACTACACTAAGTTACCAGCGATTTTGTTATTGGCCGATGGCACTGTTTTTTATGGCAAGGCCGCTGGAAAAATAGGAACTACTACTGGCGAAATCTGCTTTAATACAGGTATGACCGGCTATCAGGAGGTATTTACCGACCCTTCTTATTTCGGGCAGATTATGGTAACTACCAATGCGCATATTGGTAACTATGGTATGCATCGCGATGAAATAGAATCTGGAGGTATTAAAATTGCCGGCTTGGTTTGTAAAAATTACAACATCAATTATTCCAGAAAAGAAGCTACGGAGTCAATCCAAGATAATTTTCAGAATGAGAACATTGTAGGTATCTGCGATATCGATACTCGTGCCTTGGTTCGTCATATCCGTAATAAAGGGGCGATGAACGCGATTATCTCTTCGGAAATTACTGATTTGAAACAGTTGAGGAAGAAACTAGAGGAAGTGCCACCCATGGATGGTTTGGAACTTTCATCGATAGTTTCTACCAAAGAGCCTTATTATTATGGCAATCCGGAAGCTCCGATTAAAATTGCCGCGTTGGATTTAGGTATTAAAAAGAATATCCTTCGCAATTTCGATGATAGGCAGATTTATGTAAAGGTATTTCCTGCTAAAACCACCTATGAAGAAATGAACGCATGGGGTGCAGATGGTTACTTTATATCTAATGGCCCTGGAGACCCTGCGGCTATGCCTTACGCTATTGAAACAGTAAAAGAAGTATTGGCGGCAGACAAGCCATTGTTCGGTATCTGTTTAGGACATCAGTTGTTGGCAGAGGCTAACGGAATTGGCACGATGAAAATGTTTAACGGCCATCGTGGATTAAACCACCCGGTTAAGAATATCATTAAAAACCATTGTGAGGTAACTTCGCAAAACCATGGATTTGGTGTAATTCCGGAAGAAGTTAAAAAATCTGACAAAGTAGAAATTACCCACGTTAACTTAAATGACGATTCTATCGAGGGTATCCGAGTAAAGGGCAAGAAAGCATTTTCTGTGCAATATCACCCGGAAAGTTCGCCGGGCCCACATGATTCACGTTATCTTTTTGATGATTTTGTAAATTTGATTAAAGGCGATTTGGTTTGGTAGCTTAAGGTTGAAGATAGAAAGACGGAGGATATAAAGTGTTTTTCCAAGGTTTGTGTGATGTACAGCCACGGTTAACAAAAAATATCCGGAATATATTTAAAGGAGCAAAGAAGTTCAATCTTTGCTCTTTTTATTTTATAGAATTTTACATCTAGCAATAAAAACACCTATGAAGAAACTTTCTCTTTTAGTCTTAGTCATTTTTATCATAGTTTTTTGTTAGCGCAACAAAAAAACAATACTAGTGCTGCAGTTGCTCGAATTGCTTAGGCAAAAAACCTGTAAATTTTTTAAAGAAACGGATAAAATGACTTTGGTCAGCAAATCCACAGGCGAGTGCAATTTCCGTTAGGCACATATTTTTTTTATCGATAAACCGCATGGCATTCGATATCCTTATTTTGCGCTGATAATCGGTAAGGCTACATCCCATGTATTTGGGGAAATACTTAGAAAGGGTTACTTTGTGTACTCCGCAAATTACTGATAATTCATCTAATGTAATAACACGGTTCCAATGATTGTGCAGGTAATCTTTTATCATCATTACCCAATGGGGAAGCGGTCCGTTCTTGCTTGATATACTTTGGTGGATATAGGGTAAAGATAATACAAGCCCTTCTGCACCAACCTTAACAAAATCATCATTAAGCTGTATTTCTTTGTATAAACGTGCCATAATTAATGGTAGTGTGGCATCATTTTTACAAGCTAGGGCAATATCTTCTTCGGTTATTCTATCCTTAAAAAAAGACGGAGCAAACTCAATATTTACATGAATACATTCTTTGGCCATGTGGTTAATCTGATGCTCCTCGCCGGGATAGTAGAAAGTGGTAGATAATGGTTTTCTTTCGTAATGAGTCTGTTTTTGTTCTTCGCAGCCACCTTTTAAAACAAAACTTAAATGGGTATTGGGATGGTAATGTCTTGATGAATTAAAATCAGAAGACGAATAGGAAGTAATAGAGCAAGAGAAATCTGGATGTTTAACCTCTCTTATCTTTGTTCCCGAATAATCGCCCGCTTTTAATCTAATAGACATTTTTATTGAATAATATTACCTTTTTACATCCCTAAAATATCATTCTGTTTTCATATTCATTCCATTTAACAAAAAAATATTCGTAGTAAGGCATAAGCTCCTTACTTTTACGGTAATGACAAACAAACGGGCAATCATCAGCGTAAGCAATCTGGTAAAATATTACGGCGATTTTAAGGCTGTTCAAGGGCTTTCTTTCGAAGTATACGAAAACGAAATATTTGGTCTGTTGGGGCCTAACGGTGCAGGCAAAACCACTACGCTCGAAATTATCGAAACTCTTCGTGAAAAAACATCTGGAGATATTCTTGTAGATAACCTGAACGTAGATACAGAGGCCAGCGCCATAAAGCGTATTATTGGTGTGCAGTTACAGGCGGCCGGTTATTATCCAAATTTGAATTTGACGGAACTTTTAGAGCTTTTTGCAGGCTTGTATGGCGTAAATATAAAACCCATGACCATGTTAGAGAAAGTGAACCTGCAAGACAAGGCCAAGGCAAAATATAAGGAACTTTCTGGTGGGCAAAAGCAACGTTTTTCTATTGCTACTACGCTCATTAATTCACCAAAAATCATCTTTTTAGATGAACCTACCACTGGCTTAGATCCACAAGCTCGCAGAAACCTTTGGGATTTAATTATCGAAATACGCAACAATGGTACAACAGTAGTAATTACCACACATTATATGGACGAAGCCGAACAATTATGTGATAGGGTAGCTTTTGTAGAAGCCGGAAAAATTATCGCATTAGATACGCCAGACCAATTGATAGATAATTTAGTGGCTAGTGGTTTTGAGCGTAAAAAGGAGGTAAAGAAAGCTAATCTGGAAGATGTTTTTATCAGCCTTACAGGCAAGGAGTGGAGAGAATAATAAGTGGAAATCAAAAAGTTAAAACAATATAATGTCGAAAACATACAATCATACAAAAGCAACCTTGGCGTTGGCCAAAGCAAGTTTCAGGTCCATTACTCGAAGCCCTTCGGCAGTAATTTTTACACTAGCTTTTCCCTTAATTTTTATTTTGGCATTTGGTTTTATAGGTGGTGGAGGCTTAAAGATTGATGTTGCGGTAGCCCCAGAATCTGATGTGCAAAACCCAATTATCTTAGCACTAGAAAAAACAGAGGTGGTACGCTTGATAAAAAATGCAAACCAAGAAACTATTGCTAAAAATCTAGAAAAAGGCGCTTATGATGCCGTAATAAGCATCGAAAAAAATCCCAACGGATTGCCTGCTTATTTTACCAATGTAAAATATACATCGGCCTCGTTAACAAACGGGAAAATTTTACGCTCAGTACTTAACGATATTAGCTATAAACTGAATACCATAAACCAAAAACCTGCCGTTACCGAAATAAGGGCAACTACCGTTGAGGGGAGATTGCACCGCACCATCGATTTTATTTTGCCCGGACAACTAGGCTTTTCTTTATTGAGCACAGGGGTTTTTGGTACAGCTTTTATTTTCTTTTCCCTCAGGCAAAATCTGGTGATTAAAAGATTTTTTGCTACACCTGTGCGGCGGTCGAGCATTGTTTTGGGCGAAGCCATTGCCCGTATCGGTTTTGCGCTGTTAGGGGCGTTGTTTATTGTTTTAGTGGGGCATTTTGCATTTCAATTTACCCTAATAAACGGAGCAATAACCGTAATAAATATGCTCATTTTGGCAACTTTGGGTGTTATTGTGTTCATGGGGTTTGGTTTTGTGGTATCGGGCTTGGCAAAAAGTGAAAGCACTATTCCGCCTATTTCCAATATCATCACTTTGCCCCAGTTTTTATTGTCTGGCACTTTTTTCTCTATCAATGTTTTTCCTGTATGGTTGCAGCCAATAAGCAGGGCGTTGCCCTTAACCTACCTTAACGATGCCCTGCGCAAAGTTGCTTTTGAGGGGGCAAACCTTTGGGATGTGAAACAGCAAATTTTAATTATGGTAGTGTGGGGTATTGGAATTTATGCGGTTGCTGTAAAGACTTTTAAGTGGGAGTAAAATAATAAGAAGCGCAGTAGCGGTGCTTTTTGGGAAAGAAATTCCCGCTTTTCACTACAAGTCCGCACTCGTTACACTCGTTTGCGGGCTTTTCGTTTCAATCGGGGCTAGATAACAGAAAGTAATACACTAACTTTGCGTTCTTTGCGCAATTCTTATTTGTCTTTGCGTTAATAATTCTGTCGCAAAGATTTTGGAAGTTTTCGCTAAGGAGCACAAAGAAATTTTGGATAGATAAGCTTATATAAAATTTTGAAATTTATTTGCATAAGCCATAGAATACGGAGCTGTTAAACAAAAGTTATTCCTAATAAACCAAGAATTTTAGTGCCACTTAGCCATCGTCTGCCGAAAAACCTGCAACCTCAAAGGGAAATAACCAAACAACAAAGTAGAATATTCGTTAATTTAGTTGCAAATCCCTAAACCAATTTATTATGCCAAAAATTGCTATTATATCTGCAAGTGTTAGAAAAGGCCGCAAAAGCCATAGTGTAGCCTTATATTTCAAAAACTATTTAAACCAAAAGGGATTAGCCACTGCCGAGATTATTGATTTGAACGCTTATAACTTTCCCATCTTTGAAGAACGTTTGCGGTTTATCGAAAATCCAACCGAAGCAATGTTACAGTTGGCTAAAGATATTACTGATGCCAATGGTATAATTATCGTTACTCCCGAGTACAATGGGGGATATCCGGCAAGTCTAAAAAATGTAGTCGATTTGCTTTATGCGGAGTGGAAGCGTAAACCTGTGGCCATAGCAACGGTTTCGGCAGGTGCTTTTGGAGGTTCGCAGGTAATCACATCTTTGCAATTTAGCTTATGGAAAATAGGAGCATTAACGGTTCCTGCTATGTTTGCGGTACCTACGGTAGAAAAATCATTTAGTGAAGAAGGTGTACCAACCGACCAAGAAGCAACTGATAAGAAAGCAAGAGTGTTTATCGACGAACTATTGTATTGGATAAAAGCAAAACAGATGGGCGAAGAATAAATTTCGTTATAGTATTTCATAAAAAGAACTAAAAACGTTTGCGAACGATAGTAAAATGTTTATCTTTGCAACCTCGTTAGAAAATCCTCGGATTGACAACGAGAAAAAGGTGATACCACCATCGGGGTGTAGCGTAGCCCGGTATCGCGCCACATTTGGGATGTGGAGGTCGTAGGTTCGAATCCTGCCACCCCGACTTTACAGGACAAAACGGAATTCTTTCTGTTTTGTCCTTTTTTATTTGGGTCTAAGTTGTTGGAAATTAGATAGATTAGATTAACGGCTTCGTTAATCCGATTAGTTCGAAGTGCGCTTCCTTCAAAAACCAAATTTTCGGGATACATCGAACTTATTAGCTTTCTTTTCATCTCAATATCGTTTGAAGTATAAGTTTCTTCAAGCATTAATAGGTTGCTTATACCCATATCAAGCAACTTTTCAATATCCAGTTCTTCATCATCATAGTTACTGAGTTTTGTTTCGAGGCGCTCAAGTTTAGCAACATATTCGCTTTTCATTTCCTTGAAATCATCAGGCTCTAATTTTTTGGCGGACAGTAAGTCCCTGATATATGATATACGTTCTTCAAGCTCTTTAATTTGACTTATGATTTCTTTTTTCCCGTCCTTTAAATTGCCGGTTTGAGCGTACCATTCCTCTGTAATGACAAGTCTAAATATTTCAACCATTTCAGGCTTTGGAGTATATTTCCTCAGCTCCATGAGAAAGGCGTCATTTACCAATGTAGCACGATATCTGGTTGTGCACCCACCAAAACAGTGATAGTAAGAATAGTACTTTGTATTTCCTTTTGAGGTGCTTCCGGTTAAGATCTTCCCGCATTCAGGACATATCAGAAATCCCCTTAGCGGAAGGTTTTCTGCCGAAACAACTTTAGGCTTGTATGCCTGCCTTTTCCGTCCATCCAAAATGTCCTGTACTTTGTATGGGGAATATACCAAAAGTGGCCACCTTCTTTTTCTTCAAAGTGGCCACATATTACGCTCAAAAGTAGCCACCTGATTTCGTTTAAAAGTGACCACTTGGTTGATTTTAAAGGGTTTTAACCATTAAAACTGTTGTTCTGGATATAAGTACGGCCTGTATGTTTTGCATGCCTTATAGCTCCTTAAACTTGCCTAAAATCAAAAGATTGTTGACCGCTCTGATATGGTCTTATTCTCGTACAGGAATCTGGATATAATTACTCTGGATGTTGTCTTTTGCGTAGCAAAAGACGCTTGAAAAGGTTAGTTACTTAAAATTCCATGGATCCCAAATTATGAATGTCGTATTATTTGTGGGATGGAGTTCTAAAAGTTGAACAATGGGTTTGGTGGCCAGTTTGGAACGGAATGTGGTGGCTACTTTACCCGAAATCTACATAAGGCTAGCTTTTATTTGCCGAAGAATGGCAAACAAAAACTAACCGAATTTAAAATTCACAAAGAAAGAATAATTGCTATCTATGGCAATATTATACAAGAGTTTAGAATGCCTGACTTAAATCCACTCTAATCTTTATTTCAATTATTTCTCTGAATTTAAACAATCTACTTGATTATCTCTTTTAGTTTTGCCGCCAGTTCTTCTCCCCGAAGGTCCATTGCAATTATCTTCCCATTGGGATCCAAGAGGTAATTTCTTGGCACGCTGGTTACTCCCCATGCTAAAGCGATGGCATTTTGCCGAAATTTTAAATCGCTGAGATTAGTCCAGGTATAGTTGTCCTTGTGTATTGCATTCATCCATTCATTCTTTTTGGCATCAAGGGATATGCTAATGATGTCGAAGTTTCTTGACTTATAATTTTTGTATGCTTTAACAAGGTTTGGACTTTCCGCTCTACAGGGAGCGCACCATGAAGCCCAGAAATCGATCAATACATACTTGCCCTTGAAATCGTTTAGCGTTACAATTTTTCCTGCAGTGTCTGCCTGTTTGAAATCAATCGCATACTTACCCACTGCCAGATCTTTTGCACTTTTTAAAATCCTTGTCAATTCTTTGCCATCACGGGAATTCTGCATCCTTAGACTAATTACCTTGAAAAGTGGATTGTACGGATCAAAGCCTTGTTTAGATGCCATTGTACCCAGCCAATAAAGTGAAACATACGAATCTGGATGCGATTTGATGTAGGCTATTTTGACATCATTGACTTTTTTTGTTCTTATTTCCTTTATTGGTTCTAATTTTGAAAACAGTGCTTTATCATTGTAATAGCCCCACATATAAGGTAGTGCAACATCATAACCCCATTCAGAAACAATGTTTAATCCAGATTGATTGAATTCCGTTTGTGTTGGCCCTCCAGTTATTTCAGCTTCTGCAATTGTGGTGCCGATTATAGTAGTCTGTCCAGATTCTAAAAAAAAGTTCTGGTAGTCTTTTATTAACATTCCATTATCATAGGCCCAGCTTGGTCTAGTAAATATTGATGCGTAAGCTGGTTCGCTGATATTGCCCTTGAAAGTAAATTTTCCATTTAAAACCATGGTTTCTTGTCCGGGCAGAACATCACCACAAAGAAACCAGACTTTGGTACTATCTTTTAAGCCGGAGATTCTTCCAGTTATGGTAAACGGTTTCTGCGAAAATGAATTAAATGATAGCATTAGTAATATTGCAACTATATAAATTGAGGATTTATTCATGTTGTTTAAGTAGAAAAAATTTAATTATTGATTAGTATCCAATGTTTTGTGATAGGTTTGGGTTTCGTTGCAGTTCATTGTCTGGCAAAGGATACAGGACATCTGTATCAGACCAATTACTTCCTTTGACTGGAAGCAGAACAGTCGAAGCCCTATTCGTTCGTTTTAGGTCCAGCCACCGGTGTCCCCATTCGGCAAACAGTTCGAACTTCCTTTGTTTCTCTATTTCTTCTAAGCACTGGTTTGCATTTAAACCTGTGAGCGGCACAGTGAGGCCAGCCCGTTTTCGGATAAGATTGATGTCGTCGAGGCTTGCCGTTGCGTTTCCGCTTTTGGCATAAGCTTCTGCCCTAATAAGATACTGTTCTGCCAATCTGAGAACCATAGAGTATTCTGTTACGGTCGCCGAAGATTTCACCTTGTACTTATAAGGATAATAATAGGTTCCAGCGGCATTAGTGAACTGGTTTACCCATTTGTTCTTACGGTTGTCTCCTGTTTCGAATGCATTTACTAGAAGCGGTGTTAGGGATGCATAGGTGGGTGATGAAGTGAGTATAAATGTGGCACCTTCTGCAGTATTGGTACCGCTTGCAGGCATCAGCTGCCAGATAGCCTCCGTGCTGCCTTTTAGGAATACTTTGTCGAGGTCATCTACCATAATGTATACCGTTTTTTGGTCAATTACACTGGTTGCCGAACTGATAGCAAGTTCCCATTGTTGGTTGAAAAGATATACCCTGGCCAGCAGCGAAGTTGCAGCCCATTTGTTTGGTCTTACTCTATCAGTTGTCGGATAGGCTGGAGCCAACAAGTTTTGAGCGAATTGCAGGTCGGAAATGATCTGGGCATAGATCTGTGGTACCGTTGATTTTTTAGCGTTAAGGTTGACAGAATAGTCCGTAGTAAGGTTTAAAGGGATTTCGCCAAAAAGATTTACCAGGTAGAAATAGCAAAAAGCACGGACAAATCTTGCCTCGCCCTCCAATTGTTTACGTGTAGTGGAGGAAACACCCGTTGAGGATTCAAGGCCCTCAAGGACGGCGTTGGCAGTGTAAATATAGGCAAAGCTATCGATCCAGATTGTGGAGATCGATCCATTGCTTGAAAATATACTGTTAGTGTAAAAAGGTATGTGCTGTGCGGAATAGCCTATCATTTCATCTGAAGATAATCCACCTAATAGGGTTGCAGAGGAAGTTCCACCTGTATACGTGGCAACCATCCTGCTATATATGCCAGTGATAGCAGAAGTCGCAACCTGGTCGTTAGCAAATATTTTGTCTGATGTAGCCGATCCTTTCAAAGGATCAATCTCCAAAAACTTCTTACAACCTGTTGTAAGGAGGATAAGAATTAAAATATACAGGGTATAATATTTAGGGATTCTTTTCCAAGTTTGATTTATAGATCTGGTTTTCATGTCCGTTCGTTATAAAGTGAGTTGAATTCCAGCCATGATAGTTCTTAACTGGGGTAGGTTGAGTAGACTCTGAGTTTCGGGATCAAGTCCTTTATATCCGGTAATAGTATAAAGATTTTGCCCCTGTAGGAATATCTTAGATGTTCGCAGACCTAGCTTATTGCTCAACCTAATGGGGAGGCTATAAGAGATGGCAACATTTTTTAGACGGATAAAAGAATTGTCCCTCGTCGAATGGGATCCTCTAACTACATCGTTTAGGTATGGTGTATAACCTGCAATCTGCGTGCTGTATTTCTGGTATTCTGCATCGGTGCTTGCGTTAGGAGTCCATCTGTTAGAAATAAAGTTCAGTTGATTCGTTAATTCTCCTCCTGTGGAATAGAGGCCAGGCATAGAAAGGGAGCCATATTCGGAACTGCCATTCTGTTTCACAAATTGTATAGTGAGGTCAAGCTGGAGATTTCCGAACGCAAGAACGTTTTGTAGGCCACCATAGAATTTGCGGCCAACGAATACGATGACGTATTGGTCCCTGGTATCTATAACGCCATTATTGTCGTGGTCTTCTACAACATACAGTCCCGTTTGTGGATTCACATAAGTATTGTAGAGTTTTTTGATGCTCAACGGATACCCTATCTCATAGGTTGTAGCATCTGTACTCGTGGCTAGTCCCGGATAATCGATAAGTTTGTTACGGGGTATTGTTAGGTTGGCAGAGGTTGTCCATCTGAATTTAGGAGTTAAAATATTTGTACTACGCAGTTCGAATTCCCAACCCTGGTTGGTAACGGTAGCCGGTAGATTACCAGTTATGGACTGGAAACCCGTACTTGGAGGCAACTGTCTTGGAAGTAACTGGTTTGTGGTCCTGTTATTATAGTAGCCGCCGCTCAGAAATATCCTGTCCCGAAGCATTCCTATCTCCAATGCAAGTTCTTTTTTGCTCGTTTTTTCCCAGGCGAAATTCTCGTTGCCGATAGTCAACGGTGCGAGTGTCGGCGAATCCTGGTAAGCCGTACGTGCATTCCATATACTAAGATAACCGTAGTCTGGTATCTGGTCGTTTCCGGTTAGGCCCAAGCTTCCGCGTATCTTCAAGAAACTTATGGGGCCAAGATTATTCTTGAATATCGGTTCTTCACTGATGATCCAAGCAGCACCTAAAGCGCCAAAGTTTGCAAACGTATTTTTATTTCCAAACCTGCTGCTGCCGTCACGCCTTCCGGTAACATTGATTATGTACCTATGTGCATAGGTATAGTTTGCTCTTGCAAATACGGCATTGTATTTATATTGTGAGTACGTATTGCTCTCTATGGTAAAGGTGGAAGCATTGGTAAGAGATTCCATCATTGAATCGCTGTTATATCCGGCACCTCTTATGTTCTGATATTCTGTGAGGCTCTGCTGGAATGTACTGCCAACAAGAAGGTTAAGGACACCATTCCCTAATTCTTTAGTATAGTCAAGCTGGCTTTCAAAAATCCAGGTGTCACTCTTGTTTTCTCCGAAGTAGGATCTCCGGCGGTCCGCGCCATATCCTCGTAACGGACTAAATGTTGAAAGTGGTTCACTGGCAAATTCGTTGCGTACCATTGAAGTATAGCCGAAATTGGCCTTGATGGAAAGGCCTTGCACAATATTGTAGCTTAATGCGGCATTGCTTATAAGGTTACTTGTTTTTGTGGTGTAAGCCTGCTGAAGATAGGCCAGTGGGTTGTCCCATACTGTAGCTACTCCCTTTGAATCTGGTGCCCAGTTCAATAACCCATCACTGGTAAGAAGCTCAGGATGGTTTGGATTGAGGAATACGAACCTCGTAAGGTCGTTCAGAGGCAGGTCACTATTTATCTGGCTGTAGTTGGAATCGAAGTTTGCTTTAAATTTCTTATTGTCCGAAATGTAGCCAAGGCTGAAATTACCTGAATTCCTACCATAACTTTTGTCTCCAGGAAATACAGTGCCTTCCTTGTAATAGTTCGCACCCAGTAGATAAGTAACGTTGGCGGTCCCTCCCGAAAGCGATGCCTGTATATTAGTGTTAGCGGCCGTTCCTCCGATAAGTTCATTTTGCCAGTTGGTATATTTATCGGTCTTCCAGGTTCCGTTAAGATCATAATCGCTGGCGGAAATACTGAGATTGTCGTTAGCTATCGCTTCCTTACGCATGGCAAGATATTCTTCGGTGTTCATCAGGTCTAATTTTTTAGCGACCTGCGAAATTCCCCTGTTGATGGTAATGGAAGAAGTGGGTTTACCTTCCTTACCACGTTTGGTTGTAATTAATACCACTCCATTCGCACCTCTTGAACCATAGATGGCAGTGGCATCAGCATCCTTCAATACTTCAATGCTTTCGATGTCGTTGGGATTGATATTGGCGAGCGGGCTTGCTCCCATAGTAGTATAGGTAGCATCTTTTGTACCGCTAAGACTACGAGATAGGAATGGTACGCCGTCAACTATGTAGAATGGCTGATTGCCCTGTTTGATACTATTCGTTCCACGTATCTGCACCTTAAAGCCTCCTCCCGGGAAACCTGTATTCTGCACGATCTCGGCGCCGGCAATGTTTGCCTGCATGGCAGCGAGTACGTTATTTACGGGTTGTCTTTCTATTTCCCTGGAACTAATGCTGGAAATAGAACCTGTTCGCTCTCTATCTTTAACGGTATAGTATCCAGCATTGATCTCTACTTGTTCCAAATTTCTCTCTGAGGGCTTTAAGGTTATATTGAATGGGCCTGAATTTCCTTTGTAGAATTCAATACTTTGTGTACCATAACCAATGTAGGATATTCTTAAAGTTCCACTCTCAATTGTTGTTTCGATTTTAAAATTACCGTCAGCATTGGTGTTTGTTGAAACTGTAGAATTCAATATCAATACCGTTGCTCCTTGCAGCGGTGTTCCTTTTTCATCGATCACCGTTCCAGTTATATTCTGTCTTTTACTGTCTTCTCCTGATTTCGTAGCACCTATGGTTTTCTTTACCACAATGGTATTGGAAACAATTTCATAGCTATAAGGTATCTGTTTAAAACAGGCATCTAATGCTTCCTTTAAACTCACCTGCTTTAGATTAAGGTTTACTATTAACTGTGTATTCAGGTCCTTTTTATCGTACCAGAAGATATAATCGCTCTGTTGCTCAATGGCCTGGAAAACCTGTGCAATAGGGGCCTTCTCCAGCTTCAGGGTTATAGCCTGTCCATAGGCCGTTGCTGTAACTTTAAAAGTCGCGGCAATGATGAGCAATATGACAAGGTTAAGTCGCATGATGATCAGGGTAGCTTTGGGCCATAGGCTTTTTTTATTATCGGCATAGTTATGCCTTGTACAAAAAATCATATTTTTGTTCTGTTTGGGTTAGTTGAATAATTTCTCTCACCAGATTTTTACAGCATACTGCTGCGGCTAAACCCCAAACATGGCCGGTAGTGTTAGCGCACTGCCGGCTTCTGTTTTTACAGGGGTATCATTAATTAACCTAACGTTCTATTATTTATTCATAGGCATTTTGTTATGGGGTTCATAGCTTATGGTAATACGAGCCGTTTTCGGCCATTTTGGTTTTCAAGTTTAAAATGGATGTCATTCAGCTCCAGTATCTTTAGTACTTCAGAAAGATTGGCCTTGCGTGATACGCCACCATTGAAAATTCTTTCGGGGATGTTGCTCTTATACACCACTTCCACGTCATACCACCTGGACACCTGCCGCATAATGGTTTCTATATCCGCATCACGGAAATAGATGCGGCCGTTCTTCCACGCCAGTGCCGTCTGTAGATCGGCACTCCTGGCATTAAGTTCTTTTCCATCGAACAGTACTTGTTCCCCCGGTTTTATAACCTTGGACCTTCCCAGTGCCGACACCTGTACGGAGCCTTCTTCAAGTGTAGTGGTAACCACCTTTTCGTCAGCATAGCTGTTGACATTGAAATGGGTTCCCAAAACCCTGACCTCCTGGGTAGCTGTTTTCACGATAAACGGATGCGCTTTGTCTTTGGCGATCTCAAAGTAGGCTTCGCCGCTCAAAGTAACCCTGCGGTTGTCCTCTCCATGCTCTCTCAAAGAGGTCGCATAGGTCAATGTTGATGCGGCGTTAAGCCATACTTTGCTGCCATCAGGCAGGTTAACCTGGTATTGCCCACCGTTGGGGGTAGTTATGGTATTTGTGCTGTACCCATCAGTATTGCCGCTTTCCGGTGCAACTGTATAAACTAACTGCCCATCGCTGGTTTTGGATATCTTAACTCCCGCTTCGGTCCCGATAAGACCGTTAACCTGATCGTCCAGTTGTATAACTTTTCCATTGGCCAGCTGTAAAGTCGCTTTGTTGCCGCCAGGCTTTATATCCGCAATCGTTGTTATAGCAATAGTAGCGGGCTGCAACTTATAATATACCAGGAACCCAACAACTATCAGTGAAGCTGCAACAAAGAGCGGTTTATAATAAGAGTGCCAAACTGATTTTCGGGATGATGTATCTAAGCGCTCGTAAACCCTGTTGAGTACATCCTGATGCGATTCGTAGGATACCTCGTTTTTATTTTCTTCGAATTGCCTTTCAATCAATTCTTCCGAAAAGTCCTTGTTTTCCGGTGAATGAAAGAAGGTAAGCAGACGTTCGGTTTCTTCCGGCGTTGTTTCTTTCCGAAGGTACTTTTCAAATAGTTGCTTTATTTCGTTTTGATTTTCCACGTCTGCCTTTTATTGATAAGACGGTTCTCAAAACAAGTATATCTGCCCGCGAGTAAAATATTTTTAGGATTTGCCAGGACAAAGCTGAAATATGCTTTGAGTGGGTTGGCCAACACCGTTTATGTACAATAAAAATAAGGTCTAGTGAAATAACTCAATTAGCGTAAGGGCGATCAGCAAGCCGGCAAACTGCTGGTCAGCATAATAGCCTTTAATGAACTTTGTAGCCTTTACAATATGGTCATTGATGGCCGACTTTGAAATACCCAGCTTCCGGCTGACTTCTTCGTAGGTATTGCCCTCCATTTTGCACAAAGTAAAAACAAGTTTGCGTTGGGGCGGAAGCAGGGATATAGCTTTGTTTAAGATGAGGTCTGTTTCCTTTCCCAAAATACCCTCTTCTATATGCGTATATATTTCGGTAGTATAATGAACCAGCTCATCGTATATCTCCCTGCGACGGGTCTCCTTATGGAAGAAATCATAGACAAGATTTCTTGAAATGGTAAACAGGTATGATTTGAAAGAAGTAACCGTATCAATAGTATTCCTGTTGTTCCATATCTTCTGGAATACGTCCTGCAGGAGTTCTTCTGCGATCTCCGGTATGCGTACCATTTTCAGGATATTGCCGTAGATAGGGCCACTATACCGTCGGTAAAAAAATCCGAAAGCCCGCTCGTCTCCATTTTTCAGGCGTAGCAGTAAATCAGGCTCATCGTGGAGGGCTGTAACAGGCATTATCTATCTTTTGATTGTATAAATATAGATAATTATTAAATCAATGTAAAATTGTCGTTAATTATAAAAATGAAAAAGCCACAATAAATATTGCGGCTCTATTCTTAATTAGAATGGGAACTCCACTTCCCACCATAAAATTAATGAAACGGATATAATGTAGTACAGCTATCGTAAAGGGAGGTAGATTAAGCCAATGATAGCCGGCCATGGACATGGCCAACCGGATTAATGAATCCAATGCTTCTAAAATGAAAGGTAAATATTTTAATTTACATGCCAGATTAAAATAGCTATAATGTATGTTATTGCGTAGTTATCAGCAGTGACAATTAACCGGTATTTGTAGATTTCGGGTAAAGTAGCCACCACATTCCGTTCCAAACTGGCCACCAAACCCATTGTTCAACTTTTAGAACTCCATCCCACAAATAATACGACATTCATAATTTGGGATCCA
>Ga0222427_101109_pt1 | contig 15315 bp, 16 predicted proteins | sample 2B20Ametagenome_FD_182890 | JGI IMG/M metagenome (GOLD analysis project Ga0222427, IMG submission 182890) | Enriched microbial communities from leaf-cutter ant dump, University of Wisconsin, Madison, United States - 2B20A (version 2) | ecosystem: Environmental > Terrestrial > Nest > Insects nest...
TCCGGCACCCAGCAGGCGACCGCCGATTCCGGCGTCTTCGACATGGCGAGCCAGACCTTCGTGCTCGAAGGCAAGCGCGTGGTGTTGTCCGAAGGCGCCAACGTCTTCACCGGCTGTAAGCTGACGGTGCTCATGGATACCGGCCGGGCGACGCTCGACAGCTGTGGCGGCCGCGTCAACATCCAGCTCGACCCGAAGTCGCGGCAGAAGAAACAGTAACCGGCAGGCCGTGACCATCTCCCCCCTTTCAAAACTGTTCGGCAAGTCCGGATCGCCGCCGGCAGCGGCCGATGCGGCATCGCCCACCGACAAGGCGCGCTACGAAGGCACGCTGATCGCCCGCGGCCTGACGAAGACCTACAATACGCGGCGCGTCGTCAATGGCGCCTCGCTGGTGGTGCGCCGCGGCGAGGCCGTCGGCCTGCTGGGGCCGAACGGCGCCGGCAAGACCACCTGCTTCTACATGATCACCGGCCTGGTGCCGGTCGACGAGGGCTCGATCGAGATCAACGGCAATGATGTGACTTCCATGCCGATGTATCGCCGCGCCCGCCTCGGCGTCGGCTACCTGCCGCAGGAAGCCTCGATCTTCCGCGGGCTGACGGTGGAGGAAAACATCCGCGCCGTTCTGGAAGTGCACGATTCCAACAAGCAGCGCCGCGAGCAGAAGCTCGACTCCCTGCTCGAGGAATTCCATATCCAGAAGCTGCGGAAGTCGATGGCGGTGGCGCTGTCGGGCGGCGAACGCCGGCGTCTTGAAATCGCCCGCGCGCTGGCGACCGATCCGACCTTCATGCTGCTCGACGAACCTTTTGCCGGCGTCGATCCGATCTCGGTCTCCGACATCCAGAACCTGGTGCGGCACCTGACGGCCCGCGGCATCGGCGTGCTGATCACCGACCACAACGTCCGCGAAACGCTGGGCCTGATCGACCGCGCCTATATCATCCATGCAGGCGAAGTGCTGACGCATGGCCGGGCCAACGACATCGTCAACAACCCGGAAGTCCGCCGCCTCTATCTCGGCGACAAGTTCAGCCTCTAGCCCGTCCTTCATGACGGAAATTCGACAGGCACCCCACTCCTTGCTTGACCAAACCCAATAAAAAAGCAATTTTTGGGCCAGTTGCAATTCCGCGCGGATCTATGCGGGATTGCGACCGAGCCGAAGGGGAGTTTCGCGTCCGTCATGGCATTGTCCGCCAGTCTCTTCCTGCGCCAGAGCCAGTCGCTGGTGATGACCCCGCAACTGATGCAGTCGATCCAGCTGCTTCAGATGACGCATTTCGAGCTCAACCAGTTCATCGCCCAGGAAGTCGAAAAGAATCCGCTGCTCGATTTCGCGCCATCCGATGGCGAATTCGGCGGCACGCGGGACGACGACGGCCCCTTTTCCGGCAGCGACGAGCCGGCCGGCAGCGATCCGGCGGAGCCCCGCGGCAGCGATCTCGCCTCCGACTGGTATGAAAGCGAACACACCGGCACGGCCGATCGTCTGAGCAGCCAGCTCGACACCAATTTCGACAGCGGTTTTTCCGACGAAGGCATGGCGCCGCGCCCCGATGCCCCCGAGCTGATGAGCCAGTGGAAGTCGATGCCGGGCAGCCAAGGCGGCGAAAGTGCCGATCTCGACGATTTCGTCGCCGGTCAGACGACGTTGCGCGATCACCTCAACCAGCAGGTTCCCTTCACCCTGGCCACGGCTGCCGACCACCTGACCGCCCAGCTTCTGATCGACCAGCTCGACGAAGCCGGTTACCTGCAGGCGGATCTGCGGGAGGTCGCCTTGCGGCTTGGCCGCAGCGTAACCGACGTCGAGACGGTGCTGGAGGCGCTGCAGACGCTGGATCCGCCGGGTGTCTTTGCCCGTTCGCTCAGCGAATGCCTGGCGATCCAGCTCAGGCAGCGCGACCGGCTGGACCCGGCAATGGCGGCGCTGGTCGACCATCTCGAACTTCTGGCCCGGCGCGACTTCCTGTCGCTGAAACGGATCTGCGGCGTCGACGAGGAAGACCTGCTCGACATGCTGACCGAGATCCGCAAGCTCAACCCCAAACCCGGCAGCAGCTTCGAAACCGCGGTTTCGGAAGCGATCGTGCCCGACGTGGTGGTGCGGACGGCTGCAAACGGCAGCTGGCTGGTGGAGCTCAACCCCGACACCCTGCCGCGCGTGCTCGTCAACCAGTCCTATTATGCCGAGGTCGCCAAGCACAAGCACCGGCCGGGCGAAGACCAGGCCTTCATGTCCGAATGCCTGCAGACCGCCAACTGGCTGACCCGCAGCCTTGACCAGCGGGCAAAGACGATCATGAAGGTGGCGACCGAAATCGTCCGCCAGCAGGACGCCTTCCTCGTCCATGGCGTCGACCAGCTTCGCCCGCTCAACCTCAAGACGGTGGCCGAGGCGATCAAGATGCACGAATCCACCGTCAGCCGCGTCACCTCCAACAAATACATGCTGACGCCACGCGGCCTGTTCGAACTCAAATATTTCTTCACCGTGTCGATCGGCTCGGCCGGGGGCGGCGACACCCATTCGGCCGAGGCCGTGCGCCATCGCATCCGCGCGCTGATCAACCAGGAGACGCCGGAGGCGGTGTTGTCCGACGACGACATCGTCGATCTGCTCAAGCGGGCCGGCATCGATCTCGCCCGCCGGACGGTGGCCAAGTATCGCGAGGCGATGAACATTCCCTCCTCGGTACAACGGAGACGGGAAAAGCGGGCGCTTTCGAAGGTTTCCGCTTTCTGAGGCGACGTCCCTGTGGATCCGTTAAAAAGTCCCTGACGACCCTTGACTCTCGGGGCACCGGGCGCTAGAAGCGCGCCGCAATTGGAACAGGAAAACCTAGCTCCCGATCATTTCCCCACTTCACGGTTAAGTTTAGCGGCGCAAAACAATGTTCGCCGCGTGAAACGCTTGGATGAGCGAGTGCCTTGGCGTAAACTGATACTCGCAAATCACGACAAGAAGGAAAATTCCATGAGTGTGCGTGTATCCGGGAAACATATGGAGATTGGTGAAACGTTCCGTTCGCGGATCGAGGACCACATCGGCGAGGCCGTAACCAAATACTTCGACGGGGGGTATTCAAGCCAGGTTACAGTTGAAAAGTCCGGTTCGCGTTTTGCAGCGGATTGCAAGATTCACCTGGACAGCGGGGTCAGCCTGCATGCCACGGGTGAAGCGAACGATCCGCAGGCAGCGTTCGATGGCGCAGCCCAGCGTATCGAGAAGCGTCTGCGGCGCTACAAGCGGAAGCTGAAGGACCATCACAGCGGCCTTAACGGCAATGGTGCGGAAATTGCCTATACGGTCATGGATGCCATTCCCGACGAGCAGGAAGAAATCTCGGAGGACTATGCGCCGACGATCGTCGCCGAAAGCAGCAAATCGCTGAGGACGATGTCGGTCGCCAGCGCCGTGATGGCGCTCGACATGACGGACGAGCCGGTCTTCATGTTCCGCAGTGCCGGCAAGGAAGAACTGAATATCGTTTACCGTCGCCGCGACGGTAATATCGGCTGGATCGATGCCGCCAGTGTAAAGAGCTGAGAATGAACACGGGGGATGCCCGGCCGATACCGGCCGGGCATCCCGACCCCTTTTTCTCGGCACATGAAGGACAAAGAGAATGGCGTTGGCAGATCTCCTGCGACAAGATGCGATTATTCCTGCCCTGAAGGTGAATTCCAAAAAGCAGCTGCTCCAGGAGCTTGCGGCCAGGGCCGCAAAGCTCACCGGACTGCCGGAACGGGAAGTCTTCGACGTCATCCTGCAACGCGAGCGTCTCGGCTCCACCGGCGTCGGCAATGGCATCGCCATACCGCACGGCAAGCTGAACGCCATCCATTCCATCACCGGCATTTTTGCCCGCCTGGATCAGCCGGTCGATTTCGAGGCGCTGGACGACCAGCCCGTCGATCTGGTGTTCCTGCTGCTGGCGCCCGAAGGCGCCGGTGCGGACCACCTCAAGGCCCTGTCGCGGATCGCCCGCGTGCTGCGCGACCAGGATCTGGTCGCCAAGCTGCGCGCCACGGATTCCGCCTCGGCGATCTATGCCTTCCTCAATCAGGAAGAAACGTCCAACGCCGCCTGAGGCGCATGCTCCGGCCGGCGACCGCCGGAGCCATCGTCAGTGTCATCGGCTGCAATCACTCGCGGCCTTTTCGTTTTTCCTCGACGAAGGCCGCAAGGCGCAGTCACCGGGACCGCCCGGCGGCAGGAGAGCCGATGGCTCTCCGCCGTTTCACGCCTCAGGCGTCGCCTTCATTGATGCCGGCGGTGCCCGGTTCGGACGGCTGGGCTTCCGCCTTGGCGCCACCCTTGGCGACACCGACCATAGCCGGGCGCAGGACGCGGTCGCCGATCGTGTAGCCGGCCTGCACCACCTGCACGACGGTGTTGTTTGGCACATCGGGATTGGGGATTTCGAACATCGCCTGATGGAAGTTCGGATCGAACTTCTGGCCTTCCGGCTCCAGCTTGCGCACGCCATGGCGCTCGAACGCTGAAAGCATGGACCGCTCGGTCATCTCGACGCCTTCGATCAGGGCATTGAGACCGCTTTCGGCTGCGGCCCGCTGGTCGGCCGGAATGGCGTCGAGGGCGCGGCGCAGGTTGTCGGAAACGCCGAGCATGTCGCGGGCAAAAGCGGTAACGGCATAGGCCTTGGCATCCTTCACGTCGCGTTCGGTACGGCGGCGCAGGTTGTCCATCTCGGCGGCGAGACGGAGGAACTTGTCGCGCAGGTCGGCATTTTCAGCCTTCAGCGCCTCGGTCGGATCGAAGGTGCCGGCCGCCTCCGCAGCGGCAGTTTCGGCGGGACCGGCCTCGGTGTGGTTCACGGCGGCGTCGGGGCCATTCGTAGGGGTCTCGTCGGTCATGACGTATCTCCAGTCACTGTTTTGGGATTTGAGCCCGATATCGAGGTTTGGCGGGAAAAAATCAAGGGTTTACCCGAAGTTTCAGCCGCAACCGCGCCCGTCCGCCGCCGCTACAGCAGCGTCCGTGCCATGCGGCCGACGATCTGGGCGGTGTAATCGACCATCGGCACGATGCGCGAATAGTTGAGCCGCGTCGGGCCGATGACGCCGACGGCGCCGACGATGCGATCCTCGCCGTCCCGGTAGGGCGCGACGATCAGCGATGAACCGGAGAGCGAGAAGAGCTTGTTTTCCGAACCGATGAAAATGCGCACGCCCGGACCGCTTTCGGCGAGATTGAGGATCTCGATCAGGCTGTCCTTCTTCTCCAGGTCGTCGAACAGCATCCGCAGCCGGTCGATGTCTTCGGCACCGGCAACGCCTTCCAACAGATTGGCGCGGCCGCGGACGATCAGCCGCGTCGGCTTGTCGTCGTCCTGGCCGCCGGACCACACCGCCAGGCCACGCTCGACCAGGTCCTGGGACAGGCTGTCCAGCTCCTGCCGCACCTGGTTCTTCAGGACCTGCAACTGCTTGCGCAGATCCGGCAGCGTCTGGCCGATCATGTGGGCATTGAGGAAATTGGCGGCTTCGGTGAGTTGTGACGAGGTAACGCCGGCCGGCAGTTCGATGATGCGGTTTTCCACCTGGTCATGGTCGCCGACCAGCACCGCCAGCGCCTTGGTCGGCTCAAGCCGGATGAACTCGACATGCTTGAGCACCTGGTCAGACTTGGCGGTGACCACCAGGCCGGCGCCGCGGGACATGCCGGACAGCATGCGGCTCGCCTCGTTCATCAGGCCTTCCACCGTCTGGCCGCGCTGCACGGGACCCATCTGGCGATCCATGCTGGCGCGGTCTTCCTGCGAAAGCGCGCTGACCTGCATGAAGGCATCGACGAAAAAACGAAGACCCATCTGCGTGGGAAGCCGGCCGGCGCTGATATGGGGGGAATAGATCAGGCCGAGCTCTTCGAGATCGCCCATGACATTGCGCACCGAGGCAGGCGAAAGCGACATCGGCAACAGGCGGGAGAGGTTGCGGGAACCCAGCGGCTCGCCGTTTTCGAGATACTCCTCCACGATTCGCCGGAAGATTTCCCTTGAGCGATCGTCCAGCGCTGCGCTCACATCCCTGTCCGGCGTCTGCCCTAAACCCATCTTTCCCGTAAAAACCGTGTCGTTGATCCTGAAGGGAATATAGGCATGCCGACGCCGATCCACAAAGGGAAATGTGAAAAACGCGTGGGGATGCGTCAGACCTCGATCGCCACCCGCCACCAGGCCGTCTCCGGCGGCTCGAAGGAGTGCGACAGCGGCTTCAGGCTCTCGGCTTCCTTGTCGTCGAAGCTGCCGAGCACCAGCGCAATCACCGGCGCATCATCGACGGCGCCGAGCGTGCTGCCGCAGCGCGGACAAAAGGCCCGGCTGGAATAATCGGACGAGCGGTAGAGACTGGGCGCCCCACCCTCACCCACCCAGCTGACCGCCTCGCTCGGAAACTCCACCCAGCACAACGTCAAGCCGCCCGAATGCCGCTGGCAGAAATCGCAGGAGCAGCTATGCGGATTGCCCGGCTGGCCTTTTGCAGTAAAACGGATATGGCCGCACAGGCACCCACCCTCGTGTGTTTCGCTCATCGACATCCTCGAAGCCATTGGTTCACGCGCCGAGGCTGGCATGGTCAAAGCGTGGCAGCAAGCTTGAAACGGTTGTGTTACGGTGCTTCCGGCGGCGGATTCCCGCAGGCGACAGCGCCTTTTCCTTTGCAAAAGGCGTCGGCCAGCCGTAGAAGGCGTCTCACAACAGCAGGAGTTTCACATGCGGCCTTCAGGCAGAAAAACGGACCAGATGCGCAAGGTTTCCTTCGAGCGCGGTTTTTCCAAACATGCGGAGGGTTCCTGTCTCGTCAAGTTCGGCGACACCCATGTGCTGTGCACCGCAAGTCTTGAGGACAAGACGCCGCCGTGGCTGCGCAACAGCGGCAAGGGCTGGGTAACGGCCGAATACGGCATGCTGCCGCGCGCCACCGGCGAACGCATGAAGCGCGAAGCCGCCATCGGCAAACAGGGCGGCCGCACCCAGGAAATCCAGCGGCTGATCGGCCGCTCGCTGCGCGCCATCGTCGATCTCGAAGCGCTGGGCGAACGACAGATCACCATCGACTGCGACGTCATCCAGGCCGATGGCGGTACGCGCACCGCCTCGATCACCGGGGCATGGATTGCCCTCTACGACTGCCTGAAGTGGATGGAAGGCCGCAACATGGTGAAGGTCGAGCGTGTCCTGAAGGATCACGTCGCCGCCATTTCCTGCGGCATCTTCGCCAACCAGCCGGTCATCGACCTCGACTATCTGGAAGACTCGGCCGCCGAGACCGACGCCAACTTCGTCATGACCGGCACCGGCGGCATCGTCGAGATCCAGGGCACGGCCGAAGGCAAGCCGTTCACGGAAGAGGAATTCTCGACGCTGATGCAGCTTGCCCGCAACGGCATCGCCGAACTGGTGACGCTGCAGAAGCAAGCGGTGGCGTGAGGAAGAAACGGGCGTAGCGCCATGAGCCAGCCGTTGATCGAAGCCATGCTCGAGACCGCGCTTTATGCGCCGGACCTGGATGCGGCGGAGCGATTTTACGGCGGCATTCTCCGCCTTGAGACGATCGCCCGCGTCGGCAACCGGCATGTGTTTTATCGCTGCGGTTCCGGCGTGCTTTTGATCTTCAACCCGCAGGAAACGGTAAAGCCGCCGGAAGACGGCGCCGCCCTGCCGGTGCCGCCGCACGGCACGAGCGGCGCAGGCCACGCCTGCTTCCGGCTGGCAGCGGAGAATTTCACGGCGATGATCGCGGCGCTGAAAACTGCCGGCGTCGCCATCGAAGCGGATTTTACCTGGCCGAATGGCGGCCGTTCCATCTATTTCCGCGACCCGGCCGGCAACAGCCTGGAATGCGCCGAGGCCCGCATCTGGGGAATCGAATAGGAAAGACCATGCGCAAGCTCGATACCAAGACCATCGTCGTCGCCAGCCACAATGCCGGCAAGATCCGCGAAATCGCCGACCTCATCGGCCCCTTCGGCTTTTCCGCCAAGTCTGCGGCGGAACTGAAGTTCGAAGAGCCTGACGAAACCGGCACGACCTTCGAAGAAAATGCCGCCATCAAAGCGCTGGCCTCGGCCAAGGCGTCCGGCCTTCCGGCGCTTTCGGACGATTCCGGCATCGTCATCGATGCGTTGGGTGGTGCGCCCGGTGTCTACACCGCCAACTGGGCCGAACGCGAGGACGGCAGCCGCGATTTCGCCATGGCGATGGAAAAGGTGGAGACGGCGCTGCAGAAAGCCGGCGCCACGCATTTCGAAAGCCGCACCGCCCGTTTCGTCAGCGTGCTCTGCCTCGCCTGGCCGGACGGTCATGTCGAGATGTTCCGCGGCGAGGTGGAAGGCCATGTCGCCTGGCCGCCGCGCGGCACGCAGGGTTTTGGCTACGATCCGGTGTTCCAGCCTGTCGGCTACGATCTCACCTTCGGGGAAATGAGCGCCGAAGAAAAGCACGGCTGGAAACCCGGCGATGCCCAGGCGCTGTCGCACCGCGCCCGCGCCTTCAAGCTTTTTGTCGAGACCTGCCTTGAAGCCTGATCAGCCTTCCATCGGTTATGGCGACTTGCTGCCCGATACCGGCGAGCCCGGTTTCGGCGTCTATGTGCATTGGCCCTTCTGTGCCGCCAAATGTCCCTATTGCGATTTCAACAGCCATGTGCGCCACCAACCGGTGGACCAGCCGCGTTTTGCCGCCGCCTTCCTGCGCGAGATGGAGTGGATGCGCAAGCTGAGCGGCCCGAAGACCGTGACCAGCATCTTTCTCGGCGGCGGCACGCCATCGCTGATGGCGCCGGAAACGGTCGAGGCCATCCTCGACGGCATCGCCCGCCACTGGCATGTGCCAGATGGCATCGAGATCACCATGGAGGCCAACCCCTCCAGCGTCGAGGCGACCCGCTTCCGCGGCTACCGCGCCGCCGGTGTCAACCGCGTATCGCTCGGCGTGCAGGCGCTCAACGATGCCGACCTGAAATTCCTCGGCCGGCTGCACAATGTCGAGGACGCGCTGAAGGCGATCGGGCTGGCCCGCGACATCTTTCCGCGCATGTCCTTCGATCTTATCTATGCCCGGCCGCACCAGACCGTGGAGGCCTGGGAGGCGGAGCTGCGCCAGGCGATTTCTTACGCCGTCGATCACCTGTCGCTTTACCAGCTGACGATCGAGGAAGGCACGCCCTTCTTCGGCCTGCACAAGGCCGGAAAATTCATCGTACCCGACGGCGACCAGTCGGCGCTGCTCTACGAGGCGACGCAGGAGATCACCGCCCGGGAAGGCCTGCCGGCCTACGAGGTTTCCAACCACGCCCGCCCGGGCGCCGAAAGCCGCCACAACCTCACCTACTGGCGTTACGGCGATTATGCCGGCATCGGCCCCGGCGCCCATGGCCGGCTGACGCGCGGCCGCGACAAGCTGGCGACGGCCACCGAACGCCGGCCGGAGACCTGGGTGGACCAGGTCGAGAAGAACGGCCACGGCATGGTCGATGAAGAATTGCTCGGATATGACGAGCAGGCCGACGAGCTGCTGCTCATGGGCCTGCGCCTGAAGGAAGGCGTCGATCTCGCCCGCTGGCAGCAACTGTCCGGCCGGGACCCCGATCCGAACCGCGAGCAGGCGCTTCTCGACCACGGCTTTATCGAGCGGCTCGGCAATTCCCGCCTGCGCTGCACGCCGTCCGGCATGCTGATCCTCGATTCCGTGGTCGCCGATCTCGCCTGCTGAAGCCCTTTCCGGTCAGGATGATGCAGCCTTGCCTTTCCAGGCCTGGGCGATGCGCCCGTCGATGGCAGCGAGGCCGATGGCGATCATTGCCATGCCGGCAAAATGTTTCGGCAGAAGCTGTTCGCCGAGCACGAGGGCGCCGAGCAGGATGGCGCTGACCGGGATCAGGAAGGTGACCAGCATCAGATTGGTGGCGCCGGCCGTCGCCAGGATGCGAAAGAACAGCACATAGGCGATGGCGGTCGACAACAGAGCGAGGCCGGCCAGTGCCGCCAGCGTTTCCGCGCCGGGCATTCCGAGCGTCCAGGGTTGATCGACGATCAGCGCCACCGGCACAAGCATGATTGCCGAAGCCGTCACCTGTCCTGCCGCCGGCAGCATCGGCGCCATGCCCATGCGCTTGAAACGGCGGCCAAAAATGCCGGCGACGGAATAGGACAGCGCCCCGCCGAGCACGGCAAGCTGCGCCAGCGTATTGTCGCCGAGGCCATCGAGGGCCGCCGGCCCGATCATCAGCGCCACCCCGGCAAAACCGGTGAGCACGCCCACAAACCGTCCTGCCGTGATCTTTTCGTCCTGGGTGAGCAGATGCGCGACGATGACGGCAAAAAGCGGCGTCGTGGCATTGAGGATGGAGGCAAGGCCGCTGGCGATATGTGTCTGGCCCCAGACGATCAGCGAGAAGGGGATGACATTGTTGAGCAACCCCATGCCGAAGAACGCCGCCCAGGACTTGCCGTCGCGCGGCATCGACTGGCCGCTGATGCGCAGGATCAGATGCAGCGCCAGGGCAGCCAGCGCAACACGCGCCGCGACGATGGTGAAGGGCGGCCAGGCCTTGACCAGGATGCCGTTGAACAGGAAGGACCCGCCCCAGAGGATGGAAAGGACGATGAGCATCAACCACTCGATCATACCCATGGATTTTTGCCGAGACATGACGATCTCCCTTTTAGTTGAGTTTTCTTCGTCAGTTTGCAGCGTCAATATTCTTTGCAAACTATCGAATTTCGTTCATTATCTCGTGGAATGCGACTGCCTGACAAAGGAGATTTTTTCGCCTCATGAACGAGTTATTCTAAATCATGGGCGACCTGCTCCCCTCCCTCTCGTCCCTGCGCGCCTTCGAGGCGACGGCGCGGCATCTGAGCATGACGCTGGCCGCGGAGGAGTTGCACGTCACACCAGGCGCCGTCAGCCTGCAGGTGCGTGAACTCGAGACGACGCTGGATATCCAGCTCTTCACGCGCCGGCCGCGCAGCCTGGCGCTGACAGTTGAAGGCGCCGATTATTTCGCGACACTGCGCACCGCCTTCCGCCTGGTGCGCGAAGCGACGGCAGCGGTGCGGGCGCGGGCCCGCGGCTCGGTGCTGACGGTCACCTGCACGGCGACCTTCGCGATGCAATGGCTGGTGCCGCGCATCGGCCGGTTCGAGGCGCAGCATCCCGGCATCGACGTCCGTATCAGCCCCTCCTACCGGATCATGGATTTTGCCCGCGACGGCGTGGATATCGCCGTGCGGCATGGCCTTGGTGCTTACGAAGGCCTCGTCAGCCAGCGGCTGATCGACGACGACCTGATCCCCGTCGCCACGCCGGCACTGGTCGCCCGCCTCGGAGCCTCACCGGCGCCGGAAGCACTTGCCGGCATGACGCTGATCCACGACGTCTATCGCCGCGACTGGGAATTGTGGCTGGAGGCTGCCGGTGTCGATCCGGCGCCGGCAGCCCACGGCCCGATCTTCGCCGACGGCAACGGCGCCGTGGAAGCCGCCAAGGCCGGCCTGGGGTTTGCGCTGGTCCGTGGCTCCTTTATCGAGAAGGAGTTGGCGGAGGGGCAGCTTGCCGCCCCCTTCCCGCTCGGGCTGGCAAGCCGGCTTGCCTATCACCTCGTTTATCCGGCCGTGGCCCTGGAGCGGCCGGCCGTCGCCGCCTTCCGGCGCTGGCTGCTCGCAGAAGCGGCAGGCGCGCCCGCATAAGAAAACCCGGAGAACAGCATTCCATGGAGACGATCTACACCGATCCGGCACTGACGGCGCTCTACGACGCGCTGAACCCTGCGGGCGACGATACCGCCTTCTATCTCGGTCGTGCCACCCCCGGAGACCGCATCCTCGACATCGGCTGCGGCACAGGCCTGACGGCACGGCTTTTTGCCGAGCGCGGCCATGAGGTCACCGGCGTCGAGCCGGCGGCAGCCATGCTTGCCGTGGCCCGCAACAACGACGTGGGCGGTCGGATCAGCTGGGTCGAGGCGGATGCGCGCACGCTCGACCTGCCGCAGCGTTTCGACCTGGCGATCATGACCGGCCATGTCTTCCAGGTCTTTGCAGCCGACGACGCCCGCGCCGTGCTGCAGGCCGCCTTCCGGCACCTGGAGAGCGGCGGCCGCCTTGTTTTCGACAGTCGCAACCCGTTGCGGCGCGCCTGGCAGCACTGGACGCCACAGCACTCGGCCCGACGCATCGTGGTGGAGGGTTTGGGGCAGGTGGACGTTCGCCACGCGGTGACGGCGGTGGAGGGCGAATGGGTGACCTTTGTCAGCGAGCATCGGTTTATCGAGAGCGGCATCGTCAAGGCCAGCCATAGCCGCCTTCGTTTTCCGCCATCCACGGAAATTACCGCGATGCTGCAGGCCACGGGGTTTACCGGCATCGAACTCTACGGCGACTGGAACGGCAATCCCTTCACGCCCGACAGCGCCGAAATCATCGTCTGCGCCCGCAAGCCTTGAGCGTGGCACCAACAGCAAAAAGCCTCATCCTTTTGCATGAAAGGATGAGGCCTGAGGGCACAAACAGATAAATGCCGGGCCGCAGACGGTCGAACCGTCTCGCCCGGCAACACGATCACTCGTTGATCAGACGCTTCAGAAGCTCGATCTCATGGCTCAGCTTGGTATCGCCGGAGATCAGCTCCTCGATCTTGCGTACCGCATGCAGCACGGTGGTATGATCGCGGCCACCAAAACGCCGGCCGATTTCCGGGAAGGACCGCGGCGTCAGCGTCTTCGACAGATACATGGCGATCTGGCGCGGCTTGACGATCACGCGCGTGCGGCGGTTCGAGACCAGTTCCTGGCGCGAGACGTTGTAATGCCTTGCGACGATGCGCTGGATGTCCTCGATGCGCACCCGCTTCGGCTCGGAGCCGACGAGATGGGCGAGCAGTTCGTCGACGCGGTCGATCGACAGGTTGGGTTCGAAGGAGCGGCGGAAGATCAGCTGGTTGAAGGCGCCTTCCAGCTCGCGGCCGCTCGCGGTGATGTTGCGGGCGACATGCGAAATGATATCGCCGGGAATGTCGATCGACGGATCGTCCTTGCGGACGGACTGCAGCCGCTGCGTCAGCATTTCCAGCCGCATGTCGTAGTCGGGAACGTCGAGTTCGATCGCCACACCGCCCTGCAGGCGCGAACGGACGCGCGGATCGAGCGATTCCAGCTCCCAGGGGGCGCGGTCGGCGGCCACGACCACCTGCTTGGCGCTGTCGAGCAGCATGTTGAGCAGATGGCAGAATTCGTGCTGGATCATCTTGCCCTGCAGGAACTGCATGTCGTCGATGATCAGAAGGTCGATGTTGCGCAGCGAGTCCTTCAGCGTCAGCGCGTCATTGTCGCGGATGGCGGTGGCAAAACGCCACATGAAATATTCCGCCGTCAGATAGACGACGCGCGGCAGCCGGGGGCTGTTGACCGCGGCATTGGCGATTGCCTGCAGCAGATGCGTCTTGCCGAGACCGACCGTCGAATGGATGAACAGCGGATTGAAGCGCACCGCACCGGCGCCGGCTTCGGCGATGGTCTTGGCGGCGGCGAGCGCAACGCGGTTCGAGGACCCTTCCACGAAGGACTCGAAGGTGTAGCGGGAGTCGAGCGGCGAGCCGAACAGCGGGCTTGGCGCGGAAGCCGGGCGCTGCGGCACGGCGCCGGCGCTTGCGGCGACCTGGCCGATGCTCTGCGGCGCGCTGCGGCGCGGCTGGGCCGGAGCCGGTTCGGCCGCGGACTGGCTTTCCTCGGCGGCGGAGGGCCGGACGCTCCGGGTCGCCGTGCGCACCAGGATTTCCACCTTGAGGATTTCGGGGTCTTCCGCCTGGAAGATACCGGTGATGAGATCGATATAGCGGTTGTTGATCCAGGACTTGAGGAACGTCGTCGGCACCGTCAACCGCACGACACTCTTGGACACCGAATGCAGCTTGAGCCGTGCAAACCAGCTTGCATAGACATCCTGACCGACTTGAGCCTTCAATCGGGCACTGAACCGATCGAACAGTGCGTTATAGGTCATACCGGTTTTATCCTCCGTCACCTCGGAGCATACCGCGTCGAACGGCTTCGGTGCCTTGTCCCCGTCTCCAAGGGCACCGGTCGTCATCATATTCACTTGCATTGTCGCCGCCTTCCAAATTCTCGTTGTCGGGCGAAACTATCCCGCTCGCCCGAGCCTTATTCTTTTCTCCGGTCGTGCCCCGCTGGCCCGCGCCGGTCATATCCTGTTAAGTTGGGTCACCGGGCCAATCCGGCAACACCGACCTGAAGGAACCGGCCTTGCCGTTCCCTCTGCGGGCTCACCCGCCGCCATCCGATCCTCGCCCTCGTCGTTGAGGCTCGAATGTTTTTCATGCCCTCCCTGATCACTCAAAACACCAGAGGACGCGAAGCCGCAAGACAGCCCGCGCGGTATCGATACCGATACCGTTAAATTCCCGTCAACTGTTTGAAAAGACGGCGTAGAACACGCCGCTTCCCAGGAGACAAAACCACTCTTCCGCCTGTTCAGCGTCAAATGAGCCAACATTGTGAAGGTGGTGTCCGCGCCCCCCGTTGAGAGGCATTTAGGCAGGATCATATGCCGAGATCAATGATGAATTTTACGCAAAATTAAGGGACGGGCATTGACTCCGGAGCCGCAATTTGGGTGTCACAAAGGCCTTCATCAAGAATCGCTTTTGAATCAAGGAGATTCAAACAAGGCCAATTTGGAGCGGCGGGAAAAACAAAAAAAATAAAAAATCGCTTGACTCAAAGACCGGCCCAACTGCCGCAACGAGAGTCATCCAGAGACCATGCAACCTTCCGCAAACCTTTGAAAATAAAAGGATTTTTATGTCATGCCAGTGACATGCGGACGTCTTGAGAAATTAACCAAGCCGTGGCGGAAGGCCAGAATCCGAAAAGCCCGGTCTCGCGACCGGGCTTATCATTTCACGTCATAATTGACGAAAATTAGACCGCCAGAGCCTTCACGCGGCTCGCCAGGCGGGACACCTTGCGGGAAGCGGTGTTCCGATGCAGCACACCCTTGGTGGCAGCGCGGGCCAGTTCCGGCTGGGCAGCCTTGAGGGCTTCCTGGGCGACGGCGAGATCGCCCGAAGCGATGGCTTCCTCAACCTTGCGGATGAAGCTGCGGACGCGCGAGCGGCGGTTCTTGTTGATTGCGGTGCGGCGAGCGATCTTGCGGGTCGCCTTCTTCGCCGAAGTAGTATTGGCCATGGATGCCTCTCTTCGAATTCAAACCAAACTCCGCCATCGCCGCGCCGGTCGTTGCGACCTTTCGTATCAGCCATG
>Ga0222427_101115_pt1 | contig 15139 bp, 14 predicted proteins | sample 2B20Ametagenome_FD_182890 | JGI IMG/M metagenome (GOLD analysis project Ga0222427, IMG submission 182890) | Enriched microbial communities from leaf-cutter ant dump, University of Wisconsin, Madison, United States - 2B20A (version 2) | ecosystem: Environmental > Terrestrial > Nest > Insects nest...
GCGCATAACGCTCGTCAACGTCCCAGAAACCGGCCTGTCCCCGCATCCTCCGCCTCCATGCAAATCAGCATGGCAATCGAATCAAATCCCGGCCGAAAACGCGAGGTAATTCGAGGTCTCCAGGTGGAGGTGCGGGGCAAACGCCATTTCCGGCCGACATCGCCGCGCCAGCCGGATGCCCTTCCCGCCCCACGGCGGCTTTCGCTGCCGCTGCTCGACCCGATGACCCGCCCGTTCCGCAGCGCCGCCCCTGTGCGGCCGGCGAGCGTTCCGCGCGTCTGGGCACCGGGCATGACGGCGCCGCGGTTTCAACTCCCTACGCCGCCGGCGCCCGACGATCCGCTCGACGCCACGCGGCTGAGGCTCAGGCTCGACGCGCTCGGCCGCGCACTGGACGACCTGCCGCGCCAGGCGCTGCGCTTCGCCCGCTGGCAGGCCCGCCGCCTCGCCGCGCTTGCGCAAGGCGCGATCGACACCCGCTTTCGCCGGCCGCTCAGGCCCGGCCGTCCGCCCGGGGCGGCGAAAAGGCGGCGGCACGAGATCCACGACGTGCTGGCGAATTCCCATTCGCTCTGCTGGTGGGCGCTGGAGCGGCCAGATACGTCGTGACGGGCAGGTTGCGCGTGCATGTTGTTGGACGGAGCCAGTACCCCCAACCCCTAACCTTGCCGGGGCGAGCCACGGCAAGGTTAGGGGTTGGGGGTACCGGCTCCGCCCTGGCAAGGCTAGGGGTGGAGGGGCCAGCCTTTATCGCCAATCGTCAAACGAGGCACCTTCCGGCGTCGGCGTGGTTGAGGTTACCCCTCTCCGCCTCGCTTCGCTCGGCACCTCTCCCCAGAGGGGCGAGGAACCCAGGTCCTGCAACGAGAGCGGTTTGGAAAGGCAGGCCGCTCGCGGGTTCCGGTTCCTCGCCCCTCTGGGGAGAGGTGGCTCGGCGAAGCCGAGACGGAGAGGGGCAGCACCTTGCACAATGGGCTTCCCCTCAAAGCGAAAGGATCACAGCCACTTCTTCCACTTGAAGAAGCCGACCAGCGCGATCGCCACCGCGGCCATGAACAGCAGCGCCGCCGGATAGCCGTAATAGGCGCGCAGTTCGGGCATATTCCAGGGCGAGGCGTCGGGGTCGAAGTTCATGCCCCAGACGCCGACGAGGAAGGTCAGCGGAATGAAGATGGCCGAGACGATGGTGAGCAGCGAGATGACGTCGTTGGTGCGCGCCTGGCTGAGCGACAGGTGCATCTCGATCAGCCCCGACATGGTGTCGCGCTCGGTCTCGACCATCTGGATCAGGCGGATGGCGTGGTCGAGCTTGTCGTTGAAGAACACCTTGGTCTCGGCCTGCACATAGTGCGCGTCGTTGCTGATCAGGGTGGCGAGCGCGTCGCGCAGCGGCCACAGCACGCCCTTCAGCATGTTGATGGAGCGGCGCATCTGCTGAAGCTCGGTCATCTGCTGCTTGTGCGGCGAGCGCAGCATGGCGTCCTCGATGCTGTCCGCCACCTCGGCCGAGGCTTCGATCGGCGGAAAGTAGCTGTCGACGATGGCGTCGATCAGCGCGTAGGCGAGGTAGTCGGCGCCGCGCGTGAGCAGACGGTTCGGCGCCGGGCTGTCGATGCGCCTGCGCACCGGGTCGAACGGATCGCCCTCGCGCTCCTGGAAGGTGAGGACGAATTTCTCGCCGAAGAAAACGGAGACCTGCTCGTAGCGCAGCGTGGACACGTCATCGATCATCGAGAGCGTCATGAAGGCGTGGTCGTCGTAGAAATCCACCTTCGGGCGCTGGCCGGTGTTGACCACGTCCTCCAGCGCCAGCGGATGCAGGCCGAAGGTCTTGCCGATCTCCTCGATCAGGGGAATGTCGGCGAGGCCGGTGCAGTCCAGCCAGATCACCGGCCAGTGGTCGAGGTTCTTGACCACGTCGCCGATGGCGGGCTTGCGGATGGTCTTCGACTTCGCGGCCGAGATCAGCGTCAGGGTGAGGCGCGTCGGCTCAGCCGAGGGATCGGCGATCAGCGTGCCCGGCGAGGCACCGACCGGGGCGCGGCGTGTCCTGAAAACCCTGCGCTTCTTCTCGCCCGTCTTCGCCATGACCGCTCCGTCTCCCGACTCACCGGTCAATCTAGGGCCAACGCCTTATCCGGCAAAGACGCGCCGCGGCTTGAACATGCCGCGCTCGATGGAGCCGATGGCGACGAGGCGGCCATGCGCGGTGGCGCAGGCTTCGTCGGCCTCGACGGGGGCGTCGCGGCCGCGCACGATGACGGGATTGCCGAGCCTGATCTTGCCGGCCGCATCGTCGCTGACGACGACCTGCGGCAGGCAGTCCAGCGCCGCGACCGTATCGATGACGAGACCGTCGATCGCGGCGAAATCCATCGGCAGGTCGCCCTCCTGCGGCTGGCCGGCCTCGCCGAAGCGCGCCGTCTCCAGTTCCTTGACGGTGACGAGGTCCTGCGGCGTGAAGGGGTCGACCTCGGTGCGGCGCAGCTCCGCGATATGGCCGTAGCAGCCGAGGTCGCGGCCAATGTCGCGGGCCAGGCTGCGCACATAGGTGCCCTTGCCGCATTCGATCTCGAAGACGGTGCGCCCGCCGTCATGACCGACGATGTCGAGCCGGCCGATCTCGACCTCGCGGGCGGGAATGTCCACCGCCTCGCCGCCGCGCGCCAGGTCATAGGCGCGCTCGCCGGCAATCTTGATGGCCGAGAACTGCGGCGGCGTCTGCATGATGACGCCGGTGTAGTTCGGCATGACGGCGCGGACGTCCGCTTCCGACGGGCGCTTGTCGGAACTCTTCGTCACCGGCCCTTCGAGGTCGTCGGTGGAGCGCTCCTCGCCCCAGGCGACGGTGAAACGGTAGACCTTGGCGCCGTCCTGCACGTAGGGCACGGTCTTGGTCGCGTCGCCCAGCGCGATCGGCAGCATGCCGGACGCCAGCGGGTCGAGCGTGCCGGCGTGGCCTGCCTTCTCGGCCTGGAACAGCCACTTGACCTTGGAGACCGCCTCGGTCGAGCCCATGCCGACCGGCTTGTCCAGGATCACCCAGCCGGAAACCGGCCGGCCCTTCTTCTTGCCGCGACGGGCCATTCAGTCCTCTTTGTCTTTGTCATCGTCGTGCTCCAGGTCACGCGCCACTTCGGGCGAATGCAGAAGCTCGTTGATCTTCTGGAAATTGTCGTAGCTGGTGTCGAGCCGGAAGCGGAACTCGGGCATGTACTTCATCTGCCTCAGTGCCGGCGACATGCGGCCGCGGATGAATTTCGCGTGCCGGTTCAGCGCCTCGACCACGGCGGCATCGTCCTTGGCGCCCATCGGCGCGACGAAGGCGGTGGCGATCTTCAGGTCCGGCGACATGCGCACTTCCGACACCGAGATCACCGTCGTCTCGATCAGGTCGTCGCGCACCTCTGCGCGCTGCAGCATCTCGGCCAACGCGTGGCGCACCTGCTCGCCGACGCGCAGGACGCGCTGCGAGGGACCAGCCGCTGGATTTCTGGACATGGAAAGTCTCTTCTGTGTACGGGTTCGAACCGTCGTGGGGCGGGCACTTAACGCTGTTGGATGGATTTGGCTAGAGGCTTTCACGCTTTATCCGTCATTCCGGGCCGCGCAGCGGACCCGGAATCCAGAGATGAAGCGCTGGCAAGCCAGAGTCAGACGAGCAAGACCGGCGTTCTGGATTCCGGGTCCGCTGCGCGGCCCGGAATGACGCCAACGAAGGCCACAAGGGCAGATGGCCGCTCTCGACCATCTGCCTCTCCAGACTCCGAGTCTTACAGCGTGCGCGTCACCATCTCGACGCGGAAGCACTCGATGACGTCGCCGACCTGGATGTTCTCGTAGTTCTGGAACGCCATGCCGCATTCCTGTCCGACGGGAACCTCCGGCACCTCGTCCTTGAAGCGCTTGAGCGTCTTCAGCGTGCCTTCGTGGATGACGACGTTGTCGCGGATCAGGCGCACGCCCGCGCCGCGCTCCACCTTGCCTTCGGTGACGCGGCAGCCCGCGACCTTGCCGACCTTGGTGATGTTGAACACCTCCAGAATCTCGGCATTGCCGATGAAGGTCTCGCGGCGTTCCGGCGACAGCAGGCCCGACATCGCCGCCTTCACGTCATCCACGAGGTTGTAGATGATGTTGTAGTAGCGGATCTCGATGCCCGCCTGCTCGGCGGCGGTCCTTGCCTGCGCGTTGGCGCGGACGTTGAAGCCGATGATGACGGCTCCCGAAGTCTCGGCCAGCGTCACGTCGCTCTCGGTGATGGCGCCAGCGCCCGAGTGGACGATGCGCGCCCTGACCTCGTCGGTGCCGAGCTTCTCCAGCGCCGCGTCGATCGCCTCGATGGAGCCCTGCACGTCGCCCTTGACGATGAGCGGGAACTCCTTGAGGCCGCTCGACTGCAACTGCGACATCATCTGCTCGAGCGAGCCGCGCTGGCCGGCGTGCTTGGCCACCGCCTTGTCGCGGGCGAGCCGCTGGCGGTACTCGGTGATCTCGCGGGCGCGCGCCTCGTTGGTGACGATGGCGAAGCGGTCGCCGGCATGCGGCGTGCCCTGAAGGCCGAGCACCTCGACCGGCATGGCCGGCGGCGCCTCGGGCACATGCTCGCCGCGGTCGTTGACCAGCGCGCGCACCCTGCCCCATTCGTTGCCGGCCACCAGGATTTCGCCCGGCAGCAGCGTGCCGGTCTGCACCAACACGGTGGCGACCGGACCGCGGCCCTTGTCGAGGCGCGCCTCGATGACCACGCCTTCGGCGGTGCGGTCGGGATTGGCCTTGAGGTCGAGGATCTCGGCCTGCAGCAGCACGGCTTCCAGAAGCTTGTCGATGCCTGCACCCGTCTTGGCGGAGACCTCGACGTCGAGCGTCTCGCCGCCCATCTCCTCGACCACGATCTCGTGCTGGAGAAGCTGGGTGCGCACCTTCTGCGCGTTGGCGCCGGGCTTGTCGATCTTGTTGATGGCAACGATGATCGGCACGCCGGCGGCGCGGGCGTGGTTGATGGATTCCACCGTCTGCGGCATCACGCTGTCGTCGGCCGCGACCACCAGGATCGCCACGTCGGTCGATTGCGCGCCGCGCGCACGCATGGCGGTGAAGGCTTCGTGGCCGGGCGTATCGATGAAAGTGATCTTCTGCCCGTTCCTCTCGACCTGGTAGGCGCCGATATGCTGGGTGATGCCGCCGGCCTCGCCGGACACCACATTGGCCTGGCGGATGGCGTCGAGCAACGAGGTCTTGCCGTGGTCGACGTGGCCCATGATGGTGACCACCGGCGGGCGCGATACCAGATCCTCCGGCCGGTCGGGAATATTGAACAGGCCTTCCTCGATATCGGACTCGGCCACGCGCTTGACCGTATGGCCGAACTCGGTGGCGATCAGCTCGGCCGTGTCGGCGTCGATGACGTCGCCCGGCTTCATCATCTGGCCCTGCTTCATGAAGAACTTGACGATGTCGACCGCCCGTTCCGACATGCGGTTGGCGAGTTCCTGGATGGTGATCGTTTCGGGAATGGTGACCTCGCGCATGACTTTTTCGCGCGGCTCATTGTGCATGGCGCGCTTGAATTTCTCCTGCCGGCGGCGGGCGGCGGCGAGCGAACGGCCGCGCGCCGAATCCCCGTCCTCGGACGACAGCGCCGAGTTCAGCGTCAGCTTGCCGCGGCGGCGATCGTCTTCGCGTGTGCGCGTCGGCTTGGGAACTTCGGGCGTCGGAAGGCGGCGCGGCGGCAGGGATGATGCGCCGCGGCTGCGCGGCTTCTCCTCTTCCTCGGCGCCATCGGCGGTCTGCGGCGCGCGTCGGCGCGCCTCTTCCTCGGCGCGCTTGCGCGATTCAGCTTCCTTCTGGAGACGCGCTTCCTCCTCGGCCTGACGGCGCGCGGACTCCTCGCGCTCGCGCTGGCGGCGCTCCTCTTCCTCGGCGCGGCGCCTGGCATCCTCGGCCGCGCGGACACGGTCTTCCTGCTCGCGGGCGACGGAGCCTTCGAGCGCCCTGCGGCGGGCTTCCATCTCGTCGCGCGACAATTCGTTGAGCACCAGCCGTTCGGGCGGCGTCTGACGCGGCTGCTGCGGTTCGGCTGCCGGCTGCTGCGCAACGGGCGCAGGCGCGGCAGGTCTCGCCTGCGGTTTCGGCGTGAAGACCGGGGCAGGTTCGGGCCGCTCGCCCGGCTTGACGAACTTGCGCTTGGTCTCGACGACGACCTGCTTGGTGCGGCCGTGCGAGAAATTCTGCCGCACGGTGCTTTGCTCCACACCCGGGCGCTTCAGCGTCAGCGTCTTTTTGGGCGTTACGCTCAGCGTCTTGTCGTCGCCCGATTTCGTATCACTCATTCCACATCCTCTGCGGCGTCTTCGTCGCCGGCAACGGCCGCAAGCATTGCCAGATCGTCCGGGGAACCGCCCCGGTATCGGTCGAGCGCAACCATGCGCTTCCCAACCGCCTTGCCCGCGTCACCCGCGAGAACGGCAGCATGTATCACATTTGTCGCCCCGAATGCCAAACCCAATTCGGCCTGCGAAAAAAGTTTGTAGGCAGGGATGGCCGGGCCGCCGAGATGAACGGTGGCCCGGCGGGCCTGGGCGATCTTGCGCACTCCGTCCTCGGCCGCTTCCACGGCATGGAGCACGAGCGAAGCCTTGCCGGACCGGACCGCCGCCTCGACCTTCGCGGCGCCGAGCACTACCTGACCGGCCTTGCGCGCCAGTCCCAGCGCGCCCGCTGCCGATTTCACCAGAAGGGAATCGACCATGCCGCCCAAATCCGGCGGCACGGCAACCGGCCGCTTGAAGGCACGGCTGAAATGGTTCTTCTGGGCCGCCTTTTCAACCGTGGCACGGTCGGCGCCCACCCAGCAGCCACGGCCGGGCAGGTTTCGCTTGAGATCGGGGACGACGGACGAATCCGGACCGACCACGAACCGGATCAATTCATCCGGCGCGGCGGTCTTTCGCGTGACGATGCAGGTGCGATCGTTCATTTCGTCCAAGGGCGGCCCCGATCCGTCTCATCTCAGGCGCCGACGGTTTCGGCTTCCGCAGCCTCGGCGGCTTCGGTCTGGGCTTCCTCTTCGGAAATCCAGCCGGCCTTGAGACGGGCAGCCAAAATCATCTGCTCTGCATCGGCCTTGGAGACGCCGTGATCGGCGAGAACGCCCGGAAAGACCTTGGTCTCGCCGTCCTTGCGCTCCTTCCAGCCGACGAGGTCGTCGGCGGCGTAACCGGCGAAATCCTCGATCGTCTTCACGCCGTCTTCGCCGAGCGACACCATCATGGCGGTGGTGATGCCGGGAATCTCGCGCAGTTCGTCCTCGACGCCGAGCTTCTTGCGCGCGGCGTCCTGCTCGGCCTCGACCTTTTCCAGATGCTCGCGGGCGCGGGTCTGGATTTCGGTCGCCGTGTCCTCGTCGAAACCGTCGATCGAGGAAATCTCGTCGGGCTCGACATAGGCGACTTCCTCGACGGAGGTGAAGCCTTCCGAAGCCAGCACCTGGCCGACCATCTCGTCGACGTCCAGCGCTTCCATGAACAGGTTGGAGCGCTCGGTGAACTCCTTCTGGCGACGCTGCGATTCCTCTTCTTCGGTCAGGATGTCGATGTCCCAGCCGGTGAGCTGCGAGGCGAGGCGCACGTTCTGGCCACGACGGCCGATGGCGAGCGAGAGCTGATCATCGGGCACCACGACTTCGATGCGCTCGGCGTCCTCGTCCAGCACCACCTTGGCGACCTCGGCCGGCTGCAAGGCATTGACGATGAAGGACGCGGCCGAAGGCGACCACGGAATGATGTCGATCTTCTCGCCCTGCAACTCGCCGACCACGGCCTGGACGCGCGAGCCGCGCATACCGACGCAGGCGCCGACGGGGTCGATCGAGGAGTCGCGGGAAATCACCGCGATCTTGGCGCGGGAACCCGGATCGCGGGCCACCGACTTGATCTCGATGATGCCGTCGTAGATCTCCGGCACTTCCATGGTGAACAGCTTGGCCATGAACTGCGGATGGGTGCGCGACAGGAAGATCTGCGGACCGCGCTGCTCGCGGCGCACGTCGTAGACATAGGCGCGCACGCGGTCGCCGTATTTGTAGTTCTCGCGCGGGATCAGCTCGTCGCGGCGGATGATGGCCTCGCCGCGGCCGAGATCGACGATGACGTTGCCGTATTCGACGCGCTTGACCGTGCCGTTGACGATCTCGCCGATGCGGTCCTTGTATTCGTCGTACTGGCGGTCGCGTTCGGCCTCGCGCACCTTCTGGACGATGACCTGCTTGGCCGACTGGGCGGCGATGCGGCCGAAATCCATCGGCGGAAGCTGCTCGGCGATGAAGTCGCCGACCTGCGCGTCCGGATTGCGCTCGCGCGCCGAGGATAGCGCGATCTGCGTGGTGTAGTCTTCGACGTTCTCAACGACTTCCATCAAGCGCTGCAACTTCATCTCGCCGGTCTGCGGGTTGATGTCGGCGCGGATGTTGGTCTCCTGGCCGTAGCGCGAGCGCGCGGCCTTCTGGATCGCATCGGCCATGGCGGCGATGACGATTTCCTTGTCGATCGACTTTTCCCGCGCGACCGCATCGGCGATCTGCAGGAGTTCCAGCCTGTTGGCGCTGACTGCCATGTCTTTCTCCCTGAACGGGGCCGCGCGACGCGGCCGCTCAAAAATCCAAATCAGTTCTGTGCCGGAGCCTCTTCGACGCCGGTGTCTTCCTCGTCGTCGTGATGCTTCCTGGCTTCCTTGCGGGCGCGGTTGTCCTTGGACAGCGCGTCGCGGATAAGGTCGTCGGTCAGGATCAGCCTCGCCTCGGCGATGGCGTCCCAGGGCACCAGCAGCGTCGGCGCCTCGCCATAGGCCGCCTGGTCGCGGCGGATGGTGACGCCGTCCTCGCCGCTTGCCTCGATCAGGCCGCGGAAACGCTTGCGGTCGGCGACGAGCGTCGCGGTCTCCATCTTCACCAGATGGCCCGTCCAGGCGGCGAAGTCGGACTTGCGCACCAGCGGCCGGTCGATGCCGGGCGACGAGACCTCCAGATGGTATGCCTTCTCGATCGGATCGTCCACGTCGAGCGCGGGCGAGACGGCGCGACTGACTTCCTCGCAGCCTTCGACATCCATCGTGCCGTCCTCGCGCTCGGCCATGATCTGCAGCGTCAGGCCGTTCTGGCCCAGCAGCCGCACGCGCACCAGGCGAAAGCCCATGGCGCGCATGACCGGCTCGACGATCATGGCGATGCGCGCATCGATGCCGCTTTCGCGGATGATGCGGTCGTCCTCAACATTCGGATTCGGCGTCGCCGTCACTGCAACCAGGTCTCCCGAGGCCGGCGGGTAATAAAAAAGAGCGGGACCGGGTGGACCCACTCTTCGTCATACCGACCAAGAATTTGATGCCGATATAGACGATCATGCTGACCGATTCAAGTCTCGGCGAAAGCGAGCCGCCGAAACCTGCGCGAAGCCTTGCGCCCGACGCACGGCCGGTGTGCGCAAACGGCGGTTTTGGCCGCGCTTCCCCGTCCCTATTTATGTTGCAGCGCACACATCTTGTTGCAATGCAGAATCACGAAAGGCCAATATCATGAAGAAGCGGGCGAGATTTTCGGCGATCGGCAATTTCCTCTCCGTGTTCGACAGCGCCGTTTCCGTGTCGGCGGCGGTCGAAGCGGGCCGTCGGCCCAAGGCCAGCGACCTGCACACGCTGGGCATAGCACCGACCGCCTTCGACAACATGCGACTTCGCTGAAACCACCACGGACCGGCGGCTTTCCCGCTGCCGGGCCGTAAAGTCCTGAAGACCTCCGCGCCGCGAAAGCGTGCCTGCGGGAAATCTCAGTCGTCGTCGCCGCTCATCGCGGCCAGCACCTTGCCCTGCCCGCGATAGCGCAGGTAGATCGGCAACAGCACGGCTCCGGCCGCAAGCGCCCACAGCACGACGGCGATCCAGGAATGGAACAGCGCGGTGGGGTCGCCCTGGCTGATGGCCAGCGCGCGGCGCAGTTGCTGCTCGGCCAGCGGGCCGAGGATCAGCCCGACGACCACCGGCGCGATCGGATAGCCGAACAGCCGCATCATGTAGCCCAGCAGGCCGAAGACGAGCAGCATCGCCAGTTCGAAGCTCGAGGGATTGGCGCCGATCGTACCGAGCGTGGCGAACAGCAGGATGCCCGCGTAGAGCCACGGCTTGGGCACTTCCAGCAGCTTGATCCACAGACCGACCATCGGCAGGTTGAGCACCAGAAGCATGAAGTTGGCGACGAGCAGGCTGGCGATCAGTCCCCAGACCAGCGAGGCGTTGTTGACGAAGAGCAGCGGTCCCGGCTGGAGACCGAACTGCTGGAAACCGGCCAGCATGATGGCGGCGGTGGCCGATGTCGGCAGGCCGAGCGTCAGGAGCGGCACGAGGGTGCCGGCGGCGGAGGCGTTATTGGCCGCTTCCGGGCCTGCGACACCCTCGATGGCGCCGTTGCCGAATTCCTCGGGGTGCTTCGTGAGCCGCTTTTCCGCAGCGTAGGAGAAAAACGTGCCGATCTCGGCGCCGCCGGCGGGCATGGCGCCGATCGGGAAACCGATGATCGTTCCGCGCAGCCAGGCCTTCCAGGAGCGCGCCCAGTCCTGCGCCGTCATCATCGCCGAGCCTCGGACCTTCTCGACCGAGCCGGGGCCGGACTCGCCCTGCCCGGCGACGTAGAGCGTCTCGCCGATGGCGAACATGGCGACGGCCAGCGTCGTCACCTCGACGCCGTCGAGCAGATCGGGGATGCCGAACGTCAGGCGCGCCTGCCCTGTCTGGAGGTCGATACCGATCAGGCCGAGCGTCAGGCCGACGAACAACGCGCTGAGGCCGCGCAGCGCCGAATCGCCGAAGGCCGCCGACACGGTGACGAAGGCCAGCACCATCAGCGCGAAATATTCCGCCGGCCCGAAGGACAGCGCGAACTTCACGATCCAGGGGGCGATGAAGGCCAGCGCGACGGTGGCGATCAGCCCGGCGACGAAGGAGCCTATCGCCGCGGTGGCGAGCGCCGGCCCGCCCCGGCCCGCCCTCGCCATCTTGTTGCCTTCCAGCGCCGTGACGATCGACGCGCTTTCGCCGGGCGTGTTCAGCAGGATCGAGGTCGTCGATCCGCCGTACATGCCGCCGTAGTAGATGCCGGCGAACATGATCAGCGATCCGCCGGGATCGAGCTTGTAGGTCACCGGCAGCAGCAGCGCGACGGTGGTGGCCGGGCCGATACCGGGCAGCACGCCGACGGCGGTTCCGAGCGTCACGCCGATCGCCGCGTAAAGCAGGTTCAGCGGCTGCAGCGCCGTCAGAAATCCCGCTCCCAAAAGGGCAAATGTATCCACCCCGGCCCCTCCCCTCTTTCAGCTAAATCAGACGCTCGATCGGACCGGCCGGCAGGGACAGTTGCAGCCCCTTGGCGAACAGCACCCAGATGGCCAGCGACAGGACGATGCCGATGGGGATCGTCTTCCACAACGGACCGCGACCGAAGCCGCGGGCCGTGGCGGCGAACAGCAGCCCCGTGCCGATCGAGAAGCCGACCGGCTTCAGCAGGATCATCTGGGCGAGCAGCCCGCCGACGATCCAGAGCACCGGCGGCAGGCTTTGCGGCTCCCGTTCGGGAAACTCGCCCCGCCAGGCGGCAATGGCGGTCCAGACAGCCAGCGCGAACAGGCAGATCGCCACGACGTAGGGAACGGTCGCCGGCCCGACGCGCGCATAGCCTGCGGCGCCCGACATGGTCGAGGTGCTCCACGCCATGACGATCGAAACGACGGCCAGCCCCAGGGCAATGGCAAGCGCCGCCCGATCCGGGCGGCGCGTGGAGCCGTCGCTCTCGCTCATTTCACCAGGCCGATGTCTTTGAGAATCGTCTCGGTGGCTTCGGTGTCTTTCTTCAGCTCGGCATCGAATTCATCGCCGGCCAGATACGTGTCGGCCCAGCCCTTGTCGGCGAGCGTCTTCTGCCAGGTCGCCGACTTCGCCATCTTCTCGATATCGGCGCTGACGGCCGCTTTCTGCTCGGGCGTCAGGTCCGGTCCGGCCGCGACCATGCGCCAGTTCTGGATCGAGACGTCGGTGCCCGCTTCCTTGAAGGTCGGGGCGTCGATGCCGTCGATCCTGGCGTCCGACGAGATGCCGAGCAGGCGCAACTGGCCGGCCTTGACCTGCGATTCGAACTCGCTGTAGCCGGAAATGCCGGCCGTCACCTGGCCGCCGAGGATCGCCGCGAGCGCCTCGCCGCCGCCGGAAAAGGCGATATAGTTGATCTTGGTCGGATCCACGCCGGAGGCCTTCGCGATCAGGCCGACGGTGATGTGGTCGGTGCCGCCGGCCGAACCGCCGCCCCAGGCCACGGCGCCCGGATCGGCCTTCAGCTTCTCGACCAGGCCCTGCAGGTCCTTGATGTCGGAATTCGCAGGCACCACGATCGCCTCGTATTCGCCGGTCAGGCGCGCGATCGGCGTGACCTGGTCGAGGGTTACGGGGGAATTGTTGGTCAGCAGCGCGCCCAGCATCACATAGCCGCTGACGATCAGTTGCGAGGGGTCGCCCTTCGCCTGGTTGACGAACTGCGCCAGGCCGATCGCACCGCCGGCGCCAGGCACGTTGGTGACCTGCACGTTGCCGGAAATCTTCTCGTCCTGCAGGGTCGACTGCATCGACCGCGCGGTCTGGTCCCAGCCGCCACCCGGCGCCGCCGGCGCCATGATCTTGTAGTCCGCGGCAAGGGCATGGCCCGTCGCCAGCCCCGTTGCCAGCAACGTCAATCCGGCGAACGCCGACACTAGTTTACGCATTGAATTCTCTCCCTTGAAAAAGACGAAAACCAAATCACCCGCCGCCTCTGCCGGACCGCTCCCTCGGCAATCCGTCGTTTCACGTCCGCACGCAAACATTCGGCGTATGGGCAAATAAGCTTTGGCGGCAGGACCTTGTCAACCGCGTAACGGTTCTATCGCCGGATGAAGGTCAGATAGGCGGGACGGCGACCTTCGCGCAGGGCCTTGGCCTCGTAGCGCGTTCCCGGCCAGCCGGGATAAGGCTCGTTCCAGTCAACGGCCTCGCCTGCCCGCCAGGAAAACGCATCATGGCGACGACAGGCAAGTAGCGTCCAGTTGACGTAGCTGTCGATGTCGGAGGCGAAACAGAATTTTCCGCCCGGCTTCAGCACGCGGGCGAAGCGGTCGAGATTGGCAGGACCGACGAAACGGCGCTTCCAGTGCCGCTTCTTCGGCCACGGGTCGGGATAGAGCAGGTCGATCCAGTCGATCGACGCCGGCGGCAGCCAGTCCAGCAGTCGCGTGGCGTCGTCGTGATAGACCCTGGCGTTGTCGAGCGGCTGGCGCGCCAGCGCGGCCATCGTCTTGGCCATGCCGTTGACGAAAGGCTCGACGCCGATGAAGCCGGTCTGCGGATGCGCCGAGGCTTCATGAAGGAAGTGCTCGCCGCCGCCGAAGCCGATCTCCAGGCGAACGGTCGAAACGGGCGCGGTGAAGAGCGCGGCGGGATCGGCCGGAGCCGGCTGGCCGAGGTCGATGGCGTAGCGCGCCAGCCCCGCATCCAGGGCCTCGGCCTGGCCGGCCCGCAACGGCTTGCCGCGCCGGCGGCCGAAAAAGGCCTCGCTGGCGCGGCTCGGATGCTCTTGCGCTGGCGAGGCCATTTTTCCGATCAGGCGGCGATCGCCTGCCCGCGCGCGACGGCGTCCTTGAGGGCCTTGACCAGATCGGTCTTCTCCCAGGAGAACGAGCCGTCGCGGCCGGGCTTACGGCCGAAATGGCCGTAGGACGAAGTCCGCGCGTAGATCGGCTTGTTGAGGTCGAGATGCTTGCGGATGCCGCTGGGCGACAGATCCATCACCTCGCGCAGGGCCTTTTCCAGCACCGCCTCGTCGACCTTGCCGGTGCCGTAGAGGTCGACATAGATCGACAACGGCTGGGCGACGCCGATGGCGTAGGAAAGCTGGATCGAGCAGCGATCGGCCAGCTTGGCCGCGACCACGTTCTTGGCGAGGTAGCGCGCCGCATAGGCCGCCGACCGGTCGACCTTGGTGGTGTCCTTGCCGGAGAAGGCGCCGCCGCCATGCGGAGCCGCGCCGCCGTAGGTGTCGACGATGATCTTGCGGCCGGTGAGGCCGGTGTCGCCGTCGGGGCCGCCGACCACGAACTTGCCGGTCGGGTTGATGTACCAGTTGCAGTCATGAGCGATCCTGAGATCGCCGAGCGCCTCGCGGATGTAGGGCTCGACGACCTGACGGACCTTCTTCGAATCCCAGCTTCCATCGAGATGCTGGGTCGACAGGACGATCTGCGTGACCTCCACCGCCTTGCCGTTCTCATAGCGGACGGTGACCTGGCTCTTGGCGTCTGGGCCGAGCTTGCCGGCCTCGCCCTTGCCCTCGTGACGGGCGGCGGCGAGCAGTTCGAGAATCTTGTGGCTGTAGTAGATCGGCGCCGGCATCAGGTCGGGCGTCTCGGTGCAGGCGTAGCCGAACATGATGCCCTGGTCGCCAGCACCTTCCTCGCCCTGGCGGTCGGAGGCGTTGTCGACGCCCTGCGCGATGTCGGCCGACTGCGGATGCAGGAGCACGTCGATCTTGGCGGTCTTCCAGTGGAAGCCGTCCTGCTCGTAGCCGATGGCCTTGATCGCCTTGCGGGCAGCCGATTTGAACTTGGCGGGATTGATGACCTTGTTGCCCTTCTTGTCGGTCTTGAAGAGCGTTTCGGGAATGCGTACCTCGCCGGCGATGACGACGCGGTTGGTGGTGGCGAGGGTCTCGCACGCGACACGAACGTCGCGCGGATCCATTCCGGTTTTCCTCGCCTCGCGATAGACCAGATCGACGATCTCGTCGGAGATGCGGTCACAGACTTTGTCAGGATGTCCCTCGGAGACGGATTCCGAGGTGAAGAGATAGTTTTGCCGCGTCACGGGTGTCCCCACTTGAAAGAGGCCGGCGGGCTGCCAGCCAAGGCGCGCACGTGTTACCGGGCCGGGCCACGCCTCGTCAAGACGAATGGAGACCTCGAATTACCTCGCGTTTTCGGCCGGGATTTGATTCGATTGCCATGCTGATTTGCATGGAGGCGGAGGATGCGGGGACAGGCCGGTTTCTGGGACGTTGACGAGCGTTATGCGCGGC
>Ga0222427_101116_pt1 | contig 15124 bp, 12 predicted proteins | sample 2B20Ametagenome_FD_182890 | JGI IMG/M metagenome (GOLD analysis project Ga0222427, IMG submission 182890) | Enriched microbial communities from leaf-cutter ant dump, University of Wisconsin, Madison, United States - 2B20A (version 2) | ecosystem: Environmental > Terrestrial > Nest > Insects nest...
CGAAGCCGGCGCCGACGCGGTCAAGGTCGGTATCGGCCCTGGCTCGATCTGCACCACCCGTATCGTCGCCGGTGTTGGCGTGCCGCAGATCAGTGCCATCGCCAACGTCGCTGCCGCCCTCGAAGGCACTGGCGTACCGCTGATCGCCGACGGTGGCATCCGCTTCTCCGGTGACCTGTCCAAGGCCATCGTGGCTGGCGCCTCCTGCGTGATGATGGGTTCGATGTTCGCCGGTACCGAAGAAGCGCCGGGTGAAGTCGAGCTGTTCCAGGGCCGTTCCTACAAGGCGTACCGCGGCATGGGTTCGCTGGGTGCCATGGCCCAGGCGCAAGGCTCCTCGGACCGTTACTTCCAGGACTCCTCGGCCGGCGCCGAGAAACTGGTTCCGGAAGGCATCGAAGGCCGCGTTCCTTACAAGGGCGCACTGTCCGCGATCATCCACCAGCTGATGGGCGGCCTGCGTTCCTCGATGGGCTACACCGGCAGCGCCACCATCGAAGAGATGCGCACCAAGCCTGAATTCGTGCGCATCACCGGTGCCGGCATGGCCGAGTCCCACGTGCATGACGTACAGATCACCAAGGAAGCGCCAAACTACCGCGTAGGTTGATGCTTCCGGCAACACCGTTCAGCGGGGCTGTTATCGAACAGCCCCGCGTCGTTTCCGATTACCACTGACGAGATTGAGTCATGGCCCTCGACATTCACGCTCACCGCATCCTGATTCTCGACTTCGGTTCCCAGTACACCCAGCTGATCGCCCGCCGCGTGCGCGAAATCGGCGTGTACTGCGAACTGCACCCGTTCGACATGGACGATGAAGCGATTCGTGCCTTCAACCCGCGCGGCATCATCCTCGCCGGCGGTCCCGAGTCGGTTCACGAAGCCAACAGCCCGCGTGCGCCGCAGGCGGTGTTCGACCTCAACGTACCGGTGCTGGGCATCTGCTACGGCATGCAGACCATGGCCGAGCAGATGGGCGGCAAGGTCGAAGGTTCGGACCTGCGCGAATTCGGCTACGCCCGTGTCGACGTGGTCGGCAAGAGCCGCCTGCTGGACGGCATCGAAGACCACGTCGATGACGACGGCGTCCTCGGCCTGGACGTGTGGATGAGCCACGGTGACAAGGTCACCCGCATGCCGCAGGACTTCCACGTCCTGGCCAGCACCCCGAGCTGCCCGATCGCCGGCATGTTCGACGACGCCCGCGGCTACTACGGCGTGCAGTTCCACCCGGAAGTGACCCACACCAAGCAGGGCGGTCGCATCCTGTCCCGCTTCATCCTCGACATCTGCGGCTGCGAAGCCCTGTGGACCGCCTCGAACATCGTCGAAGACGCCATCGCCCAGGTTCGCGAGCAGGTCGGTTCGGCCAACGTCCTGCTGGGCCTGTCCGGCGGCGTCGACTCCTCGGTGGTTGCCGCGCTGCTGCATCGCGCCATCGGCGACCAGCTCACCTGCGTGTTCGTCGACAACGGCCTGCTGCGCCTGCACGAAGGTGACCAGGTCATGGCCATGTTCAAGGAGAACATGGGCGTCAAGGTCATCCGCGCCGACGCCGAAGCGCAGTTCCTCGGCAACCTGGAAGGCGAAGCTGACCCGGAGAAGAAGCGCAAGATCATCGGTCGCACCTTCATCGACGTGTTCGATGCCGAAGCCAGCAAGCTGGAAAACATCCAGTTCCTCGCCCAGGGCACCATCTACCCGGACGTCATCGAGTCGGCTGGCGCCAAGAGCGGCAAAGCCCACGTGATCAAGTCGCACCACAACGTCGGTGGCCTGCCGGAGGAAATGAACCTCAAGCTGGTCGAACCGCTGCGCGAGCTGTTCAAGGACGAAGTACGCAAGATCGGCCTGGAGCTGGGCCTGCCGTACGACATGGTCTACCGCCACCCGTTCCCGGGCCCGGGCCTGGGCGTGCGCATCCTCGGTGAAGTGAAGAAGGAATACGCCGACCTGCTGCGTCGTGCCGACCACATCTTTATCGAAGAACTGCGCAAAGCCGACTGGTACCACAAGACCAGCCAGGCCTTCGTGGTGTTCCAGCCGGTCAAATCGGTGGGCGTGGTCGGTGACGGCCGTCGCTACGCCTGGGTCGTCGCCCTGCGCGCCGTCGAGACCGTGGACTTCATGACCGCCCGTTGGGCGCACCTGCCGTACGAGCTGCTGGAAACCGTCAGCGGCCGGATCATCAACGAGATCGAAGGTATCTCGCGAGTGACCTACGACGTGTCGAGCAAGCCGCCGGCGACCATCGAGTGGGAGTGATCCCGCGTTCATAGCCTGTTTCCAGCAGGCATGATCCACAAAGAAACCCGCCTTGCAGCGGGTTTTTTTGTGCCTGGCGTTCAGTGCTGGATTGCTATGTTCACAGACCAAATTGTGACTACCCGCACAATTTGTAGTGTTAAGTTAGGCCCGCGATCGAGCACGGATCAGGACGGCCTCTCGACTTCTTCGCACTGCGGGACGCGGGGGAAACCGAACTGAAATCGTGCCATGCGATGTTCATCGTCATTCCACAGACCACCTCTGAAACTGAAAGGAATCATCATGTCGCAACGTCCTCAATTCGGCTGTGCCTGCTGCACCCCCAACATGCTGCCGCGCTTCGAGCACGCTGCCGAAGCCTGGCAAGCCCTGCTCTCCGAGGCCGAGACCCTGGCCCCCCATGGCGGCCAGCAAGCCGTGATTTTCTTTGGCGGCAATATCTACCCTGATCCCGAGCGGCCGGGGCAGCAGGTCGAGGCCATCGGTATCGCCGAGGGTGAGGTGAAGGCGAGCGGTGCGCTGGACGATGTGCGCAAGGCGATGCAGCAGTACAAGCCGGTCGATCACCCGCTGAAGCCGGAGGAAACCCTGTTGCCCGGCTTGATCGATGCTCATGCGCACCTGATGTCCACTGCTCTGATCACCGGATGGACCGATCTGTCGCCTATCCAGGACCAGAGCCTGAACAGGGAATACAGCATCGACTACGTCAAGGCCAGGATCGTGACGGCCGCCGAGGCGGTGAAAGACAAGCCCGAAGCTGAGCAATGGGTGACCGGATTCGGTGTCGATCCTTCGTTGATGAAGGAATGGCAGGACATCGACGCGCCCACGCTCGATGGCCTCTACCCCGAATTGCCTGAGCTGAAGATCTTCCTGCTCAACGCGTCCGGTCATATCAGCTATGCCAACACCAAGGCCCTGGAGCTGGCCGGTCTCGAAAAGGATTACAAGAATGGCGTCCTCACCGAAACCCAATCGGCCCTGATGATCCCAAAGCTGCCTAAACCGGGAGCGTTCCAGTTTTTCCGCAACCTGCTGCAGGTGTTCAAGGACGCCAACAAGCGCGGCATCACCACGGTGTTCGATGCGAGCGTCGGCCTGGTCGGCAAGCAGTATGAAATCGGCCTGATGCGCCTGCTGGCCAAGACCCATGTGCTGACGCTGCGGGTAGGCGGGGCCCTGTATGGCAGCGATGCCGATGATCTGAAGATGTGGCTGAAGTCCTACCATCCCGAGCTGGATAGCAAGGGCAACGAACTGTTCACCCTGCGCGCGATGAAGCTGATCGCCGACGGCTCGAACCAGGGGCTTACCGGGCTGCAAAGCGCGCCCTACCAATGCTGCCATGAACACCAGGTACCGGGCGTCGGCGCCTACGGCCTGTTCAACTACAACCCGGTGCGCGAACTGGCCAATGTCATGGCCGATGTCACCGCCAAGGGCTGGCCGATCCTCACCCATGCCAACGGCGACGAAGCCATCGACAACGTGCTGTCCGCCTACCAACTGGCCCTGTGCAATCCGCCGACCGACAAGGCCCCGCTGCCCGAGCCGCCATTCACCAGCGAACCGGCCTGGGCCAACCAGCGTCATCGCATCGAGCACTGCTCGCTGCTGCACGACGATGCCATCGCCCTCATGAAGCGCATGGCGATTTCCCCAAGCTTCCTGATCGGTCACGTCGGCTATTGGGGCCGGGCGTTCCAGCAGACCATCCTCGGCGAGGAGCGGGCAAACATGCTCGACCGCTGTGCTTCGGCCCTGAAAGGTGGCCTGCGCATCAGCCTGCACAGCGACCGTTTCGTCACCCCGTTCGGCCCGTTGCGCTACATGGAGCAGGCCGTCGGCCGGGTGATGGAAGCCGTGGTGGACGAGCCGGACGAGAACAAGCGGATTCTCAACAAGGACGAACGTCTCGACGTACACCAGGCCCTGCGCGCGGTGACCATCGATGCCGCCTGGCAATGCCACCTCGACCATCAGGTGGGTTCGCTGTTACCGGGCAAGCAGGCCGACCTGGTGATCCTGGCCCAGGACCCGCTGCAATGGACGGCCACCGATGCTGCGGGCATGCGTGGTATCCAGGTGGAGGAAACCTGGGTGAGTGGGCGCAAGGTGTATTCGGCGTAAGGGCGTACCGCTAGCGAAGCAGGCATCCAGAGGCCCGGATGAATCGGGCTTCTGGTGCTTTTAGCGCTGAGGGTGGTCTGACAGAAGGTCCTTGAGTGTGTATCGATTGAGATACACACTGGCGACATTCAAATTCGGAGTCACCGCAATGGCTGCCCAAACTTCCATGCTCCACATTCGTATCGACGACAAGTTGAAAGCCGATGCGACCGAGACATTGGCCAACGTTGGTTTGTCCGTTTCGGACGCGGTGCGGATTTTTCTGACCCGGGTTACCAAGGAGGGCGGGTTGCCGGCGGGGCTGGCCAGCGATCCCCAGATTCATGACGAATGGTTCCGGGCCAAGGTTCTGGAGGCGCTGGAGGATACTCGTGCAGCGCTACCGCATGAGCAGGTCATGGATGAGGCACAAGCATTGATCGACAGGAAGCGCCGTGCTCGGGCTTGAATGGACCCAAGCTGCGCGAGCCGATTTACTGGCGATCATCGACTACATTTCGGATGACGATCCTGATGCTGCGCAACGTCTGTATGACGAGATCGAACGCAAAGCCTTGAAGCTGCGAGAACACCCGAGGCTCTATAAGCCTGGCAGGGTTCAGGGCACCCGGGAAATGGTAGTCAGGCCCAACTACATCGTCGTTTACATGGAAGGTGCATCCACCCTGTTGATCCTGCGAGTGTTGCATGCTGCGCAGTGCTGGCCGCTACCGCAGGATCACCGAGTTCCTTGATGCACCATTGATCCTTCTGGCTTAGAAACGCCCACTCAACGTCAACGTATAACGTCGCGGCTCACCGTAGAAGTTGGCGTAGTCCGAATACCCCACGGTCGAGTAGTAACGCTTGTCGAACAGGTTCTCGGCGTTCAGGGCCAGGCTCCAGTGTTCGTCCACGTCGTAATGGGCAAAGGCGTTCCACAGGCTGTAGCCGGCCTGGCCGAAGCTGTAGGTCTGGCTCTGCCCGGTCAGGTTGCCGTTGCCGTCGCGGACCAGGGCACTGCCGCTGACGAAGCTGGCGCTTTGCGCGGTGACTCCACCGCCGACCTTGAACGCCGACCAGGCACCCGGCAGTTGGTAGGTGGCAAACAGCTTGGCCAGATGCTTGGGCGTGAGCGAGGTGTAGTCGAGCGAGCTGGCGTTCTTTTCGATGTGGTTGTAGGTGTAGCCGAACGTGGCTTGCAGGCGCTCCAGCACTTCTCCGCTGATTTCCAGGTCGATGCCCTTGCTGGTGACTTCGCCTTCGCGCAGGAAGCAGCAACTGGCGCCGGTCTGCGGGTTGCTCGATGAGCCGCTGTTCGGGTCGCGCACCGCCTCGCCCTCGCGCTTGACGTAGTACAGCGCCACGTAGGTGTTGACCCTGCCGTCCCACAACGAGCCCTTCATCCCCAGTTCATAGCTGCGCCCCTCGATCGGATCCAGCGAGCTGCCACCCGGCAGCGGGCCGGCAAGGCGATCGGCCTGGGACTTGTAGATTTCGCTGATACTGCCGTAGGCAGTCCATTGCGGCGTCAGGGCGTAGGTCAGGCCGGTGTAGGGCACCAGCACATTGCTGTCCTCGTAGCGGGACGGGGAAACCACGCCCGTTGTGGTATCGGTGTAGTCGTAGGCGTAACGGTAGTTGGTCAGGCTGCCACCGATGAACCAGTGCAGCGGCTCGGCCAGTTGCAGGCGCAGGTTGGTGTAGAGGCCGTCGGTACGTCTTTTCGTCTGGTTGCTGCCGTTCTGCACGGCTTGTGCCTTGCGGCTCGGGTAGTCCTTGGGATCGAAGGTGAAGATGTTCGGCACGCTGACGAATCCGCCGGTGTACAAGGGCGTGCGGGTGTCGAAGTCGTGCCACATCCAGCCGGCCACCAGGCTGTGTTCCAGGCCGAAGCTGGTGAAGTTGCCGCGCAGCGACAGGTCGACCGAGCGTTCGTGGGCCCTGGCGTCCTGGTAGCCCCATTCCGCGTTGCTGCCGCTGCCGGTGGCGGGATCGATGGCGCCGTTGAAGTTGTAGTAGTCCCGTTGCGTGAGCAGGCGGGTATAGAGGGTGTCGAGGTTCAGGCTCCAGTCTTCGCCCAGTTGTTGCTTGAGGGTGGCGAAGTAGCTGTTCTCGCGCTGTGTGAAGTAGTCGTCGGCACCCGCCAGGAACAGGCTGCGCGACAGTTTCAGGTCTTCGCCGGTGCTGTAGCGGGGCAGTCCGTAGGTCTGGTCGCTGTCGCGGTAACGGCCGCGGCTCAGGCCCACGAACAGGTTGGTGCTGTCGGTCAGGTCGGCTTCCAGCACGCCGTAGAACAGGTCGTGGTTGGCACTGGCGTCATCCATGAAGGACTGCTTGTTCTGGCTGACCATTACTGCCCGGCCGCGCAGTTTGCCGTCGGCTGCCAGCGGGCCGCTGACGTCCAGTTCGCTGCGGTAGTCGTCCCAGCTGCCAGCCGAAGTGGTGATGCTGGCCTGGGGCTCGAAGGTCGGGCGCTTGCGCACGAAATTGACCGTTCCCCCGGGCTCGCCAGCGCCAGCGAACAGGCCGTCGGCGCCGCGCAGCACTTCGATGTGATCGAAGATCGCCGTGTCGGAATTCTTCCACACGCCATCGGCCATGGACGCCCCGCCGTCCACGCGGAAGTTGGTGATTTCAAAGCCACGGGACAGGTAGCGGGTGGAGGTCAGGCTGCCCTCGAACAGACTGATGCCGGTGGTTTGCGTCATCGCCTGGGCCACGGTGGTGAGCTTCTGGTCTTCCAGGCGCTGGCGGCTGATGACGCTCACGGTCTGCGGCGTGTCCTTGATCGCCTGCGGAGTCTTGCCGACGGACACCGAGCCGGTGGTATAGGACCCGGTCGCTTCGGTGACCTCGCCCAGGCCCTGGGCGCTGATGGTGCTGGGGGCCAGCACCATGGCGCTGTCTTGCGGCAGTTTCACCAGGCTGTAGCGGCCATCCGCTTCGCGCACGGCCTGCAGGCCGGTGCCGCGCAGCAGCAATGCCAACGCCTCTTCCACCGAGTACTGCCCGTGCAGGCCCGGGGTGCGCATGCCTGCGGTCAGGCGAGTGTCGAACGACAGCACCACGCCGGCCTGTGCGGCAAAGCCGGTCAAGGCCTCGCCCAGGTCGCCTTGTCTCAGCTCGTAGTCATGGGCTGGCGCTGCCAGTGCGGCGGCAGGTCCTGCAAGCAGCAGGGACAGCGCAACGCTGGTGCGCAGAGTGGGCGAGCGGCGGGGTGAGCAGGTCGATGTCATGGGGCTCTCTCAAGGAAATTCAGCCAGCAAGTGCCGGGATCACCTATGAGTCGGACAAGCCCGCGGAAAGTGTTCAGGCGTGGTGATTTTTATGCGCTGACCACGGTCACCCAGTAGCGCGTACGCCGTTCGAGGCGCACGGGCAGGGCGCTGGCAATCGCACGCAGGACCTGTTCGGTATCGTCGAGCTTGAAGGTGCCGCTCAGGCTCAGGTCCGCCACTTCGGGGGCGCAGCGCAGCCAGCCCGGCCGATAGCGGGACAGCTCGGCAATGAAGTGGCCCAGGTGTTGGCCGTTGGCGATGATCAGGCCTTTGTCCCAGGCGTCGGAGCCACTGGCAAGCGCCTCGATAGGGCCGAAGCGCTGGTCGTCGAACTGGCAGCGCTGCGCTTGGCCGAGCATCAATGACTGGCCGGAAGGCAGGCTGACGCGGGCTTGCCGGGCATGCACATCAAGACGGCTGCCGGTATCCAGCAGGCGTACCGAGAAACGACAGTGTTGCGCGTCGATAAGCCCATGCCGGGTCTGGACCTGGCACTGCTGCTGCGCGGGGACCTCGACCATGATCTCGCCCTGGCGCAGGAACAACCTGGGGTGCCCGGCCGTTTCATCGACATCCAGCGCAGTGTCGGTGTTGAGGTGGACGGTGGTGCCGTTTTGCAGGCGCAGCCGGCGCTGCTCGCCGACACCGCTGCGGTAATCTGCCAGCCAGCTCAGACGCGAGGTTTGCGGGTAGCTGCCGGCGCCCAGCGCGGTGACGCCCAGCAGGATCACGCCCGCCTTGATCACCCGCCGCCGGCTGCTGCGGCGGTTCTCGGCGGTCAGGTGCAACACCCGGGCGGTGGAGGGATGAGCGGTGCTGGCCACCCGATTTTGCAGGCGCTCGGCTTGCTGCCAGGCCCAGGCATTGTCCGGCGCTGCATCGTGCCAGCGTTGCCAGGCGGCATGGTCGCTCGGCTGTGCCTCGCCGCTGTTCAGCTGGCACAGCCATTCGGCGGCCTGGCGCAGGGCGGCGAGCTGCCCGGGGTTCAAGGTGCTGCTCAAAGGCCGTGGCACAGGCTGTAGATCATGCAGTGTTCGGCGGCTTTGGTGATGTAGCGGCGCACGCTCATCTCGGAGATGCCCAGCTCTGCGGCGATCGATTTGTAGGGCATGCCGTCGACCTGCGACAACAGGAACGCCTTGCGCACCGTGTCGCCCAATGCGGCGAGCATGGCGTCGAGTTCGTAGAGGGTTTCCAGCAGCGCCAGTTGATGTTCGGGAGAGGGGTGAAAGGCCTCCGGATGCTCGGCCAGTGCCTGCAGCCAGGCCTTTTCCAGGTTGGTGCGACGCATGCGATCGATCATCAGGCGCCGCGCAATGGTTGCCAGATAGCCCTTGGGCTCGCGCACCGCGCTCAGCCTGGTAGCCCCGTCCACGGCGGTCAGGACCCGGATGAACACGTCCTGCACCAGGTCGGCGGCCATGTGCTGGCAGTTGACGCGCGACCTTAGCCAGCCATGCAGCCAGCGACTTTGCGACTGGTAAAGATGGGTGACCTGGGTGTTCAGGGAGGCATCCGGCGTGGTCATGGCGGTGGGGCTACTAACGTAAGTTGTAAATGGGAATTGTTCGTATATTAGGCGCGACGTTTCCGCATTTGCAACACAAGTGCCAGTGCTTTGATGGCCATTGCCCTCAGGTGAACAACGGATTCCCCCGCAACCGCTCCACCGCCATATCCACGAACGCCCGCACTTTCGCCGGCGCCTGCCGCCCCTCGGGATACACCAGATGGATGGGCAAGGGCGGCTCTTCGAATGCCTCTAGCACCACCTCCAGCTCACCCGCGAGCAAGGCCGTACCGACCTGGTATTGCAGCACCCGGGTCACGCCCCAGCCCGAGCGCGCGGCGTCGATCACTGCCTGGTTGGTATTGCACAGCAGCGTCGGGTCGATGCTGATCCGCTGCCCGCCGGTGAAGCGCCATTCCGGCGAGGCCCATGAACTGTTGGAGGCGACGATACGGTGTTCCTTGAGGTCCGCCGGGGTGCGCGGGATGCCGCGTTTTTCCAGGTAATCCGGTGCTGCGCAGATCACATGCCGCACCGAGCCGACGCGTACGGCGGTCAGCCCGGAATCCGCCAGATGGCCGATGCGCAAGGCGATATCCAGGCCTTCCTCGACGATATTGACCTGGCGATCGATAAACAGGGTGCGGGCATGCATGCCGGGGTAGGCATCGAGGTAGTCGGTGACGATCGGCAGGATGTGCAACTGGCCGAACAGGATCGGCGCGGTGATCGCCAGGGTGCCCGAGGGTTCGCTGTAGTGCCCGGCCGCCGCCGCCTCGGCTTCGGCGATATCGCCGAGGATGCGCCGGCAGTCGGCGAGGTAGCGCGCGCCGGCCTCGGTGGTCTTGACCGAGCGGGTGGTGCGCACCAGCAGGCGCGCACCGACCAGGTCCTCCAGCGCGGCGATGATCCGCGTCACCGCCGGCGCGCTCATGTGCACCGCGCGGGCGGTCTTGGCGAAGCTCTCGGTTTCCGCGACCTTGACGAAAACCCGCATTGCCAGCCAACGGTCCATTGCGCTGTGTTTCCTTCGTTTCAGGGTGTCTTGGGTGTCTCCGGTGGGGCCCGGGACACGGTCAGGGTGCCCGGGATTATGTGCCATTTTCACGTTCCTTCCAGTGCCGGCTTCAGAAACCGAAGTGACTCAGGCCCGGGTGATCGTCCGGACGCCGGCCCAGCGGCCAATGGAACTGGCGCTGATCCTCGCGGATCGGCTGTTCGTTGATGCTGGCATGCCGCGCGCGCATCAGGCCGTCTTCGGCGAATTCCCAGTTTTCATTGCCGTAGGCGCGGTACCACTGGCCGCTGTCGTCGCGGTATTCGTAGGCGTAGCGCACGGCGATACGGTTGCCGGTGAAGGCCCAGAGCTCCTTGATCAGGCGGTACTCCAGCTCGCGGTTCCACTTGCGGGTGAGGAAGGCCTGGGCTTCGTCGCGGTTGCGGACGAACTCGGCGCGGTTTCTCCAGCGGGTATCCAGGGTGTAGGCGAGGGCGACCTTGGCCGGGTCGCGGCTGTTCCAGCCATCTTCGGCCAGGCGGACCTTTTCGATGGCGCTTGCTTCGGTGAATGGGGGCAGCGGTGGGCGGGACATGGCAAATCTCCTGGGTGAGGTGAATCAATCAAAGGGCAAGCTGGATCGGGTCTTCGCCGGCGGGCACCGCGCAGCAGACCAGGACTTCGTCCTCGCCGACCTTGGCGGCGGGTTCCTTGATGTAGCTGACCGCGCCCTTGAGCAGGCGGGTCTTGCAACTGCCGCAATGGCCTTCGCGGCAACTGAAGGCGGGTTCCAGGCCGCGGGCTTCGGCCAGTTCCAGCAGGGTGCCGGAGCCGGGTTCCCAGCGCGCTTCCTTCAGCGAGTCGATGAAGGTCACCGGGATCGAGGTAGTCGCGGGTGGCAGGGCAGCGGGGCTGCTTTGCACGTGATCGGTGGAGCGCTTCAGCGATGCGGGCCCAAACGCCTCGGCGTGGATCCGCCCGTCGCTGACGCCGTAGCCGCGCAGTCCGTCATAGAGCGACTGGCTGAACGACGGCGAGCCGCACAGGTAGAACTCGTAGTCGCCGAAGGGCAGGTAGCGGCTTAGCAGCGGCATGTCGATCCGGCCTGCGGCGTCGTAGTCGCGGCCTTCCTGGGCATCGCGGGTATCGCTGAGCACCCGCACCACACCGATATCCAGCTCGCGCAGTTCGCGGAGGAAGGCTTGCTCCTGTTTCGTGCGGGCGGCATGGAACAGCACGACCGGACGCATGCGCTGGGTCCGCCGGCCTTCGAAGGCCAGGTGGCGTGCCATCGCCAGCATCGGCGTGATGCCGACGCCACCGGCCAGCAGCACCAGCGGGCGGGAACTGCTGTCATCGAGGGTGAAGTCGCCGGCAGGTGCGCGGGCTTCCAGGGTGTCGCCTTCGTGCAGGTGTTCGTGCAGCCAGGTCGAGACCAGGCCGTCGCGCTTGACGCTGATGCGGTAGTAGCCATCGGACGGCGCGGTCGACAGGGTGTAGGTGCGGATCAACGGCTTTTCCGTGCCTGGGATCTGCACGCGAATCGGCAGGTACTGCCCGGCAAGATGGGGCAGCACGCCCGCGCCATCTTCCGGTTCCAGGTAAAAGGACTGGATCGAGGCACTTTCCCGCACGGTCTCCGCCACCTTGAAGCGGCGCCAGCTGCTGGCCAGTTGGCTGGCGCGCAGGCGTTCTGCGGTTGCTTGCCAGTCACCGGTCATCAGCGAGCTTTCCGCTTCGCCGTCCTGCTGGAAGGCCCAGCGCAGGGCGAGCCCGCCGGGACGCCGGACGATGCGCCGGGCACGGAAGGTCCACAGCCGCTCAGCGCCCTGGAACGCGGCGATTTCCGGCGACTCGAAAATCACCTCGGCATCGCCACTCAGTTGCAGCACGTCGCCACTTTCGAAATCGACGAACAGCAACCCGGCCTTGCCGTTGAGATGGATATTGCCCAGGGTGGAAAAGAACAGGTTGCCGTTGAAATCCGGGATGGTCAGGGTGCCGTCGTCGCCGACGCGGACGAACCCCGGCTTGCCGCCACGGTGGGACACGTCGACCTGGCGACGCTCATCGCGGTCGGCGTAGGTGGCGACGAAAAAGGCATCGGCGTTTTCGATCAGCGTGCGGGCGGCCGGATCGAGCGCCGCCAGGGTTTCGATCTGCCCGGAGAAGGCGACCTGTGGATCACGGGCAAAGCTGAAGTCGCGCAACTGGATGTAACGCGGGCAGTTGCCGAAGCTCTGGTCCACCTCGACCCGAAAGCCCTGGTCGAGGCTCGACACCACGCCGTTCATGCGATTGCGCCGCCGGGTGTGCATCTCGATGCCGAGCAGCCCTACCGGGGCACCGTCGAACATGCCGCGCCCTGCCGGATCCAGTGGGTCCGGGCGGGCGGCGATATCCAGGCGGGTCGGGGAGGGCGAACTCATGAAGCCGGGCTGGCCTTCAATAAAGGTCGCCCAGGCATCACCCTCGGGATCCACGCTGCCCAGCACCATGAAGGGCAACTGCGCGTAGAACTCGCGGTGCTGGTCGGGCATGAAATCGCGGATCACCCGCTGGCCGACACCCTCCATACGCTCGGCGACGCCCAGTTTTTCCTGGATGAATTTCTCGCCTTCATGCCAGATGGACTGCGGTTTCAGGTGCTCGGCCATGGTCATCGCTCCCGTGGGGTGGGACAGGTTTGGCTCAGGCGTTCAGCCCGGCGCGGCTCTGGGTGAAAGGCACGAAGCCCGGCAGTGCCTCGACGCGGCGCAGGAAGGCGTTGACTGCGGGGTAGTCCGACAGGTCGACATTGCCCTCCGGGGCACGGGCCACGTAGCTGTAGATCGCCACGTCGGCGATGGTCGGGTGCGCGGCGGCGAGCCATTCGCGGTCGGCCAGGTGCTGCTCCAGCCGGCCCAGCATGACGTGGGCGCGGGCAATTACTTCATCGGGGTTGAAGCTGGCGTTGAACACCGTGACCAGCCGTGCAGCCGCCGCACCGTAGGCCAGTTCGCCGGCGGCCACCGACAGCCAGCGCTGCACCCGCGCCGCACTCAGGGCATCTTCCGGCAACCAGTCAGTGCGACCGGCTTTCTTCGCCAGGTACACCAGGATCGCGTTGGAGTCGGCGATCACGATTTCGCCGTCTTCCAGCACCGGGATCTGGCCGAACGGGTTGAGGGCGAGGAAGGCCGGCGACTTGTGCGCTGCGGCAGCCAGATCGACCTTGACCAGCTCATGGGGAACGCCCAGCAGCGAGGCGAACAGAACGGCGCGGTGGGCATGGCCCGAGAGAGGGTGGTAATGGATTTTCATGGTCCGGCTCCTTGACTGTGTTGAGCGGGGCGGGGTGATTCCCGATCCGTGTGAACAGTGTGTAACCGGACGCTTTTCGGCGGAATACGCTTTCTTGGCAGTTCTTTATTGCGTCAGATGGAATAGTGTTGTGGGCATTGCCTGTATGGTCGCTCAGGTCCGGGCGATTGGCTGCCGGGTCGTACTGGTAGCGCCGGTGAATCGGGTTGCAGTCCTTGTCCAGGTAGACCTCGAACCTGAACCCCGGGTACCTGACCGTGGACAGCATCTCCGCCGGCAGGGTCGAGGCGTACTGCCAGGCCTTGCGGCCCATGGCGTCGTAGCCGTAGCAACTGGTGAGCTTGCCCTGGGTGCGGTAGATCCCATTGTGGAGCAATCAAACTCTTTGCCTACTATTTGTTGAGCTCCTCATACATTTTAATTATCTGTGCAGAGTATTTTTTTGCCTTGGGGATTCGTATAGACTTCAAATATGCATCAAGACCCAGGCGATCAAACATCAAAAAGTGCAATTCAATCAAGTACAGATTGAGAAAGTTCAGGTAAAAGGCATGAGTCTGCAGAACTACATCAGCCTCATCACCCTCACTTTTACCCTCTTGATCTTCCGCCTCGCCACTTAGTTTCTCAAGCTTTTCAGAGACAAATTTGCAAACCAAGTCTTGGTTTTTCGCAATCACCTCCAAGGCATCCAATGGTAATCCCGCTAGGTTTAACTTATTAGCATCAAACTGAAAGGCAACGCCCGGTGGTTCTTCAGCACTCACCGACAGCCCTAATTTCTTTACAACATATCCAAGCAATTCAGTATACAGCTCACCACTGACCCAAACACGTACATCATCTGCGACTACCATACATCTACCCCTTTGATAATCCTGACCAGGTCACTACCAGCATGTCTGAATGGGTCCACTGCTTCGTGTTCCCAAGGTGTAAGCGCATCTAGATTCCGAGTTTTGTGTACGTCGTCACCACCTAGTCGCTGTGGAATATCTCTATGATGCAATTCCATTGAAACATCTTTTGTTTGTGGGATGCCAGTCCTCCTATTAATAACTTCGACCGTGATCTTGGGCGCTTTTCCTGCTGCCATGCGAGTCATATTGGACGATGAGTATGCTCTGGTAGGTGTTTTAGCTTCTGCTTTCCAATAGTTCTTTCTCGCACTATTCCAGCACTCCCATCCCCACGGATCAACCCACCCCGTAGGATTAGGCACATACTGATAAAGATTCAGCCCCCCCATCCAACCCAATCGGATCCTGCGTTATAAACCGCCCAATCTCTGGCTCATAATACCGAAACGTATTGTAGTGCAGCCCCGTCTCCTCATCGAAGTACTGGCCCTGGAAGCGCAGGTTCTGTTCGGTCTTGTCCACGTGCTGCCGGTGTAGCTGCCCCCAGCTCCAGTAGCTTGCCTGCCAGACGATCTGTCCTTCGCTGTCGGTCAGTTCCAGCGGTGTGCCGATCTGGTCGGTGTGGAAGTAATGGAGCTTCTGCGCTTCGCCTTCGCGCTGATCGACCCGAGCCAGCGGTGCGTAGCTGCCCGGTTCGTACAGGTACAGCTGGCTCTGCTCCGGCGTTTTCTCCTGCAGCATCCGCAGTCCCTGCCAGAGGAAGCGCTTCTCTCGTTTGGCGCCGCCTCGG
>Ga0222427_101117_pt1 | contig 15114 bp, 14 predicted proteins | sample 2B20Ametagenome_FD_182890 | JGI IMG/M metagenome (GOLD analysis project Ga0222427, IMG submission 182890) | Enriched microbial communities from leaf-cutter ant dump, University of Wisconsin, Madison, United States - 2B20A (version 2) | ecosystem: Environmental > Terrestrial > Nest > Insects nest...
GCTGCTGAGCAGTATGAGGGTGAGTAGCGCCCGCATAGACTTTCAGCTTACGGTACATGTCGCGACCCAGCGGGTTCTTAGGCAGCATGCCTTTGACCGCGGTCTCGATCACGCGCTCAGGGGCCTTGGCAATCAGCTTCTCGAAGTTGATTTCCTTGATACCGCCCGGGAAGCCGGAGTGGGAGTAGTACATCTTGTCCGAAGTCTTGGCACCAGTGACACGTACCTGCTCGGCGTTGATCACGACGATGTAGTCGCCGGTGTCAACGTGAGGGGTGTATTCTGGCTTGTGCTTGCCACGCAGACGGCTCGCGATTTCAGTGGCCAGACGACCCAGGGTCTGACCAGCAGCGTCAACGACGAACCAGTCGCGTTTTACTGTTTCCGGTTTAGCAGTAAAAGTTTTCATTCTTTAATAAGCCTCAGAGGCCGCCCAGCAAAAATAGACGGCGAATCTTACTGAATAGTGCTTACTTTGACAAGGTCAAAGGCAGCCGAATACGAACGCTTTCGGGGGCTCGGGTCAGCGCGTTCAATACTTGGCGGGGTTCTTTTTCAGCGGCGGGGCATCACTTCCACCGTAGAAAGAGACGGCGGATTATCCGGATTGCCAGAAAAATATCAAGCTGATTTTCCAGATCCCCTGCCCTGTCGGCCAGGTGCGTGACCTTGTACACGCCAGTGAGCGCGCCTGGGAATGGGCTACTGGACACAATCGCCAAAAAATAAGACGATCCAGCCGGTGATTGACCACTCTGACCTATAAGAATAAAGAAAATGATGTTTACCCAACCCAACGTGCCGCTGCGGCGCGTCAGCATCCTCGCCATCGACAAGGTATTCGCCTCGACCCTGATGCAGGCCAAGGACTTCTTCCACCTGGCCAGCCTGCGCTATGCCAAGCAACTGGGCCTGAGCCTGCAGCCGATGTTCGAGACGCGCCTGGTCAGCCCCGACGGTCAGCCCGTACGCAGCTTCAGCGATGTGCAGGTCCCGGTCGACAGTGGCCTGGAAGAGGCCGACGTCATCGTACTCCCCGCCTTCTGGGACGACTTTTCCGCCCTCTGCGAACGCTACCCCCAGGTCCTGCCCTGGCTGCGCCAGCAGCATGCCCGCGGCGCGGTGCTATGCGGCGAGGCCAGCGGCGTATTCTGGCTGGCCGAGGCCGGACTGCTGGACGGCAAGGAGGCGACCACCTACTGGCGCTTCTTCAGCCAGTTCGCCGAGCGCTTCCCCAAGGTCCAGCTGAACCAGGACAAGCACCTCACCGACGCCGACAACCTGTTCTGTGCCGCCGGCACCACCTCGGCATGCGACCTGTACATCTACCTGATCGAGCGCTTCTGCGGGGCCAATGTCGCCCAGGCCGTGGCCCGCGACATCCTCTATGAAGTGCAGCGCAACTACACTCCGGGACGCATGGGCTTCGGCGGGCAGAAGCTGCATCAGGACGTGATCATCCTGCAGATCCAGCACTGGCTCGAAGAGCATTTCGCCGACAAGTTCCGCTTCGAGGACGTCGCCCGCAATCACGGCATGAGCATTCGCAACTTCATGCGCCGCTTCCAGAGTGCGACGGGCGACAAACCCCTGCACTACCTGCAACGGCTGCGCATCGAAACGGCAAAGGGACTGCTCTCCGGCACGCGCAAAAGCATCAAGACCATCAGCTACGAAGTCGGCTACGACGATGCCAGCTTCTTCGCACGGCTATTCAGGCAGCACACCGCATTGTCGCCGAACCAGTATCGGCAGCAGTTCATGCAGGAAGCCTGAGCCTCCTGCGCAAATATCGAGTCTGATAAAAAACTGTGGGAGCTGGCTTGCCAGCGATAGCGATGGTGAATTCACCATAGTCATCGCTGGCAAGCCAGCTCCCACAGGGTCTGCGTCAGGCTGTCGATCGAGCTTAAGGCTTGTGCGCCCGCGCCAGGAATTCGTGGGACTGCATTTCCAGCAAGCGACTGAGGGTCCGGGCGAACTCGAAGGTCAAGCGACCACCGGTATACAGGTCCTTCAACTCCACCTCGGCCGAAATGATCAGCTTGACGTTGCGGTCATAGAACTCGTCGACCATGTTGATGAAGCGCCGCGCGATATCGTCGGTCGCCACACCCATCTGCTCTACGCCACTGAGCAGCACCGCATGGAAGATCTTGCCCAGTTCGATGTAGTCGTTCTGGCTGCGCGGGCCGTCGCAGAGCTCGCGGAAGTCGAACCACGCCACGTCGTCACAGGTACGCAGGGCGCGGATCTCGCGGTTCTCGATGATCAGCACATCGTTTTCCACCGCCTGGGTGCATTCCGGAGTCAGCGCACGGAAGCTCTTGCGCAGGCTTTCGTGGGCTTCTTCATTGAGCGGGAAGTGGAACAGCTCAGCCTGCTCCAGGTGACGCAAGCGATAGTCGACGCCACTGTCGACGTTGACGATCTCGGTGTTCTGCTTGATCAGGGCAATGGCCGGAAGGAAGCGCGCCCGCTGCAGGCCGTCCTTGTACAGGCCGTCCGGCACGATGTTGGAGGTGGCCACCAGGGTCACGCCGTTCTTGAACAGCTCCTCCATCAGGGTGCCAAGGATCATCGCGTCGGTGATGTCGGAGACGAAGAACTCATCGAAGCAGATCACCCGCGACTCTTCGGCGAAACGCTTGGCGATGAGGGTCAGCGGGTTCTTCTCACCCTTCAGACCTTTCATTTCTTCGTGCACACGCTTCATGAAACGGTGGAAGTGCGTGCGGGACTTTTCCTTGAACGGCAGCGCCTCAAAGAAGGTGTCCACCAGATAGGTCTTGCCCCGGCCTACCCCGCCCCAGAAATACAGACCCTTGACCGGCGCCTGCTCCTTCTTGCCGAACAGCTTGCCGAACACACCCGGCTTGTTGTTCTGCGCCGCGATCAGATCGTCGTACAGGCGTTGCAGATGGCGCACCGCCGTTTCCTGCGCCGCGTCATGGAAGAAATCGGGACGTTTCAGATCTGCTTGATATCGTTCTAGGGGCGTCATAATTCGTTAGCAAGGCAACAAAAGCGGGCCGTCACTGTAGCGACGGCCCCGGGTAATGGCAATCAGACTTCCGATAAGCCGTCAGTCCTGTTGGGGCGCCAAGGCGGCGCGCAGCGCCTCGATGGCAGTATCGCGAGCGGCCTCATCGGCGAACTGCGGACTTGCGGCCACGGCCTCGCCCTCCAGCCACAGATTGAAGCCCAGGCCTTCGCTGCGCACATCCAGCTCCTGGCCTTGCTGCAGTTGCTTGGTCACCGCACCGGCAGCCTTGCCGTCGGCGAAGCTGCGCGACAGCAGCAGTTGCTCGCCATCGGCCGCCAGCAGACGGAAGCGGAAGCTGCCGTCTTCGTCGCGGAAGCTGACGAAGCGTGCGCTCTTCGCCGCCTTCTTCTTGGTCTCGACCGGGCCCTGGGCAATGCTGCGGAAGGAGCGCAGGCCGACAGCCTCGCGCAGTTGCTCGAGGAACGGCGTGGCAACCTTGCGCGCTTTCTGCGCACCGGCGAGGAGGATGTCTTCCAGGTCCGCAGGGCGAGTGATCAGTTGCTGGTAGCGCTCGCGCGGCTCGCTGAGCTGGCCATCGAGCAACTGGAACAGCTTCTGCTTGGCCTCACCCCAACCCAGGCCCTGCAACAGCTCTTCACGGAAGGCAGCGGATTGCTCGGCCGTGGAGAAGGCCTGGTAAAGGGTGAACAGGTGCGAGTTGTCCGGATCCTTCGCCTCGCCCGGCGCGCGGGAGTCGGTGACGATGCGGGAAATCGCGTCCTTCATGTCCTTGGCGCTGCTGAACAGCGGAATGGTGTTGTCGTAGCTCTTGGACATCTTGCGCCCGTCGAGGCCCGGCAGGGTCGCTACGCTCTCCTCGATCGCCGCTTCCGGCAGGACGAAGAACTCCTTGCCGTTGCCGAACAGGTGGTTGAAGCGCTGGCCGATATCCCGGGCCATTTCCACGTGCTGGATCTGGTCGCGGCCGACCGGCACCTTGTGCGCGTTGAACATCAGGATGTCCGCAGCCATCAGCACCGGGTAGCTGTACAGGCCCATGGTCACGCCGGCATCCGGGTCTTCGCCGTTTTCCACGTTCTTGTCCACCGACGCCTTGTACGCATGGGCGCGGTTGAGCAGGCCCTTGGCGCTGACGCAGGTGAGCAGCCAGGTCAGCTCGGGAATCTCGGGGATGTCGGACTGGCGATAGAAAGTCACCTTCTCCGGATCCAGGCCACCGGCCAGCCAGGTCGCGGCGATTTCCAGACGCGAGCGCTGGATGCGCTGCGGGTCATCGCATTTGATCAGGGCGTGGTAGTCGGCGAGGAAATAGAAGGAGTCGGCACCCGGCTGGCGGCTGGCGAGGATCGCCGGGCGGATGGCACCGGCGTAGTTGCCCAGGTGCGGGGTGCCGGTGGTGGTGATGCCGGTGAGAATGCGCGTAGTCATGGATATTCGCTTATCAGGCTTGGCTCAGTTCGAAAGACGCGGCAGTACCAGATCCTTGAGGTCGGTCAGCTTGCCATGAAAAAAGTGCCCGCATTCTGCCACTTTCAGCAGCTCATGGGGGCGCGGGAACGCTGCGGACCAGTCGTAGACGATACCTGGCTCGATCACCTCATCGGCATCGGGCTGGACGATGGTCAGCGGCACGTTCAGCGGCGCGGCCTCGTTGCCGCTCAGACGCATGACTGCCGGGGCGATCATGAACAGTTGTTTCGGCGCGGCCCCCTGCGCTTCAAGACGACCACCCACCGCGGCTGCAACGAAACCGCCGAAGGAGAAACCGATCAGGATCAAGGGCAGGTCCGGGTGTTGCTGCCGCAGCCAGGTTGCAGCGGCCTGGGCGTCGTCCACTTCGCCGCTGCCCATGTCATGGCTGCCGGCGCTGGCACCGACACCGCGGTAGTTGAAGCGCAAGGTGATCAGCCCGGCATCCCGCGCAGTACGTTGCAGGGTCGACACCACCTTGTTGAGCATGGTCCCGCCCTGGACCGGGTTGGGGTGACAGATCAGCACCAGGCCGTGGGCGTCGGCGACTTCCTGGTACAAGGCTTCAAGTTGGCCGACCGGGCCGTCGATGAGTACGGGGGATTCGCGGGTAAGCAAGGCATTAAACTCCGTGACCCCGGCAAGGGTCGACTCGTCTAGCTGAATGATTCTGTTCTGAGATATTTGCGATGCGTCGCGGTATACAGCGCAGGTCCGAGCCGTTAACGTAAAGCAAAGCCGTTTATAGAGGAAGGACTCGTGGAACTCTCGCTCTTAGTTTGGTTGTTGCCGACCCTGGCCCTGGCAGTAGGCGTCGTCGTTGGTTTCCTGGTTGCCCGCCTCCTGCCCAATGCCGCGCCAAGCAGCACCCAGCGGCAATTGGACGATATCCAGGAGCGCTTCGACAGCTATCAGAATGAAGTGGTGACTCACTTCAACAGCACCGCGGCCCTGGTCAAGAAGCTCACGCAAAGCTACCAGGAAGTTCAGGATCACCTGGCCGATGGCGCCAACCGCCTGGCCCTGGACGAGCTGACCCGCCAGCGCCTGCTCGCGGCCCTGCACTCCGACGCCGCCCAAGGTTCGCGCGACCGCCTGACCCCGCCGCGGGACACCGAAGTACCACGGGACTACGCGCCAAAGGCGCCGAACAGCCCAGGCATGCTCGACGAGAGCTATGGTCTGAAACGCTGAATCGCAACAACGTAAAAGGGGCGCCATAAATGGCGCCCCTTTTTGTTTGTCACGCGGACCTTGTGGTAGTCCGCCCGGCCCTTCAGGCCGGGCTGTCGCACAGAGAACAATCATTGGGTGCGATGGTGTCTTCGTGGGAGCGAGCTTGCTCGCGAAGGACCGCAAAGCGGTCCCAAACCCGCCATGCCAAAGCTCCAGGATTGACTGGATCAGCCAGATACTGAATCCAGAATGTCATCTGACCGAAATTAGTGCTGGATGGCTTTTGGGCCGCTGTGCGGCCTTCGCGAGCAAGCTCGCTCCCACGATCAATGACTGCTCTCTGCACGACAGCGCAGCCTGAGAGACCAGGCGAACTCCCACAACGGCCGCGTGCCCCGGACAGTCACTTATCCACACGCCCTGAGCGCCTGCCGCACATCTGCCAGCAGATCGTCTATATCTTCCAGCCCCACCGACAGCCGTACCAAGCCCTCGGAAATCCCGTACAGCGCCCGCTCCTCGGGGGTATAGCTGGAATGGGTCATGCTCGCCGGATGCTGGGCCAGGGATTCGGCATCGCCCAGGCTCACCGCCCGCGAGAACAACTGCAAGGCATTCATAAAACGACGCCCGGCAACAATGCCGCCCTTGAGCTCGAAAGCCAGCATGCCGCCCGGCAAGCTCATCTGCCGTTTCACCAGGGCCCGCTGGGCGAACGACGGCAACCCCGGGTAATGCTGTACCTCCACCTCCGGCTGCTTCGCCAGGAACTCAGCCAGTTGCTGGGCATTGGCGCAGTGCCGTTCCATGCGCAGGTTAAGAGTCTTCAGACCACGCATCAGCAATGAAGCATCGTGCGGCGAAAGCACGGCGCCGGTCATGTCCTTCAATCCTTCCAGACGAATTCGATCCACCAGCGCCTTGTTTCCGATCACCAGCCCGGCGGTGATATCGCCGTGGCCGCTGAGGTACTTGGTCGCCGAGTGCACCACCAGGTCGGCACCCAGCTCCAGCGGGCGCTGCAGGTAGGGCGTGCAATAGGTGTTGTCCACCACCAGGGTCGCGCCATGGCGCCGGGCGATCTTCGCCACCCCGGCGATATCCGCCAGGTGCATGTTGGGGTTGGCCGGCGACTCGAAGTAGATCAGTCGCGTCGCCGGAGAAATCGCCGCCTCCACTGCCTTCAGGTCAGCCATATCGACATGGGTCAGCTTGACCCCGAACTCGCCGATGCCGTGATGCAGGAAAGCGAAGGCGCAGCCATACAAGGTGCTCCCCAGCAGCACTTCATCACCCGGCCGCAACAGGGTCCACAGCGTGGCGGTGATGGCCCCCATGCCCGAGGCCAGGGCCAGGGCAGCCTCGCCACCTTCCAGCGAAGCCATGCGGCTCTCCAGCAGCGCCAGGGTCGGGTTGGAGATACGACTGTAGAAATGTCCGGCCTCTTCGCCGGCAAAACAGGCCGCGCCGTACTCGACGCTGGGAAAAGCGAAGGTCGCCGTCTGATACACCGGCGGCACCAGCGCCCCTCCGTGAGCCTGCGGATCGTAGCCATGGTGAATGGCCCGGGTGGCGAATCCCTGCTTGGTGCTGGAGCCGCTCATGGCGATGCCCTCTTGTTGGATTGCCATAAGCTTATGCCAGCGATGAACTAATATTTTTCCAAATATGACCACCACTTCGGGGCGTTCCGAGCATGAAATTCCACGATCCGCTGAAGACGGGGCAAATCTTGCCCAATGCCATCGACCGCACCGACCGTGCCCTGCTCGGAGCCCTCCAGGACAACGCACGCCTGACCATCTCCGAACTGGCCGACAGCGTCGCCCTGACCACCTCGCCCTGCTGGCGCCGGGTCAAGCTGCTGGAGGAAAGTGGCTACATCACCGGCTACCAGGCGATCCTTTCACCCAAGGCACTGGGCTTCGGCGTCACCGCTTTCGTCAGCATCATGATGGACTCGCACACCAAGGAAATGGCCCGCGCCTTCGAGCAGCGCCTGATGGAAATTCCGGAGATTGTCGCCTGCCACAATATTTCAGGACGTTACGACTTCCTCCTGGAAGTGCTGGCCCGCGACCTGGAATCCTTCGGCGAATTCGCCCGGGAAACCCTGCAATCGCTGCCCGGAGTGAAGGAGATCTATTCGAGTTTTTCCTACAAGGCCGTGAAGGAGAAACGGGTGATTCCGGTGATGGAAAAGCACATCTGACAGATGCCATCAGCAAGTCTGAACACCCCTACGACATTCCCGCCGTCGCCTGACAGATTTCCCCCAGCTCCGTAAAAGACCATCGCCATTCCATTTTCGAAGGAGCGAAAGGAATGGCACAACATGGTGTACCCGAGGAGCTGCCTCCTCTTGTCATCGAGGGCAATCCGGATCTGCGCATTGGTTTCTCTGGCGGTGGCGGCTGGGGATTGTCAAACGGACCGCGTCGCGGAGAAGGAGAGACAGGCAGGTACAACGGCCCGGGGATCCCGGGGTTCAATACCGTCATCATCGAGAAGCACGTTGCCATCATCACCAACCGATATCTGAAGGTGGTGAGATATACGACCTCGACAACATACGCATCGTGACACCCCTTGCTCACGATCAGATTCACTATGGGTAACAGCCATGAGTCAGAAAAAAACGATTGCTGACTTCACAGAACTCGAGTTCCTGGCGTTTTTAAGGTTGATCGACGAGAAAAACGACAGCGGTGACGAAGAGGCCTTGGATATCTTGCTCGAACAGTTCGAAACTATTTCAGAACACCCAACCGGAACAGATTTACTCTATTGGCCGGAGTCGGAATACATGGGTGAGGCAGAGCAAGTTCTCAAAATAATAAAAGAGTGGCGGGCAGCAAACGGGAAACCAGGATTCAAATCCGAGTAGTCCAATAGCCCAGCGTATTTCTAAAAGCAAGAAGCGCGCGATGGTCTACACAATCGCGTTTTTTCACTCAGCCGAAGCGCTTAGTTCGCGCCACGCTGACGCATCACATCCAGCACCAGCTTCACACCCTCTTCCACGTTGGAGGACTGGGTGTCGATCACCAGGTCAGCGTCCAGCGGCACATCGTACAGGAAGCTTTCGCCCGGGATGCTGTCGCCGCCAGCGACGTACAGGCCTTGCGGGTCAAACTTGCGGCAGGCCAGCGGGGAGGACTAGACGTAGACCGTAACCAGACGCTCCTTGCCGATCAGCGCCTTGGCCTGCTCGCGGCCTCCGACATCTGGTGCGACGAAGGCGAGCACGCCGGCTTCGTTGAACTATGTAAAGCCAATCGCGGACCGGGGTGGTGTCTACGACCTCGACAACATCAGAGTCGTGACGCCTGCAAGCCATAATCAAATTCACTACGGGGAAGAATCATGAGTCAGAAAAAACAGTTCAGTGATTTCACAGAGCACGAGTTTCTAGTTTTTCTGCAGTCCGTTCTGGATCCCGAGGATGGCATCAGCGAGAAAGCGCATGACAAACGTATCGGTCTTTTCGAAGAGATATCCGAACACCCTAGCGGATCCGATCTTATCTATTGGCCGGAAGAAGACGGGCTCGACAGTCCGGAAAACATCATAAAAATCATCAAGGAGTGGCGCGCCGCAAACGGAAAACCCGGATTCAAGCCCGACTAACTCACCTTCTGCCGCCACAAAAAAACCCGCGATGGCCTTCACCATCGCGGGTTCTTTCTTTCAGCCGGGTGGCTTAGATCGCACCACGCTGACGCAGCACATCCAGCACCAGCTTCACACCCTCTTCCACGTTGGTGGACTGGGTATCGATCACCAGGTCGGCGTCCAGCGGCACATCGTACGGGAAGCTTTCGCCCGGGATGTTGTCGCCGCCAGCGGCGTACAGGCCTTGCGGGTCACGCTCGCGGCAGGCCAGCGGGGAGGCCTGGACGTAAACGGTGACCAGACGCTCCTTGCCGATCAGCGCCTTGGCCTGCTCGCGGCCTTCGGCATCCGGTGCGACGAAGGCGGCCAGGGTGAGCATGCCGGCTTCGTTGAACTGGCGCGCGACGTGGGCGGCACGGCGCCAGTTCTCGGTGCGACCGGCGCGATCCTGCGGCAGGCCCTTGTTCAGGTCGTGGCGCAGGTTCTGGCCATCGAGGACGTAGACCGCACGGCCCATGTCGAACAGCTTGCGCTCGACGGCATAGGCCAGGGTGCTCTTGCCAGCGCCGGACAGGCCGCTGAACAGCACGGTGGCTGGCTGCTGGCCGAAGCGCAGGGCACGTTCCTCGGTGGACACGTGAGCCTGCTTGCCATGCTGGCCGGTGCTGCCGTGCGGCAGGACTGGCGGCGCGATGATCATGCCGGCGCCGACGGTACCGTTGGTCAGGCGATCGATGACGATGAAGGCACCGGTGGTGCGGTTGCTGTCGTAACCGTCCAGGGCGATCGCAGCGTCCAGGGCCACCTTGACCCGGCCGATCTCGTTCAGTTGCAGCGCGCTCGCGGCGCCCTGCTCCAGGGTATTCACATCGACCCGGTGGGTGATGCTGGCGATCGAGCCCGGCACATAGCTGGTGGCGCGCTTGATGTCGTATTTCTTGCCCGGCAGCATCGGCTCCTCGGACATCCACACCAGCATGGCGTCGAACTGGTCGGTCACCTGTGGAACGTTGTCGGCGTGCACCAGCAGGTCGCCACGGGAGATATCGATCTCGTCTTCCATGGTCAGGGTCACGGCCTGGCCAGGACCTGCGCTTTCCAGCTCGCCTTCGTAGGTGACGATGGATTTGACCCGGCTGCTCTTGCCCGACGGCAGCACCACCACTTCGTCACCCTTGTGCACCAGGCCGCTGGCGATGGTGCCGGCGAAGCCGCGGAAGTTCAGGTTCGGACGGTTGACGTACTGCACCGGGAAGCGCAGATCGGTGAAGTTGCGGTCGCCAGCGACTTCGACGGTCTCGAGGATTTCCATCAGCGCAGGGCCGGTGTACCACGGCGAACGCTCGCTGCGGTTGACCACGTTGTCGCCCTTGAGCGCGGACATCGGCACGAAGTGCAGGCTGCTCGGCTTGAGGTTGATGCCCTCGGCGAACTTCAGGTAGTCGGCCTTGATCGACTCGAAGACCTGCTCGTCGAAGCCCTTGAGGTCCATCTTGTTGACCGCAACGACGATGTGCTTGATGCCCAGCAGCGAGGCGATATAGCTGTGCCGGCGGGTCTGGGTCTGCACGCCGTAGCGGGCATCGACGAGGATGATCGCCAGGTCGCAGGTCGAGGCGCCGGTGGCCATGTTGCGGGTGTACTGCTCGTGGCCCGGGGTGTCGGCGATGATGAACTTGCGCTTGGCGGTGGAGAAGTAGCGGTAGGCGACATCGATGGTGATGCCCTGCTCGCGCTCGGCCTGCAGGCCGTCGACCAGCAGCGCCAGGTCGACTTCCTCGCCGGTGGTGCCGACTTTCTTCGAATCACGGGTGATGGCCTCGAGGTGGTCCTCGTAGATCATCTTGGAGTCGTGCAGCAGGCGACCGATCAGGGTGCTCTTGCCGTCGTCGACGTTGCCGCAGGTCAGGAAACGCAGGAGTTCCTTGCGCTCGTGCTGGGCCAGGTAGGCGAGGATGTCCTCGCTGATCAGATCAGATTGGTGCGACATGGAGTAACCCTGAAATTAGAAGTAGCCTTGGCGTTTCTTGTCTTCCATCGAACCGGCGCCATCGTGGTCGATGACACGGCCCTGGCGTTCGGACGTACGGGTCAGGAGCATTTCCTGGATGATGTCCGTCAAGGTCTCGGCTTCGGATTCGACGGCGCCCGTCAACGGGTAGCAGCCGAGGGTACGGAAACGCACCTTCTTCTTGACGATACGGGCCTTTTCCTCGTCGCTCAGGTGCTCGAGGATGCGATCGTCGTCGATCATGATCAGGGTGCCGTTTTTCTCGATGACTTCACGCTCGGCAGCGAAGTACAGCGGCACGATCGGGATGCCTTCGAGGTAGATGTACTGCCAGATGTCCAGCTCGGTCCAGTTCGACAGCGGGAAGACGCGGATCGACTCGCCCTTGTTGACCTTGCCGTTGTACACGTTCCACAGCTCCGGGCGCTGGTTCTTCGGGTCCCAGCGGTGCTTGCTGTCACGGAACGAGTAGACGCGCTCCTTGGCCCGCGACTTCTCTTCGTCGCGGCGCGCGCCACCGAAGGCGGCGTCGAAGCCATGCTTGTCCAGCGCCTGCTTGAGGCCCTGGGTCTTCATGATGTCGGTGTGCTTGGAGCTGCCGTGGGTGAAGGGGTTGATGCCCTGCGCCACACCTTCCGGGTTGACGTGGGTGATCAGCTCCAGCCCCATTTCCTCGACCATCTTGTCGCGGAAGCGGTACATCTCCTGGAATTTCCACTGGGTGTCGACGTGCATCACAGGAAACGGCAGCTTGCCAGGGAAGAAGGCCTTGCGTGCCAGATGCAGCATCACGGCCGAGTCCTTGCCAATGGAGTACAGCATCACCGGGTTGTCGAACTCGGCGGCCACCTCACGAATGATGTGGATGCTTTCCGCCTCCAGCTGTTTCAAATGCGTCAGTTTGTCGACCATGGCTACTCACGGGAAAACGATCTTTATGGACGGCCAGCGGGCCGTGTTCGAGCGGGCCACTCTATCACAGCGCCCGCTTCTATTTAGGAGGCCCGCTAGAACGAAACAATCTATGGATATGCCCTGTCGTTTGGGCTTCAAACGGGGTTCGGGCAATCGATGAACAGGTGTTCAAGGGCAAAACGCCGCGCCAGGTAATCGCCCAGGGCCTGCACACCGTAGCGCTCGGTGGCGTGGTGGCCGGCGGCGATGAAGCTCACGCCGTTTTCCCGGGCACTGTGGTAGGTCTGCTCGGACGCCTCGCCACTGATGAACAGGTCGACGCCGGCCTCGATCGCCTGGTCGATGTAGCCCTGGCCACCGCCGGTGCACCAACCGACCCGACGAATGACCTCCTCGCCCTCCACCAGCAACGGCTCGCGCCCCATCACTTCGCTGACCCGGCGAGCGAAGTCCCGCGCCGACACCGGCTCGGCCAATGAGCCAACCAGGCCCACCACCCGCGGATTGTTCGGGTCCAGCGGACCTTCGACGGTGATGTCCAGTTGCCGGGCCAGTTGCACGTTGTTGCCCACTTCCGGGTGCACATCCAGCGGCAGGTGATAGGCCAGCAGGCTGATGTCGTGCTTGAGCAGGGTCTTCAGGCGGCGCTGCTTCATCCCGGTGATACACGGGTTCTCGCCTTTCCAGAAGTAGCCGTGGTGTACCAGCACCAGGTCGGCCCCCGCCTCCACTGCGGCATCCAGCAACGCCTGGCTGGCGGTGACCCCACTGACGATGCGGGTCACTTGCGGGCGCCCTTCGACCTGCAGGCCGTTGGGGCAGTAATCCTGGATTTTCGCGCTACCGAGGTAACGGTCGGCTTCCTCGACCAGGGTAGACAGGGCAACAGCCATGGAAAGACTCCTCAATTCAGCAGTTCAGCACGGCGCAAGGGCCCGTATAATGGCCGCCATTATGGGCCGTCGACCGGATTGGGGAAACCGACGGCAATGTCCTGGGGGCATTCGGCCAAGCGCATCACAGGCCGAGTGATTTAGCGGTTCCTGCACAGGTCTTGCCGAAGTATGATCGCGCGCGTTCACACACTCCCCCATCGCGTCACCGGCTCGGGCCAACTCCCCCAGGATTCGTTCAATGTTCAAGGCTTTGCGTTACTTCGGCTGGCCGCTGCTTGTTGGCGTGCTGATCGCCTTGCTGGTTATCCAGCGTTTTCCCCAATGGGTCGGCCTGCCCAGCCAGGACGTCAACCTGCAGCAGGCACCGCAGACCACCAATGTGGTCCAGGGCCCGGTGTCCTATGCCGACGCGGTTACCCACGCAGCACCGGCGGTGGCCAACCTGTACACCACCAAGGTGGTCAACAAGGCCGCCCATCCACTGTTCGAAGATCCGCAGTTCCGCCGCTTCTTCGGTGACAACCTGCCCAAGCAACGGCGCTGGGAGTCGAGCCTGGGCTCGGCGGTGATCATGAGCCCGGAAGGCTACCTGCTGACCAACAACCACGTGACCTCCGGCGCCGACCAGATCGTGGTGGCGCTGAAGGACGGCCGCGAGACCCTGGCCCGGGTCATCGGCAGCGACCCGGAAACCGACCTGGCGGTGCTGAAGATCGACCTGAAGAACCTCCCGGCGATCACCATCGGCCGCTCCGACAACATCCGCATCGGCGACGTCGCCCTGGCCATCGGCAACCCGTTCGGCGTCGGCCAGACCGTGACCATGGGCATCATCAGCGCCACCGGGCGCAACCAGTTGGGCCTGAACAACTACGAAGACTTCATCCAGACCGACGCCGCGATCAACCCGGGCAACTCCGGCGGCGCACTGGTCGACGCCAACGGCAACCTGACCGGGATCAACACGGCGATCTTCTCCAAGTCCGGCGGCTCCCAGGGCATCGGCTTCGCCATCCCGACCAAGCTGGCGCTGGAGGTGATGAAGTCGATCATCGAGCACGGCCAGGTGATCCGTGGCTGGCTGGGCATCGAAGTGCAGCCGCTGAGCCAGGAACTGGCCGAGTCGTTCGGCATGCAGGGGCGTCCGGGCATCGTCGTGGCGGGGATCTTCCGCGATGGTCCGGCGCAGCGGGCCGGCTTGCAGCTGGGTGACGTGATCCTCAGCATCAATGGCGAACCGGCCGGTGATGGTCGTCGTTCGATGAACCAGGTGGCGCGGATCAAGCCGAGCGAGAAGGTTGCCATCGAGGTGATGCGCAATGGCAAGCAGTTGAAGCTGATGGCCGAGGTGGGACTGCGGCCGCCACCGGCGCCGGCGGTGCAGGAAGAAGAGAACTGATCCGGAAGCTTCATTACGCTTGAGGGCCTCATCGCTGGCAACGCCAGCTCCCACAGGGTTTGCGGTGTACGCGATACCTGTGGGAGCTGGCGTTGCCAGCGATGAGGCCCTCGAAAACACCACAAAGAATGGCTGACAGACCAGTGTCTGCCAGCCACTCCCATCAATGCAGGATCTGACTCAGGAACAGCTTGGTCCGGTCATTCTGCGGCCGGTCGAAGAAGTCATCCGGCGCCGCCTGCTCGACGATCTCCCCCTTGTCCATGAAGATCACCCGGTTCGCCACGGTGCGGGCGAAGCCCATCTCGTGGGTCACGCAGAGCATGGTCATGCCGTCTTCCGCCAGGCTGACCATGGTGTCCAGCACCTCCTTGACCATTTCCGGATCGAGTGCCGAAGTCGGCTCGTCGAACAGCATGATCTTCGGCTTCATGCACAGCGCCCGGGCAATCGCCACGCGCTGCTGCTGACCACCGGACAATTGCCCCGGAAACTTGTGCGCCTGCTCCGGAATCCGTACCCGCTCCAGGTAGTGCATGGCGATTTCCTCGGCCTTGCGCTTGGGCATCTTGCGCACCCACATCGGTGCCAGGGTGCAGTTCTGCAGGATGGTCAGGTGCGGGAA
>Ga0222427_101118_pt1 | contig 15113 bp, 12 predicted proteins | sample 2B20Ametagenome_FD_182890 | JGI IMG/M metagenome (GOLD analysis project Ga0222427, IMG submission 182890) | Enriched microbial communities from leaf-cutter ant dump, University of Wisconsin, Madison, United States - 2B20A (version 2) | ecosystem: Environmental > Terrestrial > Nest > Insects nest...
GAGCGCGCCGACAAGTTCGGCCTGGCCCAGTTGCACCAGTTGCGCGGCCGGGTCGGACGCAGCCACCACCAGGCCTACGCCTACCTGCTGACGCCACCGCGCCAGCAGATCACCGCCGATGCGGAGAAACGCCTGGAAGCCATCGCCAACACCCAGGACCTCGGCGCGGGCTTTGTTCTGGCCACCAACGACCTGGAAATCCGCGGTGCCGGCGAACTGCTCGGCGAAGGCCAGAGCGGGCAGATCCAGGCCGTGGGCTTCACCCTGTACATGGAAATGCTCGAGCGCGCGGTCAAGGCCATCCGCAAGGGCACCCAGCCAAACCTCGACCAACCGCTGGGCGGCGGCCCGGAAATCAACCTGCGCCTGCCGGCCTTGATTCCCGAGGACTATCTGCCCGACGTGCATGCGCGCCTGATCCTGTACAAACGCATCGCCTCGGCAGTCGACGAGGACGGCCTCAACGACCTGCAAGTGGAGATGATCGACCGCTTCGGCCTGCTGCCCGAACCGACCAAGAACCTGATCCGCCTTACCCTGCTCAAGCTGCAGGCGGAAAAACTCGGGATCAAGAAGGTCGATGCCGGCCCGCAAGGCGGCAAGATCGAGTTCGAAAGCGAAACGCCGGTCGATCCGCTGGTGCTGATCAAACTGATCCAGGGCCAGCCCAAGCGCTACAAATTCGAAGGCGCTACCCAATTCAGGTTCATGGTGCCCATGGAGCGCGCCGATGAACGATTCTCGACACTCGAAGCGCTGTTCGAGCGCCTGACCCCGCAAACCGCGTAAGGAAGATCCATGCGTGCCATTCGCAACCTGACCCTGCTGCTGGCGCTGATCGCGCCGGCGGCCTTCGCCGACACCCAGTACCTGGTGGAAATGATCCTGGTGCGGCAGAACGCGGTGCCGGCCATCACCAGCCCCTTCGCCCCGGAAAGCTGGAGCGACGGCGCGGCGCCCATCGCCCAGTACGATGTACGCCAGCCGATCCTCGACAAGGAAGTAGCCGCCCTGGCCGCCGACAGCCAGTACACCGTGCTGCTGCATAAGGCCTGGCAGCAGAGCGTCGGCAGCGGCGTATCGAAGGTCGCCATCAGCGACGGCCAGCAGCAGTTCGGGCATTTCCCCATCGAGGGCAATCTGAGCCTGAGCGAAGCGCGCTTCATCAATGTCGAGGCCAGCTTCTGGGTCAACCAATTCGACGGCAACGGCGCGGTGGTGCAGAGCGAAGCATTCAGGCAGGGCAACAAGAATGTGAAGAGTGCCGAGCTGACCTTCCTCGATGGCGGGCATCTGGCGTTGCTGGTGAAGATTCGCAAGGTAGGAGCACCAGCCAGCCCTGCGCCGGATCCCGAGATGATGGAGCAGTAAGGCATGTCCCATCTGATCGACCGGCTACTCGGAAACAGCGCGTGGCAGGACGAATTCAGCGCCAGGATGCTGGAACGCGGGCTCGCCTACGCCAGACAGAAACGAGTCCGCATCGTGAAGGTCGAGGACAACACTATCCACGCGACCTGCGAGGGCTCGGGCGATAACCGCTACAGGCAGACGATCGGTATCAGCGCACTTCCACACGATCAATACCGGGTCCATTGCGAGTGCACCTGCCCGGTAAGCTTTGACTGCAAGCATTGCGCTGCCGTGCTCTTCCATGCCCAGGATCATCTTGAACCCTCGGGAGAGAGGCTGACCGCAGACCTGGAGTCCTGGCTGGACAAGCTGGAAAAGCCCGCGCCAGGCAGCGCCGACCACCGGCCAGACAGCCAGGGCCGTGGACTCTACTACTTCATCCATTTCGACGAAGAGATCTTCTGCCTCAAGATCAGAAAAGGCACCCGGCAGCCCGATGGACGCATCCAGTTCGCCAATCTGCGATCGATCCCCGAGTTGCTGTTCCAGCCGCCCAAATACGTCACCCCGGAAGACCGGCAGATTCTCCTGCAGCTCAACCGCAAGGAGCGATTCTGGGGCATGACCTTCCCCCTCGACGAGAAACACGACAGCGAGGTGTTCCAGCAAGCGCTGGCCACCGGGCGCCTGATGTTCGACGAAGGCATGCGCCCGGTGACCCAGGGCCCGATCCTCGACGCCGAGTTCCGCTGGGTACGCCAGAAGAACGGCCATTACTGGGGCATCTGGCATCACGGCGATGAACCCGTCCGCAGGGTCCTGCCACTGCAACCGCTGTACTGGTTCGATATCACCATCATGCAGACCGGCCTGCTCCGGCATAACCTGGATCCCTACGTCGCCCAGCAGTTGACCCAGGCACCGGACGTCCCCGAGCCCCTGGTAGCCCAGCTCAGCCATCGCCTTGCCGCCCTGGACAAGGAACTGCCGACACCCGCCAAGCTGCGCGAAGAAACCCTCGACGGCATCCGGCCTGTCGCCCACCTGATCCTCGGCAGCCACGAATTCAGTGCCTATGCCCCGAAGAGCGGGCGCATGCAGCGCCAACTGCAACACCGCGCCGCGCTGTCGTTCAACTACGACGGCCTGCGTACCAGCAGCAACAAGCCGCTGACCCGTTTCGTCGACAACGCCACCCAGCACATCCAGCGTGACCCGAAAGCCGAGCAGGCCCTGCGCAAGGTCCTGCATGGCTGGGGCTTCAAGGTCGCCACCCGACAGAGCAAGGCCTTGCCGGAAAGCGCCGGCGAACTGCTTCTGCTGGACACCGACCAGCAATGGCTGGAATTCGCCCGCGAAGGCCTGCCCGCCCTGCGCGAAGCCGGCTGGGAAATCGAGATACACGCCGACTTCGCCTTCAACCTCCACGAGGTGGATGACTGGTACGCCGATATCGAGGAAAACGCCGGCCACCAGTGGTTCGACCTGGAGCTGGGCATCGTGGTCAATGGCGAGCGCCATAGTCTGCTGCCGATCCTCCTGCACCTGCTGCGCAGCAACCCGGAACTGCTGCGCGCCAGCGAGCTGGCCAAGCGCGGCGACGACGAACACCTGCTGATCGATCTGAACCGCCATCGCCACGGCGCCACCGCCGCGCGGGTGGCCCTGCCCTATGGGCGGATCAAGCCGCTGATGGCGACCCTCGGCGAGCTCTATCTCAACGAGCACGACGGCGGCACCCTGCGCCTCTCCGCTCCGGACGCGGCGCGCCTGAGCAACCTCGACGACCTCTCGCTGACCTGGCAAGGCGGCGAGCGCCTGCGTGATTTCGCCACCCGCCTGAAAAGCGCGCAGTACCGCGAAGTCCAGGCGCCGGAGGGCCTGAACGCCACGCTGCGGCCTTACCAGCTGGAAGGTCTGAGCTGGCTGCAGACCCTGCGCGAGCTGGAGGTCGGCGGGCTGCTCGGCGATGACATGGGGCTGGGCAAGACCCTGCAGACCCTCAGCCACGTGCTCGCGGAAAAGAATGCCGGTCGCCTCGACAGCCCCGCGCTGGTAGTGATGCCCACCAGCCTCATTCCCAACTGGCTGGACGAGGCCGAGCACTTCACCTCGCAACTCAAGGTGGTCGCCCTGCATGGCGCCGGACGCACCCGGCACTTTGCCGAGCTGCGCGACTACGACCTGGTCCTGACCACCTATGCCCTGCTGCCGCGGGACCTGGAACACTTCACCGCGATCGACTGGCACCTGCTGATTCTCGACGAAGCGCAGAACATCAAGAACGCCACCAGCAAGGCCGCCCAGGCCGCCCGCGAGCTCAAGGCCAACCAGCGCCTGTGCCTGACTGGCACGCCGATGGAAAACAACCTTGGCGAACTCTGGTCGATCTTCCACTTCCTCATGCCCGGCTGGCTGGGCGACAGCAAAAGCTTCGCCCGCGACTACCGCACGCCGATCGAGAAACACGGCGACGGCGAGCGCATGAGTCATCTGGCCGCGCGAATTCGTCCGTTCCTGCTGCGCCGGACCAAGGAACAGGTGGCCACCGAGCTGCCGGCCAAGAGCGAGATCGTCCATTGGGTCGACCTCAGCGACGCCCAGCGTGACACCTACGAGACCGTGCGCGTGGCCATGGACAGCAAGGTTCGCGCGGAGATCACCCGCAACGGCGCGGCACGCAGCCAGATCATCGTGCTCGATGCCCTGCTCAAGCTGCGCCAGGTCTGCTGCGACCTGCGCCTGGTGGCTAATGCCGTGGTCAAGGGGCCGCAGTCCGACAAGGGCAAGCTCGGCAGCCTGATGGACATGCTCGACGACCTGCTCAGCGAGGGTCGCAAGATCCTGCTGTTCTCCCAGTTCACCTCGATGCTGGCACTGATCGAGGAAGAACTGGAGAAACGCAAGATCCGCTATAGCCTGCTGACCGGCGAGACCAAGGACCGGCGCACCCCGGTGCAGGCATTCCAGAATGGCGACACGCCGCTGTTCCTGATCAGCCTGAAAGCCGGTGGTACCGGGCTCAACCTGACGGCCGCAGATACGGTGATCCACTACGACCCCTGGTGGAATCCGGCCACGGAAAACCAGGCCACCGACCGCGCCTACCGCATCGGCCAGGACAAGCCGGTATTCGTCTACAAGCTGATTACCCGGGGCACCGTGGAAGAGAAGATCCAGCAGTTGCAAAAGGACAAGGCCGCGCTGGCGGCGGGATTGCTGGAAGGGAACGAGGCCGGTCAGTGGAAACTGGCGGCGGATGATATCGAGGCCTTGTTCTCGCCGCTGCCTGAGCAGCACAAGACCCGATAGGTAAAGGGCCTGATCGCGGTATGGGTATCTACACATCTTTCTCGGAGCGGTCCCGGACTGGGGTGTTGGCGTTGGGGGCTTATCCATACCAGATGGCGACTCCGCCGGCCCCTTTCGCCTCTACGGCGAGTCCATTTTGTCTTGGCAAAATGGACGAAAACCGCTCGCTCCCACATCAGGCCCTACGCTGCGCTCCGGGTCCCCTCCTTCCGGCGCCTTTCGCGGCCATCGCGGCCTACGACTTGCTGCGCAAGTCTTCACCTCGCGTCTTCGGCTGTCGCCGAAGGGTGCTGCGCACCTGGCCGCTACAGGCACCTCCACTCGGCCTGACAAGGTCGCACCTTGTGTCGTCTGAACTGGCGCGCAAGAAGAGCAAAAGCCAGAGCAGGAGCAACAGCAACAAGCTCCAGCTTTGGCTTTGACCTGTTGGTGCAGTCTTTGATTTCGAAGATGCGCCCGTGCAGGCGCCACCCGTAACTCGCGACGTCAGGAGGCCGAGCGGACGTGTCTGGAAGGGGCAGGTGCGCAGCACCCTTCGGCGTTAGCCGAAGGAGCGAGATGTAGACTTGCGCAGCAAGTCGTAGGCCGCTCGGCCCCTGCAAGACGCCGGAGGGAGGGGACCCGGAGCGAAGCGTAGGGCCGAATGCAGGAGCAGGCGGTTTTGCCTACTTTTTCCAAGAAAAAAGTAGGCCGCCGTAAAGGCGGAAGGGGCCGCCAGCGGCGCCGCCTTGAACGGATAAGCTCGCAGTACCAGCACCACAAAGCGAAAAAGATGTGTAGATACCCATGCTAGTCGCGGTCAGGACAGAGATCAGGCCCCTGGGTGCTACCCGATCAATCGATCAGTTGCGCCTGCTTCAACGCACCCAACGCCTCCAGCCAGCGCGGCTGCTCACGGTAATCGGTGCGGGCAAAGCCCTGTCCGCGCATCCGCGCAATCCGTGGCGACGGCTTGACCTTCATCCGCTGCGCCGCACTCAAGGCCAGCTCCGCCGCTGCGCGATCGTTGCATACCAGGCCCATGTCACAGCCCGCACTGAGTGCCGCCTCGATGCGGCTGGCGGCATCACCCACCACGTGGGCACCGGCCATGGACAGGTCGTCGCTGAAGATCACCCCGTCGAAGCCCAGTTCGCCGCGCAGGATCTCCTGCAACCAACGGCGGGAGAAACCGGCGGGCTGGTTGTCGACCTGTGGATAGATCACATGGGCCGGCATGACCGCTGCCAACTGCCCGCTGAGGCGGGTGAACGGCACCAGGTCGGCAGCACGGATCTGCTCCAGGCTGCGCTCGTCGGTAGGGATGGCGACATGGGAGTCGGCCTCGGCCCAGCCATGACCGGGGAAGTGCTTGCCACATGCGGCCATGCCTGCGGCGTTCATACCACGGATGAAAGCACCGGCGAGGGCGGTGGCGCGCTGCGGATCACCTTCGAAAGCGCGGCTGCCGACCACGGCACTACGCTGGTGATCGAGGTCGAGCACCGGGGCGAAACTGAGGTCAAGACCCACCGCCAGCACTTCGGTCGCCATAAGCCAACCACACTGCTCGGCCAGGTATTCGGCATTGTCGTTGTCGGCGATGGCGCGCATCGCCGGCAGGCGTACGAAGCCTTGGCGCAGGCGCTGCACACGACCGCCTTCCTGGTCGACGGCGAGAATCAGGTCGGAGCGGATGGCACGGATGGACGCGGTCAGCTCGCGCACCTGGCGCGGGCTGTCGATATTGCGGGCGAAGATGATCAGGCCGGCCACTTCGGGCTGGCGCAGAAGATGACGATCTTCGGCGGTCAGCCAGGTACCGGCGATATCCACCATCAGGGAGCCTTGCAGGCGGGCAGTCATAAGTGATCCTTCAATCAAGGGGGGCGCTGGCCCACTGCGGGCAGGCGGCTTCTTCGATACGTACCGGGCAATGCGGCGGAACCTGCTCGAACAGGTCCACCAGGTCGGCATTGCGCAGGCGGATGCAGCCATGGGACAACGGCACGCCCATGGGTTCCGTGTCAGGCGTGCCGTGCAGATAGATGTAGCGGCGGAAGGTGTCGACCGCGCCCAGGCGATTGCGCCCGGGCTCGCAGCCGCTGAGCCAGAGGATGCGGGTCAGGATCCAGTCGCGGCCGGGGAATTGCTCGTGCAGTTCACGGGTCCAGGTTTCGCCGGTCCAGCGTCGGCCACGCAACACCGCCCCCTGGGGCAATCCAGCGCCGATCTTCGCCCGCACCTGATGCAGGCCCCGCGGCGTGCAGCCGGAGCCGTTGCGCTCACCCGGACCATTGAGCGCCGTGGACACCGGCAGACGCACGACCAGACGGCCCTGGGAGAACCCGTAGAGGCATTGGTCGGCAAGGGAAATATGCAGCAGATCGAGAGTAGACATGGGGCGCTAGCTTAGCCGAAGCCAGGCGTCGCGCCCAGTCGCCGATCAAGCCTTGGCAGGGACCGCCGTACTGCTCGACTTGCTGCGTGGACGCAGCTGCGCGGCGGCCATCGCGTCGTCGGTGACGCCACTGTCGGCACGCATGCCCGCGGCGAGGAACGGCACCATCAGGCGCATGACCTGCTCGATGGAGGTGTTGATACCGAAGTCGGTTTCGGCAATCGCCCGCAGCGCCTTGATTCCCGACATGCTGAAGGCTGCGGCACCGAGCATGAAGTGCACGCGCCAGAACAGCTCGATCGGAGGAATCCGCGGCGCGGCCTCGTTGACCAGCAGCATGTAACGGCGGAACACCTTGCCGTACATGTCTTCCAGGTAACGCCGCAGGTGCCCCTGGCTTTCGCTGAAGGCCAGGCCCAGCAGGCGCATGAAGATGGACAGGTCGTTGCCGCTGCGAGGCTGAACCACCAGCGCCTGCTCCACCAGCATTTCCAGCAGTTCTTCGAGGTTCGGCTTGTGCTCGGGGCGCGCCTGGCGGCGGTCAAGCTCGCGCTCGAGACTCTGGCAGAAAGGTCCGAGGAAGCGCGAGAAGACCGCCTGGATCAGCGCCTTCTTCGAGCCGAAGTGATAGTTGACCGCTGCCAGGTTGACCCCGGCCTTGCTGGTGATCAAGCGCAGCGAGGTTTCCGCGAAACCTTTTTCCGCGAACAGCTGCTCGGCAGCATCGAGAATGCGTTCGACGGTTTCCGATTGGGCCATGAATTAATCTACCTGACAAACAGTTGTTTGAAACATACGTTTCATAGGTGTGACTGTCAAGTCAGGCGGCGCTATTAGATCACAGCTGCCGGCGGCAGGACGGGGGCCCGTTGCTTTTTCTTGCCGCTGGCCGCTTAAAGCTTGCAGCCAGAAGGCCACTGTATATAATCCCAGTCACTGTATAAAAAGACAGAGCCATCAACATGCTAAAACTGACGCCCCGCCAAGCTGAGATTCTGGCTTTTATCAAACGTTGCCTGGAAGACAACGGCTTCCCGCCGACCCGCGCCGAAATCGCCCAGGAACTGGGCTTCAAGTCGCCCAACGCCGCTGAAGAACACCTCAAGGCGCTGGCCCGCAAAGGCGCGATCGAAATGACCCCGGGCGCCTCCCGCGGCATTCGCATCCCTGGCTTCGAGGCTCGCCCCCAGCAGGACGAGAGTTCGCTGCCGATCATCGGCCGGGTCGCCGCCGGCGCCCCCATCCTCGCCGAACAGCACATCGAGGAATCCTGCGCCATCAACCCGGCCTTCTTCCATCCTCGCGCCGACTACCTGTTGCGCGTACACGGCATGAGCATGAAGGACGTGGGCATCTTCGACGGCGACCTGCTCGCCGTACACACCAGCCGTGAAGCGCGCAATGGGCAGATCGTCGTAGCCCGCCTGGGTGACGAAGTCACGGTCAAGCGCTTCAAACGTGAAGGCAGCAAGGTCTGGCTGATCGCGGAAAACCCCGAATTCGCCCCTATCGAGGTCAACCTGAAAGAACAGGACCTGGTGATCGAGGGGCTGAGCGTCGGCGTCATTCGCCGATAAAGAGGAGGCGTCATGCAGTTTACCCACACACCACAGCAAGCACAGTTACCCCTGTTCGAGGCATTCCTGGCGCAGCCGGCCTTGCCTGGACTGAAGGCGGAAAAGCCCGCACGAGCGAGCAATGAACCCCAGGTGTTCAGCGAGTTGTCTTTCCGTGGTGCGCTGGAGCACTGCCAGAACCTGCTGGCGCCGGTTCTGCGAGAACTGAGTGAAGAAGAAGATGCACGCTGGCTGACCCTGATCGCCCCGCCTGCAAGCCTGACCCAGGCCTGGCTGCGCGACGCCGGCCTGAATCGCGAACGCATCCTGATCCTGCAACCGCGCAGCAATCAGAGCGCCCTGCAACTGGCCTGCGATGCCCTGCGCCTGGGCCGCAGTCACACCGTGGTGAGCTGGCTGACCCCGGTCGGCAGCGCCGCACGACAACAACTGACCCGTGCCGCCAACGCTGGACGCGCGCAGAGCCTGAACATTCGTTTGGGCTGATATTCAAGAAATACGCAAAAACACCGAGAATCCGGCTTCCTCATTGCGAGGAAGCCCAGCCAACATCCCGGCATCAATGAAGGACGCGAGGCCCTTCATCTTCCCGCTCGATCTCACCTTCCACCAGACGACCCGCCATCTGCACGCCAACGCTGAGCATGGCCTTGGCCACCTCGACATGCTGGCCCTGCAGGAATGCCTTGGCATCTTCGGAGAAGTTCAGGGTTACCAGGGAACCCTCGTCCTCGGCACGGCGCAGTTCGATGCGACCGTCTGGCAATTCGACAATTTCTAGAAAGGACGTGGGCATATCAGGACAGGTCTCCAGGAAAGGGCGACATTGTAACAGTGCCGGTCACAATCAGCACTCACTCAAGCCCTCGCGAAAACGGACGGTCAGCTTCTTCAGATTCTGCCGCCACTCTTCCAGTTCTTCCCGTGAAAGCGGCGCCACAGAAGGCTCGTCCAGGCTGACGGCTTGAATCAACGGCTGGGTGACATCGCCTTTGGGTGCTTTGCTGGCGACCGGCGGTTTGAACAAATCGGAATAAGCCTTCAACAAACGCGCCAGCCAGGTCTCCCCTTGCTGGGCCAGCTCGACCAACTCGGCCATTTCCGGAATGGCAATGCTTTCCAGAACTTCCGGGGTCAGCAACTGCTCGGCGCGGGTCGCGTTTGCTTGTGGCAGGCGGTAGAAACCGGCGATCTCATGGCACAGCCCCAGCAGCGCCCCATACAAATGGAACAGCGCCGACTCCCGCTCGGCCTGGACCAGCGCCTGGGCGTTCATGGCCCGGCTTTCCTGCGCCTTGCCAAGACCTTCGAGGGCCAGGCCGGCGAAGAAAATTTTCTGATTGGTACGAGTGTAGAGTTCCTGGGCCATTGAGGCGCTCTCCGATAGGGCTGCGAGGCGAGGTCTGTCAGTTTCGGGGAAGCCTCTGCCCAGTGCAAGGCTCTGTAAGCTTTTTCGTACTTCCGGGCCCCATCGCTGCGGTTCGGCCCGAAAGCACAAACAAAAGGGCCGCGCCTGACATCGTCAGGCGCGGCCCTTGAGCAATCAGTCGAAGCGCTTAACGCTTGTCCTCGACCTTCCATGCCTTGCCATCGTAGAAGGCGCGCCAGCCGGTCGGCTTGCCGTCCACTTCGGTCTGCACGTACTGCTCCTTGGTCTTGCGGCTGTAGCGAATCACCGCAGGACGCCCCTCGGGGTCCTTCTGCGGGGCATCGCAGAGGAAGTGGTACTTCGGATCGATCTCGTGCTTGTGCGGGATGATTTCCAGCACCAGCGGCGCGCGGGTCTCGCGGTTTTTCGGGAACTGGCTGGCGGCCAGGAACAGACCCGAGGCACCATCACGCAGCACGTAGGTGTCGTTGACCTTCTCGCACTTGAGCTCCGGCATATCCACCTTGTCCATCTTCGGTGGCGCTGCCTCGCCGCTCTTGAGCAGCTTGCGCGTGTTCTTGCACTCGGCGTTGGTGCAACCGAAGAACTTGCCGAAGCGACCGGTCTTGAGCTGCATCTCGCTGCCGCACTTGTCGCACTCCAGGCTCGGGCCTTCGTAGCCCTTGATCCGGTAGTTGCCTTCCTCGATCTCGTAGCCGGCACAGTCCGGGTTGTTGCCGCAGATATGCAGCTTGTGCTTCTCGTCCAGCAGATAGGCATCCATCGCCGTCGAGCAGATCGGGCAACGATGCTTGCCCAACAGCACACGGGACTCCGACTCACCCTCGTCATCCGCCGCGATCTCGTCGCCCGGCACCAGGTTGACCGTGGCCTTGCAGCGCTCCTTCGGCGGCAGGCTGTAGCCCGAGCAGCCAAGGAAAACGCCAGTGGAGGCGGTACGGATCATCATGTGCCGGCCACATTCCTTGCACGGAATGTCGGTCGGAGTCGGCTGGTTGGCACGCATGCCATCTTCACTGGACTCGGCAACCTGCAGCTTCTTGCTGAAATCGCCGTAGAACTCGTCCAGCACGTTCTTCCAGTCGCGCTCGCCCTGGGCCACGTCGTCGAGGTTCTCCTCCATGCCGGCGGTGAAGCCGTAGTCCATCAGGTTGGAGAAACTCTCAGAGAGGCGCTCGGTGACGATGTCGCCCATCTTCTCGGAGTAGAAGCGGCGGTTGTGCAGAGTGACGTAGCCGCGGTCCTGGATGGTGGAAATGATCGCCGCGTAGGTCGACGGGCGACCGATACCGCGTTTTTCCATTTCCTTGACCAGGCTGGCTTCGGAATAGCGTGCCGGCGGCTTGGTGAAGTGCTGGCTCGGATCCAGCTGGATCAGCTTGAGCACCTCGCCCTGGGCCATTTCCGGCAGGACGTCGTCGTCGCCCGGCTTGCTCTGCTGTGGCAGCACACGGGTGTAACCGTCGAACTTGAGGATGCGGCCCTTGGCACGCAGCTCGAAATCACCGGCGTTGACGCTGACGGTGGTCGACAGGTATTGCGCGGCAGGCATCTGGCAGGCGAGGAACTGGCGCCAGATCAGCTCGTACAGCCGCTCTGCATCGCGCTCCATGCCACTGAGCTTGCTCGGATGGGTGTTGACGTCGGAAGGACGGATCGCTTCGTGAGCCTCCTGGGCGCCTTCCTTGCTGCCGTAGACGATCGGTGCATCAGGCAGGTATTTCTTGCCGAACTCGCTCTCGATGTAGCTGCGGGCCATTTCCACGGCATCGCTGGAGAGGTTGGTCGAGTCGGTACGCATGTAGGTGATGTAGCCGGCCTCGTAGAGCCGCTGCGCCATCATCATGGTCTTCTTCACGCCGAAGCCGAGACGATTGCTCGCCGCCTGCTGCAGGGTCGAGGTGATGAACGGCGCCGACGGCTTGGAGCTGGTCGGCCGGTCTTCACGCTTGGCCACGCTGTAGCTGGAGGCCTTGAGCTTCTCCAGCGCCGCCATGGCCTGGGCTTCGTTGAGCGGCTTGAAGGCCTCGCCCTTCTCCCGGGCCACTTCGAAACGCACCTTGGCGTTCTTGGCGGTACCGAGGTCGGCGTGGACTTCCCAGTATTCCTCGGGAATGAAGGCGCGGATCTCGCGCTCGCGCTCGACCACCAGCTTCACCGCAACCGACTGCACCCGGCCCGCGGACAGGCCACGGGCAATCTTGGCCCAGAGCAGCGGCGAAACCATGTAGCCGACCACGCGGTCGAGGAAGCGCCGGGCCTGCTGCGCATTGACCCGGTCGATGTCCAGGTCGCCCGGCTGGGAGAAGGCTTCCTGGATGGCTTTCTTGGTGATTTCGTTGAACACCACACGCTTGTAGCGGCTGTCGTCACCACCGATGGCTTCCCGCAGGTGCCAGGCAATGGCCTCCCCTTCGCGGTCCAAGTCGGTTGCGAGATAGATGGTGTCGGCATCCTTGGCCAGACGACGCAGTTCGTCGATGACCTTCTCCTTGCCCGGGAGAATCTCGTACTTGGCCTTCCAGCCGTGGTCCGGGTCCACCCCCATGCGCGCCACCAGCTGCTTGCGCGCCTTTTCCTTGGGCGACAGCGCCGGCGCTTCACCTGCGGTCTTGCCGCGCTTGGCAGCCGGTTCCTTGGTGGCACTGGCCGAACCGCTGGTGGGCAGGTCGCGGATATGGCCGATACTCGACTTCACCACGTACTGGTTGCCCAGATACTTGTTGATGGTCTTGGCCTTAGCCGGGGATTCCACAATGACCAGCGATTTGCCCATGGATCGGAAAATTCCTGAATATCGAAATAAAAAACACGCCAGGCACCTGACGCGGCACCGCTATATATAGTGGCTATAGAATGAGGTCAAGCGCGGGAGTTCAGCCGCCTGCGCCATCCGGTCGCGAAAACAGCGTCGCTTCGGCCTCGACCAAAGCAAAGCGTGGGACTTGCTCGCCGTCAACTTCCACCGACTCCAGGAACATCGACAACGGCCGCACCCACAAGCCGAATTCGCCGTACAGGGCCTGGTAGAAGACCACCCATTCCTCGGTCTCGGAATGCCGCGCAGTGCCGAAGACACGGTACTCAGGGCCTTTGTAATGCCGGTATACGCCTGGTTGTATCTGCATGCCGCTGGCCCTCTTGAAAAAAATCCGAAAAAACAAAAACCGGGGCACCAGGCCCCGGTTTGGTCAACCACGCGATCAGACGCGTTCGAAGACCGTGGTGATACCCTGGCCGAGGCCGACGCACATGGTCGACACGCCGAAAGTACCGCCGTTCTGCTTCATGACGTTGAGCAGGGTACCCGAGATACGCGCACCCGAGCAGCCGAACGGGTGACCCAGGGCGATCGCGCCGCCGTGCAGGTTAACCTTCTCGTCCATCTTGTCGAGCACTTTCAGATCCTTCAGCACCGGCAGGGCCTGTGCAGCGAAGGCTTCGTTGAGCTCGATGAAGTCGATATCGGCGATGGTCAGGCCAGCGCGCTTGAGCGCTTTCTGGGTTGCCGGCACAGGACCGTAGCCCATGATCGCCGGATCGACACCGGCCACCGCCATGGAGCGGATCACCGCCAGTGGCTGGATACCCAGGTCCTGGGCGCGCTGGGCCGACATGACGATCATGCACGAAGCGCCGTCGGTGATCTGCGACGAGGTACCGGCAGTCACGGTGCCGCCTTTCGGGTTGAAGGCAGGCTTCAGCGCCGCGAGGCTTTCCAGGGTGGTATCCGGGCGAATGGTTTCGTCGTAGTCGAAGACCTTGAGGAAGCCGTTCTCGTCATAGCCCTGCATCGGGATGATTTCGTCCTTGAACTTGCCTTCCACGGTCGCCTTGTGGGCGAGCTGGTGCGAGCGCAGGCCGAACAGGTCCTGTTGTTCACGGCTGATGCCGTGCATCTTGCCGAGCATCTCGGCGGTCAGGCCCATCATGCCCGAGGCCTTGGCGGCGTACAGGGACATGTGCGGGTTCGGATCGACGCCGTGCATCATGCTGACGTGGCCCATGTGCTCGACACCACCAACGACGAACACATCACCGTTGCCGGTCATGATCGCCTGGGCGGCGGTGTGCAGCGCGCTCATCGACGAGCCGCACAGGCGGCTGACGGTCTGGCCGGCGGCGGTGTGCGGGATCTGGGTCATCAGCGACGCCATGCGCGCGATGTTCCAGCCCTGCTCCAGGGTCTGGTTGACGCAGCCCCAGATCACGTCCTCGACTTCCGCCGGATCGATCTTGCTGTTGCGCTCCAGCACCTTGCTGATCAGGTGCGCCGACATGTCTTCGGCGCGAGTGTTGCGGTGCATGCCACCCTTGGAGCGGCCCATCGGCGTGCGACCGAAGTCGACAATCACCACGTCTCTTGGATTCAGGCTCATATATTTACTCTCGCTCTATACCGTTGGGCGCTTAACCGAAGAAGCGCTGGCCGTTCTTGGCCATCTCGCGCAGCTTGGCGGTGGGGTGGTACAGCGGACCCAGGTCGGCGTACTTGTCTGCCAGGGCAACGAATTCGGCCACACCGATGGAGTCGATGTAGCGCAGCGCGCCGCCACGGAAGGGAGGGAAACCGATGCCGTAGACCAGACCCATGTCGGCCTCGGCCGCGGTCTCGACGATGCCGTCTTCCAGGCAACGAACGGTCTCCAGGCACAGCGGCACCATCATCCAGTTGATGATGTCTTCATCAGTGACTTCGCGCTGCTCGTAGATCACCGGCTTGAGCACTTCCAGCACCGAGGCGTCGGCGACTTTCTTCGGCTTGCCGCGCTTGTCGGTTTCGTAGGCATAGAAGCCCTTGCCGTTCTTCTGGCCCAAGCGATTGGCTTCGTACAGGGCGTCAACGGCGGAGCGGCGATCATCGCTCATGCGGTCCGGGAAGCCCTCGGCCATCACGTCACGACCATGATGACCGGTGTCGATGCCGACCACGTCCATCAGGTACGCCGGGCCCATCGGCCAGCCGAACTTTTCCATGATCTTGTCGATGCGCACGAAGTCGACGCCAGCGCTGACCAGCTTGGCGAAACCGCCGAAGTACGGGAACAGCACGCGGTTGACCAGGAAGCCCGGGCAGTCGTTGACCACGATCGAGATCGGA
>Ga0222427_101121_pt1 | contig 14970 bp, 9 predicted proteins | sample 2B20Ametagenome_FD_182890 | JGI IMG/M metagenome (GOLD analysis project Ga0222427, IMG submission 182890) | Enriched microbial communities from leaf-cutter ant dump, University of Wisconsin, Madison, United States - 2B20A (version 2) | ecosystem: Environmental > Terrestrial > Nest > Insects nest >...
AAGGTGGAGGCAAAGGCCGGGGCGTCCCTGGCGCAGGCGGTGGAAGGTGTCCGCGTGACGCTGGACGGGCGCGGCGCCACCGAGGACAACGCCACCTACGCGCACCTGGCGATCTGGACCGTACCGGCGCTCGACCTGCAAGCGCGCGACAAGGCGTGGCATCAGGCCGGCCAGGCCATCGGTGCGGCCAGCGACGCGATGAAAACGGTCTACGGCCAGCTCAAGAGCGGCCTGCCGCCGGCGCTGGCGAAACTCGATTTCGGTTTCTCGGTGACCGACAACGGCAGCCTGGTCGCCACCGGCGTCAGCGGCGCGGCAAAGGATCAGCTCACCGCGCGGCTCAACCAGTCCGACGACCTCAAGCGCCTGGCCACCGCCTACGCGCAAGGCATCATGGATTTCGTGCATGCCGATTCGGCCGCCGGCTTCGGCCGCTACAAGCTGGATTTCAGCACCTTCCAGGACACCATCGACATCGGCAAGGCCATCGACGAGCAGCTCGCCGGCCGCGTCATCGACGGCAAGCTGCACGCATGGATGTACCAGCTCACCTCGCGCGGCACGATCGACCAGGCCAAGGTGGACGCGCTGACGCCGGTGCGGCTGTCCTAGTCGTGCAGATCCGGTTGGCGGCTGGACGCCGCGTGCCGCCCGCGCCAACGCATCGCGGTTGAAGCTCCCTCAGGTGCGGGATTTTCGCGTGATGGTAGGAGCGCACCTTGTGCGCGATGGGCGTGGCGAAAAGCATCGCGCACAAGGTGCGCTCCTACAGGTCTGCGGCGATTTTCAGCCGCGACGGCGCCATGCCACGGCCGGCGTGCCGGCCAGGCTCCCCTATTCCAGCCCGACGATATGCTCCCAATGCGCCGCCTCCACCGGCTGCACCGACAGCCGGCTGCCTTTGCGCAGCAGCACCATGCCGTCCAGCGCGGGGTCGGCCTGCAGCTCCTTGAGGCTGATCGTGCGCTTGAGCTTTTTCACGAACTTCACGTCCACCAGCATCCAGCGCGGGTTGGCGCGCGAGCTGGCCGGGTCGAAGTACTTGCTGTCGGGATCGAACTGGCTGGGGTCGGGGTAGGCGTCGGTGGCCACTTCGGCGATGCCCACGATGCCGGGCACGGCGCAGTTGGAGTGGTAGAAAAACACCTTGTCGCCCACGCGCATGCCGTCGCGCATGAAGTTGCGCGCCTGGTAGTTGCGCACGCCGTCCCAGGGCTCGCGCTTCTTGCGCTTGAGGTCGTCGATGGAGAACGCGTCCGGTTCGGACTTCATCAGCCAGTGGTTCATGCGGCGGCCTGTGGGTTGCAGTCGATCAGTTCGCGGTCGGTGGCGATGAAATCCAGCGCCACGTCCCAGGGCTCGGCGTCGATCGCGTCCAGCTCCTGGAACGCGTAGCCGATGCCCACCAGCAGCGGCTCGGTGGGGCGCGCCTGCTCCTTGAGAAAGGCGAAGCTGCGGTCGTAGTAGCCGCCGCCGTAGCCGAGCCGGTGGCCGCGACGGTCAAAGGCCAGCAGCGGCACCAGCACCAGGTCGAGCTGGAACGGCGCGAACCATGCGCCGGACGCCACCGGCTCGGGGATGCCGTGGCGGTTGGGCTCCACCGCGTCGCCGGATTGCCACGGCGCAAACCGCAGCTGCCGCTCGGGGCCGATCTGCGGCAGCAGAAATTGCTGGCCGCGCGCGGCCAGCGGCGGGATCACCAGGTTCAGCGGCAGCTCGCCGTTGCTGGCCCAGTAGCCGGCCACGCGGGCGTCGGTGAAGTACTCGGGCAATTGTTCGAGGCTGCGGCGCAGGCCCTGCGCGGCGACGATGCGCTGCTGCGGCGTGAGCGCGCGGCGCTGGTCGGCCAGGCGCTGGCGAAGTTCGCGGCGTTGGGTGGGGGCGTCCACGAGTCGCGCGTCTCCGGCGGGAGAAAAAATGACGCCCTGTCCGTGGGGACGAACAGGGCGGGGAATGAGGTGGCGTCAACCGCGATGCCGCTGCCCACCAAACGACCTTGATCCACGAGGATCAGGTGGGAGGGCTACATGGCCTCAAGGCTTTCCGCGCGCGGCGGACATGCACAACAGCCGATGTGGAGCCGACCCGGGGCCGTATTTAGGAACAAGGCAAATGTAAGAGTGTGCTGGCGCACATCACAGTAAACGCCGGCGCCCATTCTAGGGGCGCGGCCGGGATAAACCAAGGGAGCGACGGCACTTTCCGCCGGGTTCAGCGCTTGACCAGGTTGTCCTCGAACGCGGCGTCCAACCGCTGCCGCAGTGCGGCCAGGCCGTCGCTGAGGCGCTGCTCCTGTGTCTCGTGCTGCTTGCGCAGCGCCACCAGCTCGTGGGTCATGCTGATGGCGGCCAGCACCGCCAGCCGCTCGAAGCTGGGCGCGCGGGCGTTGGCGCGCAGCTCGCGCATCTTGCGGTCGAGAAAGCCGGCCGCCTCCAGCAGGCCCTCGCGCTCTTCCGGCGCGCAGGCGATCAGGAACTCGCGATCGATCAGGCGCAGCGCGACCGGATCACTGACGGGGGTGTTCATCAACCGTTGCTCTCGAGGGATTTCAGCCGCTGGATCATCGCCTCGACGCGGCTGCGGGCCAGCTCGTTGCGTGCCATCAACCCGGCCCGTTCGCCATTCAACTGCTCCTGGCTGTGGCGCAGGCTGCGGTTTTCCTCGGTGAGACGGCGCACCGTCTCGACCAGGCGGTCGATCTGCTGGCCCAGTGAGGCCAATTCCTGCTGAACGGCATCAGGCGTAGTCATGCGCGAAACTATAGCAGTACGCCGCGCGAAATCAGCGGCCCGCCGACGCCGTCGCGGCGAGCGTGGCGCGCTGCACTAAACTGCCCGGCAATCTTTCGAGGAGTACCCCCATGGCAGACACCGAACCGGTCGGCCACGACCAGCTGGACGCGCTCATCGTGCGCCTGCAACTGGGCACCGACGCCAGCGAGCTGCACGGCTCGCTGAGCGGCTACCTGGCCGGCGGGGGCAGCTTGCGCGGCGGCTCGGTGCTGGAGGCGCTGCACCTGGACGCCGAGGCCGAGACGCCGCAGGCCGCCGATGCCGCGCTGCTGCGCCGGTTGGCGCGCGAGTGCGAGGCGGAGCTGGCTGACCCGGAGCTGGGCTTTGAGCCGCTGCTGCCGCCCGACGACCGCCCGTTGGCCGAGCGTGCCGACGCGCTGGTGGTGTGGTGTCGCGGTTTCCTGGGCGGCTTTGGCCTGGCCGGCGCCGCCGCGCACGCCGGCCTGTCCGACGAGGCCAAGGAGATCCTGCGCGACCTGGGCACCATCGCCGGCTCGTCGTTCGAGTTCCAGGATGCGGACGAGGACGAGGACGCGCTGATCGAGGTGCAGGAGTTTGTGCGCATGGGCGCGCTGTTGCTGCACACCGAATGCACCGCCAGCGACGATCCGGCCAGCGGCACCGTGCATTGACCCTGCCAGGCACACCGGGCCGCGACGGCCCGCTGGCGCTGTCGCCGGCCGAGTTCGCCGGCCGTCGCCGGCAGCTGATGGACATGGCCGGCAACGACGCCGTGCTGCTGCTGGCGGCCGCGCCCGAGCGCATGCGCAACGCCGACGCAGCGTGGCCGTACCGCCAGGATTCCGATTTCCACTACCTCACCGGCTGGCCCGAGCCCGCCGCCGTGCTGGCGCTGCTGCCGGGGCGGGGGCATGGCGAGGCGGTGATGTTTTGCCGTGAGCGCGATGCCACGCACGAGCGCTGGCACGGCCCGTCGGTGGGCACCGAACGGGCGGTGGCCGAGTTCGGCATGGACGATGCGTTTCCCATCGACGACATCGACGACATCCTGCCCGGCATGATCGAGGGGCGCGCACGCGTCTACTGCCATTTCGGGCGCGAGGCGGCGTTTGATGCGCAATTGCTGGGCTGGATGCGCCGCCTGCGCCAGTTGCGCGGCGGCGGCGTGGCACCCAAGGAGTTCATGGCGCTGGGCCACCTGCTGCACGACCTGCGCCTGTACAAGTCGCGCGGCGAGCTGAAGCTGATGCGCGCCGCTGCCGCGCTCGGCGTCGAGGCGCACCTGGCGGCCTGGCGCGCGGCCCGCGTCGGCGCCCATGAATACGAGGTGGAGGCCGAGTTGCTGCATGCGATCGGCCGCCGTGGCGCGGTGGCCTCGTTTGCGCCCACCGTGGCCGCCGGCGCCAATGCCTGCGTGCTGCACTACCGTGCCAACCGCGCCCGGCTGCGCGACGGCGACCTGCTGCTGATCGACGCCGGCGCCGAAATGGACGGCTATGCGTCGGACATCAGCCGCACGTTTCCCGTCAACGGCCGCTACAGCGCCGAGCAGCGCGCGCTGTACGAGGTGGTGCTGGCGGCGCAGCACGCGGCCATCGATACGGTGCGGCCGGGCCAGCCGTTTGGCGCGGCGCACACGGCGGCGGTGCGCGTGCTTGCCGAGGGGCTGTGCCAGCTCGGGTTGCTGAAGGGCGACGCGGCCAGCGCCGTGGCCGACGGCAGCTACCGGCGCTTTTTTCCCGCCAAGACCGGCCACTGGCTGGGGCTGGACGTGCACGACGTGGGCGACTACCGCGTGGGCGGCCACTCGCGCTTGCTGGAGCCGGGCATGGTGCTGACGGTGGAGCCGGGCCTGTACGTGCCGCCCGACGACCTCGGCGTGGCCGAGCGCTGGCGTGGCATCGGCATCCGCATCGAGGACGACGTGGCGGTCACCCGCGACGGCCACGAGATCCTCAGCGCCGCCTTGCCCACCGCACCGGACGAGATCGAGGCGCTGCTGGCCATGCGCTGAGCCGGTGTCGTCGGCGGCAGGAGCGCGTTGTGCGCTCCTGCCCCTTTGCCTCAGAACCGCCAGTCGAGGTTGAGGCGTGCGGACTGGTCGCGTGCCTCTTTGCCGAACTGGCCCTGGTAGCTGGCATCCACCGAGACGCTGGGCGCCAGGGCGAAGCGGATGCCGAGGTTGGTGGCGGCCGCGTCGCGCCGTACCGGTACGCCGGCAATGGCGAAGCTGTCGCCACCGGCAAAGCGCATCGTGGTGGCGGGCGACACGTCGCCCCAGGCGTGCTGCCAGCCCAGGCTGGCATGCGCGCGCAGGCCGTGCTCGGGCGCACCAAGGTCGATGCTGGCGCGCAGGCCCAGCGTGCCGTAGCCGACCGAGCTGTCCTGGCCGGCCACGTGCAGCGCCGCCGGCGTGCCGTGCTCGTCGATGGCCGGGGTGTCCAGCCGCTGCACCGCCAGGTTCACGAACGGCGCCAGCGTGGCCTTGCCAAGCGTGAAGGGCACGCTGCCATCGACGTAGGCCTGCACGGTGTGTGCGCGGTACGCGCCGGTGGCGGTGCCCGCGAACGTGCCGAAATCCAGCGAGCGACGGGTGTCCACCTTCTGCCAGCCGTAGATCGCCGCGCCCTGCCACTGCATGCGCCCGGTTTGCGCGTCGCCGTACAGGCCCAGGTGCTGGTTGGTGACGTGCGCGGACGTGCCTTGCGTGTCGATGCGCATCGAGCTTTGGCCGGTGCCCATCACCGCGCCCAGCCGCGCCGTGTCGCCGGCCGACAGGTCCACGCCAAGCAGCAGGCCGCTGCCGTTGTGGTGCAGCGGCGAGGCGTTGCCGTCACTGTCGTGGCTGCCCCAGTGGCCCCAGGCTGCCGTCCAGGCGGTGATGCCGTGGGCATCGGTGGCCGTGCGCGCGCGGCTGTCCTCGCCGGCGAGGTGCTGGTGCACGGCGTCGCGCACGTAGTGTTCGTCATCCATGATCGCCGTGCGGGCGGAGGCGTGCAGGTCGCCGGCCAGTTGGGTAAAGGCCTGCCGGGCGGCGGGCGCGTCCAGCATCAGCACCGCGTCGTGCACGGCGTTGCCCGCACCAAGCGCTTCGGTGGCGGTGGCGGCGGCGATCTGGTTGGGGGTTTGCCCGACCAGCGGAAACGCGACGGCGTTGCGCAGCAGCGACAGCGTCACCGCGTTCGGTGCGTAGGCCAGCGACGGATCAAGGAAGGCGAAGTTGGTGTCCAGCGTCGCGAACGTGCCGCTGACGCCGCCCTTCGCCGTGAGGATGGTGTACGTGCTGCCCGGCACCAGCGTGTCGGGTGCATCGGCCAGCGCCAGCGCCCCGCCGGCGAGGCTGGCCTTGCCGCCTACGGCCAGCACGTTGGCGTGTCCCTCCGCATCGATTTCCACATGCAGCGTGCCGCTGGTGTCCTGCGTGTAGTCGCCGTCGACGGTCAAGGTACCGACCGAACCGCCGGCCCACACCGTGCCGCCGTTGCTGACATTGCCGCCGATGCTGCCGTGGCCGCGCAAGGTGCCGTTCGCGCCCACCGTGACATCGCCGCCCAGCCGGGCCGACGGCGTGGCCGCGTCACCCACCAGCAGCGTGCCGGCCTGCACCGTGGTGGTGCCGGTGTAGGTGTTGGCGCCGGTCAGCACCAGGGTGCCCTCGTCTGCCTTGGTGAGGCCGTCGCTGCCGGCAAGGACGTTGGCGATGGTCGCTGTCATCGCCGCGCCCGCGCTGCTGCCGTCGCCCACGCGGATCACCGGGGCGTCGCCGTTGCTGCCCACCAGGGTGAGCGTGTCGCCGTCCAGGGTGTAGCCGTCCACCGCAAACTGCAGGCCGGTGGCGCTGACCGCGCCGCTGCTGTTGTCCACCGTTACCGTGCCTGCGGCGCCGCCAAACAGCGCGAAGGCCGGCTGCGGCGTCATCACGACGCCGGGCACGGTGCCTGCCGCGTCCGTCCAGTTGGTTGATGTCGTCGACCAGGTGCCGCTGCCGCCGCCCATCTGTGTGGCCGATGCCTGGCCGTTGGCGTTCCAGGCGTTCAGCGTCAGGCCGGTGATGTTGAGCAGGTTGATCTGCTTTTGGCCGAGGAGGTGTTGCAGCTGCATGGTCGCGCCGGCGGGCGTGGTGCCAAGTACCAGGCCGCCATGGGTTTCGGCCAGCGTGCCGCCCCAGGCAAAGATGTTGTACAGGCCCGGTCCCATGCCGCCGGCGTCGCTGACGTGCAGCGTGGCGCCGTCCAGTTGCAGGTTGCCGCCCACGTGGATGCTGTCGCCGTAGCCGGCGGTGAGCATGTCCGGGCCAGGCGGGCCAAGCTCGACATCCAGCACGCTGCCCTGCGCGGCGGTGAAATCGCCGTCGACGGTGAGCGTGCCGATGGAGTTGCCCGGCGCGAGATGGCCGCCGCTTTGCACGGTGACATCGCCGCCGATGCGGCCGTGGCCGCCCAGCGTGGCGTTGTTTTGCACGGTCACGTTGCCGCCCAGCGCCGCGCTGGTGCCGGCGGCGGTGCCCACCACCAGCGTGCCGGCCTGCACCGTGGTGCTGCCGGTGAAGCCGCTGCTGTCGCTGTCCAGTTGCAGGCGGCCGCTGCCGGCCTGCGCCAGCGCGCCGCTGCCGCTGATCGTGGCGCCGATGGCCACGTCGTCGCTGCGGTCAAACACCAGTGCGCCGTCGTCGATCACGTCGCCCATGCCCAGCGAGCCGGTGACGCCGCCATTGCCCACCTGCAAGGTGCCGCCACGGATCGTGGTGGTGCCGATGTAGGTGTTGTCGGCGGTGAGAAGGGTGGTGCCGGCCAGCTGTTGCACCGTGCCGGCGCCGGTGATGGTCGGCGCGAACGCAAGGCCCGTGCCGGTGTGGTTGAACACCAGCGTGCCGGTGCCGGCGCCAAAGTTCACCTGGGTGACATTCAGTGTGCCGGCGGCCGTCGCCGTGTCGCCGACGGCGGCGCCGATGTTCACCGTGCCGGTGGCGTCGGCATCCTGCGCGATGTAGAAGCCCAACGAGGACGTGAAGGAGCCGCCGTCGGCCAGCGTCAAGGTACCGGTGCCGCCATGATTGCCCACGGCCGCCGTTTGGGTGGTGATGCTTGAGCCGGCGCCGGTCACCGTGACGCTGCCCAGCGCCGCGGAGCCGGCCTGGTCGGCAATGGAGAAATACTCGCCGTCCGACACTGTGCCGCCGTTGGACACCACCAGCGTACCTATGCCGGATTTGCCGACGTTGATGCTTCTGGCGGTGCTCAGGACCGAGTTGCTGCCGGTCACCGTGACCGTGCCGATATCCCCGGCGTTCTGGCCGATGTTCATCTCGCTGTTGCTGTGGACCAGACTGCCGTTCTGCACGGTCAGCGTGCCCGCGCCGCCAGCGCCGATCATGATGGGCGTGATGCCGGCCGTGGCGGTGACGCTCGAGCCGGTGCCGTCCACCACCACGTTGCCGTTGTTGGTGAAGGTATTCGTGGTGATCGCACCGGCATGGCCGTTGGCGCTGTCGCCCACCAGCAAGCTGCCGCCGTCGATCGTCCACGACCCGGTGGGGGACGCATCCGTGCCCGTGCTGCCGGTGACGACCCAGGTGCTGTTGCCGGTCTTGGCGAAGCGGCTGAAGCCGTAGTACCGCACCGCGCCCGTCCACGACGCGGGCGTCGTCGCCACGATCTGTCCCAGGTCGAAGGCCGCGGCCGGCGAGGTGTCGCCGCCCAGCGCCAGCGTGTCGTTGCCAGCGGACACCACGTTGCCGGTAAAGCTGTAGCCGTCTTGCAGCACCAGGGTGTTGCCGCCGCCGCTCAAGCTCATCGCGTTGGCTTGTGCGTTGCCGTTGCCACCCTTGATGGTGCCGGCGTTGATCACCGTGGCGTCGCCGGCGGCGATCACGCCGACGCCACCGTCGCCGGCTTGGCCGGCAGCGCCCGCTGCGCCCCCGGTGCCTGCCGCGCCGCCGCTGCCGCCCACGCCGCCGGCGCCGCCGCTGATCGTGCCCGTATTGCTCAGCCAGGTGCCCACGCCGCCGATCACGATGCCGGTATTGCCGTTCCCGCCGTTGCCACCGTTGCCGCCGGCGCCACCGTTGCCGCTGGCGCCACTATTGCCACCGCTGCCGCCATTGCCGCCCGCACCGCCGATGCCGCCGGCGCCACCGGCGCCGCCGCTGATCGTGCCTGCATTGCTCAGCCGGATGTCGCCGTCGGCAGGATCAAAGCTGTAGCTGTCAATCACGACGCCGGTGTTGCCCATGCCGCCGTTGCCGCCATCACCACCCACGCCACCATTGCCGGCGGCGCCGCTGTTGCCAGCTATGCCACCGGCGCCGCCTGCGCCACCGTTGCCGCCCGCGCCACCGGCGCCACCGGAAATCGCCCCTGTGTCGGTGAGGTCGAGGCTGGCGCCGGCCGTCTGCAGGAAAACCGCCTGCGCGCCGGTGCCGCCGGCGCCGCCGATGCCGCCGATGCCGCCGTCGGGGGTGCCGGGGCTCGCGTTGGCGCCGTTGACACCATGGGCGCCGTCAAAGCCGCTGTCGCCGACGATGTGACCGCCATCGCCCACCTGCAGCGCGCTGTCCTGGTCCACCCGCCAGGGCACGACCTTGCTCGTGCCGGTGTAGGTGAGCAGGCCGCCGCCACGCACCGTCAATTGGCCGTTGCCGGAGATGTTGCCGCTGAGTGTTGCCGTGCTGTCGGCGGACAACACGCCGTTGTTGCCGGTGACGGTGATCGCGCGACTGGAGGTGAACGCGCCGATGAGCGCGAGCGTGCCGCCATCGAGCGAGAGGCCTGCGGAGCCGCCGAGGTTGGCGTTGCTGGATACGCCCAGCGTGCCGCCGCTGATGATGGTGCCGCCGACGTAGGTGTTGGCGCCGCTGAGCGTCAACATGCCCGCGCCGGTCTTGGTCAGCGTGCCGTTGCCGCTGATCAGGCCGGTCAAGGTGAGGTTGGCCTCGGTGTCCAGCGTGCCGGCGGTGATCAGGTTGATGGTACGGGCGGTGCTGAACGCCGCCGTGTTCGTCAACCTGCCGCTGCTGAGTACGAGGACCCCTGAGGCGCCCAGGTTGGTGTCGCTGGCAATCGACAGCGTGCCGGCGTTGATGGTGGTGCCGCCGGTGTAGGTGTTGGTGCCGCTGAGCGTCAACGTGCCCGTGCCGTTCTTGGTGAGCGCGCCAGTGCCGCCGATGGCGCCGGTCAAGGTGAGGTTGGCGTTGGTGTTCAGCGTGTTTGCGCTGGTGCCGAGCAGGCTGATGGCACGGCCGGAGGTGAGCGCCGCCGTGTTGGTCAACGTGCCGCCGTTGAGCGTGAGGCCGCCCGTGCTGTTGCCGAGATTGCTGTCGCTGGCAATCGACAGCGTGCCGGCGTTGATGGTGGTGCCGCCGGTGTAGGTGTTGGTGCCGCCAAGCGTCAGCGTGCCGGTACCGCTCTTGCTGAGCGTGCCGCTGCCGCTGATGTCGCCGGAGACCATGAACGCGTGGCCGTTGGTCTGGATGGTCGTGTCGCCGTTGACGATCAACGCATGGCGGCCCAGCGTGCCGCCTGAGAGATCCAGGCCGTCGGCATCGGCGGTGAGGGTGGCGATGGCGCCGCCAACCACCTCGACCGCACCGTTCAACGTCGATCCGGCACCCAGCGTCAGCGTGTTGCTGCCGCCGGTGAACATGATCGCGTCGCCGTTGGCGCCGTCGTTGCCGTTGCCGGGAGCTCCGCCGCCGCCTGAACCGCCACGGCCACCGCTGATGGTGCCGGAAGCAAGGTTGACCTCGATGCCGGCGCCGACGATGCCGCTGCCGCCGCCACCGCCGCCACCGTCGGTCGCGCCAACCCCTCCGGCGCCGCCATCGCCGCCGCTGATGGTGCCCCCGACATTATTGATGATGGTGCCGCTACCGCTGCCGTCCGCGACGGCGATGCCGTCGCCACCGCCGCCACCGCCACCGCTAGGGCCGAGCGCGTCGCTGTTGCCGCTGCCACCATTGCCTCCTTGCACGGCGATGCCGCTGTTGACGGTAAAGACCAGGCTGTTCAACAGATAGGCGCCCGCGCCGCCGCCACCGCCACCGTCTCCCAAGCCGTTGCTTGTAGTTCCGGCACCACCGTTGCCGCCTTGGATGGGGGCCGCTGCATTGACGTTGGTCGAGTACGTGACGCCAACAACTCCGCCGGCGCCGCCGCCAGAACCCCCACCGATACCGCCCTGACCGTTGGTGGGAGGGTTGCTGCTCCCGGGGGCGCCGCTGCCTCCGTAGCCGCTTGCGCCGCCGTCGCCGGTGCCGTCGGCGATCTCACCTGCGCCGCCTTGTCCGCCGACCCGCGCCTGCGCCGATGCTTGTGGCGGCGCCATGCTCCACGCCGCTGCCAAGGCTACGGTGAGCGCCAACGCCAGCGGCCGCCGGCGTGGCGGCGTCGTGTCTGCGCCGCCGGTGTTGCCGCCGCCGTGCGAGCGTGCGAATTCAGAAGCGACCTGCAGCACGCGCAGTGCGCGGTTCCAGACCAGCCGGTAGATGCGATTCATGGTGTAGCCCCTGTGGTATGGCGTGGCGGTGCAAAAAAAGGACGGATCAGGCGAGGCGCGTGCCGCGCGGGTTCATGTCCGGGTCGCGCCGGAAGGTGTCGTTGGTGGGGTGCCGGACCCGGTCCGGCGACAACAGGCGTTGCGGGTCGGCACTTCGTGCGGCGCCAAACGCGGGCGCAGGCACTGCCGATCAAGACGGAAACCCGCTGTGGGCGCTCATCCGGGTGAGCAAGGCGCCGGACCGGCCGGCCAGCGGGCCGATCCTGCCAGCCTTGAGGCAAGCGTTCTGGCGCCGCAAGGCGGCTGGCGCAGTGGTGCCCGGGCGTGGCAGCCCGCTGACGAAACGCATGCCTTGTAGCACCGGAGCCCCCTGCCTGTGCTTGAAAAAAAGGCGCGCCAGTGGCGTTGGCACACCCGGAAAGTCATCGCCGCCACAGTAGATCAGTATCTCCGGCTTTTGAACAGACAACGCACCGTGCCAGGCGCATGACGGCCACGCCTTCACATCGGTGCGCCTACCGTGGCAGATCCGCCTCCCCGGAGTGCGTCGTGATGACCGCCGAATTCCTGTCGCGCCTGCAGTTTGCGTTCGTGATGTCGTTCCACATCCTGTTTCCGGCCTTCACCATCGGGCTGGCGTCGTGGCTGGCGTTTGTCGAGGCGGTGTGGCTGGTGCGGCGCACGGCGCTGTGGCGCGACTTGTACTTTTTCTGGATGCGGATCTTTGCCGTGGCGTTCGGCATGGGCGTGGTGTCGGGCATCGTGATGAGTTTCCAGTTCGGCACCAACTGGGCGGGGTTCTCCATCGCGGCAGGCAACGTGGTGGGGCCGCTGCTGAACTACGAGGTGCTGGCCGCGTTTTTCCTGGAGGCGACATTCCTGGGCGTGATGCTGTTTGGCTGGACGCGGGTGGGCCATGGCATGCATTTCCTGGCCACGTGCATGGTGGCGTTGGGCACGCTGGTTTCCGCGTTCTGGATCATGTCGGCCAACAGCTGGATGCAGACGCCGGCCGGCTACGCGTTGCGCGACGGCGTGTTTTATCCGGTGGACTGGTGGCGGGTGGTTTTCAACCCCTCGTTTGCGGTGCGGTTGCCGCACATGGTGCTGGCGGCGTTCATCGCCACCGCGATGGTGGTGGGCGGCGTGTCGGCGGCGTACCTGTTGCGCCGGCGTTTCGTGGATGGCGCGCGGGCGATGCTGAAGCTGGCGCTGGGCTTTCTTGCCATCGTCATGCCGCTGCAGATCGTGGTGGGCGACATGACGGGCCTGGTGGTGCGCCAGTACCAGCCGGCCAAGCTGGCGGCGATCGAGGCGCGCTGGGATACCGCGCGCGGCGTGCCGCTGACCTTGCTGGCCTGGCCGGACGAGCGCGCCGAGGTCAATCGCCATGCGTTGGAGCTGCCGCGCGCCGGCAGCCTGATCCTCACCCATGACTGGAACGGCGAGGTGCGCGGGCTGAAGGATTTTTCGCCGGACGAGCGGCCGCCGGTGCTCATTCCGTTCTTTGCGTTCCGCCTCATGGTGGGGCTGGGCCTGCTGATGCTGGCGTTGGCTGTGGTCGGGTTGTGGCGTTGGTGGCGCGGCACGCTGGAGCGTGGACGCGGCTACCTGCGCGCGTGGGTGGCGATGATGCCGGCCGGTTTTGTGGCCTTGCTCACCGGCTGGTACGTGGCCGAGGTGGGGCGCCAGCCGTGGGTGGTGCAGGGGCTGCTGCGCACGTCGCAGGCCGCCTCCACGTTGCCGGTGGCCAGCGTGCTGGCGTCGCTGGTCACGTTTGTGGTGGTCTACGTCGGCATCTTTGGCGCGGGGCTGTGGTACCTGTTCAAGCTGTTTCGCACCGGTCCGGTGCCGGCGCCGAGACGGCACGCGCCGGCGCCCGATCGCACGCCGTCGCGGCCGCTGTCCGCCGCCGACGAAGCGGAGGGCTAGGCGATGGACTGGCCTGTCGTGTTGCCCGTGGTGTGGTTTTTCATCATCGGTTTCGCGGTGATGATGTACGTGCTGCTGGATGGTTTCGTGCTGGGGCTGGGCATCCTCACGCCGTTCGCCGACGACGGGCACCAGCGCGACCACATGATGAACACCGCCGCGCCGATCTGGGACGGCAACGAAACCTGGCTGGTGCTGGGCGGTGCGGGCCTGATGGCGGCGTTTCCGCGCGCGTATGCGGTGGTGTTGTCCACGCTGTACCTGCCGATGCTGCTGATGCTGGTCGCGCTGATCCTGCGCGGCGTGGCGTTCGAGTTTCGCTTCAAGGCGCAGGCGTCGCGCTGGGTGTGGGGCGTGGCGTTTCACCTCGGCTCGCTGCTGGCCGCGTTCGCGCAGGGCGTGATCCTGGGGTCGCTGGTGCAGGGCATGCCACGGCATCCGGGCAAGTACCTGCACGGCGCGTTCGCGTGGTTCAGTCCGTTCGCCATGCTGACCGGCGTGGCGGTGGTGTTTGGCTATGCGCTGCTCGGCGCCACCTGGCTGGTGCTGAAAACCGAGGGACGGCTGCAGCGCATCGCGTTTGACCTCACCCGGCCGCTGATGCTGGTGGTGATCGGCTTCATGCTGGTGGTCAGTGCCTGGCTGCCGTTTCTCGATTCGGCCCTGATGGCGCGCTGGTTCACCGGCACGCACTTCCTGTACCTGTCGCCGGTGCCGCTGCTCACCGCGCTCAACGCCGCGCTGCTGTGGCGCGCCGTGCTGAAGGATCGCCCGGTGCAGCCGTTCGTGCTGTCACTGTGCTTTTTCGCGCTGGGTTTCGTGGGGCTGGTGCTGGGCATGTGGCCAAACATCGTGCCGCCGGACATGAGCCTCTGGGACGCCGCCTCGCCACCGTCTTCGCAGGGCTTCGTGCTGGTCGGCGCCGCGTTCCTGATACCGGCGGTGCTGGCCTATACCGTGTACTCGTACCGCGTGTTTCGTGGCAAGGTCGAGGGGAGTTGGGAATAGGGAATAGGGGAGGCCGAAACGTCGCGCCGTGAGTCAGGGGCGGGCGACACCCCGGCTTTTCCTGTTCCCCATTCCCTCAATCCCTATTCCCCGCCCCAAGCCTCCCGCGTGAGGTTTTCCGGCGCGTCGTCGGTGCACACCACGTCGTCTTCGATGCGGATGCCGCCGTAGGGCCGGAAGTGGTCCACGCGGGCCCAGTCGATGTCGGCGGATACCGGCTTGTCGCGCAGTTCGGCCAGCAGCATGTCGATGAAATACAGGCCCGGTTCGATGGTCACCACCATGCCCGGCTCCAGTACGCGCGTCATGCGCAGGTAGGGGTGGCCGGCGGGGCGCGGGATGCTGCCGCCGCCTTCGCCTTGCTGGAATCCGGCCACGTCGTGCACTTGCAGGCCGATGGGATGGCCCAGGCCGTGCGGGAAAAACGCGCTGCTGACGCCCGATTCCACCGCACTTTCCGCGCTCATGCGGATGATGCCGTGCTCGCGCAGCACGCCGGCCAGCACGTGGTGGGCGTGGATGTGCAGCTCGGGGTAGCTCTGGCCGGCGCGCACCTTGGCGGCAAAGCCTTGCTGGGCGGCGTCCACGCTGTCGATCAGCGCCTGGAACTCGTTGGCGCCGGCGGCGGCGTAGGTGCGCGTGATGTCGCTGGCGTAGCCGCTGGCGCTGGCGCCGGCGTCGATCAGGAACGACCGCATCTGCGCGGGCGCCTTGCGGTCGAAGTTCGTGTAGTGCAGCACGGCGCCGTGCTCGTTGAGGCCGACGATGCTGGCGTAGGGCAGCT
>Ga0222427_101131_pt1 | contig 14804 bp, 16 predicted proteins | sample 2B20Ametagenome_FD_182890 | JGI IMG/M metagenome (GOLD analysis project Ga0222427, IMG submission 182890) | Enriched microbial communities from leaf-cutter ant dump, University of Wisconsin, Madison, United States - 2B20A (version 2) | ecosystem: Environmental > Terrestrial > Nest > Insects nest...
CTGATCGCCTTTGCCCTGACGCTTCTGTCGATCCCGTTCCTCAAGGTCGTGGGCGGCGCGCTGCTGCTGTGGATCGGCGTCAAGCTCCTGATTCCCGAAGAGGACGCGCACGGCAACGTGAAAGGCGGCACATCCATCGCCGCCGCCATCAAGACCATCATCATCGCCGACTTCGTGATGAGCCTGGACAACGTGATCGCGATCGCCGGCGCGGCCCAGAACGCCCACGCCGACCACCAGATCGGCCTGGTCGCCTTCGGCCTGATCGTCAGCGTGCCCATCATCATCTGGGGCAGCACCCTGGTCCTCAAGCTGATCGACCGCTATCCGCTGGTCGTCACTTTCGGCGCCGCGCTGCTCGGCTGGATCGCCGGCGGCATGCTGGTCACCGACGTTATTGTCGAACGTCAATTCGGCGTTCAGCCGGCTGCGGTTAAAATCGGCGCAGAAATCATTGGCGCCTTGCTCGTTGTTGTCGTTGGACGGTGGCTGGCAAGCCGCAAAACCACGTCCAAGGAATCAGCACATGAGTCTGCGTAGACCCACCGATCCCCAGCAATCCGAATCGGGCCTGAGCCTGCTTCAAGGCCTGTTCGTGCTGGCCATCCTCGGGGTGATCGCGACGGTCGTCGTCTCCAACTTCGTTTGATGACGTCTCGTGTCTCTACCGCAACGCCTGGTCATCGCGACCCGCGCCAGCCGGCTTGCCCTGTGGCAAGCCGAGCATGTGCGCGACCGGCTGCGCACGCTGTATCCGGCGTGCGCGGTTGAGCTTCTCACCCTGACGACCCGGGGCGACCAGATCCTCGACCGCACCTTGTCCAAGGTTGGCGGCAAGGGGCTGTTCGTCAAGGAACTCGAAAACGCGCTGCTCGACGGGCGCGCCGATCTCGCCGTCCATTCCCTGAAGGATGTGCCCGTGGATCTGCAGGCCCCGTTCGAGCTTTGCGCCGTCCTCGACCGCGCGGACCCGCGCGACGCCTTCGTCTCCAATCGCTACGGCTCGCTGGCCGACCTGCCCGCGGGGGCGGTCGTCGGCACGTCCAGCCTGCGCCGCGAATCGCAGATACGCGCGCGCTACCCGGCACTGGCGGTCAAGCCCTTGCGCGGCAACCTCGACACGCGCCTGGGCAAGCTGGACAAGGGCGAATACGACGCCATCGTGCTCGCCGCCGCCGGCCTGGAACGCCTGGGCCTGGGCTCGCGCATCCGCGGCCTGCTCGATCCTGCCGACAGCCTGCCGGCCGCCGGGCAGGGCGCCCTGGGCATCGAGATCCGCGACGACCGCGACGATATGCGCGCCTGGCTGGCGCCGCTGGCCAGCGCGGACACCACGTCCTGTGTCCTCGCCGAGCGTGCCGTGTCCCGCAAGCTGGGGGGATCCTGCCAGGTGCCCCTGGCGGCGTACGCCGAGATCGAGGCGGGCACCTTGTCGCTGCGCGCCCTGGTGGCGTCGCCGGATGGCTCGCGCATGGTCCGCTCCGTCCGCCGCGGCCCCGTGGCCGATGCGCAGGCCATCGGCGAGGCCGCGGCGCAGGAACTGCTGGACGCAGGCGCGCAGGGCATTCTTCGCGAACTGCTGCAAGACGACATCCGGCCGGAGTGAGGGCCATGGCGTCCGCAGCCGCCGAATCGCCGCGTATCGCCGTCCTGACGCGGCCGGCGGGGCGCAATGAAGCGCTCGCCGCCCGGCTGCGCGACGCCGGCTGGTCGACCTGCATTCTGCCCGCCCTGGAAATCGAGGCCCTGCCGGCCGACGCGGGCGCATTGCCGCGTCCGGCGGCCTACGACATGGTCGTGTTCGTCAGCGGCAACGCCGCCAGGCAATACCTGGACCAATGGTTCCAGGCTGACGGCCCCTCCGTCTGGCCTGCCGGCGTCATCGCCGCCACTGTCGGCCCGGCCAGCGCCCAGGCGCTGCGCGGCCACGAGGGTTTTGGCGCGAATACAACAGTTCTGCACCCGTCCGAGAGCGCTCCCAGCCACGATTCCGAGGCCTTGTGGGACGTGCTGCAGGGCCTGCCCCGCCTGCCGGCCCGCGTGCTGCTGGTACGGGGCACGCAGGGCAGGGACTGGCTGGGCGAGAAGCTGGAGGCGCAGGGGGCCGCCGTGACCCGCCATGCGGCCTACCTGCGCCGTCCCGCCCGCTGGGATGCCGGCCGGCTCGCCTGCCTGCGGCGATGGGCCGATGCCGGGCTGGGAGCCACCTGGCTGATCACCAGCGGGGAGGGCGCCGACGCGGTGCGGGCGCGCCTGGACGAGGCCGGCCTGGCGGGCTGGTGGGAGCAGTGCGGCTTCGTGCTCACGCATCCTTCCCTGGCGCGCCGCGTGCCGCCGGGCCGTCATGACGACGGCGCTCCGGCAATGGTAAAAATCTGCTTGCCCAACGACGAGTCGATATTCCAGGCCTTTGTTGCTGCTTGATTCGTTGCATCGGACCGACACCGAATACAATCGCGTCATGACAGACAAGACTCCCGCTACCGATCCGGTCGTCCCGACGGCCGCCCCGGGCGCAAGCGCGCCCGCATCGGCCCCGGCCGATCCCGTCAAGGCCCGTCCGGCCAAACGCGGCAGTGGCCCCCTGGTCACCGCCCTGATCATCGTCATCCTGCTGGCCGTCGGCCTGGGCTACGCCCTGTGGAAGCAGCGCACGCAATTCGTGTCCGCCGGGCGCGAGGTCGCGTCGCGGATCGATACGCTCGCCTCCGACGTGGCGCAGGCCCGCAAGGACACGCGCGAAGCCCTGGCCCTGGCGCAGGCCCAGGCCGGCCGCGTGGCCGAGCTCGAAGACACCGTGCGCGAGACGCAAAGCCAGTACAACGCGCTGCAACTGGCCTGGCAGAATTTCAACGACAGCGCCAGCGACGAACTGCTGGCCAACGACGTCGAGCGCCTGCTCACCATCGCCAGCCAGCAACTGCGCCTGGCCGGCAACGTCTCCAACGCCATCGTGGCGCTCGAGACCGCGCAATCGCGCCTGGCGCGCGCCGACCGGCCGCGTTTCTCCAGCCTGCAGCAATCCATCAACGGCGACCTGGACCGCCTGCGCGCGGTGTCCACCGTCGATATTCCCGCGCAATCGGCCCGCATCGAGCGCCTGGTGGCGCTGGTCGGCAAGGCCCCGCTGCTGGTGCCCGACGCCGCCGCTCCGGGCGTCACGCCTGCGGGCGAAGCCCAGCCCGCCGTGGCCGCGCCCGCGGTCGACCCGCAGGCCGGCCTGCCGGCCGACGCGCCCTGGTGGCAGCGCTGGCGCGCCGAAATGGCGTCGTGGCCCGGCCGCGCCGGCGCCGCCCTGGCGCATGAGCTGGGCGGCCTGATCACGATCCAGCGCGTGGACGAGCCTACCGCCTTGCTGCTGTCGCCGGAACAGGCCGATCTGGTGCGCGGCGCGCTGCGCCAGCGGCTGCTGACCGCCCAACTGGCCATGCTGATGCGCCAGCCGGCCGTCTGGAAGAGCGAACTCGACAACGTCGGTACTTCGCTGGACAAGTACTTCGACAACCGGTCGCCCGACACCGTCGCCGCCCAGGGCCTGGCGCGCGAACTGGCGCAGACCGACATCGCCGTCCGCCTGCCGGACGTATCCGACAGCCTGAACGCCGTGGCCGCGCTGCGGGCTGCGGGCTTCAAGACTAGCGAGCAGGACTGAGCCCTATGCGTACCTGGTTCTGGACTCTGCTGCTGGCCGTTGTCGCCGTCGCCCTGGCGGTGGTGCTGCGCTCGCATTCGGGCAACGTGCTGTTGCTGGTGTGGCCATGGCGCATCGGGATGTCGTTGACGCTGGCCGTCCTGCTGATCGTGGCGGCCTTCATCGTGCTGTACGTGGGCCTGCGCCTGCTGGCGTGGCTGCTGGCCATTCCCGACCGCGTGCGGGCCTGGCGCGGCAAGCGTGCCCAGGCACGCGACCATGAATTGCTGGAGCGCGGCTGGATCGGCCTGCTGGAAGGCCGCTACACCACCGCCGAAAAAGACCTGACCAAGCTGCTCGATCAGACCAAGGTCCGGACCCGCCGCGTGCTGGCGGCCTTGTCCGCCGCGCGCGCCGCGCACGGCCTGGGCGAATTCGACCGCCGCGACCGCCTGTTGGCGACCGCGCAAGAGCAGGCGGGCGCCGAGCCCGGCCTGGTCGAGGCCACCGCCACCGTTTCCGCCGACATGCTGCTGGACCAGGGCCGCCCCGAGCGCGCGCTGGCCGTGCTGGAGCCGCTGGCCGACGGCGGCGCGCGCCACCTGCACACCATGCGCCTGCTGCTGCGGGCGCACACCGCGCTGCGCCACGACGACCAGGTTTTCACGCTGGCCCGCGGCCTGGTGCGCCGCAACGCGCTGGCGCGCACCGAAGCCGACCTCCTGATCGACGCCTCGGGCGCGGCGCGCCTGCGCGCGGCCGCCGGCAGCGATGCCTGGCGCGTCATCTGGAAGGACCTGAAGGCCGAGGAGCGGCTCCTGCCCGAGATCGCGCTGGCAGGCGCGGCGGCCTTCGAGGCCGCCGGCGAGGCCAACGAAGCGGCCCGCGTGCTCGAAGCCGCGATCGCCGTGAAGTTCAATCCGGCCCTGGTGGCGGCCTACGCCCGCTGCGAGGCCGACCAGGTGTCGCGCCGGCTGGCCCGCGCCGAAACCTGGCTGCAGCAGCGTCCCACCGATCCCGAATTGCTTACCGCGCTGGGCATGCTGTGCCTGAACGGCCAGCTCTGGGGCCAGGCCGAACGCTATCTGCTGCGCGCCCTCAGCCGCCGCAGCGATGCGCAGACGCATGCGTTGCTGGGCAGCCTGTACGACCGCCTGGACCGTCCGGCCGACGCCGTGCGCCACTGGCGCCTCGCGACGGCGGCCAGCATGGCGCTGCCGGTCCTGGCGTCGGACGCCGCATTGCCGGCCGCCGACACGGGCTCCGATCCCTATCGCGTGGATGCCGAAGGCGGCTATGCGGTGGGCCTGTCCGATACCGACAGCGACGACGTCGGCGGCGATTACCCCGCGCTGCCTCCGGCCGTCGCGGCATCCGCTGCGGATTTCGTGCTGGATCCCGACGCTCGCGTCAGCAAGGAACAGCACGATCGCGCGCTTGCGCCCGAGGATGCGCCGCTGGCGGGCGGCAGTACCTCGGACATCGACGAGTACTTCGACAGCGCCCCGATTCCGGCGGCGGCTTTCGATGAGCCCGTGCCCACGTACGCGCCGGCTTCGCCCGCAGGGCCCAAGCCGGCGCCGGCCGCCGCGCCCGTGCCGGCGACCAAGCCGCCGTTCAAGGACGACGGCTCGATTTGAATATTCCTTCAGACAAACAACAAGGTTGAATCATGAGTCTCGATCGCGTCTCCCCTGGCAAGAAGCTGCCGGAAGACTTCAACGTCATCATCGAAATCCCCATGAACGCCGACCCGGTGAAGTACGAGGTCGACAAGGACACGGGCGCGATTTTCGTTGACCGCTTCATGCTGACGGCCATGCACTACCCGTGCAACTATGGCTACATTCCCCAGACCCTGTCCGAAGACGGCGATCCCGCCGACGTGCTGGTGCTGACGCCGTTCCCGATCCAGATCGGCGCCGTCGTGCGCTGCCGCGCCATCGGCGTGCTGGAAATGGACGACGAATCGGGCGGCGACGCCAAGCTGCTGGCCGTGCCGATCGAAAAGCTGTACCCCCCGTACCGCAACATCAAGACCTACGAAGACCTGCCGGCGGAAGACATCGCCCGCATCCAGCATTTCTTCGAGCACTACAAGGACCTGGAAAAGGGCAAGTGGGTCAAGGTCAAGGGCTGGAAGGGCCTGGACGCCGCGCACGAGGAAATCGTCCGCAGCGCCGAGCGCTACACCAAGGGCTGATCGGTTTTTTGCCGTCGGGCGGTCCCCGTCGGGGGCTGCAAGCGCGCGCAGCGCGCGCGACGTTGCGGCTATTTCTTCCGCCGAGCCGGCAATGCGCCGGCTGGCGCTTTCAAGCGGCGCGGCCGCGACGGCATGATGCCGATCGCCGCCGCGCCGTCGCTTTGCTGGGCCTGCAGGTTCTGCGACACCTGGGTGGCCGCGACCTGGATGCGCGCCTGCAGTATTTCCAGCCGTTCGGCCGAGGTGCGCGCTTCGGCCGCGATGAACACCAGGCTGCCGACCACCTTTTGTTCGGGGCTGAAGATGGCCGAGCCTATCCCGATCAGTCCGGGGTCGATCTCGCCGTGCGACACGTATACGCCGGCGTTGCGCAGGCGCTTGAGGTTGGCGCGGAATTCGTCCCAGTCTTCGCCCAGTCCGGCTTCGCGGATCTCCGCGCTGTGCCAGAGCATCAGGTTGCGTAGCTGGTAGGGGGGCAGATTGGCCAGGATGGGCTTGGCCGTGGCGCCGTGGAACATGGTGTACGGGCGGCCGCGGGCATAGCTGGACTCGATGGAGTTGTCCGTCCAGTAGCGGTCCACGCACATGACCTTGTCGCCGTAGTAGCTGCACAGCATCAGGTTGGCGTGCAGCTCGTCGCCGGTGGCGCGCATGACCTCGCGCGCCGCGCGCATCAGGGGATCGTGCTGGCGCAGGTGGCGGTCCAGTTCGATGATGCGCGATCCCAGCACGTAGGCGCCGCCCGAGGTGGGCGCCAGCAGGCCGCTCTCGGTCAGCGACTTCAGGTAGCGGTACGCCGTGGCGCGCGAACACTCCAGATGCGCCATGACGTCCTCCTGGAACGCGGCGGTGGTGTCGTCGCGAAAGAGGTCGAGAATGGACAACATGCGGTCTGGAGTGCTCATTGCGGGATGGCGCGCCTAGTGAATGTGGAAGCCGCCGTTGACGTCGACCACGATGCCGGTTGAGTAGGAGGACAGGTCCGAGGCCAGGAACAGAATGGCCTGGGCGACTTCGGCGGGCGAGCCGAAACGCTGCAGCGGAATGCCCTGTTTGAGTTCTTGTTCCCAATTTTCGCCGAATTTGCCCAGCGTCATATCGGTTTCGATGATGCCCGGCGCCACGCAGTTGGCCCGGATGCCGCGCGGGCCCAGCTCGCGTGCCAGCGCCTTGGTGAAACTGATGACGCCGCCCTTTGAGGCCGCATAATGCGAGCCGCCGAGCAGGCCGCCGCCGCGCAGCGCGGCGGTGGAGCCCAGGTTGACGATGGCCGGGCGCCGCGTGCTGTCCAGGAGCGCCGGCAGCGCCGCGTGCGTGACGTTGTAGGTGCCCGTGAGGTTCACCTCGACCATGCGGCGGAATTCGTCTTCGGGCAGGTCCCAAATGCGGGTGGCCGCGACGATGCCGGCATTGTTGACCAGCACGTCTATGCCGCCGAGCGTGGCTTGCGCCCGCTCGACGGCAGCCTTGCAGGACGCCGCGCGCGACACGTCGCAATGCAGGTCGACGCGGCCGGCCGCGAGCGCCGGACCGGCGCCCTCGGGGTAGGCCCGGTCCAGCACGGCCACGGCCGCGCCCTGGGCGATGAACAATTCCACGATGGCGGCGCCGATGCCGCGGGGGTTGGCGCCCCCCGTGACGATGGCGCGCTTGCCGGCCAGCAGTCCGGTTGCGCCGTCCATCACGGCTTCACCAGGGAGCAGCCGCCGTCCTTCAGCGGGCGGAAGGCCTGCTCGGCGGGAATCTTGCGCACCAGGTTGTAGTAGTCCCAGTCGCGCTTGGATTCCGAGGGCTTCTTGACCTGGAACAGGTAGAGGTCGCGCATGACGCGGCCGTCCTCGCGGATCCGGCCGTTCTCGGTCATGAAGTCGTTGATCGGCGTTTCATGCATTTTCTTCAGCACCGCCTCGGAGCCGTCGGTGCCGGCCGCCTTGATGGCGTTCAGGTAGTGCATGGTGGCGCTGTAGTTGCTTGCCTGCACCATGGAAGGCATGCGGCCGGTGCGCTTGAAATAGCGTTCGGACCATTGCCGGGCCTTGTCGTCCTGGTCCCAGTAAAAGGGTTCCACCAGGTTCAGGCCCTGTGCGTATTCCAGCCCCACGCTGCGCACGTCGACGATGCTCATGAAGAGCGCCGCCACCCGCTGCTGGCTGCCCATGATGCCGAACTCGAACGCCTGCTTGATGCTGTTGATGGTGTCGCCGCTGCCGTTGGCCAGGCCGATGACCTGGGCCTTGGAGGCCTGCGCCTGCAGCAGGAACGACGAGAAGTCCGCGCTGGCGATGGGGTGCCGCACGCTGCCCACCACCTGGCCGCCCTTGGACTTGACCACGGCCATCGCGTCGCGCTCGAGCGAGTGGCCGAAAGCGTAGTCGGAAGTGATGAAGTACCAGCTCTTGCCGCCGTCCTCCATCACGCCGTTGGCCACGCCGGTGGCGTAGGCATAGGTGTCGTAGGTCCAGTGCATGCCGTTGGGAGAGCAGGCCTTGCCGGTCAGGTCGGCCGAGCCGGCGCTGGTGAAGATCACCACGCGCTTCATCTGCCGGGTCAGGTCCTGCACGGCCAGCGCGATGGCGGAATTGGGCACGTCCAGGATCAGGTCCACCTTGTCGTTCTCGTACCAGCGGCGCGCGGTCGATACGCCGATGTCCACCTTGTTCTGGTGGTCGGCCGAGATCACTTCGATGGGCTTGCCCAGTACGGTGCCGCCGAAGTCCTCGACGGCCATCTTCACGGCTTCGACGCCGAACTTGCCGGACAGATCGGCCATCATGCCGGACTGGTCTCCCAGCACGCCGATCTTCACGACGTCATCCGACACCTGCGCCTGGGCGGACACGGACAGGGCGCCCAGCACGCAGGCGGCCAGGCTGTTCTTCAAACGGGTCTTCATTGGGATGTCTCCTCGGGGGCTTCGGTTCCTGCGCGCCGCCCTGTGCCGGACGGTCGCGCGAAAAAGTGCCTGGCGGCAAAAAGGGGCTTATTCCAGCGTCTGGCCGGCGTAGCCTTCGATGAACAGATTGGGTTTCAGGAAAAAGCTGAGCACCAGGGCGCCGTTGGGCGAGCGCGCCACGTGCCGGTTGCCGCGCGGACGCCAGACGTAGTCGCCCGCGCACACCTCGCCTTCGGCGTCGACGATGGAGCCTTCCAGCACGTAGGTCTGTTCGACCTCCACGTGTTCGTGCAGCGGAAGTTCCGTGCCGGGCTGCCAGCGGAACAGCGCCGTGAGCAGGCCGGACTCCTTGTCCTGCATCAGGATCTTCATATCGATGCCTTCCACCTGCGTGGGCTTCCACGGCAGGTCGGCGACTTTCAGGAAGCGCGAGGCCAAGGGCGGCAGCGCGTTGGCGGCGGGGCAGCCGGGGGTTTCGAGGGCCATGATTGTCTCCTAGCCAGAACTCTTTATAAGAGATAAAGAAAAAATCTTGTTATTGAGTGTTTAAAAATAGTCGCGTATATTGAGATTTATGTCAATCACGTTTTCAGCGTCGCGAAACGTGGCGCGACAGAGGCCGGGCCCAGAGATCCGGTCGCATACGAGATCTAGGAGACAAGCTTGAAACACGACTATCTGGACCGGACGTTCGGTCTGGCGGGACGCGTCGCGCTGGTGACGGGCGCGGCGCGGGGATTGGGCTACGCCATTGCGCAGGGCCTGGGCCGGGCGGGCGCGCAGGTGGTGGTCAACGACCTTTCCGCCGAGGCCTGCGCGGCCGCCTGCGCACGCCTGGCGGAGGAGGGCATCGAGGCCCACGGCGCGCCGTTCGACGTGGCCGACGGCCAGGGAGTGGCCGAGGCCGTGGCCCGCCTGGAGGACGCCGGGCTCGCGGTCGACGTGCTGGTCAGCAACGCGGGCAACCAGAACCGCAAGCCCGTGGTCGAGATGAGCCCCGCCGAGTGGCAGGCCTTGCAGAACGTCCACGTCAACGGCGCTTTCCATTGCGCGCGGGCCGTGCTGCCCGGCATGGGCAGGCGCGGCTTCGGGCGCATCGTGCTGATGTCGTCCGTGGCGGGGCAGGCGACCATGCCGAACATCGCCGCGTATGCAACGGCCAAGGGCGCGATCGCGGCCTTCACCCGGGCGCTGGCGGTGGAGTACGGCGCCAGCGGCGTTACCTGCAACGCGCTGGCTCCCGGGTTCGTTCGCACCGATTTCACGCAGGGGCTGCAAGACAACCCGCAGTTCCAGTCCTTCCTGTCCACGGCGGTGCCGGCCGGCCGCTGGGCCGCGCCCGAAGACATCGCGCCGGCGGTGGTCTATCTGGCGTCGCCGGGCGCGTCGTTCGTCAACGGGCACGTCCTGGCGATCGACGGCGGCCTGCTGGCCCGCATGTAGGAGCCTCGCCATGAATACCCAAGCGGTCCTGTCCGCCCGGGGGCTGGTCAAGCGCTTCGGCGGCTTCAATGCCGTCGACGGCGTGTCCCTGTCCCTGCACGAAGGCTCCATCCATGCCCTGATCGGCCCCAACGGCGCGGGCAAGACTACCTGCTTCAATCTGCTGACCAAATTCCTGACGCCCGACGCGGGCGCCATCCACTACCGCGGCCGCGATATCACGGCGCTGGCGCCGGAGCAGATCGCGCGGCTGGGCATCGTCCGTTCGTTCCAGATTTCGGCGGTGTTCCTGGGCCTGACGGTCCTGCAGAACATGCGCGTGGCGCTGATGCGCCAGCATGGCGACGGCTGGCGCTTCTGGCGTAGCCGCCGCAGCATCGACCGCCTGAACGGGCGCGCGCTGGAACTGCTGGACGCGGTCGGCCTGGCCGCGCTGGCGCACACCACCGCCGCCTTGCTGCCCTACGGCCGCAAGCGCGCGCTGGAAATCGCGATGACCCTGGCGCTGGAACCGGAAATCATGTTGCTGGACGAACCGATGGCGGGGCTGGGCCAGGAGGACGTGACCCGCATCGCCGCGCTGATCCGCAGCGCGTCGGTCAACCGCAGCATCCTGATGGTGGAGCACAACCTGTCCGTGGTGGCGGACCTGTCCGACACGATTACGGTGCTGGCTCGCGGCGCGGTGCTGGCCCAGGGCGACTACGCCGCCGTGTCGCGCGACGAGCGCGTCATCACGGCCTACATGGGCTCGGACGAGGAGGCGCACTGAGATGCTGTCGATCAAGAAGCTCAACGCCTGGTATGGCGAATCGCACGTGCTGCACGGCGTGGACCTGGAAGTGAACCGCGGCGAACTCGTCACCATCCTGGGCCGCAACGGCGCGGGCAAGACCACGACGCTGCGCGCCGTCATGGGCATCCTGGACAAGCGCCGCGGCTCCATCCTGCTGAACGGACAGGAGACGGTGAGCATGGCGCCGCATCGCATTCCGCGGCTGGGCGTCGTGTACTGTCCGGAAGAGCGGGCCGTGTTCCGCAGCCTGAGCGTGACCGAGAACCTGATGCTGCCGCCGCGCCTGGCCGAAGGCGGCATGTCGCTGGACGAGATCTACACCCTGTTTCCCAATCTGCGCGAGCGCAGCGCCAGTTCCGGCGGCAACCTGTCCGGCGGCGAGCAGCAGATGCTGGCGATCGCGCGCATCCTGCGCACCGGCGCCCAGCTCATCCTGCTGGACGAACCCACCGAAGGCCTGGCGCCCGTCATCGTGCAACAGATCGGCCATGCCATCCGCACCTTGAAGGAGCGCGGTTTCACCATCGTGCTGGTCGAGCAGAACTTCCGGTTCGCGAGCAAGGTGGCCGACCGCCACTACGTGATGGAGCACGGCTGCGTGGTCGACCGGCTGTCGGCGGAAGAGGCGCGCAACGATCCCGAGCGGATCACGCGCCGCCTGGGTGTCTGAGGGAGAATCCACGTGTTCGAAATTTTCGGCGTGCCGTCCACGGCACTATTCGGCCAGCTCCTGCTCGGCCTGATCAACGGTTCGTTCTACGCCTTGCTCTCGATCGGGCTGGCGGTGATCTTCGGCCTGTTGAACATCATCAATTTCGCGCATGGCGCGCAGTACACCGCAGGCGCGTTCCTGGCCTGGATGCTGCTGAACTACCTGGGCGTGAACTACTGGGCGGCGCTGGTGCTGGTGCCGCTGATCATGGCGGCGTTCGCCATCGTGGTCGAGCGCGTGCTGATCTCCCGCACCTACCGCATGGACCATCTGTACGGCCTGCTGCTGACCTTCGGCATCGCCTTGCTGATCGAAGGCGGCTTGCGCCAGGCGTACGGCGTGTCGGGGCTGCCCTACACCATCCCCAAGGCGCTGACGGGCGGCGTCAACCTGGGTTTCATGTTCCTGCCCTGGTACCGCGGCTGGGCCGTGGCCGTGTCGCTGGTGCTGTGCCTGGCGGTCTGGGTGCTGATCGAGAAGACGCGCGTGGGCGCCATGCTGCGCGCCGCGACGGAGAACCCCACGGTGGTGCGTTCGTTCGGCATCAACGTGCCGCTGCTCATCACCCTGACCTACGCGCTCGGCGTGGCCCTGGCCTCCGTGGCGGGCGTGATCGCCGCTCCCATCTACCAGGTCAGCCCGATGATGGGTTCCAACCTGGTGGTGGTCGTTTTCGCGGTGGTGGTGATCGGCGGCATGGGATCCATCATGGGCGCCATCGTCAGCGGTTTCGGGCTGGGCATCATCGAAGGCCTGACCAAGGTGTTCTACCCCGAGGCCGCCAACCTGGCGATCTTCATCATCATGGTGCTGGTGCTGCTGTGCAAGCCGGCGGGGCTGTTCGGCAAACCCCTGCAGGTGCAGAACGTGCTGGCCGCCGAGGCGACCCGCGAGCCCGTCCAGCTTGGCCGCCGCGGCATGCGCGTGGCGATGGCGGCGCTGGCGGTCGCGGCGCTGGCCGCGCCCTGGTTCATCTATCCGACCTTCCTGATGAAGGTGCTGTGCTTCGCATTGTTCGCGGCCGCCTTCAACCTGCTGGTGGGCTACGTGGGCCTGCTGTCGTTCGGCCACGCCGCCTTCTTCGGCGCGGCGGCCTATGCGACCGGCATCGTCATGAAGCTGCTGGGCGCCACGCCCGAACTCGGCCTGCTGGCGGGGGTGCTGACGGGCGGGCTGCTGGGCCTGGCGTTCGGCGCCATCGCCATCCGGCGCCAGGGCATCTACTTCGCCATGATCACGCTGGCGCTGTCGCAACTGGTGTACTTCATCGCGGTCCAGGCGGGCTTCACCGGCGGCGAGGACGGCCTGCAAAGCGTGCCGCGCGGCAAGCTGTTCGGCGTGTTCGACCTGGAAGGCGTGATGCCCATGTACTACTTCACGCTGCTGGTGTTCGCGCTGGGCTACGCCTTCGTGCTGCGCGTGCTGAACTCGCCGTTCGGGGAGGTGATCCGTTCGGTCCGCGACAACGAGCAGCGCGCCCGCTCCCTCGGCTACTCCACTTCCCGGTACAAGTTGATGGCCTTCACCCTGTCGGCTTCGGTGGCGGGGCTGGCCGGCGGCCTGAAGGTGCTGGTGTTCGGCGTGGCGTCGCTGACGGACGTGCATTGGCACGCCAACGGCGAAGTGGTGCTGATGGCGCTGCTGGGCGGCATCGGCACCGTGTTCGGCCCGCTGGCCGGCGCCTTCACGTTCGTGTCGCTGCAGAATTACCTGGCGCCGCTGGGCTCCTGGGTGCTGATCGTCCAGGGCGCGATTTTCATTCTGTGCGTGTTGCTGTTCCGCGACGGCATCATGGGGTTGATCGCGCGGGCCTGGTTGACCCTTACCCGCGCGAAAAAGGAATCCTAATGTTCTTGCATGTCGTAATGCTGCAACTGTCCGATGCCGCCGACGCGCGGTTCCACGACCGGGTCCAAGGCTATTGCCGGCGGATCCTGGCCGAGTGCGACGGAGTTCGGGGATACGCATTCCGGCCCAACCAGGCCGGCCGCTCGGACGGCCTGACCCACGCCGTGGTGGCCGCATTCTCGGACAGCCCCGCGCACGACCGCTACCAGGTGTCGCCGGCCCACCAGGAGATGAAGGCCTACATGGCCGGCTTCATCGAGCGCCTGGTGGTGTTCGACGGGGAAATCCCTACGTTGGCCTGAACGGCCGGCGACCGCGCCCGGCCGCCCGGAAAGGGATAAACTCGCGGATGACTTTTTATCGCCTGGCTTTTTGCCGGATTCCGGTCACGTATTCGTCATAGGTTGATTGAACATGGACTACGTATTGCCTCCCCAGCCGCCCGTCGCGGTTCCCGTTGCCGGCAGCGCCGCGCTGTTCCCGGTGCGCCGCGTCTATTGCGTCGGCCGCAACTACGCCGAACACGCCAAGGAAATGGGCTTCACCGGCCGTGAAGATCCGTTCTTTTTCTGCAAGCCCGCCGACGCCGTGCTCAGCGTGGCCGACGGCGAAACCGGCAAGATGCCGTATCCGCCCAAGACCTCCAACCTGCACTACGAGATGGAACTCGTCGTGGTGCTGGGCAAGGGCGGCCGCGACATCCCGGTCGCAGAGGCGAACGAATGCGTGTGGGGCTATGCGCTGGGCCTGGACATGACCCGCCGCGACCTGCAAGGCGAGATGAAGAAGCAGGGGCGTCCCTGGGAAATCGGCAAGGCCTTCGACCTGTCCGCGCCGCTGGGCCCGATCCATCCGCGCAGCGTCGTCGGCACCCTGGACAAGGGCGCCATCTGGCTGGACGTGAACGGCCAGCGCAAGCAGTCCAGCGACATCTCGCAGATGCTGTGGAACGTGCCGGAGAGCATTGCCTACCTGTCCGGCCTGTTCGAGCTGCAGCCGGGCGACATCATTTTCACCGGCACGCCGGAAGGCGTGGGCGCGGTGTTGCAGGGCGACGTCATCACCGGCGGCGTCGAGGGCCTGGGCGAACTTCGCGTCGAAATCGTCTAAAGTACGCGCCGGACCCGTTTCATCACCACAGGAGCGCCAGTATGCGCAGCAAGATCGTGCTGACCGCCTTCGTCGTGTTCGGCTTTGTCCTCGCCGGTTGCAATACCGTCGCGGGCATGGGCAAGGACATGTCCAAGGCCGGCAACGCCATCACCAACGCCGCCGACA
>Ga0222427_101132_pt1 | contig 14793 bp, 12 predicted proteins | sample 2B20Ametagenome_FD_182890 | JGI IMG/M metagenome (GOLD analysis project Ga0222427, IMG submission 182890) | Enriched microbial communities from leaf-cutter ant dump, University of Wisconsin, Madison, United States - 2B20A (version 2) | ecosystem: Environmental > Terrestrial > Nest > Insects nest...
CCGGCGGCTGCGGCGGCCCTGCCCGACCCCGTGCTGGCGCGGGCCCAGGCCCTGGTGAGCGGGCTGGTGGATTTCGAGGCGCACTTCGATGGCGATGCCGAGCGCACCAACCAGTGGGGCTTCGTCAACGAGCGGAGCCACGCCGCCTACAGCGTGGAGCAGAAGACCGAGGCGGGGCGCGCCGACGCGGAGGGCCGGCGCAGCATCGTCCAGACGCAATCCGAACGCCTGCAGGCGCGCTACCTGCGCGGGCGCAACGGCAGCGCACTCGATACCGAGGGCGGCAACTACGACCTGTACCAGGTTGACGACCGCCACAGCGCCACCACCACCATCGAGGCCGTGAAGAACGAACTGCGCAGTGCCCGGCGCCACACCGATACGCGCCAGCACCTGACGTTCCAGAAGCTGGTGAACCACCGCGTCGAGGAGCGGCGCGAAACGCCCGGGGGGCAACGCAGTGTGGTCGATCTGCTCTCGGAAAAATAGCTGCCAGCGCTTGGCTGGCAAGGGCTGGAGGCATTTTTTGCCTGAAATGCATCAGGTGCCTGGCGTGCCCAAGGAAAAGGGCGCTGGGCGCGCATGCCAGGAGCCCTTGCCATCACCGCCGATCTCCCAGTGGCATTTGCTGTGACTTGCATGCAGTTGCCACCTGTTGGGTGCGTGATGGCGGCGAATCAATGTGGGGTGTTTGGGTGTGCTGCTACTTCGGGCAAGGCGCGGCCAACTTCGGTCTTCTTCATCCAAAGTTGCGCTCTTTTGCCGCCATTGTTTTGCAACCCGCTTTTTTGCGTTGGGCACGGCACAAAAACGGCGCGGCTTTCTAGAATCCGGCCCCAATGAAGCAAGACACCCACGCCGCCGCCACACCGTCCCAACCCGCCCAGGGCTGGCGGCTGGCCGAGGTCTGCCTGCGCCGTGGCGCCACCCAGGTGTTCGACCGGCTGGAGCTGGCGCTGGACGAGCCGCGCATCGGCCTGGTCGGGCGCAACGGCGCGGGCAAGACCAGCCTGCTGCGCATGCTCGCGGGGCTGGAGCCGCCGCAGCACGGGCAGGTTTCCTGGCAGGGGCAGGCGGTGCACGCGCCCAACCGCCAGGTGGGGCTGATGTTCCAGAACCCCGACGACCAGATCATCTTTCCCACCGTGGAGGAAGAGCTGGCCCTGTCCTGGCAGAGCGCGCACGGCGCTGACCGCCGCGCCGCCAAGGCCGGCGTGCGGCAGTTCCTGCAGGCCCGCGGCCTGGCCGACTGGGGGCCGCGCGCCGTGGGCGCGTTGAGCCAGGGCCAGCGCCAGTGGGTGTGCTGGCTGGCCATGCTGCTGGCCGGGCCGCGCGTGCTGCTGCTGGACGAGCCCTACGCCAGCCTGGACCTGCCCGGCCAGATGCGCCTGGCGGCGGACATGGCCGCCAGCCCGCAGCAGATCATCGTCTCCACCCACGTGCTGGAGCATGTGCGCGCCTACCCGCGCGTGCTGTGGCTGGAGCAGGGCCAGGTGCGCGCCGACGGCCCCGGCGCCGTGGTCTGCGCGGCCTACGAAGCCTGGGCGCGCGCCTTGGAGGTTTGACCCATGGGCAGCCTGTACAGCGAATACACCACCTGGCTGCACGGCTGGCGCGCGGGCGCCAAACTGCTGGCGCTGGCGCTGCTGGGCACGCTGCTGTTCGCGCTGCGCGAGCCCTGGATGCTGGCGGCGGCCGCCGTGCTGTGCGCCGCCGTGTACGCCAGCCTGGGCGCGGCCACGCGGGCGGCGCGGCGGCTGATGGTGTCGGTGCTGGTCGGCGCCGCGCTCGTGGCGGCCTTCCACGCCGCCATGGGCCACTGGGCGCTGGCCGCCACCAGCGCCCTGCGGCTGGCCTGCGCCGCCAGCCTGGGCGTGGCGCTGACGGTGACCACGCGCAGCGGCGACCTGGTGGACGTGCTGGAGTGGCTGCTGGCGCCGCTGCGCCCGCTCGGCGTGCAGCCCGCACGCCTGTCGCTGCAACTGGCGCTGATGCTGCGCTTCACCGAACATTTCTTCCTGCAGTGGCAGAAGCTGGACGAAGCCCACCGCCTGCGCACCGGGCGCGCCGGAGGGCTGCGCCTGATCGCGCCGCTCACGGTGCAGATGCTGCAAACCGCGCGCCGCGTGGGCGATGCGCTGTTCGTGCGCCTGGGATGAAACGGCAACCCCCTGAGCGGCTGCGCCGCTTCCCCCTTCTCTCACGCTGCGCGTGGGAAGGGGGACGACGCCCGCGCGGCGGGGCGGCCCTTGCGCGGCGTCTGCTGGCCTGGGGCGCTGCGCCAACCTCCCGCTGCGGGCCATGCATGCGCATGCCTTCCCAAACACCTTCGACCCGTATCACCAGGAGATTTTCCACATGACCCCCAGCCTGAACCGCCACGGCGCCCAATCCCTGTCCATGGTGGCCCTTTTCGCCGCGCTGATGGCGGTCATGGGCCTGATCCCGAAGATCGACCTGCCGTTCGGCGTGCCCATCACGCTGCAGTCGCTGGGCGTGATGCTCGCGGGCTGCCTGCTGGGCGCGCGGCGCGGCTTCCAGGCCATGGCGCTGTTCCTGCTGGCGGTGGCCGCAGGGCTGCCGCTGCTGTCGGGCGGCCGGGGCGGCCTGGGCGTGTTCATGGCGCCGTCGGCCGGCTACCTGGTGGGCTACGCATTCGCCGCGGGCGTGACCGGCGCGCTCATGGCCCGCCTGCCCGCCGGCACGCCTTTGCGCGCCGCCGCCAGCGCCTTCGCGGCCTCGGTGCTGGGCGGGCTGGTATTCCTGCACGCGCTGGGCATTGCCGGCCTGGTGGCGCTGGCCCAAATGCCGCTGCGCCAGGCGTTCATGGTGGACCTGGCCTTCGTGCCCGGCGACCTGGTCAAGTGCGTGCTGTGCGCGCTGGTGGTGCACACCGTCGCCAAGGCCCTGCCCGACTGGCGCATGGGCGGCCGCGCATGAGCGCACCGCCGCCGTTTCAGCAGGTGCACGCGCCGCTGGCCCACTGGGCCGGGCAGCGGCCCGGGGCCATCGCCCTGGCCCATGAAACGGGCCACCTGACCTTTGCCGAGCTGCATGCCCGCGTGCAGCAGCGCGCCCAGGCCCTGCAGGCCGCGCAGGCCCCGGCCACGGTGCTGCTGCCCGGCACGCTGGGCGTGGTGGAGACGCTGGTGGAATTCCTGGGCGTGCTGGCGTCCGGGCGCTGCGGCGCCATCGGCGACCCAGCCTGGCCCGCGCCCATTGCCGCGTCGGTGCAGGCGGCCATCGGCGCCTTGCCGCCGCCGGCGCCCACGCCGCCCGGGCGGGCGCCGTTCTACATCGGCTTCACCTCCGGCAGCACCGGCATGCCCAAGGGGTTCCGGCGCCACCACCAGTCGTGGGTGGAGAGCTTTCGCGTCAGCCTGCGCGACTTCGGCCCCGCCATGGCCGGCCGCATCGTGGCGCCGGGCAGCATGACGCACTCGCTGTTCCTGTTCGGCGCCATGCTGGGGCTGTGGACCGGCGCGGGCGCCGTGGTGCAGGCGCATTTTTCCGCCGAGCGCACGCTGCACGACCTGGCCAGCGCGCCCGACACCGTGCTGGTGGCCGTGCCCAGCCAGTTGCTGCTGATGCTGCAGCTGGCGCAGCGCCGCCACTGCGCCCCCGTGCCCCAGGTGCGGCTGGTGCTCATCAGCGGCGCGCGCTGGATGCGCGAGCACACGCCCGCGCTGCGCCGGCTGTTCCCCGCTGCGCGCATCGTGGAGTTCTACGGCGCCTCCGAAGCCAGCTACGTGGCCTGGATGGACGCCTGCGAAGACGCGCCGCCCCAGGCCGTGGGCCGCCCGTTCAGCAACGTCGCCCTGCGCATCGGCGACCATCCCCACACTCCGGTGGCCACGGGCGAGCCCGGGCGCATCTGGATGCGCAGCCCCATGCTGTTCATGGACTACGTGCACGCCATCGACGGCTCGGCCGCCGTGCAGGAAGACGGCTGGCTGAGCGTGCGCGACATGGGCTGGCTCGACGCCCAGGGCCTGCTGCACCTGTGCGGCCGCGAAAGCCGCATGCTCGTCACCCAGGGCAAGAACCTGTTCCCCGAAGAAGTGGAAGCGCGCCTGCAGGCCCACCCGGCCATCGCCCAGGCCAGCGTGCTGGGCCAGCCCGACCCGCTGCGCGGCCTGCGCGTGCATGCCGTGCTGGCCGTGGCCCCGGGCCAGGCGCTGCCCGACGGGCTGGCCCTGGCCCACTGGTGCCGCGCCACGCTGGAGGCCTACAAGGCCCCGCGCCAGTGGTGGTGCTGGCAAGGCCCCTGGCCGCAGACGCGCAGCGGCAAGACCGACCACGCCGCCCTGGCCCAGGCGCTGCAGGCCGCCGACGAAAGGCTGCGGCCATGGCGCTGAACGCCGGCTGGCCCATCATCGGCTGGGCCCGCACCCCGGTGGCCCCCGTCGGCGGCGCGCTGCGCCACTGCGAGCCGCACGAGCTGGGCGCGCCGCTGGTGCGGCACCTGCTGGCGCAGGCCGGCCTGCCCGCCGATGCGGTGGACGCCGTGGTGCTGGGCAACGCCCTGGGCGCGGGCGGCAACCCAGCGCGCCTGCTGGCGCTGGCCGCCGGCCTGCCCGAACGCACCCAGGCGCTGACCGTGGACACGCAATGCTGCGCCGGCATGGACGCCGTCACCCAGGCCTGCGGCCTGCTGGCCCTGGGCCAGGCCGAGGTGGTGCTGGCCGGCGGCGCCGAAGCCTGGAGCCGCGCGCCCATCCGCATGCACCGCCCGCGCGGCGCCGAGGCGCCCCAGCCCTACGAACAGCCCGCCTTCACCCCCTGGCCCGCGCGCGACCCCGAAATGCTCGATGCCGCCGCCGACAGCGCCGCGCTGCAGGCCCTGGCCCGCAGCGCGCAGGACGCCTACGCCCTGCACAGCCACGCCCAGGCCTGCCGCCACCGCAGCGCCCAGCAGGCCGAAACCGTGCCCATGGCCGGGCTGGTGCACGACGCCTATCCGCGCGCGTTAACGCCCGCCCGCGCCGCGCGCATGCCCGCCGTGCGCCAGCGCGCCAGCGCCCAGGGGCTGGACTGCAGCCTCTCGCCCCTGGCCATCGCCCCCCGGGCCGACGGCGCCGCCCTGCTGCTGCTGGCCCACCCGGCTGCCTGCCGCCGCTGGGGCCTGCGCCCGCGCGCCGCCTGGCGCGACGCCTGCACTCTGGGCGGCGCGCCCGAGGCGCCCATGCTCTGCGCCCAGCAGGCCGCGCTGGCGCTGCTGCAGCGCCACGCCATCGCTCCGGCCGCGCTGGGCGCCGTGGAGCTGCACGACGCCTTTGCCGCGCAGGGCCTGGCCTTCGCCGCCGCCCTGGGCCTGCCCTGGCAGGCCCTGAACGCCGAAGGCGGCGGGCTGGCGCGCGGGCACCCTATTGGCGCCTCGGGCGCCATCGCCCTGGTGCGCGCGCTGGCCCGCCGCGCCGCGGCGGCGGCCACGCAGCCCCAGGCCCTGGCGCTGGCCTGCGTGGCCGGCGCCGGGGGGCTGGGCAGCGCCACCTTGCTGGGCGCCTGGAACGATTCCAATGACTGACACCTACCAACAGTTGGCGCGCACGCGCCACTCCGTGCGCGCCTTCCTGCCCACGCCCGTGCCCCGGCCCCTGCTGGAAGAGCTGCTGCAAACCGCCCGGCTGGCGCCCAGCGGCGCCAACCTGCAGCCCGGGCATTTCTGGCTGGTGCAGGGCAGCGTGCGCCAGGCCCTGACCGACGCCCTGTGCCACGCCTACGCCAGCGGCCAGCCCGAGGAGGAGGACTACGCCTACTTCCCGCGCCCCATGCCGATGCAGTTGCGCAAGCGCCAGGCGGCGGCGGCCCAGGCGCTGTACGGCTGCCTGGGCGTGGAGCGCGGCGACGCCGCCGCGCGCGCCCGGCACTTCGCGCACAACTACCGCTTCTTCGATGCGCCGGCGGCGCTGGTGGTCACGCTGCAGCAAGACTTCGGCAGCGGCGGCTTCATGGACCTAGGCATGACGCTGCACGGCCTGATGTTGGCCGCCCATGCGCGCGGCCTGGGCGCCTGCGCCATCGGCGCGCTGGCCTCGTACCCCGGCGTGGTGCGCCAGGCCCTGGGCCTGCCCGCCGACCATCTGGTGGTCTGCGGCATGGCCCTGGGCTACGAGGATACGGTCGCGCCGGTCAACGCCACGCGCACGCAGCGCGCGGCGTTGAAGGAGTATTTTTCCGTGCTGGGCGCGTAGCCCCTGCGCGCGGCGGCATGATGGGTGCCATTGCCGTCACGAGAGGGGGACAGGAAAGTGACCGAGGCGATTCGCAGTACCGATCTCAAGACGATCATCCATTCCAAACGCGCCAACATCTATTACCTGGAGCACTGCCGTGTGCTCGTCAATGGCGGCCGCGTCGAATACGTGACCGACGCGGGCAAGAAAAGCCTGTACTGGAACATTCCGATTGCCAACACCACCAGCATCCTGCTGGGCACGGGCACGTCTATCACCCAGGCTGCCATGCGCGAACTGGCGAAGGCCGGTGTGCTGGTGGGTTTCTGCGGCGGTGGTGGCACGCCGCTGTTTGCCGCCATTGAGGTCGACGTGGAGGTGGCTTGGCTCACGCCGCAAAGCGAGTACCGGCCCACCGAGTACCTGCAGGCCTGGGTGCGGTTCTGGTTCGACGATGCGCTGCGTCTGCATGCGGCCAGGCAGTTGCAGGCACTGCGGCTGCAGCGCTTGCAGGCCGCGTGGGCCGCCCGCGCCCTGCGCGAGGCGGGTTTTGCCGTGGACCTGGTGCGCCTGCAGGGCCTGGTGGCGCAGTTCACGCCGCGCATGGCGAGCGCCCCCGATGTCACGGCCCTGCTCGCCAATGAAGCGCATCTAACCAAGGCGCTGTTCAAGCTGGCCGTCGATGCGGTGGGCTACGGTGAATTCACCCGTGCCAAGCGCGGCACGGGCACCGATGCCGCCAACCGCTTTCTGGACCACGGCAACTACCTAGCTTATGGCCTGGGCGCCACGGCCACCTGGGTGCTGGGCCTGCCGCATGGCCTGGCGGTGCTGCACGGCAAGACGCGGCGCGGCGGGCTGGTGTTCGACGCTGCGGATCTGGTCAAGGATGCGGCCATCCTGCCGCAGGCCTTCCTGTCGGCCATGCGTGGCGATGACGAGCAGCAGTTCCGCCGCCAGTGCATCGAGGCCTTGACGCGCAGCGAATCGCTGGACTTCATCATCGAAGCGCTTCAGCAAATCGCTGCCGCCACCGCGCGCCTGGCCAACGCGCCAGCGCTGCCGCAGGAGCCTGGCGCATGAACGTACTGTTCGTTGCCCAATGCACCAAGCGCGCACTGACCGAGACGCGCCGCATTCTTGACCAGTTTGCTGAGCGGCGCGGCGAGCGCACCTGGCAAACACCCATCACGCAGGACGGACTGGACACCGTGCGCCGACTGCTGCGCCAGAGCGCGCGCAAGAACACCGCCGTGGCCTGCCACTGGATTCGCGGACGCGACCACAGCGAGCTGCTCTGGGTGGTCGGCGATACCCGCCAGTTCAACGACCAGGGGGCCGTGCCCACCAACACGACGGCCCGCAACGTGCTGCGCGCGGGTGACGAGAACGCCTGGCACCACCTGCCGCTGATGACGGCCCTGGCCGCGCTGGCCGCCCTGCTGCACGACCTGGGCAAGGCCACACAGGCTTTTCAGGATCGATTGAAAAACCCTGGCATGCGCGAACGCAACCACTACCGGCACGAATGGGTGTCGGTGCGGTTGTTCGGGGCGTTCGTGGGCCGTGATGACGATGCAGGCTGGCTGCAGCGCATGGCAGCGTGCGCCGATGCAGACATGGATACCAGCGCGTATGAAGCGCTGTGGCTGGATCACACAGGCGGGCGCCTGCTGCGAGACGGCCTGGATGAACCTCGGGCTACGCAAAATCCACCCTTCGCCCAGTTGCCGCCGCTGGCCCAGGCCGTGGCATGGCTGGTGTTCACCCACCACCGGTTGCCGTGCCTGCCCGTCCGGCAGGCGGGCGGCGGTGATGATGAAGACATCGACGCGCCCCAGGCGGAATACCGGCGCTTTGGCGCGCATCCTCTTTTCATCAACGCCAATGAACTGGAGGACGTGCTGGCCCGCGTCAGCGCCGACTGGAACGAGCCGCGCGAGCGTGCCGACCACGCCACCGTGTGCGCCCATTGGCACTTTCCCCACGGCTTACCCGTGGCTACCTCTGCCTGGCGCAAGCAGGCCGCCCGCTACGCCCGCAAGCTGCTGGCGCTGTCGTCACCACTCGCCAGCGGGCAGGTGCTGCACGACCCCTTTGCCATGCATGTGGCGCGCCTGTGCCTGATGTTGGCCGACCATCACTACTCCGGCATCCACGACGAGCCCCGGCGCCAGTCCTACCGCAATGCGGAGTACCCGCTGTATGCGAACACACGAACCGATGACCTCAAAAACGATAGCTGCCAGCGCTTGCCAGGCAAGCGCTGGGGCCCGATTTTTAATCAAACCCTGGATGAGCACTTGCTGGGTGTGCAGGGCCACGCCACGCTGGTGGCGCGCTCCCTGCCCAGCCTGGCGCACAGCCTGCCTGCGCTCAAGAACCACAAGCCCCTCAAGAAACGCAGCGCTGACCCACGCTTTGCCTGGCAAGACAAGGCCGCAGACCTGGCCGCCAGCGCGCGCCTGCGGGCAGCGGCACAGGGCGCCTTCATCGTCAACATGGCCTCCACCGGCTGCGGCAAGACACTGGGCAACGCCCGCGTCATGAACGCACTGGCCGACCCGGCCACCGGCATGCGCTGTGCGTTTGCCATCGGGCTGCGCACACTCACACTGCAGACCGGGCGCAGCTTTCAGAACGGCCTGGGCCTGGGTGAAGAGCAACTCGCCATCCAGGTCGGTGGTGCGGCCAGCCGTGCGTTGTTTGAATATTGGGAGCAGCAGGCCGAGGCCAGCGGCTCCGCATCGCGCCAGCAACTGCTGGACGAAGCGGGCACCGTGTTGTACGAGGGCAATGACCAGCATCCCCTTCTGCAGCGCCTGACGGACGATGCCAAGGCCCGCGCCTTGATCGCCGCGCCGCTGCTGGTGTGCACCGTGGACCACCTCACCCCCGCCACCGAAAGCCTGCGCGGCGGCCGCCAGATCGCGCCCATGCTGCGCCTGCTGACCAGCGACCTGGTGTTGGATGAACCCGACGACTTCGATATGGCTGACCTGCCTGCCCTCACGCGGCTGGTGCACTGGGCGGGGCTGCTGGGCAGCCGCGTGCTGCTCTCCTCCGCCACCTTGCCGCCTGCGCTGGTGGAAGGGCTCTTCCTGGCCTACGGTGCAGGGCGCGCGGTGTACCAGCAGCACCGCAGCGAGCGGCCCGGCGAGCCCGCGCCCATCTGCTGCCTGTGGATCGACGAATTCCAGCAGACTGCACAGGACTGTGCCGATGGCGCCGCCTTCCGCGAGGCCCACACCCAGTACGTACACAAGCGCGTAGCCCGCTTGGCGCAGGCCGAGGCAAGGCGGCAGGCCCAGATTGCACCCTTGCCCGAAACCTGGCAGAACATGAAGCAGCCCGAGCGGCGCAAAGACTTTGCCCGCGTGGCGCTGGAGCAGGCATGGCGACTGCACCAACTGCCCCACAACCACAGCACTGACGCTGCGAGCGGCAAGCGCATCAGCCTGGGCCTGGTCCGCATGGCCAACATCGCCCCGCTGTACGACGTGGCACTGGCCCTGTACGCCCTGGGCGCTCCCGCCCCGGGTGTGTGCGTGCACCTGTGCGTGTACCACTCCCAGTTCCCGTTGTTGCTGCGATCGGCCATTGAGCGGCAGCTCGACATCCTGCTCGACCGCCGGGGTGCCCAAGGCGGGCTGGACCCCGTGCTCCAGCGTCCGGCGCTGCGCGCATTCATCGATGCGCACCCCGAACCCGATCACCTGTTCATCGTGCTGGGGTCTCCCGTCACGGAAGTGGGCCGGGACCACGATTACGACTGGGCCGTGGTCGAACCTTCGTCCATGCGTTCGCTCATCCAACTGGCCGGGCGCGTGCGGCGCCACCGGCAAGGCCCCGTGGGTGGCGTCAACATGGTGGTACTGGACAGCAACCTGAGGCATTACGAAAAAGCCAACCAAGCTGCCTACTGCAGGCCAGGTTTTGAAACCGCACGCGCACCGTTCCAGCTCAAGACGCACTCCCTGCATGACCTGCTGGCGCGGGAGACGCGCGGCACCGATGCGTGGACCGTGGATGCGCAGCCGCGCATCGCCCTGGCGCTCGACAAGCTGTTCCCCAGCCGCCGCCTCGTGGATTTGGAGCATGCCCGCATGCACGACAGCATGCTGCCGCGCCCGCAAGGCACGCCCATGCCCACCCATGCGGCCTGCCTGCACTGGGCTCACCCGGGGCACCTCTGGCTCACCGGCCTGTTGCCGCAGTTCCAGCGCTTTCGTCACGACCCGCTGCGGCGCGACGACGTGGTCTTGCTGCCCGATGAGGATGAGGAAAGGCTGGTGCTGCACCGCATTCAGGATGGAGAGCGGCGTGGCGACAAGCTGTACGTGCCTGTGCATGACAGCCTGTGCCATCCGGTGCCAGAGACGCAGTTGACATCCTCCAGCGTATCTCCGTGGCCGCAGGTGGAGCTGATGGAGGAATTGTCTGCGCTGGCGCAAGCGCGGGGGTTGTCACTGCAGGAGTGCGCGGAACGCTATGCCACTGCCAGCCTTCCTGCGCACTGCGATAGCTGGCTGTTCCATGAATTGCTGGGCTTCACTGTCAAGCAATGAGGCCGTCAGGTTGGATGCAGTGCTATGGGATGCACTGCCATCACGGCCGTTTGCAGCGTCTCGTCCAGTTCCGCCACCCGCAGGTCATAGGCCGTTTGCAGGTTCAGCCACGACTGTGCATCGCCGCCAAAGCAACGGCCCAGGCGCAACGCGGTATCGGCAGTGATACCGCGCCGCTCCAGCACGATGTCATTGATGCGCGAGGCCGGCACATGCAATTGCCTGGCGAGTGCGTTGGCGCTCATACCCATGGGCTTCAGGAAATCCTCGCGCAGGACTTCGCCGGGGTGGACTGGCCGCATGCCGTTCTTGAACATGTATTTCTCCTGACACTGAGCTGCCCATACGGCAGCGAGCAGGCACCTCAGTGGTAATCCACGATTTCCACGTCGGCCACCCCTTTTCCCGTCCAGACAAAGCACACGCGCCACTGGTCATTGATGCGAATGCTGTGCTGACCTTGGCGGTCGCCGTTCAACAGTTCCAGGCGGTTGCCCGGAGGGCTGCGCAAGAAATCGAGCGTTTGCGCTGCATCCAATTGCGTCAGCTTGCGCTCTGCCACGCTCTGGATATTGGCGAAACGGCGGGTCTTGCCACTGGTGAACAAGCGCTGGGTGTCCTGACACTTGAAAGAGACGATCGCCATGGGATGGAGGAGATTTTATAGCGCTTACCGATATTCGGTATGACTGCCTATGCGGCAGGGCAAAAGATCATCACGGATGATTTTCTAAGCTGCGTGTTCTGCAGATCTTCACGTATGATGGATGTTCATTTTATCGCCAGGAGGAGACTGCGTGAAGGATGAAGCGACACTCACACCGCGAGGCCGACAGATACGGCTGCACATGCACCAGCACGTTGAACGCCGCCTGAACGCCGTCATGGCGCGGTACCACGATCGCACGGATGCAGCGGCACGTAATGCGATCAGCGCTGCCCAGGAAAAATACACGCTGGAGTCCCTTCTGGCGAAGGGGGCAAGGGCGGCAGGAACAATCGCCATTGCCAGCCACATTGCCAAGGCGACGCATCCTGACCTGAAGGTTAAAGGCGTCACCCATTTGGCAGTGGACTTCTCCACCTTGCCCACATTGGAAGTTTTGGGCTCACACGCCCTTCCGGAGAGTGAAAGCCTATGGGACGCTACAGGCGATGGCGCCCACAACAACACCGCCTATGAGCTGTATTTGCTGCTCGACAGCTTGTTTGATAGTCGATCGTTGGGGGCATGGCTGGCCGCAGGCGATGAAGACACAGTGAATGCCTTTGCCGCTGGTGACGGCATTGATGGACTGCCATGGGTGGACTTACTGCGCAGTAAATGCCCGCAACCTGCCGCCAGCACCCTTAGCAAGCAAATTTATTGGCTTGACTCACCCGACATGGCCTGCGTTGACCAAGCCTATCTGTTATTGGTACCCCTGTTTCCAGCATCGCTGGTACATCAGGCCTATCTGCAAATCCATGCAGACCGCTTCGGCGAAGCCAACAAGGCCGCTCGCCAAGCCCGACGCGAGCGCAAAGCGCACGACGGCGTGTTCCATGACTACCCAGGTCTGGCCGTACAGAACATGGGTGGAACGAAGCCACAAAATATCAGCCAGCTCAACAGTGAGCGCCGGGGCATGAACTACCTGCTGTCGTCGCTGCCGCCGCAGTGGAAGGAGAGCGAAAAGCGCCTGCCCGTCTACATCGACTCCGTGTTTAACCACTACTTCGGCAGTCGCCCTTTGGTGCGCCAAACCGTGCAGGCATTGCGAGTGTTCTTGGAGTCCAACCCACCCGCAAATCAAGCGACCCACAACCAGCGGGATGACATGGTGTACCAGCTGGTGGATGAAATGGTGGCTATGGCAGCAGACCTGGAGCACATGCTCAAGCCAGGCTGGACGCTGAACGACGAACGTTTTTCCAAGCTCCATAAGGACGAGCAATATTGGCTTGACCCGCTGCGGGCGGAGCTGCCAGAGGAAGCGGACTTTGCAGACACGTGGCTGGCAATGGAGTGGCCTGATGCCATTGGCAGGCGCTTCGGCAATTGGCTCAATGACCGCTTGGAAGGCAAGCTGCATTTGGGCGAAATTGAGTTTCGCGCATGGAAGAAAGAACTGCTGGCAGACGAGGATGGCTTTGGCCAGCAATTGCGCGAGCGACGTAACCGTATCCGTGCCGCACGCAAGGAGGCCACGCAATGACGGCACCAGAAGCCATCCTTGTCCTGCCCCACCTGCGCATCCAGAACGCCAATGCCATTGCCAGCCCGCTCACGCATGGCTTTCCGTCCATCACCGCTTTCACCGGGCTGATGTGGGCGCTGGAGCGCAAGCTGGTGCAGGCCGGCATACCGCTGCGCCTGCAAGGCGTGGGTGTGGTGTGCCACGACCACCAGGAGCAAGTCACGCAGGGCTATGTGCGCAGCTTCAACCTGACGCGCAACCCGGTGGACAAAGACGGCAGCACCGCCGCCATCGTGGAGGAAGGCCGCATGCATCTGCAGCTGACGCTGGTGCTGGCCGTATCCGAAAAACTGCCGCCCGGCGCACCTGCGGCGCTGGTGCAGGGCAACGACGCCCAACTGGCCGACTGGGCGCAGATCACGGGCGACACGCTGGCCGGCATGCGCGTAGCCGGTGGGAGCGTGCTGCCTTCGCGCCCCGTGCCGGGCAAGCGGGTGCGGCCGTGGATGGCCATCGTGCCCGAAGACCCCGTGGCCGCCGAAAAGGCGTTCCGCCAATGGCGCCGGCAGTGGCTGCCCGGCTTTGCCCTGGTGGGGCGTGACGACCTGCTGGCCCAGCGTCTGCGGCACCTGCGTGGCACCCGGCCCGACGCCACGCTGCTGGACGCCTGGCTGCACGCAGCACGCTTCAACCACCAACCACTGCCCGGCGCAGACGGCGTACCCGTGCCCCATGGCCAGGTGCGCTGGGGCGACCCGTTGCGCCCCAAGGGCAGCGGCTGGGTGGTGCCCATCCCCGTCGGCTATGCCGCCCTCACGCCCCAGGCGCATGCCGCAGGCGCGGTGCGCAATGCGCGCGATGCCTCGGTGCCCCTGCGGTTCGTGGAGTCGGTCTATTCGCTGGGCGAATGGATCAGTCCGCACCGCCTGAGCAGCTTGGCGCAACTGCTGTGGCACGCTGAAACCGACGCCGCCCAAGGCCTGTACCGATGCCGCAATGGCTACCAGTCCCCGCTGGAGGCAACAACGCCCATGGATGCCAATGACCCATCCGACACGCCGGACGAATGGGACGCTGCCGAGGCCTACGACTACACCTGAGCCGGCAGTTCCCCATTCGCATTCAACTCCCACGGAATTTTTTCAAGGATCGACACCATGACCGACAAACTCACCACCGCCTCCGTCCTGGCCTTCGAGCGCAAGCTGGATCCGTCCGACGCCGTGTTCCACGCCGGCCGCTGGGAGGAGCGGGCCCAGTCGCACGCCTGGCGGCCCGTCTCCATCCAGACCAAATCCGTGCGCGGCACCATCAGCAACCGGCTCAAGGCCAAAGACCAGGATCCTGCCAAGCTGGACGCTGCCATCGAGAACCCCAACCTGCAAACCGTGGACGTGGCCGCCTTGCCCCCGGAGGCCGACACGCTCAAGGTGCAATTCACGCTGCGCGTGCTGGGCGGTGCAGGCACGCCATCGGCCTGCAACAGCGCGGCCTACCAGGCCAAGCTGCAGGCCACCGTGCAAGGCTATGTGCAGCAGCACGGCTTTGGCGCGCTGGCCCTGCGATACGCCGCCAATCTGGCCAATGGCCGGTTTCTGTGGCGCAACCGCGTAGGCGCGGAAAGTGTGCAAGTCATAGTCGAGCGCATGCAGGACGGCAAGGCCGTGAATGAATGGTCTTTTGACGCCCTGGCGCTTGATACACGTGCGGTAGATGCTATCAATACGGAAGCAAAAGGTGTGACCGAACTGGGCCAGGCCATTGCGGCCGGGCTGGCAGGCTCGGCACATGTGCTGCTGCGGGTGACAGCCTTCGTGCGCCAGGGCGCGGGGCAAGAGGTATTCCCCTCGCAAGAGCTGATACTGGATA
>Ga0222427_101135_pt1 | contig 14750 bp, 12 predicted proteins | sample 2B20Ametagenome_FD_182890 | JGI IMG/M metagenome (GOLD analysis project Ga0222427, IMG submission 182890) | Enriched microbial communities from leaf-cutter ant dump, University of Wisconsin, Madison, United States - 2B20A (version 2) | ecosystem: Environmental > Terrestrial > Nest > Insects nest...
CTAACGCCGGAATTAAGCCGCGTGGCGATAGCCACGTCGGCTTGAATGAGTGGTTAGGCAGCTGTGGCCGAGAAGCTCCCCGAAGGCCACTGCTGCCTGCCTGAAATACACAACGCAGGCCGATGATGCCACAACCCGCAAGACGGGGCTTGCCCGATAAACCTTGCCGCGCGGAATCACCGAAGCTGGCGAAACGCCGAGTGCAAAGAACCGAAAGTCCAAGGCCGAAGCTGCGAATTTGCCGATGCCGGAAGCAATGAAAAGCGGCACCCGGAGCCGACGGGCAAACGGTGGGAAAGCTGCCGAAGCAGGAACCGCCACCCAACTTGACCCACTGCGGCCTAACGCCTGAGTTAAGCCGCGCCGCGAAGCGGCGTCGGCTTGAATGAATTGTTAGGCCCGTTATGGAGTGTGCGAAAAGAAGCATTTGTAGGAATCGGGAAAATGATGTGAAACCCAATCATAGAACTGCTCCTGCGTAGTGATTGTTTGTGTACACCCGGGCTTGGTAATTACGGTAAATCCACCTTGTGGCAGCCTTGCCATTAAGCGACGCAGCTCTCTGTGTAGGTAGCCCATTGACGACGCTGCACCATAAATCTCTGCGTCAAGAAGTTTGCGATATGTACTGGGCGAAATTTTGCCGCGCCTCATCTCTCGTTCGTATTTGTCAAATATCCAAAGCATAGGGCCTAACGCCTGAATTAAGCCGCGCCGCGAAGCGGCGTCGGCTTGAATGAATTGTTAGCGCCGCCCACTAGCCGAACATTGATTGCTGGCGATCAGCATATGAGTGTGGCTGCTGCAATGAGTCTGGCAACAGCACCTGCATGAATCTCTCCGAAGACCTCACGCATTCATCTAGCAGGCCAAGTCGATCTAATGCCACATATGTTGCACAGGACCGCGCCTGGCAGTTAATAGATTTTGTCGGATTAAATTCAATGTCAGTGAATCCGGCGTAACGATGGAGACGCTCCAAAAACTCTCGATGCGGATACAAAGACCGAATGTACAGCCAGTCATAGAATGCCGTCTTTGGGGTCAGCGGAAAATCCTGCCCCTCGAACCGGAATCCGATTAGACCACCTGAACTAGACAACCTTGCATCTCTTTTTGCATCTCGGCTGTCAGCACCAAAAATGTCCGTGTATGGGCCTCCGTTCTCAAAGACCTTGCTTCCTTGAAATGCACACTCTAAGGAGATAATTCCACCGTCATCGAGTTCGGTTTTAAGGTTGAATGCGCTAAGCCTTTGGCCTAGCTTTTCCTCTGATTTAGTTGAAACTTCAAGAAGAGGCTCATAGCCTCGCTTTGCAGCAGCACTATGTAGCTCTTGAATGCTCTTTTTCTTTTGCGACGGGGCCAGCCCACTGTGCCAAAGAAAAGACACGCTAATCTCATCGACTAGCCGGCCCGGCTTTTGTGATGGTACGAAGATGGGGCGCTCGGCCATAGTCAGAGACCTCTGATGTAACGAAGTGGTACATGGTTTGGAACAAGCAGTTCGTACTTGCGTGCGGTGAGTACGCGCTGCATTTGCTCTTGCACGCTCCAGTCCATTCTTTCATAGACGGCCGCGAAGTCCATCTGAGCAACAGCCTGCTCCAGCGTAAGAGGGGCAACACCACTCTGATTTGCCATTGCAGAAGTGAATCTTACCCCCTCAACCCGGAGGATGTCGCGGTTGATCTCTAGGAAGCGTGAACTCTCAATGCGACCGTCCTGACGCGCCCTATACTCCATAGGGTTCTGGTTGAACAGACAGAGGTGTACGTACTGGTTCATCCCGTTGCGCAAGTCAGAAAATTGGCTGTTCGCGTCGCCGCCGGGTGCGGGCACAATGGTGCCTCTGTCTTGCAATGCTTGCATCGACCACAAACCGCCAGAACTTCTAATAGAAGAGATGTTTCTCTCATCAGTGAAATGAAAGAAGCAGCGAACATTAAATCTAGTGAAGAACTCGTCTGGTGTCATGGGCGCTAACGCCTGAATTAAGCCGCGTGGCGATAGCCACGTCGGCTTGAATGAGTTGTTAGGCAGCTGTGGCCGAGAAACTCTCCGAAGGCCAATGCTGCCGCCTGAAAAACACAACGTAGGCCGATGATGCCACAGCCGGCAAGACGAGGCTTGCCCGGTAAACCCGGCCGCGCGGAATCACCGAAGCTGGCGAAACGCCGAGTGCAAAGAACCGAAAGCCCAAGGCCGAAGTCGCGGATTTGCCGATGCCTGGAACAATGAAAAGTGGCACCCGGAGCCGACGGGCAAACGGTGGGAAAACTGCCGAAGCAGGAACCGCCACCCAACTTGACCCACTGCGGCCTAACGCCTATTCGGCCGCCTAATCGCGGCGTTTGCCCAAGTGTCCCGCTTTCTGGCCCCAATGTGAAGGCGCCATGATGGTTGCAGGATCAATGGCTTGGAGGGGATGAGAGGGGATGGCGGGATACACAGCCTTCGAGCGAACGCCGCAGGATTGCGGTCATAACGGTTACACCGGCAAGAATACGGCCTAATCCTTGCGTCCCTTGGAAGCTGGAACAACGAAGGCCCGGATTTTCCCGGGCCTTCGTCCTGCGGATCATCGGAATTCGGCGGCGGAGCCCGCCTCTCCCCGACCCTCCCTATGGCAGCGAAGTTACTCGATCGGCTGATCCAGCATCAGCTGCCGCGCAAACCGTACCGGCGGGGCGCCGTAGGACAACATCTGGTCGTGGTAGGCCTTCAGGTTGAAGGTGTCGCCGAGTTTCTCCTGTACCGCCTTGCGGGTATCGAAATGCTCCTGCGCGCCGACGAAATAGGTCGGCAGTTGTGCCGAGGTCAGCTGCGCGCGTATCCATTTGCCGGCCGCTTCGCTTTCCTGCTGGAAGGCGTCGTGGGTCATCAGCTGCATGGCCTGCTCGCGGCTCCAGTTGTCCACGTGAACGCCCTGGTCGAGGATGGCGTTGGCAATCGTGCGCAGGTAGAACTTCAGCTGCACCAGGTGGAACAGCGGGTCGTTATCCAGGTAGCCCTGTTCCTGCATCATGCGCTCGGTATAGACCGCCCAGCCTTCGGCGAACAGGCCCGAGCGCAGCACGGCGCGCAGGGTGGAGGGGAACTTGCCCGAGTGCCAGCCCTCCAGGTAATGGCCCGGCGTGCCTTCGTGGATGGACAGCAGGTGGATCATGCGGCTGTTGTATTCGCGCAGGAAGGAATCGACCTGCTGGTCGTTCCAGTCGTCGGGAATCGGCGATACCGCGTAGAAGGTCTTCAGGTTCTTGTCCAGCGGGCCGGGCGAGTCGCAATAGGCCACGGCCACGCCGCGCTGGAATTCGGGCATCAGGATGATGTCCACCGGCGCGTCGGGCAGGGTCATCAGGTCATGGTTGCGCACGAATTCGGTGGACTGCGCCAGCGAGGCCTTGGCGTCTTCCACCACCTTGTCGCGCGCCGGCTTGTCGGCGTAGGCCAGTTCCAGCGCGGCCTCGATGGCCTTCTGCTGCTGTTCGTCGCTCGGTTCGGCCGGCAATGCCGGGGCGCCCGGCTTGTCCTTCAGCACCACCTGGGCGATGCCGTACATGTCCTTGCGCACGCGCGCCAGTTCGGCGCGGGCGCGCTCGCCGATCTCGGCGCGCGACAGCGAGGAGTTGAGCGAGAATTTCAGCTTCTGGTCGTACAGGTCCGCGCCGATGCGGAAGTCGCCCTTCGCATTCGGAACCAGCGTCTTGTCCAGCCATTCCTGCTGCTCGGCGACGGCGGTCTTGAGCGTGTCGATGGCGGCCTTCAGCCGCGTCTGGTCGGCAGCTTCCAGCTGGCCGATGTTGGGAGTGATGAAGGCATCGACGAGGCTGAGGATGCCCTTGTTCTGTTTGGCCACGGTTTCGGCGTGGATCTTCGGCACGCGCGCCGGGTCGAGGTTGGCGCGGGCCGCGGCGAAGACCTGCGGCAGCTTCTCGATGCGTGCGGTGGCCGACTTCAGGCGCTCGGGCAGCGGCGCGAACTCCCGTGCCATCAGCCCGTAGATGGCGCTGCCGGCCAGCCCGTTGTAGACCTGCGGGTCCCACTGCCACGACTGCAGGGTTTCGCTGTTCCAGATGTCCGACTGCAGCTGGTTGCGCAGGATGGCCGCGTCCACCTGGTTCTCGCGGTTGAGTTTGGCGACGTCGATTTTGTCCAGTTCGGCGAGCAGCGCCTTGCCGGCATCCAGCCCCTTCCGCTGGCCGGCGGCGCTGAGGTCGTCGATCTCGGCGTCGAAGCGGTGGTCGCCGATCTGGGTGGCGCCGACCGGGGACAGCTGCATCCACGTGTCCAGCGCTTTCTTCGACAGTTCGGCGAACTGCGCATCGGCCTGGCTCTGGCCGGCCTGCTCGGTGGCGGTGGACGGGGTATTCGGGGCGTCGCTGTTCTGGCAGCCGGCGAGGCTGGCGAGCAGGGCGGCGGCGAGCAGGTGCTTGCGCATCGGGAATCCTGTTGTGGCGGGGAAAGGCCGAGTATGGGCCGGCGGCCACGTCGGTGCCCCTGCCATTGGCTTACCATCGCCGCAGGTATCCACGGAGCATGGCGATGCATTACGAAGGCGGTTGTCACTGCGGGCGCATTGCGTTCGCGTTCGAATCCGGCGAGCCGATCAGCGGCGCGTTGTCCTGCAATTGCTCGATCTGCCGGCGGCGCGGCTCGCTGCTGTGGTTCGGCCCGCGCAGCGGTTTCGAGTTGAAGACCGACCCGGCCGACGTGGAGAGCTACCGCTTCAACAGCGGCCACATCGACCATCACCATTGCCGCGTCTGCGGCGTGGCCCCGTACAGCGAGGCGATCGATCCGCGCAGCGGCGAGCCGACCGTGGCGATCAATCTGCGCTGCGTGGATGGCGTGGATATCGATGCGTTGCAGGTCAAGCATTACGACGGCGCCAGCCGTTGAAGCACAACATTCAAGGGAAAACTCCATGACGACACTGATGCGCCTTGCCGGCTGCGCACTTGCGCTGTCCGTTTCCAGCCAGTTGGCGGCCAATGCCGCGGAAATCCTCGTTGACCAGGTGGGCTATGAAACCCATGCCGCCAAGCAGGCGCTGGTGCAGGTGGCGGCCGGTGAAACCCCGCAGGGCTTCGAGGTGGTGGAGGCGCGCAGCGGCAAGCCGGTGCTGAAGGGCGAGTTGCGCGATGGGGGCACGGTGGCCCGTTGGCAGACCGGGCATTACTGGCTGGCCGATTTCTCCGCGCTGGTGGCCCCGGGCAAGTACCGGCTCACTACCCGGGTGGATGGCAAGCCGCTGCAGTCGTTCGCGTTTGCGGTGCAGGACAACGTGCTGGAGCGGCACACGCTGTCCGACGTGATCTATTACTTCAAGGGCCAGCGCGATTCGGGCGCGTTTGCCAAGGCCGACAGCCACCTGCCGCTGCCGCAGCAGGGCGGCTTCATCGACGCGCATGGCGGCTGGTATGACGCCACCGGCGATTACGGCATCCACCTCTCGCACCAGAACCCGACCTCGTATTTCAACCCGCAGCAGGCTTCGCTGGTGGAATGGGTGCTGGTGGCCAGCTACCGCCAGTTGCAGGCGCGGCAGGACCCGGACTTCACCCAGTACCTGCGGCGTTTGCTCGACGAGGCGATGTTCGGTGCGGATTTCCTGGTGCGGATCAAGCGTGCCGATGGCTCGTTCTACCAATCCATCTCCGCGCCGGGCAAGGACAAGCTGGCCGCCGACCGCGAGATCAACAACCCGAACCAGCGCACCCGGATCAAGTTGAACCCCGGCGAGACGACCACGGTGGTGGTCAAGGAAGACCCGGTTGAACCGCATGCCTACGAGGCCAGCTTCCGCTCCGGCGCCGGCCTGGCCATTGCCGGCCTGGCTGCGGCGAGCACGCTGCCTGACCACGGCGAATTCGACAACGCGCGTTACCTGCAGGTGGCCACGGAGGCGTACCGCTTCCTCGCCGTGCACAACGTCGAGCTGGTCAACGACGGCAAGGAAAACATCGTCGACGATTACTGCGCACTACTGGCGGCGGTGGAGTTGTACAAGGCCTCGCATGATGCGCAGTGGCTGAAGGAGGCCGATGGCCGTGCCAACCGCTTGATGGCGCGGCTGACCACCCACGAAGGCCAGCGCGATTACTGGCGCGCCGATGATGCTACCCGCCCGTATTTCCACCCTTCCGATGCCGGGTTGCCGGTGGTGGCGCTGGTTGGCTATGCGGACGTGGCCAGTGCCGCGCAGAAGGCCCGGGTGCGCGATACGGTGAAGCGCTCGCTGGATTTCGAGCTGCGCACCACTGCCGAGGTCAACAACCCGTTCGGCTATGCGCGGCAACTGGTGCGCGGCGGCGATGGCAAGGCGCGCACCGCGTTCTTCTTCCCGCACGACACCGAAGCCGCACCGTGGTGGCAGGGCGAGAACGCACGCCTGGCCTCATTGTCGGCGGCGGCGCGCATTGCCGCGCCGCTGTTCGGCGACGACCCGGGGTTCCAGCACAAGTTGCAGTCTTATGCGTGGGACCAGTTGCACTGGATCCTGGGCCGCAACCCGTATGACAGCTCGATGCTGATGGGCAGCGGCCAGAACAATGCGCCGTACATGTTCTTCGATTCCTACCAGTACACCAGCGCGCCGGGCGCGATCATCAACGGCATCACCGCCGGCCTCGACGATGAAGACGGCATCGCCTTCGACCTGGGCTATGCGCAGACCGGACGCGACGACGACTGGCGCTGGACCGAGCAATGGCTGCCGCACGACGCGTGGTACCTGTACGCGGTGAGCCTGCCGCACGACTGAGGCACAGGCACACGGAAAGCCTTCGTGCGGGGAAGCCTGATGGCGTAGATGCGGGGCTTGCCCCGCATGGTTGACCAGTAGAGCTTCCGTGCCGGGTGAACCCGGCACCTACGAAATGGCTCCATGTGCCGGGCAAGCCCTCCGCACGGGATCCCGGCGGGCTCAGGGCCTGGGCAACACCTGCACTGGCAGCGGGATGTTGCACAGGTCGATATGTCCGGCCGGGCGCTTGTAGAAGCCATCGACGCGGTTGCGGCGTGCTTCCACCGCGTCGGCAAAGCTCTTCGAATCCGGGCGCAGCACGCGCAGGGCTACCTGCTGGTCGGCTGGCAATTCGCTGGCCAGGTGGATGGCGCGGATCGGGGTGCGCTGCGCCGGGTCTTCGTAAAAGCCCATCGGCTCGGGCCCGCGCTGGATGGTGCTGAGCAGCTCCATGCCCTTGAGCACGCGGCCGACCACGGTGATGTTGCGATCCAGCTGCCGCGGCGATTGCCCGGTGACCACGTACAGCTCGGCGCCGATGCTGCTGTCGTCGTCATTGTTGCGGCCGGCACCGAGCGTGCCGTAGCAGTGCGCCAGCCATGCGTGCTCGCCATCGCTGGCCACGGCGAAATCGCCGACGAAGCCGGTGCGCTTGGCCCAGCCGTCGGCGTCGGGCAGGGTGCTGAACGACAGCCCGGCCAGCGGGCGCTGGAACTCGGCCGGCAGGTGGGTCTTGGCGCTGCCCAGCGGCTTGGCCTTGGCCGGGTCCTCGCCTTCGACATCGCCGAACTGCACCACGAAGTTGTCCTGCGAGCGGTAGATGCTGGTGCCGTCCCAGAAGCCCTCGCGGGCGAAGGTGCGGATATTGCCGGCGTGCTCCGGGGCGAATTGCGGGGCCAGCTCGATGATGACGCGGCCGGCGTCCAGGTCCATGTACAGCAGGTTGTCGGCGGCCGGGGTATGCCAATCGCTGTCCGGCGCGGCGTCGATGATTTCCTGCGCGCTGCGGTACTTGGCGGGGGCGTCGGCGGCCAGCAGCGGCAGCGGCGACAGCAGCAGGGCAAGGGCGAGCAGGCGTGGGCGGAGCGTCATGGGTGCGGATCCGTTGGCGGTGGTGTCCCGATTCTGCGTGAACGCGGGTACCGGCGGCCAGCGCATGACCGTGGCGGGGGTGACTACCGGCACATTCGCTATAGCGGACTTCGCAATAGTGTTCGCTTCAGGCTAGTTGGCAGGAACAGGGTATGTCCGATCCCGACGTCCATCTGCGCAAGTTCCAGAAGGAGTTGAGCACCGGCACGGTGTCGCTGGCGTTGCTGGCGGTGCTGGCCAAGGCGCCGGAGCCGATGTACGGCTACCTGATCGCCAAGGAGCTGGAGCGCGTCGGCGACGGCGTGCTCAGCGGCAAGCAGAGCGCGCTGTACCCGGTGCTGCGCAACCTGGAAGGTGCCGGCCTGCTGGAAAGCCACGTGGAGCCGTCGGTGGCCGGGCCGCCGCGGCGCTACTACCGCATCAACGACGATGGCCGCGCCGCGCTGCGGCAGTGGATCGCGGCCTGGACTGCCACCCGTGACTCGGTCGAGTCGGTACTGGAGGGAATCAACTGATGAACAACGACATCCATGCGCGGCCGCTGCCGACCACGATTCCCGAGTACCTGGAACAGCTGCGCGCGGCGCTGGCCGGCGCCGACCCGGCGATGATCCAGGACGCGCTGTACGACGCCGAGGAATACCTGCGCTCGGAGCTGGCGGAACAGACCGGCAAGAGCGAGGCCGAGGTGATCGCCGGCGTGGCCGGCAGCTACGGCGCGCCGGAGGAAGTGGCCGAAATCTACCGCGAGACCGAGGTGACGGTGAACCGCGCGCTGCGCACGCCCGGCCCGGCGGCGCGGCCGGCCCCGGTTTCCCCGGCGCTGGCGGCAATGGCGGCGGCCGGCGCCGCGGTGCCGGCCGGGCCGCGCTCGTGGCTGGCGCGCTTCTTCGGCGTGGTGCTGGACCCGCACACTTATGGCGCGCTGTTCTACATGCTGCTGTCGCTGGCCACCGGCACGTTCTTCTTCAGCTGGGTGGTGATCGGGCTGTCGCTGTCGATGTCGCTGCTGATCCTGATCATCGGCATCCCGGTGCTGCTGCTGTTCCTGGGTTCGGTGCGGGTGCTGTCGCTGGTGGAGGGCCGCATCATCGAGACCATGCTGGGCGTGCGCATGCCGCGCCGGCCGGCCTATACCGACAGGAGCCAGGGCTGGACGGTGCGGATCGGCACGATGTTCACCGACGGCCGCACCTGGCTGACGATGCTGTATTTCCTGCTGATGCTGCCGCTGGGCGTGGCCTACTTCAGCATCGCCACCACCCTGCTGTCGTTGTCGCTGGCGTTGGTGTTCGCACCGCTGGCGGAGCTGCTGTTCGACCAGCCGGTCGGCATCTGGATCGACGGCGTGAACGTGGCCGGTGCGCTCTGGCTGTGGCCGCTGGCGGTGCTGATGGGCGTGCTGCTGCTGTTCGCCACCCTGCACCTGGCACGCGGCATCGGCAAGGTACACGGAGCGATGGCCAAGCACCTGCTGGTGCGGCTGTAAGCGAGACGTGGTGCCGGCCGCTGGCCGGCATCCTCGCATTCCTCGACCTCCCCGCGATTGCCGGCCTGCGGCCGGCACTACCGATGCAACTCTCAGCGCTGCGTGCGGCGGCGCAGCGGGGTGACGTTGCTGGTGGCGGCCTTGCGGCCCTTCTTCGCCGGTGCCACCTGCGCCTGCGCATGGAAGAAGTCGCGCACCTTCGGGTACACCACCTCGCGCCAGCGGCGGCCGCTGAAGATGCCGTAGTGGCCGGCGCCTTCGACGATGAAGTGGCTGCGGCGCGAGGCCGGGATGCCGGTGCACAACGCCTGCGCGGCTTCGGTCTGGCCCAGGCCGGCGATGTCGTCCAGCTCGCCTTCGATGCTCAGCAGCGCGGTGTCGCGGATCGCCGAGGGGTCCACGCGCTCGCCGCGCACATACCATTCGCCGCGCGGCAGCAGGAAGTCCTGGAACACCACGCGGATGGTGTCCAGGTAGAACCTGGCCGGCATGTCCAGCACCGCGTTGTATTCGTCGTAGAAGCGGCGATGCGCATTGGCGTCGTCCAGGTCGCCCTTGACCAGGTCGGTGTAGAAATCCCAGTGCGACATCAGGTGGCGGCTGGGGTTCATCGACACGAAGCCGGCGTGCTGCAGGAAGCCGGGGTACACGCGGCGGCCCTGGCCGGGGTAGGGCGCGGGCACGGTGTGGATGACGTTGTTCTCGAACCACGACAGCGGGTTGCGCGTGGCCAGGTTGTTGACCGCGGTGGGGCTGCAACGGGCGTCGATCGGCCCGCCCATCATCACCAGCGAGCGCGGCGTGGTTTCACCGCGGCTGGCCATCAACGACACCGCGCCGAGCACCGGCACAGTGGGTTGGCACACGCTGACCACGTGCAGCTTGTCCGCGCCGAGGTGGCGGATGAATTCCTGCACGTATTCCACGTAATCGTCCAGGCCGAACTCGCCTTGGTCGGTGGGCACCATGCGTGCGTCGATCCAGTCGGTGACGTAGACGCGGTGGTCGCGCAGCAGGGTGCGCACGGTGTCGCGCAGCAAGGTGGCGTGATGGCCGGACAGCGGTGCCACTACCAGCACGGCCGGTTGCGCCAGCAGCGCTTCAACGCGCGCGCTTTCATTGCTGTGGCGCTTGAAGCGCAGCAGCTTGCAAAACGGTTTTTCGATCTCGGTGAGCTGGGCGATGGGCACGATTTCGCCATCCAGCTCCAGCTCGTGGATGTCCCACTCCGGCTTTTCGTAGTCCTTGCCGAGGCGGTGGAACAGCTCGTTCATCGCCGCCAGCCGGTCGGCGCCCGGCATCGACGACCACCAGTGCCCGGGGTTGTTGAAGAACGCCGCGTTGGCTTGCGCCTGGTGCACCCACGGCGCCATCAGGTTGCGGGTCAGTTCATGCAGTTGATAGAGCATGCCGGGCAATATGTATGGTCATATGACGCTATGCAGCATAGCGCAAACCGGCAGGCGGGGAGTTAAGCCCGCGAGGCAACCGTAGGTCGGGGCTACGGTCGATCCGTAGCTGCCGGGCTTGCCCGGCAGGGGCTTTCCCGGGCAAGCCCCACACCCACGGGGCATCAGCCGTTGCCTTCCAGCGCGGCCACGTCGTCGTCGAACCCCGGCCCCAGCCAGCAATGCGAACCGACGGCGCGGAAGCCGGCGGCCTGCAGGCGGCGCCGGTACCAGCGCGCGGGGCGCGGCTGGAAGCCTTCGTGGTCGCCGTGGAAGTCGTCCTCGGCGGTGAAGGTTTCCAGGAAGGCCACGCCGCCGCACAGCTCGGCCAGCCCTTCCAGCCCGCGCCGCAGCTCGCGGTCGGGCACGTAGTGCATCACGTCCGAGCACACCAGCAGGTCCACCGGCGCGCACGGGCGCAGCCACTGGAAATCGCCGAAGCGGGCCAGGTGCAGGTCGCGCGTGCGGCCGTAGCGCTGCACCGCGTATTCGCTGCCGTCGAAGCCCATGTAGCGCAGCTTCGGCCGCAGTTTCAGCAGCGGCGCGCGCCATGCGCCTTCGCCGCAGCCGATGTCGAGCACGCTGCGGAGCGGGCGTTCGAGGTAGTACTCGGCCGTCGCCACGGCCAGTTGCACCTTGCGCGCCAGCCGCGCCGCGCCGCCGATGTCGCCGCGCCGGTACCAGCGCTGGAAGTAGGCGGCGTCGTAGTGTTTTTCCTGCATGGGCATCAAGGATGGGCGAAAATGGCGACCATCCTAACGCCCGCCGCCGGAGCCAGCGCATGCAGTCGTATTTCTGGGTCAAGACCTTCCACATCGTGTTCGTGGTGGCATGGATGGCGGCTGTGTTCTACCTGCCGCGCATCCTGGTCAACATCGCCGAAGCCGTCGGGCAGGTGCAGGTGGCCGAGCGGCTGCAGCTGATGGGGCGGCGGCTGTACCGCTTCGGCCACGTGATGTTCGGCATCGCCTTCGTGCTGGGGCTGGTGCTGTGGCTGGGCTACCGGGTGTTGCCGGATTTTCCGACGATGGTGGCGCAGGGCTCCGGCTGGCTGCATGCCAAGCTGACGCTGGTGGCGCTGCTGTTCGTCTATTACATCTTCAGCGGGCGCTGGCTGAAGGGCCTGGCCAGGGGGCGGACGCTGCCGTCGGCGCGGGCGCTGCGCTGGTTCAACGAGCTGCCGCTGGTGCTGTTCATCGGCGTGGTTTATCTGGTGCTGGCCAAGCCGTTTTGAGTGCGGAGCTGCCCGTCTCCCCAACCCATCTCCCGCAAGGGGAGAGGGGAAGATGAGCATGAACAAGGCCGGCATTGCCGGCCTTTCGTTTGGAACCGCAGCGGAGCACCGTAGGAGCGCACTTCAGTGCGCGATGGGGCATTCCCGGTAAAGCTTCATCGCGCACTGAAGTGCGCTCCTACGTTGTATGCCTGCTGCCAGGTTTGTGCGGGGCGAGCCCCGCACCTACCGGTGGCGTTCTGCGCGGGCTTGGCTCAGGCGGCCTCGTAGGTGCCGTAGCCGCGCAGGCGGGCGTAGCGCTTGGCCAGCAGTTCGTCCAGCGGCAGCTTCTCCAGCGCGTCCAGCTCGTTGAGCAGCACCGCCTTCAGGCGCCTGCCCATCTGCGTGGGGTTGCGGTGGGCGCCGCCGATCGGCTCGCGGATCACCTTGTCGATCAAGCCCAGGCCCTTCAGCCGCGCAGCGGTCATGCCCAGCTGTTCGGCGGCTTCCTTGTTCTTGCCGGCGTCCTTCCACAGGATCGAGGCGCAGCCTTCCGGGCTGATGGTCGAGTAGACGCTGTATTCCAGCATCAGGGTGCGGTCGCCCACGCCCAGCGCCAGCGCGCCGCCGGAGCCGCCCTCGCCGATCACGGTGCAGATCACCGGCACCTTCAGCTCGGCCATTTCCATCAGGTTGCGGGCGATGGCCTCGGACTGGCCGCGCTCCTCGGCGTCGATGCCCGGCCAGGCGCCGGCGGTGTCGATCAGGGTCAGCACCGGCAGCTTGAAGCGTTCGGCCATCTTCATCAGCCGCAGCGCCTTGCGGTAGCCCTCGGGCTTGGGCATGCCGAAGTTGCGGCGGATCTTCTCCTTGGTGTCGCGGCCCTTCTGGTGGCCGATCAGCATCACCGGGCGGCCGCCGATGCGGGCCAGGCCTCCAACAATGGCCTTGTCGTCGGCGAAGGCGCGGTCGCCGGCCAGTTCCTGGAACTCGTCGCAGAAGATGCCGATGTAGTCCAGCGGATACGGACGCTGCGGGTGGCGCGCCACCTGCAGCACCTGCCACGAGGACAGGTTGCGGAAGATCTGCGCGGTGCGCAGGCGCAGCTTGTCCTCCAGCGCCCTGACTTCGGTTTCGACATTGACCGCCGGGCCCGCGCTGGCGCTGCGCAGGTCCTTGATCTTGGCTTCCAGATCGGCGATGGGCTGCTCGAAATCGAGGTAATTCGGATTCATCGGAAACCGTCTTGAATGAAAGTGGGAAAGTGTAGCCGAACGGGTTGCGGCAACCCGTACGCGGCCGTCCGGTGGAGTCAGTTGGCCCAGGGCGGGCTGTAGGCCAGCTTGACCTTGCGCACCGCCGGGTCCTCGCGCAGGGCGTCGAGCAGCTGCGGACTGGCCCGCACCGTGCCTTCCCTGCCGAGGTCGAGCATGCCGGCCACGCCGCCGTCCTTGCCCTGCAGCAGCAGGTCCAGCCGGATCGGGGTGCGGCCGGGACGGTGGGATGCCAAGATCGGCTCGATGCGCTGCCACACCCGGCCGCCGCGGCCATCGACGCGCAGCGACAGGCGCACCGCATGGTCGGCGCACAGTTGCTCGAAATCCCAGCACTGGCGGATGCGCAGCGCGTAGCCGCCGTTGAATTCGTCTTCACGCAGGCCGCCCTTGACCACCAGGATGCGGTCCTTGGTCATCAGGTGGCCGAATTCGGCCAGGCCATCGGAGAACGCGCTGCATTCCACCCGGCCCTTGCCGTCCTCCAGTTGCACGAACACCTGGCTGTCGCCCTTGCGGCGCATGCCGACCACCATGCCGGCCAGGATCACCTGCGCTTCCTGCCGCCACGCACGCTTCTCGCCGTCGCGCGGGGCCGGAGCCGGCGCGACCAGCTTGTCCAGCGCGCCCAGGTCGGTGCCGACCAGTTCCTTGACGTCGTCGGCATACGGGTCGAACGGGTGGCCGCTGAGGTAGAAGCCCAGCGTGTCGCGCTCACCGTTGAGCAGCTGCGCCACCGGCCATTCGCGGCTTTCCGGCAGGTCCAGTTGCGCGGCGGTGTTGACCGGGTCGGGTGCGCCGAACAGCGAGTTCTGCCCGGAGGCCTTCTCGCGCGCCATCTGCTCGGTGGCCTTGAGCACTTCCGGCAATTGCAGCATCAGCGAGGCGCGGTTCTTGCCGAGGCCGTCGAGCGCGCCGCACTGGATCATCGCTTCCAGCGTGCGCCGGTTGAGCTTGGCCGATTCCACCCGCGTGCAGAAATCCAGCAGCGAGGTGTATTCGCCACCCTGCCGGCGCTCGGCCACCACCGCTTCGCAGGCCCCCTGGCCGACGCCCTTGATCGCGCCCAGGCCGTAACGGATGGTGTCGGCGCTGGAAGCCTCGAACATGTAGGCCGAATCGTTGACCCGCGGCGGCAGCACGTTCAAGCCAAGGTTGCGCACCTCGGCGAGGAAGCCGACCACCTTGTCGGTGTTGTCCATGTCCGAGGACAGCGTGGCGGCCATGAACTCGGCCGGGTAATGGCGCTTGAGCCACGCGGTCTGGTAACTGACCAGCGCGTAGGCGGCGGCGTGCGACTTGTTGAAGCCGTAGCCGGCGAACTTCTCCATCAGGTCGAAGATTTCGTCGGCCTTGGGGCCGTCCACGCCGCCCTTGGCCGCGCCCTCGCGGAAGATCTCGCGGTGCTTGGCCATTTCCGCCGGCACCTTCTTGCCCATCGCGCGGCGCAGCAGGTCGGCGCCGCCCAGCGAGTAGCCGCCGACGA
>Ga0222427_101136_pt1 | contig 14750 bp, 12 predicted proteins | sample 2B20Ametagenome_FD_182890 | JGI IMG/M metagenome (GOLD analysis project Ga0222427, IMG submission 182890) | Enriched microbial communities from leaf-cutter ant dump, University of Wisconsin, Madison, United States - 2B20A (version 2) | ecosystem: Environmental > Terrestrial > Nest > Insects nest...
GCGACCGACGAGATCTTCAACATGTACCACGAGATCCCGTCGGTCGCGAAAAAGGCCGCCTGGGGCCTGCGCTACACCCGCTCGATCTCCGACCCGGAATTCGACACCGGCACCGTCGAAACCGACAAGGAACTGCTGCGCAACCTGATCGCCTACTACTGCGTGCTGGAAGGCATCTTCTTCTACTGCGGCTTCACCCAGATCCTGTCGATGGGTCGCCGCAACAAGATGACCGGCGTTGCCGAGCAGTTCCAGTACATCCTGCGTGACGAATCCATGCACCTGAACTTCGGTATCGACGTGATCAACCAGATCAAGATCGAAAACCCGCACCTGTGGGATGCCGAAATGAAGGAAGAAGCCTCGCAGATGATCCTGCAGGGCACCCAGCTGGAGATCGAATACGCCCGCGACACCATGCCGCGCGGCGTACTGGGCATGAACGCGGCGATGATGGAGGACTACCTCAAGTTCATCGCCAACCGTCGCCTGTCGCAGATCGGTCTGAAGGAAGAGTACCCAGGGACTACCAACCCGTTCCCGTGGATGAGCGAGATCATGGACTTGAAGAAGGAGAAGAACTTCTTCGAGACTCGGGTGATCGAGTATCAGACTGGTGGGGCGTTGAGCTGGGATTGATTGGCTCGCACTGCACAGCTCTATTGAAAAGGCTGCCTTCGGGCAGCCTTTTTACTTTGTGTGTCAGACAGCCATGGCCGGTTGACTGTTTCCCCCTGCTTCCATAGGTTGTGCCTTCAGCGCTTAAGAACGCTCACGCGGCGGCACTCCGTTCCCGACAGCAACGGCTCTCCTTCCAGGTAAGCCGATCATGACCAAACTCTACGAACCCACCCTCTTCACCCGCCACAACCGCCCTCTTCACACCCTTTGGCTCGAATCCCAGGCGTGGTTCTGCGCCCGTGAGCTCGGGCGGGTGATGGGCAAGTTCATCGACAAGCGCTGTGTCGACCGGCTCGATCACGATCAGTGGCGCCGTGTTCGGCTTCTGCACTACGGACGATGTGTCGAGACGCTGATGATCAGCGAGTCAGGCACCTATACCCTGCTGGCCCACCACTATGTCCCGGAGAACCGCGCGCTGCGGCATTGGTTGACCCATGAGGTGGTGGCGGTGCTGCGGGATGGGCATGACGGCGCGAGCGGCGACGGGCCCCGGCTGGAAAGGATGAGCTGGGGGAATGGGCAGCAGGTGGTGAGCGCACTGTATTGGCAGAATGAGCCGTGGGTCAGGTTGCGCGATATGCCGGTGGTGCTGGGTGAGGAAGGTTCTGAGCGAATAGACCCGGGGTGGCGGGGGCAGGTGGAGCGGACTTTGCGTGCTTGAGATGGACCAGGGATGGCTTGGTCACATCAATCGGAAAGCGGCGCGGGTCTTGTGGGAGATTCTATGGTGACAGGCAAGCAGTTTGATGTTGTGACTGCCGGCCGCATCGTCGGCAATGCCGACTCCCACAGGGTTCTGGGCCAATCACGTTATCTGTGCTCGACGCGGGCCCTGTGGGAGCTGGCGTTGCCAGCGATGAGGCCCGCCAGAACAACACAGACCAGCAAGATCGATGTCGAGGCGGGTGGCCTCATCGTCGGCAACGCCGACTCCCACAAGGTTCTGGGCTAGTCACAGTATTGGTGCTCGACGCGCCCTCTGTGGGAGCTGGCTTGCCAGCGATGACGTCGGTGAATTCACTACCGCTATCGCTGGCAGGCCAGCTCACACATGACCGGGTTAGATCAATGAGTCATGTGCCGTTCACACAAGTCCGCTGGAACAATGGGGTTACTTCTTCGCGTCAATAAACGGCATAGTCCCACCTGGCAAAACGGTAGTCGGCAGCTTGCCATCCCAGCGCTCGGCCTTGGTCAGTTCGACGAGGTTCTGGTTGCTGGCAAGGGCCTTGGCCCGCACTTCGATCGCTGCCGCTTCGGCGTTACCGCGCAGTTCGATCGCCTGGGCTTCGGCCTTGGCTTGCGCCAGCGCGGCATCGGCCTTGGCCTGGGCTTGGGTGACGCTGATCTGGGCCTGGATCTTCTCGGTCTCCAGTTGCTGCTCGCGGGTCTTGACCGCCACTTCGGCCTTCATGCGCTCCTCGATGGAGCGTTCATAGGCATCGCTGAAGTCGATGTTCTCGACCTGGACGCTGTCGATCACCACCGGGCCGGTGACGTTGGACTTGATCGCCTGGGAGATCGCCGCAACCAGTTCGCCGCGCTTCTGCACGGCATTGACGGCGGTGTATTGGCCGAAAACGTTCTCGACCTGGGTCGGCACCTGCCGGGCGATGGCGCGGGACAGCAGGCCGTCGAGGTCGCTGTAGCCCTTGTAGACATCGGCGACTTCGCCGGGGGTGACATGCCAGGAGACGGAGACGGTCAGTTGCGCTGCCTGCTGGTCGCGGCTATAGGCCTGGAGCCCTTCCCACTTGGAGGCCTGGTTCTGGATGGAGATTTCCTTGACCGTGTCGATGAACGGGAATTTCCAGTGCAGGCCCGGTTCCGCCACTTCGATGAAGGCGCCGTTGCGCAGGACCACGCCGCGCTCCTTCTCGTCCACCGTGTAGAAACTGCCGAAGACTGCGGTCAGCACGGCCAGTCCCAGTACCACGGAGGCGCTGGTTGCAATCCAGCGGTGGTTCGCCTTTTCCATCTTCATTTCCTTCTGAAGGCGCACTGCGGCAGGCAGTGCCAAGGGCTTGATTGTGCTGGCTTTATCGCTGGCAAGCCAGCGCCCACAAGGATTTCAGCGCTTTACGCAGGCAAACAGGCTGTTCCCCGATACTCCATCCCAGGGCACCAGTTTTTCGTAGTCATGCTCCAGCACATGTACTTCGAAATACGGCTCCAGCAGCGCCTGCAACTCGTCGAAGCTCACTGCCACCATCGGGTGCTCGTCGTGCCAGACCTGGCTTTCCCCCGCCAGACTGCGCTCGATGCTCAGGCGCAACGCTTGGCGCTCGCCCTCCCCCGGATAGCCCCAAGCCGAACGAAACACGAAATGGGCACCGTCGAGTTCGGCAGTGTGGGAAACGAACGAATCATTGTCGATGCGTCGCTTGTCCACGCTGTTGAAGCAGAACACCCCGCCCTCCTCCAGCGCGGCATGCACGCTGGCGAAACAGGCCTTGAGCCGTTCGACCGTGCCGCTGTAGTGCACCGAGTAGAGGAAGCAGGTGATCAGGTCCAGTGGCCTCTCGACACTGAATCCGCACATATCGCCTAGGGCGAACTGCGCTTCAGGACAGCGCAAGGCCGCCTTGTCGAGCATCGGCTGGTTGATGTCCAGCCCGCTGCTTTGGTACCCGGCATCGATGAAGTGACGCACATGGGGCCCGGTGCCGCAGGCCAGGTCGAGATGACGCTTGCCGCCATTGCCGAACAGCTGCTGCAAGCGATGGACGCAGTGACTTTGCGCACGATAGTCGATGTTCGCGCACATCAGATCGTAGTAGCCCGACAGGTCGGTATAGAGAGCGTTGCCGGACATGGGCACCTGGGATGTCAAAGGGGTCGAGGGGGCGGCATTGTAGCCGGAAGCACGGACGAAAAAAGGCCCGGTGAAGCAGAACTTCACCGGGCCTTGGTTTACTTCAGAACATCACTTCAGGCGAGGTCGAAACGGTCCAGGTTCATCACCTTGGTCCAGGCCGCGACGAAGTCACGGGCGAACTTCTCCTTGGCGTCGTCGCTGGCGTAGACCTCGGCGTAGGCGCGCAGGATCGCGTTGGAACCGAACACCAGGTCGTTGCGGGTGGCGGTGTATTTCACTTCGCCGGTCTTGCGGTCGCGACCTTCGAACACTTCGCTAGTGTCATCGGTGGCTTTCCATACGGTGCCCATGTCCAGCAGGTTGACGAAGAAGTCGTTGCTCAGGGCGCCGACCTTGCCGGTGAAGACACCATGCTGGCTGCCGTCGAAGTTGCTGCCCAGTACCCGCAGGCCGCCGACCAGTGCAGTCAGTTCCGGCGCGGTCAGGGTCAGTAACTGGGCGCGGTCGATCAGCAGCGACTCGGTGCTGGCCGCACTGTCGGTACCGCGGTAGTTGCGGAAACCATCAGCCAGCGGCTCCAGGTAGTCGTACGATTCAACGTCGATCTGGTCCTGGCGGGCATCGACCCGGCCCGGTGCGAACGGCACATGCACGTTGACACCTGCAGCCTTGGCCGCCTGCTCGATACCGACTACACCCGCGAGAACAATGATGTCGGCCAGCGAAGCCTTGTTGGCTGCCTGCTGGATGGCTTTCAGGCGATCGACGGTAGCCGCGACGCCGGCGTTGACCGCCCAGTCCTTCTGCGGGGCCAGGGCCAGACGGGCGCCGTTGGCACCGCCCCGCTTGTCGCCGCCACGGAAGGTCGAGGCCGAAGCCCAGGCCACCGAGACCAGGTCGCCCACCGACAGGCCCGACTCGGCGATACGTGCCTTGAGGTCGGCGATGTCATCCGCGCTCGGCTTGTACAACGCGGACGGCAGCGGGTCTTGCCAGATCAGGTCCTCGTTCGGTACTTCCGGGCCGAGGTAGCGGGCTTTCGGGCCCATGTCGCGGTGGGTCAGCTTGAACCAGGCGCGGGCGAAGGCATTGGCGAACGCTTGCGGGTCGTTGAGGAAGCGCCGCGAGATGGCCTCGAAGCCCGGGTCGAAACGCAGGGTCAGGTCGGTCACCAGCATGGTCGGGCGGCGTTTCTTCGACGGGTCGAACGGATCCGGCATGATCTCCGGGGCGTCCAGCGCTTCGAACTGGATGGCGCCAGCCGGGCTGCGGGTCTGGGTCCATTCGAACTTGAACAGGTTTTCGAAGAAGTTGTTGCTCCACTGGGTCGGGGTCTGCGACCAGATCACTTCCAGGCCGGAGGTGATGGCATGGGCACCGACACCGCTTTCGTAGGTGCTGGTCCAGCCCAGGCCCTGGGCTTCGATACCGCCCGCTTCAGGGTCGACACCGACATGGGTGGCGGCGCTGGCTCCGTGGGTCTTGCCGAGGGTGTGGCCGCCGGCGATCAGGGCGACGATTTCCTCGTCGTCCATGGCCATGTTGCCGAAGGTGGCGCGGATCGCCGCTGCAGCCGAGGCCGGGTCGCCGCTGGCGTTCGGGCCTTCCGGGTTGACGTAGATCAGGCCCATCTCGGTGGCCGACAACGGGTTCTTGGCCAGGGTTTCCGGGTCGCGGTGGGTCAGCCAGGCTTTCTCGTCGCCCCAGTTGACGTCCATGTCCGGTTCCCACACGTCTTCACGACCGGCACCGAAGCCGAAGGTGCGGAAGCCGGAGGCCTCCAGCGCAACGTTGCCGGCGAGGATCATCAGGTCGGCCCAGGAAATCTTCTGGCCATATTTCTGCTTGATCGGCCACAGCAGGCGGCGGGCCTTGTCGAGGCTGACGTTATCGGGCCAGGAGTTGAGCGGTGCGAAGCGTTGCTGACCACGACCTGCACCACCACGGCCATCGACGGTGCGGTAGGTGCCGGCGCTGTGCCAGGCCATGCGGATGAACAGACCACCGTAGCTGCCCCAGTCGGCGGGCCACCAGTCCTGGGAATCACTCAGCAGTTGCTTGAGGTCGGCCTTGAGCGCGGAGTAGTCGAGCTTCTTGAATTCGTCGCGATAGTTGAAGTTCTCCCCGAGCGGGTTCGAACGGTCCGAATGCTGGTTGAGCAGATCCACACGCAGTTGTTTCGGCCACCAGTCGCGATTGCTGGTGCCGCCACCGGATGTATTGTGGAACGGGCACTTACCTTGGTTCGACATTGCTGCTTTCTCCTTTTTCCTCAGCAGACCGGCCCTGTGTAGCGACCGACGATAGGTAAAGACTAAATCGGCACCTTCAATGGAACAAATTTATGAATTTTATTGAATCGATAGCCATTTACTTATTGGCTGGTTTGCCAACATGGCTATCGATCACTTGGTTCCATTGCACATGACGGATTGTCGATGGGCGGTGCTGGTTGCGCAGAGACAGTAAAGCAGAGGGAAAGAAGTGTGGATTGAATGTATGTGACATGACATGTAGCTACGCGCTGTCCCGTAATTTCCAATTGCCATGCCACTTTGCCCGCCTCTAGAATGCAACCCATTCTCAAATAGCCCCTGCCCGCCTATGCCTCCTCCTGCGGACCACACACCCGTGCAACAGCTTTACCGCAGCCATCACGCCTGGCTGCTGGGTTGGCTGTATCGCCGTGTGCACGACCGTTGCGATGCGGCGGACCTTAGCCAGGACACGTTCGTTCGCCTGCTGAGCACGCCCCGGCCCGACGCCGAGTTGCGTGAACCGAGGGCCTACCTGGCGACCATCGCCAGACGCCTTCTGGCCAACCTTTATCGCCGTCGTTCGCTGGAGCGGGCGTATCTGGACGCCCTCGCTTCCTTGCCGGAAGAGGAGGCGCCGAGCGCTGAGCACCATGCGGCGATCCTCGAAGCGCTGAACGCGGTGGAACAGGTATTGGCGCGGCTTTCCAGCAAGGCTCGGCGGGCTTTTCTGTTGTCACAGATCGAGGGTCATACCCAGGAGGAAATCGCCGAGCTGATGGCGGTCAGCGTACGCTCGGTACAGCGCTGGCTGGTACAGGCCTACGAGGAGTGCATCGTGCTGGCATCGAGTGAATGGGCATGAGTGCTGCGCCGATTTCCCGGGAAATTGCCCACGAGGCGGCGCAGTGGTTTCTGCGCCTGCAAGCGGCAGATGCCGACAAGCAAGTTCACGAAGCCTGCTCCCTCTGGCGTGCTGCACATGTCGAACATGAAAGAGCCTGGCAACTGGCCGTACGTTTCAGTGTGCAGATTCAGGCGATTCCTACGTCCATTGGCCGCTCCACCTTGCAACGTCCGGGGGCGTTGAACCGTCGCTCCGCTCTCAAGGCACTCACTTCGCTGGTGGTCCTGGGCTCGCTGGGCCTGACCCTGTCACGCAACGGCACCCTGGACACGCTGATGGCCGATGCCAGCACCGGTGTCGGTGAGCACCGCCGCATCGCCCTGCCCGACGGCAGCGAGTTGCACCTGAACACCGACAGTGCCGTGGATATTCGCTTCAGTGCCGAGGAGCGCAGGGTACGACTGCGGCGCGGTGAGGTATTCATCAAGACCGCAGCGGATCCCCGCCCCTTTCTTCTGACCTCGGCCCGCGGTTCGTTCCAGCCACTCGGCACGCGCTTCTCGGTGCGGCAACAGGCCGGGCACGATCTGTTGCTGGTCACCGAAGGTGCGGTCATGGCAACGCCAGTGAATGCCAGCCAAGGCGCCCTACGGATCGTCGCTGGTGAACAGGCAACGCTGACGGACCGGCACGTGACCAAGCTGCCGGTATCAGTGAAATCAGTGGACTGGGTCGACGGCGTCCTGCGCGCGGAACGGATGCGTCTGTCGGACTTCATCACCGAGCTGAACCGCTATCGCCATGGCTGGATTCGCTGCGCCCCGGAGCTGGCGGGCCTGCGGATTTCCGGGGCCTTCCAACTGGCCGATACCGATGCCGCCCTGGGCGCGCTGGCGCTGACCTTCCCGGTGCGGGTGCATTACGTGACGCGGTACTGGGTCACGCTTGTCCCGGCCTGAAATGTGCCGCCCTGAAAAAAGCGTGTCGGGTTTTCCCGGACCTGGGTGTCCTCCTCCTGAAACCGTCACTTTTCGCGTTCAGGAATCCCCCATGCGCCCTCGTCTTCCCGTTTATCCACTGTTCCGCCTCGCCCTGCTTGCCCGGGCCATCGCTACCCCGCTGCTGGCCAGCGGCAGCCTGCTGGCTGCGCCGCTTGCCCTGGCCGAAGGCAGCCAGCGCTATAACATTGCCGCCGGCCCCCTGAGCGAAGCCCTGGCTGCCTTCGCCGCCCGTGCCGGAGTCACCCTTCCCATCGACCCGGCCATGCTCGGCAATCTGCAAAGCCCCGGGCTGCAAGGCGAATGGAGTATTTCGCAAGGTTTCGAACAGCTGTTGCGTGGTACATCGCTGCAAGCCGTGGCACAGACTGGTACGACCTACGTCCTGCGCCCACGCCCGACATCTTCGGCACTGCAACTGGATGCGACCACCATCTCCGCACAGCACGGCGTGCGACAGTCGGCCATCGGCCCGTTGACCGGCTACAAGGCCTCGCACAGTACAGTCGGGACAAAGACCGACGCTGCTCTTCGCGATATCCCACAGTCGATTCAGGTGGTGCCGCGCCAGGTACTGGAAGACCAGCAGGCCAGCAGCATGGCTGATGCGCTGAGCAATGTGAGCAGCATCCAGCGCGGCAACACCCATGGCGGCAGCGTCGAGAGCTTTATCGTGCGCGGCTTCCAGGGCACCACCTATGCGATTGACGGCATCCTTACCAACTCCCTGGCGGTGCGCCCGGAAATCCTCACCGACCTGGTCAATGTCGAGCGGGTGGAGGTGCTCAAGGGACCGGCCTCGGTGCTGTACGGCCGGGGCAATCCGGGTGGACTGATCAATATCGTGACCCGTCGGCCGACACTGGCCCCGGAGGCCCAGGTCAAGCTGCAAGGTGGCTCCTTCGATTACCAGAGGGGCCAGGCATGGTTCAGCGGCCCCTTGTCGGAAGAGCATGGCCTGGCAGGCAGCATGGCAATGGCCTACCAGACCGAAGGAAGTTTCCGGGATCATTTCCGCGACAGTCATCGCCGTCACTTCGCTCCGTCCCTGTCCTGGAATCCCGATGACAGCACGCGCCTGGACATGGGCCTGGAGTACACCGAGACCGATGCGCCCTACGACCGTGGACTACAGGTGATCGGCAATAGGGTCGATTCACGCCATAAGGTATTTCTCGAAGAGCCGTGGTCCCATAGCGACAGCGACAAAAGCGCCGCCTGGCTGCGCCTGGAACACGATCTCAACGATTGGCTGACCCTGCGTCAGATCACGCGCTGGGACCAGTCCAACAAGACCATGCTGAATATCTCGCAGCGCACCTTGCAGGCCGATGGTCGCACCCTGGTGCGCCGTGCCACCGACTTCGACGAGACCGCGCGCTCCCTCAGCGCCCAGTTCGAGGCTGTCGCCCGCTTTGACACGGCGGGGTTGCACCATCAGTTGCTGACCGGTGTGGAAACGGTGAAGGGGCGTCGCGCCGTGACCATGCTGCGAGCCAGCGTTGCCTCCATCGATATCTGGAATCCGGTCTATGGCGCACAGCCGGGGCCCTTCACTTTTGGCGAGGACTCACGCTTCGATCAGGAGAGTTATGGTGTCTACCTGCAGGATCAGATTGATCTGACAGAGCAATGGAAGTTGTTGCTGGGCGTGCGCTGGGACCAGGTCACCCAGCGCAATCGAAACTACACGGCGACCGGTAGCTACAACGATATCCATATTGATCCATCGGACACCTCGCCGCGTGCCGGCATCGTCTATCAACCCACCGAGCGCCTGGCGTTGTATGCCAGCTACAGCACGTCCTTCGCACCGCAGAACCGTCTGACCCGGGACGGCAGCGTGATCGATCCGGAAACCGGTGAGCAATACGAGATCGGCGCCAAGTACGAGCTGATTCCGGAGCGCCTCTCTGCCACCCTGTCGGCCTTCGAGATCCGCCGCGAGAACCTGTCCACCACCGATCCGCTGGACAGCAGCTATTCGATCCAGACCGGTGAGCAACGTGTACGCGGGGTGGAGCTGGATGTCAGCGGCGAGCTACAGGATGGCTGGAATGTCATAGGAAACATCGCCGTACTGGATGCGAAACTGGTGAAGGACACGCGCCTTGAGGAAGGCAACCGGCTTGAAGGCGTGCCGACGGTGAGCGGATCGCTGTGGTCGACCTATCAGTTGCAGGATGGCGCGCTACGCGGGCTGGGCGCGGGAGCCGGGGTGTTCTTTGCCGGCAAGCGTTATGGCGACCTGGCCAACAGCTACAGTGCCAGCGGTTATGCGCGGCTGGACCTGAGCCTGTTCTATGACATCAACGAGCAACTGCGGGTGTCGCTGAATGCGCGCAACGTGCTGGATCGGGATTACATCGAGACCATTGCCAGTTCGGGGAACTATGCGGGGGAGCCCGCTTCGCTGGTGGCCTCGATCAGCGCGGGGTTTTGAAGATTGCCGGGACCGCTTCGCAGTCCCGGCGATCGATCAGAAATCCACGGTCGCGGACAGCTTCAACGTCCGCGGCTCACCCTGGGTCAGGTAGTTGTTCGCCGTCGACGCCGAGGCCCAATAGGCCTTGTTCGCCACGTTCTCGACATTGGCGCGCAAGGTGATGTACTTGTCGTCCGCCTTGAAGCCGTAGCGTGCGCCAAGGTCGACGCGAGTCCAGGCCGGGATGCTCAGGGTGTTTGCCGCGTTGACGTACTCACCGCCGGTACGCAGCAGACGCCCACTGACCGCCGCACCCTCGATGCCGGGGATGTCCCACTCGCCGCCCAGGTTGAACTGGAAGCGCGGCACGCCGGCAGCGCGGTTGCCATCGGTGGCACCGTTGGCGGTGTTCTTCTGTTCGGTGTCCATCCAGGTGGCACCGGCCAGGACGCGCAAGCCGTCGAGCGGTTCGCCGAAGACATTCAGCTCGACGCCCTTGTTGATCTGCTCGCCATCCACATTGAAGGTGCCAAGGACTACACCGGGGGTGTAGCTGGTGGAGTTGTTCGGCTGCTCGATGCGATAAACGCCGAGGGTTGCGCCGAAGCTGTCCCAGTCCAGCTTGACCCCGGCCTCGGTCTGCTTGCTGCGCTTGGGCGGGAAGACTTCGCCGGGGTTGGTGACGTTGGTCAGCGGCGCGGTCGGGCCCTGGGCCAGGCCTTCGATACGGTTGGCGTAGAAAGACACGTGCTCCCACGGTTTGATCACCAGGCCGTAGACCGGGGTGGTGATGGATTCGTCGTAGTTGCTGTTGCGCGCACCACTGGCGGTGTTCCACGCATCGACCTCCAGGGTCTGGCGACGGACGCCAAGCGTCAGCAGCACGCGCTCGTCCAAAAAGCCGAGGGTGTCGGACACAGCAACGCTCTTGATACGGTTCTTGCCGACGATACGCGGGTCGTGGATATCACTGCCGAAGTAGGTATTGGTCGGACGCGGTACCTGGATCGGGTTGTACAGGTTGCCCACCGGGCGATTGGCAACCAGGATCGCCTCGTAGGCCGAACGCTGCTCGCCCCACATGCCTGACAGACCGAAGTTCATCTGGTGTGTGACCGGGCCTGTGTTGAAGTGGCCATTGAGACCGGCGACAGCACTCTTGTTGTCTTCATCATGGGGCGGATAGAGAAAACCTGTACGGCCGCTACCGTCATTGCCTACATACAGCGAGGAATACACACCATTCTCTCGGGTGTGCTTGGCTCCGATGCCTGCATAGGCAGTCCAGTTGTCGTTGAGGTCGTACTCACCATTGAGCATGCCGTAGGTGTCTTCCAGCTCGGACCAGCTCCAGTCCTGGGCATAGTTGCTCTTCGCCGAAGGGGCATGAGGAACCTTGGTGCCATTGGGGTAGACCACCGCACGACCATTATCGATGCGCTGCTTCTGGTAGCCGAAGTCGGTGGACAGACGCAGACGCTCACCCCGGTAATCAAGGCCGACGGCGATCAGCGAGGTGCGCTTGTTCTCGTCATCGATGGCTGTGTCGCCACCACGCTGGGCCAGGTTGATCCGAGCACCGAAGCGGTTGTCTTCACCAAAACGCTGGCCGAGATCGAGGTGCCCACCGACCTGGGTGTCACTGGTGTAGTCCAGGGTAATGCGGCGGGTCGGAGTGTCCTCGGCGCGCTTGGGCACCAGGTTGACACTGCCGCCGATACCGCTGCCTTGCGGAGCAACGCCGTTGACGAATGCGTTCGGGCCCTTGAACAGTTCGACCCGTTCAACCGCTTCGGTGTTGATGATCTGGCGGGGCAGCACGCCGTACAGGCCGTTGAACGCAATGTCGTCACTTTGCAGCGGCAGGCCGCGAATCGTGAACACTTGGGAGAAGTTGCCGAAACCTGCCGACTGACGTACCGCTGCGTCGTTGAGCAGAACGTCACCGATGGTGCGAGCCTGCTGGTCGTCGATGGTTTTCGCGGTATAGCTGACGACGCTGAAGGGAACGTCGTTGATCGAACGATTGCCCAGGACACCGAGGTGCGCGCTGCGCGCTACCTGGCCACCGGCATAGGTCTCGTCGGCGAAGCTGCCGGAGGCGTTGATGTTGGTAGCACCCAACTCCAGTGCACCACCAGCAGCCACCGGGGCCAGGGTGTAGCCATTGTCGCCGAGGCTCTGCAGGGTGTAGCCACTACCCTGCAGCAGTTGTGCGAATCCGCCCTCCACCGTGTAGGTCCCTTGCAGCCCCTTGCTCTGCCGGTCGTTAAGCAACATCGGATCGAAGGACAGCGGCACACCGGAAATCGCGGCGAACTGGGCCAGAACATCACCCAGCGCACCGGGGGCAATACTGTAGCTACGGCTGATGCCATTCTGCACAGCATCAGCGGCGGTGACGCTGTGCACCGGCAGCAACGCCGCAAGGGCCACAGCCAGACTCAGCGCCTTCATGGCCATGCGTGGAGGGCTGATTCGGGAAACGAACTGCGTCATGCGGGGCTCCTGTCGGTATAGAAAAAGTGAGGATTCACTTCCTCACCGAAGGAGTCGGGAAAAGGTATCAAGCAAATTGCGTTTTTCAGCGAGGTTCGATTGCTACCCAATAACGCGTCAGACTGCTGACACGAATTGGCAGGGTGTCCTGAAGCAGGCGGAGGCTGGCGTCGGTATCTTTCAAAGGGAAGGCCCCTGATACGCTGAGGCCGGCCACGTCATCGTGGCAGCGCAGCACGCCCGGACGATAGCGGCCAAGCTCGGCGAGCAGGTCAGCGAGGCGCATGTTGCGGGCAACCATCATGCCGTGTTCCCAGGTCAGGGCTGCGGTGTCCAGTGGCTTGGCCTGGGCGGCGGTGTCGCGGGTGAAGGTGCTCTGTTCACCGGCCTTGAGAATCAGGCCGTGGGTGGCATGAACGGGGAGCATTTCCACTGCGCCTTCGGTTACGGCCACCTGACTGCCTTGGTCGCCGACCCGCACAGTGAAACGAGTGCCAAGGGCGCGCGCGGTGCCGTGGCGGGTCTCGACGATAAAGGAACGCAGTGGATCCTTGGCCGTGGTGATCAGTAGTTCGCCTTCCAGCAACTTGATCCGGCGCTCCTTGGCATTGAAGGCAATGTTCAGGGCACTGCCGGTGTTGATCAGTAGCTGCGTGCCGTCTGGCAGGGTCAGGTTTTTCTGCTCGCCGATCGCAGTGTGCTGATCAGCACTCCACTGTTGCCAAGGGAGTTCGCGGTAGGCCGTCCACAGCGCCGGACCCGCCAGGAGAAACAGGCCGAGGCGATGCAGGGCCTGGCGGCGACCGACGCGCTTGCTGGCGTTCAAGCGTTGGAAGGTGTCACTGGCAAGGCTGCCAGGGACGGCACGCAAATCGCCGAGCAAGGCTTCGGCGCGCTGCCAGGCCAAGGCATGCTGCGGACTACGGTTGCGCCAGAGCTGAATGGCACGGTGATCGGACTCGGTGGCGCTGCCGGACTGCAGTTGCACCAGCCAATCGGCAGCTTCGCCGAGAATCAGTGGGTCGATGTTCGTACTCATCAGGCCACGCTCAAGCAGGCGAGGAAGGCGTCGCGCATGTCGCGTTTGACGGTTATCAGCGAGACGCTCAGTTGTTCGGCAATTTGCGGGTAGGTGAGGCCATCGATCTGCGAGAGAAGGAAAGTCTGGCGTACACGGGCGGGCATCTCGCGGAGCATGGTGTCGATACGCTGGAGAGCCTCGAGAATCAGCCAGCGGGTTTCAGGTGATGGAACCTCGGCCTCGGGCAAATGGGCAATGCTTTCCAGATAGGCGCGCTCGACGTCCTGACGCTTCCAGCGGTCGATCACCAGGCCTTTGGCAATGTGGGTCAGCAAGGCTCGCGGCTCGCTGCCGAAACTGCGCACAGGTTTGCTGAGCAGGCGGATGAAGGTGTCGTGGGCCAGATCCGCAGCATCGCTGGTGTTGCCCAACTTGCGCTGGAGCCAGGCATGTAGCCAGCCGTGGTGCTCGCAATAGAGGGTTTCGATCTGGGGATGAGCGGCGCGATCAGTCAACGACATAGAGACCACTGGGCATCGGCCTGGGACGGCGGTAATGGAAGTGAGAATTTCTATCAATTCTATCTGCGTGATGTTGGCCGTGGCAATTGCAACAAGATAAGTACTGACCGACGGGACGCCGCATCTCGCCATGGGAGTGTGAGAAAATGCCCGGCTTTTTGTTCCGCAGATTGGAGATGTACTGTTTTGGTAATGCATTACTCAACGAACGGCGACGGCGTCGCCTGTGGTCGCACCGGCAATAACCTGAGCGTCAGCGCAGTAGAAGCCGAGGTGGATTGCAAATCGTGCCAGCGCTCGCTGGCCAAGGTGGAGGCCGCGCCGGTGAAGAAAGCACCGTCCCTGGCTGAACTGCGCAAGCAGCGCCAGGTGAGTCAGGCACCCGCGAAAGCCGCCGACTTCTGCTTCAAGGCCAACTGGCGTATGCGCCTGGCTGGCCTGCCCGATCGTTGCCGTCTGCCACGAGGCGTTGCACCTCAGGCATTCGTGTAAGCCAATTCGCGGGGCCTTTGGGCCCCGTCTTTTTTTGCATGTGCTTTTCCAGCAGCGGAAAAGACAAAACCCCTACCTGCATACGCAGATAGGGGTTTCGGAATTGAATCTTGACGATGACCTACTCTCACATGGAGAAGCTCCACACTACCATCGGCGATGCGTCGTTTCACTGCTGAGTTCGGGATGG
>Ga0222427_101139_pt1 | contig 14701 bp, 14 predicted proteins | sample 2B20Ametagenome_FD_182890 | JGI IMG/M metagenome (GOLD analysis project Ga0222427, IMG submission 182890) | Enriched microbial communities from leaf-cutter ant dump, University of Wisconsin, Madison, United States - 2B20A (version 2) | ecosystem: Environmental > Terrestrial > Nest > Insects nest...
AACGAATTGATCGACCAACTCTGCCGGGATAGCCGGCAATTCCCGAAGGGGTGTCTTTTTCCTGGTAGCCATACATGCTCCTTGAGCGAGATGTTAGGCCTCAAACACAAAATTTATGACACTCCCGGCGCGAGAGCGCCATCACCACGACGCAAGACACCGTGAAAGCCTCAAAAGGCCGCCGGCGCGGCCGGCTTGAGGCAAGCCCCGCAAAGCAAATCCCACGCAAGCGCGCAGCGGCATCGCAAACCGCGAGACACCCGAATGCTTCTGTCGGCTGCCCGGGCAGCCGACAGAAGCAACCCCGCAAAACCTTCCAAACACGCAAAGCCGCGCAAAAGCACACAAGCAACGCCGCCACACGCGAGAGCGCCATCACCACGACGCAAGACCCCGCGTAAGCTCCCAGAGGCCGCCCGCGCGGCCGGCCGGGAGCGGGCCCCGCAAGATGCTCCACCCATCCACCGCCGGCGGCAAGAACCTCAAGAACTCTGCCCTCCCCGCTAGCCGGGAAGTTGCAGTTATTGGAGCCCGGTGTGGCGGTGGCGTGGGATGCGCGGGGAGTCGATAAGCCCGAGGGAATCTGAAGGAGGCGCCGCAGGCGGCGACGAAGATGACGAAGGGGGGGGGCCGCCGAGGCAAGTCCGGAGCGAAGGCTCCGGACCGCAATCGTTGACCCGCGCATCCCACGCCACCGCCGCGCCGGGCGTCTTAAGAACCCTCACCTAGGCATGACAAAAACCTCATGCCGCCTGCACCACCTCCCAAGTCACGGCATGGCACCGCACTTGCCGCCCACCTCCAACGCTGACGACAGCCGGCGCCTCCCTCTTGCATTGCTCTCGCGCCATCGGACAACGCGGATGAAACGTGCACCCAGCCGGCGGCTGGATCGGATTCGGCACTTCTCCCCCCATCGGCTCCCGATCCCGCCGCGGATTGTCCAGATCCGGAATCGTATCCAGCAGCATCCGCGTATAAGGGTGCTGCGGCGACTCGAACAGCTGATCCGCCGGCGCCTGCTCAACCACGCGCCCCAGGTACATCACCGCCACGCTATCCGACACATGGCGCACCACCGACAGATTGTGGCTGATGAACACATACGTCAGCCCGAACTCCTTCTGCAGGTCGCCCATCAGGTTCAGGATCTGCGCCTGCACCGACACGTCCAGCGCGGAGGTCGGTTCGTCGCACACCAGGAATTCGGCTTCCGTCGCCAACGCCCGCGCAATCGAGATGCGCTGGCGCTGGCCGCCGGAAAACTCGTGCGGGAAACGGCCCGCGTCGCTGGCCGACAACCCCACCAGTTCCAGCAACTCGTCCACGCGGCGCCGCGTCTCGGCGGGCGTGGCGCGCAGGCCCAGCGTGCGGATGGGCTCGGCCACGATATTGCCGACTCGCCAGCGCGGATTCAGGCTGGCGTACGGATCCTGGAAGATCATCTGCGGATGCAGCACTCCGCCCTTGCGGTCGCGGCCGTATTTCAGGCTACCCCGCGTCGGCGCCACCAGGCCGACCAGCAGCTTGGCCAGCGTGGACTTGCCGCAGCCGGACTCGCCCACGATGCTCAGCGTGGCCCCGCGCGGCACCGACAGCGACACGCCGTCCACGGCCTTCAGGGTCTGTTCCGGCTGGCGCGAGAGCGCGCGCTCCAGCCAGGGCGGGGAAACGTCGAACCAGCAGGCCAGGTCGTCGGCCCGCAGCAGCACATCATCATGGTCACGCGGCATGAGCGACTCCCCCCTGGTGCAGCCAGCAGGCGCTGACAGTGGCCCCCGCCGGCGACGCGGCGAGCGGCGGGCGCGCCTGGGCGCAGCGCGGGCCCGCCATCGCGCATCGCGGATGGAAGGCACAGCCTTCCGGCATGGCGTGCAGGCGCGGCATCGCGCCATCGATCTGGTTCAGCCGGGCCGCGCGCTGGCGCAGCCCCGGAATGGCGTTCATCAGGCCCTGCGTGTACGGATGGCCGGGACGACGCAGCACGTCCAGCACCGGACCGATCTCCACGATGCGGCCGGCGTACATCACCGCCACCCGGTCGGCGGTCTCGGCGATCACCCCCATATCGTGCGTCACCAGCAGCACCGAGGTGCCCTGCTCGCGGCACAGGCGGCGCAGCAGCGCGGTGATCTGCGCCTGCACCGACACGTCGAGCGCCGTGGTGGGCTCGTCGGCGATGATCAGCGCGGGCCGGGCCGCCAGGGCCAGCGCGATCACCACGCGCTGGCGCATCCCGCCGGAGAACTGGTGCGGATAGTGGTCGATGCGCCGGTCCGCCGCCGGGATGCCCACGGCCCGCAACAGCTCCAGCGCCCGCGCGCGCGCCGCCGCGGCCGAACCCTTGTCGTGGTGGCGGATCGTCTCCACCAGCTGGTCGCCCACCGTGAACAAGGGATGCAGGCTGGTCAGCGGGTCCTGGAAGATGGCGCCGATCTCCTTGCCGCGCAAGCGCTGGCGCGCGCTGGGCGGCAGGTCGTCGATGCGCCGGCCCGCCAGGTGGATCTCTCCGCCGCCCAGCCGGCCAGGCGGCTCCAGCAGACCGATCACGGCCATGCCGGTCAGCGATTTGCCCGCGCCGGACTCGCCCACCATGCCGAGGATCTCGCCCGGAAGAATGTCGAAACTGATGTCCCGCGTCGCCACCAGCACGCCGTGGCGCGTGGGGAACTCAACGGACAGGCCGCGCACCGACAGGGTCGGAGGACGGGCGGGCGCCGGCTGCGCGGCGCTGGGCAGCATTGCCATCATGACGGGCTCCTTGCGGGACGCGGATAGCTGGAGGAAAAGATCTGGTCCGCCGGGGGATGGCCCCACGTGCGGTCGGGGTAGCGGGCGACCAGGCCGTCGAACTGCATCTGCGCCTGTTCCTGCGCCAGGCGCGCGTCGAAGCCCGGAATCCGGCCGTCCACCATGACGAAGCGGCCGTCGATCACCACCTGCGCTACGTCGCGCCCGCTGCCGCTCACCATCAGCGTCTGGATGGGATCGATCATCTGGCCGTTGCGATCGTGCGAAAAATCGAAGACCACGATGTCGGCCTTGGCGCCCTTGGCCAAGCGGCCCAGGTCCGGCCGCCCCAGCGCGTCGGCGCCGCCCACCGTGGCGGCGTCGTAATAGTCCTCGGAGCGGACCGCCTCGGTCGAACCGTCGGCCACGCGGCACAGCATCATGCCCGCCTGCATGTTCAGCACCATGTCCGGCGGCCAGGTGTCCGTGCCCATGCCGATGTTCACGCCCAGCTTGCGGTAGCGCGCGAACGATTCCAGCGTGGCGCCGTGGCGCCCGGACACCAGCGGGCAATGCACGATGCTGGCGCCGGAATCCCGGATGATCTCCACGTCGCGGCCCGGCCGGTCGATATGGCGCGAGCCCGACACGTAAGTGCCGTGCGGCAGCAAGGCGCGCTCGGACAGGAAATCCAGGCTGCGCAGCCATTCCGGCGGGCTCATGCCGTGCTGCTCCAGCACCAGGTCGTATTCCAGGCGCGATTGGCAGCAATGCAGGCGGATCGGGATGTTGCGCTCGCGCGCGGCGGCGGCCGATGCGCGCAACAGTTCCGGCGTGCAGGTTTCGATCCGGTCGGGCGACAGCATGGCGCGCACGCGGCCGTTGTGCCGCCCTTCGATCTCGTCGCCGAAGGCCAGCGCTTCGGTCAGGCCCGCCATGCCGCGCGGCTCGTCGTAGTGGCAGCGTATTTTTCCCTCGGCGTCGACGTAGGTGTGGCCGCTGCGATAGGCCGGCCCCAGGTACACGCGCAGGCCCAGTTCGCCCGCCGCGTTGGCCGCGGACAGGAACTCGTCGCGGGTCTCGCCCCACACCCGGTAGAACAGCGAGGCGATCGGCAGCGCCGTCGTGATGCCGTTGCGGATCAGCTGGGCGAAGGCGTAGCGCTTCTGGAACGCCAGCTCGGCCGCCGTGTACATCTCGTACGGGCCTTGCCGCATGTAGCTCTCGGGCCAGATGCGACCCTTCTTCCAGGCGGGCGAGTTGTCGAAGCCCAGGATGGTGGTGTCCAGGTCGGACAGCGCGTCCAGGTCCACGAAGCCCGGGCCGATCAGCGCGCGGCCATAATCGCGGCGCTGCGCGACCTGCCCCGGATAGCGGTAGCCGACGTAGACGATGCGGTCGCCCTCGAACACCACCTCGCCGTTCTCGTACAGGCAATGGCGGCCGTTGTCATGGCCGACCACCCAGCGGGCGGTCAGCAGCACGGGCCCCTGGACGGCGCTCATCACGGCGCCTCCGCCAGCGCGCGGCCGTCGCGGGCGACCACCCGGCCGCGCTTGACCACCAGCTTGCGCACCGGACGCGACACAATGGCCTCGGCCACGGTCTCGGCCTCCACCAGCACGAAATCCGCGTGGCAGCCCGGCGCCAGGCCGTAGTCCGTCAAGCCCATGACGCTTGCGTTGCCGTAGGTGGCCACGCGCAGCGCCAGTTCCAGTTCATCGTCGCGGCGGAAGTTGTTGCGCAGGCCCACCAGCATGGCGCGTTCCAGCATGTCGGGCTTGCCGTAAGGACCCCAGGTGTCGCGCATGCCGTCGTTGCCCGTACAGACGGTGACGCCGGCGGCATGCAGCCGCGCCACGCTGGGCACGGGCCGCGACGCGGAACCGGTGGTCATGATGTGCACGCCGGCATCCACTAGTCCATCGATCAGCGCCTGCACCGCCTGCGTGTCGGGCATGCCCAGGCAGAACGAATGCGACAGCGTGACCTTGCCCTGCATGCCCAGCGCCCGCACCCGGTCGATGGTCATCTGCATGGAGAAAGCCCCCAGCTCGCCGGACTCGTGCAGGTGGATGTCGATAGGTTTGCCGTGCTTTTCGGCCAGGCCGAAGATGGCGTCCAGGTGGCCCTTGGGGTCGCGGTCCATGCCGGCCGGGTCCAGTCCGCCTACCACCTCGGCGCCCATGCGCAGCGCCTCGTCCATCAGTTCCAGCGTGCCGGGACGGATCAGCAGCCCGCTCTGGGGGAAGGCCACGATCTCCACGTCGATCTCGTCGCGGTACTGCTCGCGCGCGCGCATCACGCCTTCGATGGCGCCCACGCCGATGTCGGTGTCCACGTCCACGTGCGAGCGGATGTGGCTGGTGCCGTCGGCGATCGACATCACGAGCTGGCGGGCCGATTGCCGGTAGGGGTCGATGCCCAGCGCGCGCTTCGCGGTCCGTTCGTTTTCGATCTTATCGATCAGGCGCGGCCCCACCTCATTGCGGTACCAGGGCATGCCGTAGAGGGTCTTGTCCAGGTGCGCGTGCGCATCGATCAGGCCCGGCAACAGGAGCGCGCCGCCTCCGTCCACGACCGGCACGCCTTCGGGCGCGGGGATGCCCAGCGCCTGGATGCGGCCGTCGCGCACCAGCACGGAGGTCGTCTCGCCGCCGGCGGGGCGGACTCGGGTATACAGCGTTGCGTTTTGCATGGTTCTACTCTTGAAGGGCCGCGCTCAGCGCAGGCGGGGATTCAGGGCGTCTCGCAGCCAGTCGCCCAGCAGGTTCACCACCAGCACGATCAGGCTCAGGTACAGCGCGGGGAACACCACCACCCACCACTGCCCGGAAAACAGGAATTGGTTGCCCAGCCGGATCAGGGTGCCGAGCGACGGCTCCGTGGGCGGCATGCCCACGCCCAGGAAGCTGAGCGTGGCCTCCACCAGGATGGCCAGGCCCAGGTTCAGGGTGGCCGTCACCATGACCGGCGTGAGCGTGTTCGGCAGGATGTGCGTAAGCATGACGCGCAGCGGGCTCACCCGGATCAGGCGCGCCGCCTGCACGTATTCCTTGCCGCGCTCCACCAGGGCCGAGGCCCGCACGGTGCGCGCGTACTGCACCCAGTTGGTCATGGAGATGGCCAGGATCAGGATCACGGCCGACAGGGTTTCGCGCAGGCCGGGCGGCAGCAGCTGGCGGAACACCGCCGTCACCAGGATGGCGACCAGGATGGTCGGGATGCTCAGCAGCGTGTCGCCCACGCGCATGAGGGCGTTGTCGACCCAGCCGCCGAAATAGCCCGCCGCCAGGCCGACCTGCAGGCCGATCGCCAGCGACAGCACCACCGTGGCCAGGCCGATCACCAGCGACATGCGCGAGCCGTACAGGATGGCGGACCACACGTCGCGGCCCTGCGTGTCCGTTCCCAGCAGGAACTGCGGATCGGAGCCGGCTTCCCAGACCGGCGGCAGCTCGGCGTTGAGCAGGTCCAGCTGGGCCAGGTCGTAAGGATTCTGCGGCGCGATCCAGGGCGCGAACAGGGCCAGCAGCACCACGGCGACGAGCACCACGCCCGCCCCCATGGCGACGTAGTCCTGCCGCAGGCTCCACCACAAATCGCTCCGCAGGAATCGGGCGAGCCGCCCCTGGCCAGAGCCGGCGAAAGGTTTAGTGAGCATTGGCGCCTCCCTTGACGTGCTGGCTGCGCAGGCGCGGATCGACCACGCCGTACATCATGTCCACCAGCGTGTTCAGCGCCACGAAGATGAAGGACACGATCACCAGGTAGGCGGCCATGACGGGAATGTCCACGAACATGACCGATTGAATGAACAGCAGCCCCATGCCCGGCCACTGGAAAACGGTTTCCGTGATCAGCGCGAAGGCGATCAGGTTGCCGATCTGCATGCCGGTCACGGTGATGACGGGCATCAGGCAATTGCGCAGCGCCAGCCGGAAGTGCACCACGCGGTCGGGCAAGCCGCGGGCGCGGGCGAACTTGATGAATTCGGTTCGCAGCGTTTCCAGCATCTCCGCCCGCACCAGCCGCATGATCAGCGTGATCTGGAACAGCGCCAGCGTGATGGACGGCAGCACCAGTGCCGCGCGGCCCGAGGGGGTAAGCAGCCCGGTGGACCACCAGCCTATCTTCACCGTGTCGCCGCGGCCAAAGCCCGGCAGCCAGCCCAGCTGCACCGAGAAGATCAGGATCAGCATGATCCCCACGACGAAGCTGGGCAGCGAGATGCCCAGGATGGAGACGAACTGCAAAGTCTGCGCCACCCGCGACTTGCGGTAGATGGCGGTCAGCACGCCCAGCGGCACGCCGATCACCAGCGACAGCAGCGTCGCCATCAACACGAGTTCGAAGGTGGCGGGAAAGCGTTCGGCCACCAGCGCGAACACGTCCTGCTGGTTGCGGTAGGAAATGCCGAACTCGCCCTGCGCCGCGTTGGTCACGAAATGCACGAATTGCATGCCCACCGACGCGTTCAGGCCCAGGCGTTCGCGCAATTCATCGCGCTGCGTTTGCGAGGCCTGCTCGTTGAGCATCATGTCGACGGGATCGCCGACAAACCGGAATATGACGAATGCCAGCAACGCCACCGCCAGCATGACGCCAACTGCGTTGAAGACGCGTCTAATTATGAACGCCAGCATGTGCGGCTCCCATCGGATTCACTTTCAGATCCAGGACCGCCCCGGCCTCGGCGGGCGCGGCGGTCCCCTCAGCCATCGCCTGCATTACTGCATGCGCACGGTCCAAAGACGCGCCTTGTTGTCCGGCATCTGCAGCACGTCGCCGACCTTGTCGCCCACGGCCCAGGCCATGGGCTGCTGGTGCAGCGGGACGAAGCGCACGTCGTCATGCAGCGTCTGCAGGATTTCCTCCATCATGAGTACACGCTTGGAACGGTCCATTTCGCCCGCGGCCGCGTCGATGCGGGCGTCCAGCGCGGCGTCGCCCCACTGGCCCCAGTTGAAGACGCCGGCCGGGCCCGTGCGCGTGTGCACCACCTGCAGCAGGATGGACAGCGCGTCGATCTGGGGTTCGTTGGCCCAGCCGTGGATGGTGATGTCGAACTCGCCGCGGGCGCGCTTGGGGTTCTGCAGGGAGCGCGGGCCGCTGGCCAGCGTCGCCTTCACGCCGATACGCGCCCACATGGAGGCGGCGGCCTGGCAGATTTCTTCTTCGTTGACGAACATGTCGTTCGAGCACAGCAGCGACACGGTGAAGCCGTCGGGATAGCCGGCTTCGGCCAGCAGCTTCTTGGCGCGGGCGGCGTCAAACGGCAGGCGCTCTTCCTGCTGCTTGGCGTAGCCCGGGATGACTGGCGCCACCAGCGCGCCCGTGGTGCGCGACAGGCCGCGCATGACGCGCTTCTGGATCAGGTCCGGCGAAAGCGCCAGGTAGAGCGCCTGGCGCACCTTCACGTCCTTCAGCGGATTCTGGTCGGTGATGTTGGAGCCGACCAGCTTGTCGCCCAGGTTGAAGCCGAAGTACAGCGTGCGCAGCTCAGTGCTGGCCAGCACCTTCACGTTGGAGGAGGCGCGCAGCCGGTCCAGGTCCTGCAGCGGCGCGTTCTCGGTGAAATTGATGTCGCCCGACAGCAGGGCCGCCACGCGCGTCGGCGCGGAGGCGATCGGCGTGAATTCGATGCGGTCCAGGTTGTGGCGCGGCTTGTCCCACCAGCCGGGGTTCACCACCAGCACCGTGCGCGTGTCGGGGCGGTAGGACTCGACCTTGAACGGGCCGGTGCCATTGGCGTTGTGCGTGGCATAGCCCTCGATCTTCTTCGCGGCGTCCGTGGGCTTGAGGCTGTTGTTGTCCACCAGCCATTGGCGGTTGAAGATGAAGATGTTGGTCAGGTCGTTGAGCATCAGCGGATAGGGATGCGTCATCTCGATGTCGACCGTGTAGTCATCGACCTTGCGCACCGCCTTGAAGGCGGGCAGATTGCCCTTGAGCGGAGAGGCGTCGTCCGACACCCGGGTCAGCGACGCGACCACGTCGTCCGCCGAGAACGGCGCGCCGTTGTGGAACTTCACGCCCTGGCGCAGCCGGAAGCGCAGCACCGTGGGCGAGGTCGCCTCCCAGGACTCGGCCAGCGCGGGCGTGATGTTGAACTTGTCGTCGTAGCGGATCAGCGCTTCGTACACGTGGTTCAGGAACGCCAGGTTGAACGTGCTGCCGTAGGAGTACGGGTCCAGCGAATCCAGGTCCCGGGCGGCGCCCCACTTCAGCGTGTTGGCGGCGGATGCCCCCGCCACGGCCGATAGTGCGATCACGGCCCCGGCGGCCCATTTGAACAATGTCTTCATGGCTGCAACTCTCCCTTGTGTATCGGTCTGAACTCGCCGGGATCCGGCCCGGCGGATGGGTAAGGCGGAAACTCCCGGCGGCGCCGGTCAGCGGCCCAGGGCCAGGCGCTGCGCCCGCTCCAGGGACGCCAGGGCCAGCACCTGCGCCAGGGCGGCGCGGTAGGAATCGATGATGGGAACGTCCGGCAGGCGCGGCAGGCTGGGCAGATAGCCGGCCAGCGCGGCGCCCGCCACGATGACGACGTCCGCGCCCTGCTCGACCGCGGCGTCCAGGGCCAGGCTGACCTGCAGCGCCGATTCCGCCGAGCGCGACACGTAGTCCAGCGCATTGCCCGGCAGGGCCAGGATCCCGGCGCAGCGCGACTCCACGCCCCACTGCCGGATCTGCTCGCGCAGCATGCCGGGCCAGCGCCGCCCCACCGTGACGATGGCGTAGCGGTCGCCGCGCTGCATGGCGCTCATGATCGAGGCTTCCGCCATGCCCACCACGGGCACGTCCAGGCGCTCGCGCACCGCGCCGATGCCGGGTTCGCCGAAACAGGCCAGCAGGCAGGCGTCGAACGGAACGGCGGCCTCTCCCGCCTCGCGCTCCACGGTGTCGAGCACGGCATGGGCGGACACGGCTGCCTCCGCCCGGCTGGCGATGTAGGCGGGGCCGAACCCGACGGTCACGGCGCGGACCCGGGCGGCGTCGCCCAGGAAGGCTTCGGCCTGGGCGGCCAGGCTGCCGGTCAGTTCCGAGGTGGTGTTGCCATTGACCACCAGCAGCCGGTAGGGCGCGGCGACGGGCAACGGGCTGAGGAGGGCGTGGGGTACTGCGGACATGGGTGGACCTCTGTTCGTGTATACAAACCGGACGCCTTATTTCAGGACAATCCAAATTTTTTGTATAAATATTTGTATACGATTTATGTTGCCAATGTACCCCGACCAGCCGGCGCGACAAGCTATCGCTAACCCTTATCCCTCGTTGTAGTATGCTTGCCGGCACAGAGAAAAATGCGCGCCGGCGCCAGAAGCCGGACAATTCCCACCTAGGGAAAAGCGCGCTGGCATAGGAGCCGACAAGACGATGACATCCCCCGTGCCACCGGCAGATGCGCCCGCCAGGAAAGACCTGAGCCGCAACGAAATCGTATACAAAAATTTACGCAGGGCCATCATCGAGCAGGCCTTGCTGCCCGGCGACAAACTGCCCGAAGACATCATCGGCGAGCGTTTCGGGGTCAGCCGCACCATCGTGCGCGGCGTGTTGACGCGGCTGTTCAGCGAGGGGCTGGTGGATTTGCGGCCCAATCGCGGGGCGGCGGTGGCGCGCCCCAGCCTGGAAGAGGCGCACGACATCTTCGAGGCCCGGCGCTGCCTGGAGCGGGACGTCACCCGGCGGTTGCTGCAGCACATTACCGAGGCCGGGCTGGCGCGGCTGGAGCAGCACGTGGCGCAGGAAGAGGAAGCCCGCCAGCGCAACAGCACCAACGAATCCATCCGGCTTTCCGGGGAATTCCACATCCTGATGGCCGAGCTGTCGGGCAATGCGGTGTATGCGCGCTACGTGAACGAGATCGTGTCGCGCTGCTCGCTCATCCTGGCCCTTTATGGCCGCCCGCATTCGAGCGAATGCGCGGTCAGCGAGCACCGGGAGATCGTGGCGGGCCTGCGCGCGCGCGACGAAAAGCACGTGCTCCACTTGCTGGAGCACCATCTGGAAGCCGTGACGGCCCGCGCCCTGCTGACCGCGGACGGCCCCGGCGTGCGGGATATCCGCAAGATCCTGGACCGCTACGGCACCTGAATCGGGCGCGCGCAAGCCGGCCCCCCAAAGAAAAAGCGCCCGGTCTGGGCGCTTTTCGGTTCTGGGGCCTAGATTTCGCGCTCTTCCGTCTTGAGGTTGTTGTCGCGGGCGAAATCCACCACGAACTTGTACGCCAGCGGTTCGAGGTCGCGCAGGCGCAGATCGACCACGATCCCGCGCACGCCATCGATCACGACGGGCAGCACATAGGGCGAATAGGTGAGGTGGTTACCGGCACTGCCGGCGGGCCGGAACTGTGCCATTACGCCGGCGAGCCGTTCCGCCCAATCGCTGGGGCGGAAGCGGCTACCGCTTTCGGTAACGCCATGAATTACGAATTGTCTGACGCGAGTTGCCATGAGTTCTTCACTACAGCGCGCCTTTCACGAAAGCCGGATCTTCGGCGTGATCAAACATGCGCCCTGCGCCGCGAATTGTATATGATTGATCCTTTGCCCTCTTTCAAACGCCGATTCCCCTGGGGAAGCGCGTCGGCTAGAGGACCCGGTCGCGAGCCTGCCCGGCTGCGCCCGCCATACCCCCAGGAGGATCCGCGATGACCTCGCCTCTGGCCAATATCTATGCCCGGCTGCCGGTATCGTTCACGCACGGCCAGGGCGTCTGGCTGTGGGATGCCCAGGGGCGCAAGTATCTGGACGCGCTGGCCGGGATCGGGGTGTCCTGCCTGGGCCACGCGCACCCCGGGCTGGTGGCCGCCATCAGCGAGCAGGCCGCCCGCGTCATTCATACCTCGAACATCTACGAAGTCCCGCAGCAGACCGCGCTGGCGGCGCGCCTGACCGAATTGTCAGGCATGCAGGAAGTCGCGTTCAACAACAGCGGCTCCGAGGCCAACGAGGCCGCCATCAAGCTGGCGCGCTACTACGCCTACCAGCGGGGCAACAAGCACGCCCACATCATCACCATGGACTCGTCCTGGCATGGCCGCACCCTGGCCACGCTGGCGGCCACGGGCAGCGACAAGGCGCGCAAGGGCTTCGAGCCCCTGCCCTCGGGCTTCGTACAGGTGCCGTACAACCAGCTGGACGCCGTGCGCGCCGCTGGCGACGCCGAGCCCCGCACGGTCGCGGTGCTGCTGGAAGTGCTGCAGGGCGAAGGCGGCATCCGTCCCTCCGACATTGCCTATCTGCAGGCATTGCGCCAGCTGTGCACCGACCGCGGCTGGCTGCTGATGATCGACGAGGTGCAGTCCGGCATCGGCCGCACCGGCAAATGGTTCGCCCACCAATGGGCCGACATCAACCCCGACGTGATGACCCTCGCCAAGGGCCTGGCGGGCGGCGTGCCGATAGGCGCCATGCTGGCCGCCGGCCCCGCCGCCGGCGTCCTGACCCCGGGCAGCCACGGCACCACCTTCGGCGGCGGCCCCCTGGTGTGCGCGGCCGGGCTGGCGGTGCTGGATGCCCTGGAATCCGAGAACCTGCTGGACAACGCCCACACCGTGGGCGCCCATCTGAAAGAAGCGCTGGCCGGGGAACTGGCCGGCACGCCCGGCGTCGCCGACATCCGCGGCCGCGGCCTGATGCTGGGCATCGAGCTCGCCCGCCCCTGCGGCATCCTGGCCCTGCGCGCCATGGAAGCCGGCCTGCTCATCAACGTCACGCGCGACCGCGTCATCCGCATGCTGCCGCCGCTGATCCTCAACCGGGAAGAGGCCGACCAGATCGTCGCCATCCTGGTTCCCCTCATCCGGGAATTCCTGGCCGAACAACCATAATCAACGCCCCGCCCGGGCCACGAGCCTGGCCGGGCCCCATGACCTGCGACATCACCATGACTCCTCCCACGACTCAAAACGGCCCCTTGCGGCACTTCCTGCAGTTCAAGGACTTCTCGTCCGCCGAGATCGCCTACGTGCTGGACCGCGCGCGCCTGATCAAGGACAAGTTCAAACGCTACGAGCCCCACATGCCGCTGCACGACCGCACGCTGGCCATGGTGTTCGAAAAGGCCAGCACGCGCACCCGCGTGTCGTTCGAGGCTGGCATGTACCAGATGGGCGGTTCGGTCATCAACCTGACCTCCAACGATTCGCAACTGGGCCGCTCCGAGCCCATCGAGGACACCGCGCGCGTGATTTCGCGCATGGTCGACATCGTCATGATCCGCACGTTCGAGCAGACCCGCATCGAGCGCTTCGCGTCGCATTCGCGCGTGCCCGTGATCAACGGCCTGACCAACGAATTCCACCCCTGCCAGATCCTGGCCGACATCTTCACCTACATCGAGCACCGCGGCTCCATTGCCGGCAAGACGGTAGCCTGGGTAGGCGACGCCAACAACATGGCCTACACCTGGCTGCACGCCGCCGAGATGCTGGGGTTCACGCTGCACGTGTCCACGCCGGCCGGCTACGAGCTGGAGGCCGCTCGCATCGGCAACCCGTCCGACAAGGTGCTGCGCCAGTTCAAGGACCCGATGGAAGCCTGCAAGGGCGCCCATCTCGTCACCACCGACGTCTGGACCAGCATGGGCTATGAAGCCGAGAACGAAGAGCGCCGCGCGGCGTTTGCCGACTGGTGCGTGGACGCCGACATGATGGCGGCCGCCGATCCCCAGGCCGTGTTCATGCACTGCCTGCCCGCCCACCGCGGCGAGGAAGTCACCGGCGAAGTCATCGACGGCCCGCAGAGCGTCGTCTGGGACGAAGCGGAAAACCGCCTGCACGTGCAGAAGGCCCTGATGGAATTCCTGCTGCTGGGCCAGGTGTAGGATGGGTGGAGCGCGAGAGTTCTTAAGCTAGAACACCGCTCTCCAGCGCGCGAAACCCATGCGGCCGCGGGCAGACTGTGCGCCCGGCATCGGCCGAAAAAAACAGTCTGCCCGCGGCCGCATGGGTTTCGCGCGTTGAGCACCTGGGTTCTTGCCCAGGAACTGCCGCGCTCCACCCATCCTACAAAACTCTGCGGAACATCGTGCGGCTCGTGTTGCGGAACGACGGGCGCACGCCGCTGCTCCAGATGGCGGCCGCCGATCCCCAGGCCGTGTTCATGCACTGCCTGCCCGCCCACCGCGGCGAGGAAGTCACCGGCGAAGTCATCGACGGCCCGCAGAGCGTCGTCTGGGACGAAGCGGAAAACCGCCTGCACGTGCAGAAGGCCCTGATGGAATTCCTGCTGCTGGGCCAGGTGTAGGATGGGTGGAGCGCGAGAGTTCTTAAGCTAGAACACCGCTCTCCAGCGCGCGAAACCCATGCGGCCGCGGGCAGACTGTGTGCCCGGCATCGGCCGAAAAAAACAGTCTGCTCGCGGCCGCATGGGTTTCGCGCGTTGAGCACCTGGGTTCTTGCGCAGGAACTGCCGCGCTCCACCCATCCTACAAAACTCTGCGGAACATCGTGCGGCTCGTGTTGCGGAAACGACGGGCGCACGCGGCTGCTCCAGATGGCGGCCGCCGATCCCCAGGCCGTATTCATGCACTGCCTGCCCGCCCACCGCGGCGAGGAAGTCACCGGCGAAGTCATCGACGGCCCGCAGAGCGTCGTCTGGGACGAAGCGGAAAACCGCCTGCACGTGCAGAAGGCCCTGATGGAATTCCTGCTGCTGGGCCAGGTGTAGGATGGGTGGAGCGCGAGAGTTCTTAAGCTAGAACACCGCTCTCCAGCGCGCGAAACCCATGCGGCCGCGGGCAGACTGTGTGCCCGGCATCGGCCGAAAAAAACAGTCTGCTCGCGGCCGCATGGGTTTCGCGCGTTGAGCACCTGGGTTCTTGCCCAGGAACTGCCGCGCTCCACCCATCCTTGTATGGTTCTGTAGCCCCCACCGAAATGTGTTCAGTGGGAGCTGGGGATCGGGACACACCCATCCATCAGCCGTTCGCGCGGACTGACGTCGGTAGATATCCCACCCCG
>Ga0222427_101140_pt1 | contig 14696 bp, 13 predicted proteins | sample 2B20Ametagenome_FD_182890 | JGI IMG/M metagenome (GOLD analysis project Ga0222427, IMG submission 182890) | Enriched microbial communities from leaf-cutter ant dump, University of Wisconsin, Madison, United States - 2B20A (version 2) | ecosystem: Environmental > Terrestrial > Nest > Insects nest...
CGGGCTTCTCGGCGGCGTTGTCCGGGATGACGATGCCCGAGGCAGTCTTGGTTTCGTTTTCGAGGCGCTTGACGATCACGCGATCGTGCAGAGGACGCAGGTTCATAGCATCTCCTTGAGATAGACAAACAAGTGGGAGGATGAAGGCCGCCCAAGAGGCGGCCCGGGAATCAGTGGATGGCGCTTGTTAGCACTCAGGTCCAACGAGTGCTAATGATAAGGGCAATCGTGGGCACTTCAAGGGGTGCTGGCCGAAGGGCTGATGCAGCGTTCGGCAATGATGGAAGATGTATTGATTGGGTTTTTGTATCGGGGCAATAAACAGGGATAGATAGAATCGCCCCCCAAAACCCCTCCTGCAGTGCTATGCGAGTTTTTGTGCGTGTTCGTGCACGGCTTGCGCACTTTCCTTTCTCCCCCAATGTCGAAAAAGAGTGGACAGGCCCCATGGCGTCCTTGCAAGCAACCACGGCCTTGATGGGGGTCAGCTTGGCAGTGCTGATCCTTTACCTGATACGCCGCGATCACCTCTACCTCATGCACGGCCTGTTCTGGGTTGCGGTGGCCGCCGCCGCCGCCGTGCTGGGTGCATGGCCGGGCTTGATCGACCGACTGGCCCTTTGGACGGGGGTCGCCTATCCACCAGCGCTGCTCCTGCTGTTGGCCTGTATGGTGCTATTGCTCAAAGCGTTGCATGCCGACATGGTCAACACGCGCATCGAGCGTGACGTGCGCAGACTGAACCAGCGCCTGGCTATGTTCGAGGCAGATATAGAACAACAGGCAAACAACACTTCGGACGCACCGAATCCATGATCCATCCCTCATTGCTCCCTGTCATTCTGTGCGGAGGCTCTGGCACACGCCTGTGGCCCCTTTCGCGTGAAACTTACCCCAAGCAGTTCCTGGCCCTCGGCGGCGATGGCGTGTCCATGCTGCAAGATACGGTGCGCCGCCTGGACGGCGTGGCATCGCATGTGCCCAAGGAGGCCCCCATCGTGGTGTGCAACCACGAACACCGCTTTCTCGCGGCGCAGCAACTGCAGGAGGCGGGTGTGGAGGGCGCCCGGTTGATCCTGGAGCCGTGCGGACGCAACACCGCCCCCGCGCTGACCCTGGCGGCCTTGGTGGCCGACCCGCAAGCCATCCTGCTGGCCATGCCGGCGGATCACGTCATCACGCAAGCCGCGCAACTGCACGCTGCCGTGGAAACGGCATGGCAACTCGCCAGGGATGGTGCCATGGTGACCTTCGGCATCGTCGCCGACCGGCCGGAAACCGGGTACGGCTACATCCAGAAGGCGCAGGCAGTGGAAGGAGGCCATGCGTTCGCCATCCAGAGCTTTGCCGAAAAGCCCAGCCTGGAAGTTGCCCAGGCCTATGTGGAGAGCGGCGACTATCTTTGGAACAGCGGCCTGTTCATGGTGCAGTCCAGCCAATGGCTGAAAGCCATGGCCGCGCTGCAGCCGCGGATGCTGCGCGTGTGCCAGGAAGCCATTACAAAGTGCGCGCAGGACATGGATTTCATCCGCCCCCACGGCGACACGTTTGCCAACTGTCCGCCGGACTCGATCGACTATGCCGTCATGGAGCACTTGCCGCGCAACGGCGCGCTGGGCATCCCCGCCCGCGTGGTGCCGCTGGATGCTGGCTGGTCCGACCTGGGAGCCTGGGATGCCCTGTGGGACGTGCTGCCGCACGACGCTCAGGGCAACGCCCATACCGGCCAGACTCTGGCCATCGACACCCGCGACAGCCTGCTGTTTTCCGAGACCTGCCTGGTCGCCACGGTGGGCGTGGACAACCTTGTCGTCGTTGAAACCCCGGATGCCATCTTGGTGGCCGACAAGCGTAAGACGCAAGACGTGAAGAAGATCGTTGCCGAGCTGAAGGCTCAGCAGCGCCCCTTGGCCTTCACCCACCGCAAAGTGCATCGTCCCTGGGGCTGGTACGACAGCATCGACAGTGGCGAGCGCTTTCAGGTCAAACGCATCGTGGTTAAGCCTGGCGCCAAGCTGAGTCTGCAGATGCATCACCACCGGGCCGAGCACTGGACCGTGGTAAGGGGAACGGCCGAAGTAACCAACGGCGAAAAGACATTCTTGCTCGCTGAGAATGAATCGACCTTCATCCCGCTAGGCCACACCCATCGTCTTGCCAACCCTGGCAAGGTACCTCTGGAGATCATTGAGGTGCAGTCGGGCAGCTACCTAGGTGAAGACGATATTGTCCGTTTCGAGGACACCTATGGCCGCACCGGCGAAATGGACCGCGCGGGCCCCTAGACGTCTGCGCTGGGTTCCCATGTTTCTATAAATTTTAATTCTAAATGCAGAAAATGAGCAAAAAAATCGCGTTGATTACAGGTATCACTGGGCAAGATGGGGCATATTTGGCTGAATTTCTGTTGGCTAAAGGCTATCAGGTGCATGGCATTCGGCGTCGTGCATCGCTTTTCAATACGGATCGCATTGATCATTTGTATCATGACCCTCACAAGAAGGGCTATGACCTGACGCTGCATTATGGGGATTTAACCGACTCATCCAGTCTGATTCGCATCATTCAGCAGGTGCGGCCGCATGAGATTTATAATCTGGCGGCACAGAGCCATGTGGCCGTTTCTTTTGAAGAGCCAGAATACACCGCCAATTCGGATGCTCTGGGTGCCTTGCGTATTCTTGAGGCCATGCGCATTGCAGGCATTGAAAGAACAGCAAAGTTCTATCAAGCATCGACCTCCGAATTGTATGGCTTGGTGCAGGAGATACCTCAGAAGGAAAGCACTCCTTTCTACCCTCGGTCCCCCTATGCCGTGGCGAAGATGTATGCCTATTGGATCACCATTAATTACCGCGAATCCTATGGTATCTATGCGTGCAACGGTATTCTTTTCAACCATGAATCCCCGATCCGTGGCGAAACCTTCGTGACCCGGAAAATCACCAGGGCACTTGCTCGCATCAAGCTGGGGCTGCAAGAGTGCCTGTATCTTGGGAACATGAATGCCTTGCGCGATTGGGGGCATGCCCGGGACTACGTGGAAATGCAATGGCTCATGCTGCAGCAAGACACGCCGGAAGACTTCGTCATTGCTACCGGGCAGCAGCACTCCGTGCGTGAGTTTGTCGAACTGGCAGCCAAGGAGATTGGTATTCAAATCCGATGGGAAGGCACGGATGCTGAGGAAAAGGGCTACGACAGTGCATCTGGTAAATGTATCGTTGCGGTAGATCCCCGCTACTTCCGTCCTGCTGAGGTAGAAACCCTGCTGGGTGATGCCACCAAGGCGAAGGAGAAGCTTGGGTGGGTGCCGAAAACCACCTTTCAGGAACTGGTAGCCGAGATGATGCGCGAAGACATGAGGGAGGCTCAGCGCGACGAACTGGTGAAGCAGCACGGCTTCAAATACTTCAACTATCACGAATGAGGGTGCTGCATGATTCCGGTATACCAGCCCCTCTTCTTGGGTCGCGAAAAAGAATACGTCAACCAATGTCTGGATTCCACTTGGATTTCTTCCAAAGGTGAGTTCATCGGTCGCTTCGAACGTGGCTTTTCAGAATATATTGGCGCGAATCACGCCACCACGGTTAGCAATGGAACGGTCGCTATCCATTTGGCGCTGGAGGCCCTCGGTATCGGCCCTGGCGATGAAGTCATCGTTCCCACCCTAACCTACGTTGCCTCGGTCAACACCATCATCCAAACGGGGGCTACCCCTGTGTTCGTTGATTCGCTGGAGCAGTCGTGGCAGATTGACCCTCAGGATGTAAGGCGCAAGATCACACCGCGCACTAAGGCCGTCATGGCTGTTCACCTTTATGGGTTGCCCTGCGATATGGCGGCATTGGTGTCAATATGCGAGGAGCACCGCCTGTTCCTGGTTGAGGACTGCGCAGAAGCCTTTGGCTCCCGCTACGAGGGGCAGCATGCGGGTACTTTCGGAGACATTGCGACTTTCAGCTTCTTCGGCAATAAAACCATTACGACTGGCGAAGGCGGCATGGTCGTGGCGAAGGAAAAGGCGTTGATCGAAAAAGCCTTTCATCTGAAGAACCAGGGTGTTTCTCAGAGCCGTGAATACTGGCACGATACCGTGGCATACAACTATCGCATGACCAACATCTGTGCAGCCATCGGTCTTGCCCAATTGGAAAAAGCCGATGAAATTATTGCAAAGAAACGGCAGATTGCCGCATGGTATCGTGAGGCGCTGAATGGGTTGCCGTTGAAAACGCACGACGAATTGCCCCATACCGTCCACTCGTTCTGGATGTGCTCCGTCGCCGTCAATGACCCGATGGTGCGGCAGCCGTTGCGCGACCATCTGAAAAAAGCGACGATTGAAACACGCCCCGTATTTCATCCCGCCCATACCATGCCGCACTGCGCTGTGGCCCAATCCTTTCCTATTGCCGAATCTTTAGGGGCCCGTGGCATCAACCTGCCGAGCTACCCAGCGTTGAGTCAGGGTGATGTGGAGCAAATCGCTGGTGCCATTCGCTCTTTCTTCGATGAACCATCCCTATGAGATATGTAATTGTCGCGACCACGGGTTGGCTCCTGCTGGTTGATCTGCAATCCAGACAGGTTCAGCCCCTGGAGCAGGGGCGCCCGGAATATTACGGAGTCTCTTGGTTTCCTGGCCAGAAGGAGCTTGTGCTCTCGCATTCTGGATTGAACAATGCGGATTTGGTGGATATTAACGGATATGCGCAATCGGAACGAGGCTGGCTATCGATGGGGGACATCTCCAGCCGCCCTTTCTTGTCGGCACCGCATCAAATACTTTGTGCCCCAGATGGTCGTGTCATCTGCACCAATACAGGGCGAAATGTCATCAGCGTATTCGATTTCCTGAAACCGAATAGGTTTCAGGAGGAAGGGGTTGGCACGGCACGCTGGGATCGCCTGTCCCTGGCGCAAGTCACGGGAGACCATCTGAATTCGGTTTTCCTGCATAAGGATCAGCTGTTCGTCATTGCTCATGGCCATTCACATGGGGCAAAGCTTGCGATTTTCTCTTATCCTGATCTAAGTTTGCTATCTGTTCAGAAGCTGGGAGAAAAAACAGGGTTGCATAACATTCTAATTACCAATGAAGGCCAGCGCATCAGTTGTCACTCAGAGAGTGGTAGCGTGATTGATCTGGATGAGGAGTCTCCGCTATGGGAATCTGGCGTAGCGATGTATACACGCGGACTGGCAGTTTCGGGAGATTTTGTCATTGTTGGTGAAAGCCAGAAAACAGGCCGGGATCTGCGTCGCAGTTCGCTCAGTGGGTTATGGATTCTGGACAGGAGCAACTGGCAGGCTGTCGATTACCTTTGCTTGGGCCCCTATGGAGCGGTCAACGAAGTTCGCGTACTGGACCAGGGCGACGATGCCCATCATGGGCATCCATTTGCCGGGCTTTCATCTTTGCTGGCAAAGGATATGCGTCAGGAAATTTCGGATACGCGCCTTTCCTCTGCCAATGCAGCCGCCCGTAGTCGGAGCGAGTGGAATGACTATAAGGCAGTGTTTGGTTCGCCCTCCATCATGAATGATGGTGCCAAACAGGTCTCTGTGGATCAACTGTGCCTGTTCGTGAAAAAAAATAAGGAAGCCTCTGAATTGGTATTCACATATGTACTGGAACCCTGTGGAGGGGCTCATGTTTCAGCTGTCCTGGGATACTGTGGCGAGGGTGGTGACTGCTATATGGCAGCTGTGTTGCTGCAATCAAATGGAAAGGATGGCATCCTTTCCATCTGGAAGCATGATGGCCAAGCATGGGCTTCTCTCCCTGATATTCATGTCCCCAACTTACCGCTGCAAGGAACAATGCAGCTTGTCACCAGCAAAGACAATGCGCTTTTGTCAATTGATCGCATGGAGGTCGTCTCACTGACTGCCAAAATGCTGGGTTTGGAGCGTTGTGATCGGAATTTAGGGATTCGATGGACCGGAGGCATCGTCCGGCCAATGGAAATGGCCGTGTAATGGAGTATTTCAAAGGGATATGGCGTGCTCGCTACTTCTGGAGCCACTTGGCACGCTCTGATCTTCGTTCCCGGTGGCGCAGATCGTTCTTCGGGATACTCTGGTCCATTATCCAGCCTCTTGGAATGACGTTATTGCTGGCACTCGTATTCAGCAAGATGTTCAAGACAGATATTCATGCATATGCACCTTATATCTTGTCCGGTATCATCGTTTGGGAATGCATCATTGCTTGTGTCACTGGGGGATCACTATCCTTCGTGCAGGCGGATGCTTACATCAAGCAATACAGACACCCTCTCGCTATATATACGTTGCGGACCGTATTAACGAGCCTGATCGTGTTATTGTTGGCCAGTGTGGCACTGTTCGGTTGGGCGGCTATCGTGTTGCCGCAGCATATCGGCTGGCATTGGTTGGCTGCACTCTCCGTTTTCCCGATGTTGTGGCTAATCCTCTGGCCACTTTCGACATTGCTGGCTTATGTGGGTGTGCGGTTCCGAGATGTTCCCCATGCTACAGGCCTTGTTATGCAGGCGCTGTGGTTCATCTCCCCAGTTTATTTTGAAGTCAAGATGTTTCGCCAGGGCGGGTTGGACGCACTAGTGGACTACAACCCTATTTATCATTTGCTGCAGTTATTCCGTGCTCCCTTGCTTGATGGCCAATGGCCCACGCTGGAAAATTACAGCTTCACTCTGGCGAGTGCGGTAGTGATGGCTCTCCTGGCGTGGATGGTTGGCCGAGAGGCGGAACGAAAGGTGATCTTTTACCTATGAAGCAGCCCATCATCCGTCTGCAATCCGTGAATCTACACTACGCCTCCGTTGCTTACAAAGAGCGATCGCTGAAGACCCTGCTTTCCAGGGCCTTCCACAGCGGAGCCCCACGCGTCACAGTGCAGGACGTGCATGCGCTCAAGAACATCACGCTCGAAATCAAGGGCGGTGAGCGCGTAGGGCTTCTGGGGCACAACGGAGCTGGCAAGAGCACGTTTCTTAAAACCGTCGCAGGCCTTTACCCCGTATCCAGCGGCCACGTGCAGGTAGAGGGGGAAATCCGCTCCCTGTTCGACCTGAGTATGGGCTTTGAGCCAGATGCTACCGGGCGCGAAAACATCCTTTACCGCGGGCTTCTGCTTGGTCTATCGCCTACCTTCATGCGTTCCAAGGAGGCAGAGATCATTGATTTCGCCGGACTGGGTGAATTCATTGACTACCCCATCAAGACCTATTCCGCAGGCATGCAGGTCAGGCTGGCATTTGCTATATCAACTGCAGTAGGTGGCGATATTCTGCTTCTTGATGAAGTGATTGGTGCAGGGGATGCTAACTTTATGACGAAGGCCCGCCAGCGGATTGCTAGTCTGATCGAAAGAGCAGAAATACTTGTGCTGGCATCTCACGATTTTAATGCCTTAAAGAGCCTATGCGTTCGAGGGGTCGTTTTTCATCATGGAGAAATCGTATTTGATGGATCTATCAATGAGGCGCTGATTGAGTATAAGAAAGTTAATGAGATGAAGGATGTTTTATGAGTAATCCCTCTGGGGATAGCCAGGGAGACTATCGCCGTGCTCATATAAAGGCATTGGATGGCCTGCGAGGTTATGCAGCCATAATAGTGTGTTTTTTTCATGCGATACTGCATATCGACACTACGGCTGTTGATCGGATATTGTCCCCGGCGATAGACAAAATAGGAACTGGCGATCTGCTGCTAAAGATTGTTTTGATGTTCTTCAATGGAACAACCGCTGTCATGCTCTTTTATGTATTAAGCGGCGCAGTTCTATGTCAGTCTCTCTTGAAGAATGATTTGAGCGTCATGCGGATCCTACTTTTCTTGGCGCGCCGTGTTCTTCGTTTGTTTCCTGGAATGATGGTATGCATGGGGGCGGTGTGGCTAACCTCTGCTGTCTTGAGGTGGGCGGGACTGTCCTTTCCTGTGGTTGAATTTAAAGATGCGCTTTTAAATGCCTTCTTGATTGAAATTAAGGTGCTTGGACCTACTACCAGTATACAGATTGAGGCACTTGCAACGCCATTCATCTTGTTGTTTTTCTTTTTGTATCGAAAATACTCGGTGGTGGCCGTTGTTTTGTTATTCTCTCTTTCTATTGTTGCAATATCAAGGCCGGAGCTTGTTTTTTTCATTCCGAATATGGGGGGCAGCGTGTTTGTCTTCCTCGCTGGCATGTTGGTTGCAATGCCTGAGTCTCGCGCGTTATTTTCAGGGGTGATGGGTTGGCAAATTCTGGTGCTTGTCATTTTTGCCTTTATCGTTCGTCATTTTACCCCTCTCGAGGCTGACTTGATGGGTTTTATTGCTCAAATCATACTGCTTGCCGCTATCGTCGGGTTTATTCGTTGGTCAGAAGTGCAGACGACAGTCCACAGATTTCTTGAGATTCCGCTATCTCAATTTTTCGGAAAGATTAGTTATAGTTATTATTTGTGGAACGTTCCAGTGCTTTGGTTTGTTTGGTGGACAATGTCTCTTGAGTCGTATTTCGCTGGGTTGGGGCAAATTTATGGGGGATTCATGTATGGAATGGTTGCGGCAATAGCAACCATTCCTTTTGCATATCTAAGTTATCGATATGTGGAATTGCCATTTATGCGCATTGGAGGAAAAGTAACGGCTCGTTTTTCAAGAGGATGATGGCGATGAATTTGCGTGTTATGTGGTTGTTGAACCATTCTTCGGCTAGAAAATTTGAAGTGCCGATGCTCAAAAAAATCGGGATCAACCAAATATTTACGCCGAAGAAATATCCAGACGAGGTGGGATTTCGCAGTGCTAGTGTGGATTTTTCCGAGGACGAGAGTCTTGATATTCCGGTAGCTGATCTTCAAATTCTGAATGCAGCGGAGTGGCATTTTGGAGCAGATGCAGAGGCATGGCGGATCGCGAATAAATATTTTGATGTCGTTTTTTTTATGTTTCACCGACCAGAGTTGCTGGAAAATGCGGCGCGCTATTTCGGTGGGGCAGTCATTCTGCGAGCCTATGGTGTGGAAAAGGAGTCTTCATATGGGCGAGTGGCAAGAATTTTTAATAATACACGCCATATAAAAAAAATCGGGAAAAGATTTTATTTTGGCGAGGCCTATTCGCATTTGGCTGACTCGGATTCGGATTATTTAAAGGCGAGACGAATTTTTCTGCCGCTTGGTTTGAGTGATGCATCTCTTCGTGATGTATGGCAAGGGGGCGAACCGCAGATTTATTTTGTGTGTCCGGATATTTGTACAAATATATATTATCAAAATATATATGATGAATTTTGCCGAAATTTCACTGGGTTTAAATATGTCATAGCTGGGGCGCAGGCGATCAAGGTCGATGACCCTCAGGTGCTGGGTTATGTAACGAATGAGCAGCATGCGTACAATATGGCTCAAAGTCGTGTGATGTTCTATCATTCCAGTGAGCCTAATCACATTCACTATCATCCGTTCGAGGCAATTCGTGCAGGTATGCCCCTGGTTTTCATGGCGGGTGGCATGTTGGATCGTATGGGCGGAGCGGACTTACCTGGCCGTTGCAAAACAGTGTCAGAGGCACGTCACAAGATCCAGCGAATTCTCGGGGATGATCGGCGGCTGATTGACCGCATTCGATCAAGCCAAGCCGTGCTCCTGGAATCCATGAAGCCGGAAAATTGCGAGCAAGCTTGGCGTGATGGATTCGCACGTATTGATTCAGAACTGGCAGCTTGGCGTACCGGACAGGCTGTCCGCTCTCAATGGCAAAAAAAACGCAAACGCGTGGCGGTTGTCTTGCCCGTGGAATACCGTGGAGGCTCTCTCAGGGGAGCACTCGAACTGGTCAAGGCTCTTTATATTGGTAGCCGCCAAGCAGGGGACGCCGCGGATATTGTTCTCATGCATCTAGATGACTCCGCACTTTACCAGGATGAGGATTTCTCGGATCTGCCAGAAGGGGTTATGCGGCGCCCCTTCAAATGGAGAATATTGTCTCAACCTGAAGCTCGACGCGCCATGTATTATGCTGGGTTCATGGATTGGATTCCAGTTGCGGATAATTATATAATTCCTGATGATGGGGTGCAGCAATTGGCGGATTGCGATGCTTGTTTGATTGTAAGTGATAGGCTGGCTTATCCTGTATTGCCCATAAAACCGATTGCACTAATGGTTTATGATTATGTGCAGCGCTATATCCCTCATTTTATCGGTAATGAGGAGCAGAGTTTTTTAGCTGCTGCGCGGTCGGCAAACAAAGTTTTTGTGACTACGGAATTTACTCATCAGGATGCGCTTCAATATGCGGGAGTGGAGCCTGGACGGCTGCGTAAGGTCCCAATGCTAATTCCAGAATTCTCGGTATTCCGTGATTCTTTGGATGTTAAAAAATCGTGTGGTCACTATTTTCTTTGGACGACCAATGCGGCACCGCATAAAAACCATAAGAATGCAGTCCAAGCATTGGAAATATATTATGAAGAGCTGGATGGGCGGTGGGACTGCAAAATAACAGGCGTCAACACAAAAGGAATTTTGGATAGCCGACTGCCACATCTTCAGGCCTTGGCTGAGATATTTAAGCGTTGCGCAGTACTGCGTAGGCGTGTGAAATGGTTGGGGGAATTGCCCGATTGCCAGTATAAGAAGGTCTTGGCTGAGGCGGAGTTTTTGTGGCATGCCGGACGTATCGATAACGGAACTTTCAGCGTGGTCGAGGCTGCGTTTGCTGGCGTGCCTGCGCTCTCCAGTGACTACCCTGCAATGCGGGAAATGAACGCTGAGTTCGGATTGAATATGCTTTGGATGGATCCCGCTTCACCAAGAGACATGGCTAGGAAACTCAAGGATATGGAGCAGGAAGCTAACATGCGCCGGGCTATGCTTCCCGGTGAAGCCGAATTGCGTATGCATGGTGTAGATCATTATGCGCAAGCGTATTGGCAGGAATTGCACGAAATTATATGAAGCACTTTGGTATTTTTCTCGCATTTCCTCCCTTGGTGGATTTGCGCTCCCAGGGGTTGGGGCGGTATTTGGCGATGTTTCTCAAGGGGGGCGAGGAAATTCCAGATATTCGCTTCACTATTGTTTGTCCGAGTTGGAATAAAGAGGCGCTAATAGAGTTGTTTCGCAGCGAACGAGTCCCATTACATGCTTTCGACATTATTTCTCCGGAAGGGAAGCCGTTTGCGTTGCGGATTTTTGAGGCACTTAAAACCTACCGGGGTCGGGGGGGGCGGAGAGCCGAGTGGGTTGTGAGGCTCGCTGGGAGTGCGAAAGAGCTGAGTCTTGCCTGTTTGAAACATCTAATGAGACGCGCAGTTCAAGTTCATGATCTTGCTTCGGCTGTTAAATTTTTCCTACAGTCTTTCATCGCTTTGCCCATCGCAGTGGTGAGTCTGCTGGTTCTTGGCGTCTTCTATTGTGTTCGGTACATTTCAGTGCTAAGTCAAGCTTTGGCACTTCGCCTTCTCTCGAGTACTTCCGCGCAAATAAAACAGGCGATTACCAAATTTCTTGCCTATCCGCAGAATCAGGATTGGGTGGTTCAGCTTTTTGATGAGATGCAAAGGCATGAAATAGAGCGCATGCTGCGGAAGATAGGTGAATTAAGTAAGGTACAGGCGTGGTACTGCCCTACAGCTTTCTGGCCGGAGTTTCAAAGCATAAATAAACCGCGGCTTCTGTGTGTTCCTGATGTTGTGCTTTCTGACTTCCCCGTTGGATTCTCGCGCGTGAATGGTGACCGTTTTTTGAGTGTTTTCAAGAATGTGGAGGACGCAATTGCCAATGGAGAGCGTTTTGTAACTTATAGCGAAAATGTCAAGTGGGGAACCCTGGTTGATCGTTATTCTATTGCAGAAGGTGATGTGTCGGTTATTCGGCATGCGCCAAATACTTTGCATCAATATGTCAGTGTAAGCGGGTTTGCTGATTCGGAAGCAGCTTCGCAGCATATGTGTTCTGTATGGTTGAGGCAGGCCTTTCAGCGGAGTACAAACGCTATTTATACTTCGGATTTTAGAAATAATCGTTTAAAATTTATTTTTTATGCCAGTCAATTTCGACCTAATAAGAACATTCTTGTACTTCTCCGTGCGTTTGATTTTTTGCTGAGAAAGCGGTTCATTGGGTATAAATTAATTATGACGGGGAATCCTATTCATTTGCCAGAGGTGGGCGATTTTGTGCGGAACAGTGGCCTTGAACGGGATGTGATTTTTTTGCGAGAAATCAGTGTTTCGGAACTGGCTGCGTGCTACAAGCTTGCCGATTTGGCGGTGAATCCTACTCTAAGCGAAGGGGGGTGCCCATTTACGTTCACAGAAGCGCTTTCTGTGGGAACCCCGGTAGTGATGTCCAGGATTCCTGTGGCAGAGGAGGTATTGACAGATCCTGTGCTACAGGAGATGACATTCTTTGATCCTTATGATTGGAGAGATTGTGCCAAACGTATTGAATGGGCGCTTGGCCATCGTGAGGAATTGTTGGCTACTCAGCGTAAAACCTATGCCCAGTTGTCGCAACGCACTTGGACAGATGTCGTGAACGAGCACATTCGTGTTCTGGAGGAAATTTCCACTCCTGATTTGAAGGATGCAGTTGTGTGACACCAAAGAAACTATTAATCATGGGTTTTGGTGGACATGCTCGAAGCGTGGCGGACGTGGCCTTGGCTTGTGGTTATACGCAACTGTTATTTTTTGATGAAGATGCACAGTCCGGTGAAAATTTCCTTGGGCATCCAGTGCTAAGTTCGTTGCACGAACTGGATGTTTTACGGTGCGATGCATTTGCCGCCTCTGGTAATGCAAGAATGCGACAACAGCAATGTCTGGCTTTGGAGAATGCCGGGTTATCTCCGGTTTCGTTGATTGCCCCGTCGGCCAGTATTGGCGTTGGGTGTATTATCTCGCCAGGCTCTTTTGTAGGACATCAGGCGCATGTGGGCCCTATGGCGATGGTTGGTAAATTCTGTATTATTAATACAGGTGCGGTGGTGGAGCATGAATCCAGTGTTGGAGATTATTCCCATGTTTCTGTCAATGCAACCATTGCCGGGCGCAGTCATCTTGGGGCGTCTTCCATGCTTGGGGCAGGTGCGGTTATTATTGATCGGGTTACGGTAGGGGATGATGTAATTATTGGGGCTGGTGCGGTTGTTGTTTCTCCAATTTCCTATCCGGGTATTTACATCGGCGTTCCGGCAAGGAGGGTAAATAATGGTGCGGCATTAAACTGATAAATTCTCCACAGCGATTGGGTGGCATCTGGGTGAAGGGTCGGTGTTTATAGGATTGTCATTGGTGTCATTGGTGTCATTGGTGTCATTGGAAATTGGATGCGAATACTGTTGCGGAAAATTTGGTTTTTCTTTCTGGGAAATGGTGGGATGCTCTGATTATGAGGGGGAATAAATGAAAGCCAGGGTTGATTTTTCCAATACATTGTGGGAACCTCTCAAAACCCATCCGCTCTCTTCCTGACCCGAGAAGCCTGACCCGCCCCTTGCCATGATCACACCCCGCAGCGCGCTGAAGTTCGACCTGTTCGCCGAGGCCTCGCGCCAGCACAAGAGGGACGGGGTGGGCGATCCGCTGCAGGTGATCGCGCGGCACATCGACTTCGGAGCCCTGGCCGGGCTGGTGGATGCCTTGATCGAGCGTGGCGATGGCCGCCGGGGTGGCCGGCCGGCCTATCCCACCGAGGTGATGGTGCGCATCCTGGTCTTGAAGCGGCTGTACAACCTGTCCGATGAGCAGATGGAGTACCAGTTGCTGGATCGGGCGAGCTACCAGCGGTTTTGTTTGCTGCAGGATGCGATGCATGTGCCGGACCGCAACACCATCTGGCGCTTCGGCGAGCGCCTGGGGGTGGATGGGGCGACGGCGCTGCTCCAGGGGGTGGATGCGCAGCTGCACCGCCACGGCTACATCGCCCGCGGTGGGCAGGCCATCGATGCCACGCTGGTGCCCGCACCTCGCCAGCGGCTGGACAGGCAGGAGCGCGAGGCCCTGGCCGAAGGTAGAACGCCCGCTTGGAGCGAGGCCGAGCGCAGGCAAAAGGATGTGGATGCCACGCACACGAAGAAGCACGGCAAGAGCTACTTCGGCTACAAGCTCAGCGTGAGCGTGGACCTCAAGCACGGCTTCATCCGCCGCATCGCCACGGCGGACACCACTTCGACGAGGTGCTGGACATGCACAACACCGGGCGGGCAGTGCATGCGGACAAGGCCTACCCGAGCCGCCAAAGGCGCCAGATGCTGAAAGTGCTGGGATTCGTGGATGCGATGCAGCGCAGGGCCCGAGCGGGCAAGCCGCTGAGCGAGCGCCAGAAGCGGCGCAACCAGCGCATCGCAAGACAGCGGGCCAAGGTGGAGCACGTGTTCGCAGGCATCCGCCACCTGGGCGGCAAGTTCGTGCGCACGATCGGGCAGGCGCGCGCCACGGTGGGGATGACGATGATGGCCGCCTGCTACAACTTGAAGCGCCTGGCCTCGTTCCTTGAGCGAGGCGTGGATGCGTTCTTCAAACCGGCGACCACCAAGGCACAGGTGCGCCTGCAAACGGCGAAAGCCTGAGCCATCGGGGCTGCAAGGCCCCTCAATGCACGAGGTGCAGACCGCCGTAAGGCCTCATCGCGCATTTAAAACGGCTGGCGTCCAATCGTGCCTATTCGGATCCGTCAATCATGGGGTTGTGAGAGGTTCCC